>Ga0126371_10002510_pt1 | contig 15808 bp, 10 predicted proteins | sample PanSoiMetaPlot_4_FD_110145 | JGI IMG/M metagenome (GOLD analysis project Ga0126371, IMG submission 110145) | Tropical forest soil microbial communities from Panama - MetaG Plot_4 | ecosystem: Environmental > Terrestrial > Soil > Tropical forest > Bulk soil | place: Panama | collected 2016-02-17 | reverse complement strand
GTGGGAGGTAATGGTTGCAGCAAGTTACGGAGGTGGAGACGGACTGGCACGAAGGTTCACTGCATCCGTGCCATAGGACGTGTCCCAGAAGAAATCCTCCCTCTGGCTAACCGTCTAACCAACCCATTGGACGGTGCAGCGCTCGCTCGACTTCACTCGTGAGCGCGATAAAGTTTTTTCCAATCAGCCACCATCAACAATGACCTGGGCAGACGTGACACACGGAGCGCGGGGTTAAGCATCCATAAAGCAAGCAAAGGCGGCCCGCTGGGCCGCCTTGAAACATGAAAGCGTTTCGGAAAACGTAGGCTACTGGTGATCCATCTGACCCTGACTCTTCATCTCTTTGTGCCTCTCCATCATTTCCTGCCTCATCTGCTTCCACTTGGCCTGTTGGTCGGGCGTAAGGATTGCGTTCATTTTTTCAATGGACGACTCGTGGATTTCCTTCATCTTGGCTTGTCTATCCGCCGGTGCGAGAGAACTATCGTCGTGGATAGCCTTCATTTGTTTTGATTGATCTTCGAGGATAGGCTTCAGCTTAGCCTGCTGATCCTCGGTTAGATTCAGCTTTTCGGTCAGCATCTTCAGGCGGTTTTCTGGGGTCATCGGCCCCATCATCGATCCGCCCATGGCTCCGTGCTCCTGGGCAGCGGGCGCGGTTTGCACCGCATACGATGTCGGAGCAAGCACCGTCATCGCTGCCACGAAAGCCAAGAGGAATAGTGCTATTGAGAATTTTTTCGACATGTTGCCTCCTCGTGAGAGATTGCGATTCTGGAAGTGGCAGCCGAGCACACTCGCTTGGTTATGCGGGCCATCCTACTCCTCCGTGCGCTCTCCCGCCATTGGCATACGCAAGGTTATTGATATGAATCGGAACTTGCCGACGACGAACGAACCACACCTCGGTTCTTAACGCACCACCCGCTTTCCAATCTCCTCAACCACACGTTCCGGATCTGGATAGCCCGCGCCAAAGATCCTGGTCAGCGAATTCCCTCCCCGCTGCACAATCGTCTCGCCATTGACGATGATGTCGAATTTTCCAGTCTCCCCATCCCTAATAATGGGTTCAATCCCGAATCGCTGCTTGATCATGGCCGCGAGACTCGTGGCCTTGGGTCGATTCCCCACTCAGGTTGGACAAGAAACAATCTCAATCTTCAAGTGTCGTTCTCCTACTTCGGCGGCTTCGTCATCTCCATCGCCCAGATCGCCGCGGGACGCATGTACATCGAAGCCCGGTAATTTCCGGTTTCATCATAAGCCTCGGGAGTACGGAACCAATAGCCCCTCGTCTCATAGACAGTGTGGTACACACCCCATGCCGTACGGTAGCCCTCGTCTTTCATATCATCCCCGAGCATCAACGCGGCCACGCTGAACGTCGTCCCGATCCATACTTCCTGCACTTGCTCGTTGGATCGGATGATATCGCCCTTCGAGCCAATGCCGTTGACCGCCCCCATCTCCCCCTTGCCAAACTTCAGCACGTTATTGTCATAGACTTTTTTCAGCGCGCTGCGCTGCATCTCACGCGGGACTAGATCTCCGAGTCCCGTCATCGTGGCGTACCACTGGCCCGCTAACTGATCCGCCTGGATGTTGTCCCGGTATTCGCTCTTGGTGTCGTAGTTGAAGTAACTTCCGTTCCACAGCTTCTTGATAAAGCTGGCCTGGCTTCGCGTGTAGAGTTCCTTATATTTCGCGGCGCCCGCCGTATCGCCCAACACGCGCGCCATCTCCTCCGCCGACCGCAGCGCGGCCAGCCACAGGCTTCCGCAATACGCGCTCTCGCCGCGCACCACCCACACGTCGTAGGTCTGGTCCGGAAATCCGTCGTTCTCCGGAATCCCATCTCCGTCGTGATCGTATTTGCGGAGGTATTCCAACGACTCCTGAACCGCCGGCCAGGTATCTCGCAAGAACGCCGTATCCTTCTTTCCGCCAAAAACGTAATCGCGCCACACCATCAGCACGAACTTGCTGTTCAGGTCCTTCCAATCGGTTGTGTTCTGCCAGCTGAACTGATTCGGCTGAAAGATTGGATCTTCCTCGGGAACTCCCAGATCATGCGGCACCGATCCCTTCGCCTTCCGCGTCCTGAGCGCAAGAGCGTTCGTCTGTTCTGTCTTCCATTGCCAGATGTATTTATCCGGACTGTCCTGCGGCACGGTGGCGGCGAACTCGCGCAGCACCTGCTTGTCGATCTCCGGCCAGAACTTCACCAGCGGCATCGATCCGTAGAACCGCACGTCAAGCGTTGCGTAGTAGGGATAGTCGAAACATTCCATGAAGGCAAAACTCTGCGGCGTCTTCGAATCCGACCCCACCGGTCTCCCCCACAACGTTCCACCATCCGCCAGGATGTAAAGTTCGTTGAAGAGTTCTCCCCGGTACCACGCCGGCTTGCTCTCATCATTCACATATGGTGCCTGCCAGGCGTCGATCGCGTCGCTCCACTGCGCCGATTTCAGCAATCCGTCGCGGGCAATGTCCCAGCCCTTGGTTCCCGTAGTCCCGTAGAAATCCGTGTAGCGCCTATACCACTTGCGCCCCGATCCAAACTCGATGATCGGCAAATCCCACGCCATCACCATCGGCACGGTCCGCTTTTCGCCCGGCTTCAGCGTGAAGCGCACCGCGATCGCGCCCGCAAGGTTCTCACCGCTGCTCACCCAGTCGTCGCCGTCGCCGGAAAGGCTCCCATCGCGCGCGAACGCATCCCAAACCTTCTTGCCATCTTCTTCCGGACGGAACGTTGTGTGGTGAAAAACCTCGACGCCCGGGCTCTCAATGCTGGCGATCACGAACTGCCCGTCCCACTCGTCCTGCACCGGACCGAACCGATTACGGTCGAACACCAAACCCTTCATCGTTCCCGCCGCGCCTTCGGCCTCACTGACAAAGCGATCGCGGTTGCCATGATTCCGTCGCCCATGCAAATCGCGCGAGAACGAGTTGAACCATCCCAGCATGTTCGCCCATGACAGCATCACCGAGACCGTCACAGGGCGATTCGTGGGATTCTCCGCATGCCATCGATACACGGCAACTGGATAGCTGGTTTCGCGATAATTCTCCGGAAGAATCGGCGAGAACTGTTCCAACATCACGTGCGCAGGGAACTTCTCCCACCGGTAGTCGTACCAGGACTTCGGATACAGAGCGTAGTAATCGCCGGCACCCACCGGGTAGTCCCACTTCCACGAACTCAAGCTGTGATTCTGCGGATGGCTCGACGTCAGTACCTGCGCCATTCCCTCGCCACCTTCTGACTTCTGATACATCGCAAACTGGTTGACGTCGACAGTCTCGTACTTATGCACGCCAGTTTTCAGATGCCAGCGCGAGAAATCTCCCCGATACGTTCGGGAAAAAGTGCCAGCGCCCAAGCCACCCACCGGCGCGCCTTGCCAGTAGCCGTCATCGATCAGATCGGTAAGATTCGGCTTGCGCGTTCCTGCATTGGGTAGTGGTTGCCCGAGCGCACGCTTCCACGCTGCCTTCGGAATTCCATCGCCGCACCACGCCAACGTACTCAAGAGCGCGAGCATCACGAGGATCGCACGAGCTTTACGCAAGGGCTTCATTGTCTCCTCCAAATAAGGCAGCTTTGCGACGGGAAACCTGCAAACTTTTCTTCAGCCGGCCCTCATTCTCCCAGAAAAATCGTTTTTCTACTAGCAAAAACACGCGCACCCACTCGCTCTCGGGTGCCCGCTTTGGCCCGAACTGGGCTATAATTTCCGCACTTCTATCTCATGCGCAGTCTCCTTCTTCTGGGGGTTTTATCCGCGACATTGGCGTCTGCGCAGGGAAACGCCCCGGTTTCATCCGGCAACAAGCCTCCAGGAATCCAAAGCACAAACTCGCTCCCCCGTTTCGAGGACATCGGTCAGCAGGCGGGTCTTACCGTCTCTCACATCTCCTCGCCCGACAAGCGCTACATCATCGAATCGGTGAGCGGCGGCATCGGACTCATCGACTGTGATAATGACGGCAAACTCGACATCGTCGCCGTCAATGGTTCCAACGTGGACCGCTTCCGCCAGCATGGTGGCGATCCCCTGATCACCCTCTATCACCAGGATTCCGATCTCAAATTCACTGACATCACCAAGCAGGCCGGCTTGACCCGCATCGGCTGGGGAATGGGCGTCGCCGTCGCCGACTACGACAACGACGGACTCCCTGACCTTTACGTCACCGGCTACAACGGCAATGCCCTCTACCACAACCTGGGGAACTGCAAATTTGAAGATGTCACTGACAAGGCAGGCTTGGCAGTGGGTGGACTTTCGCTAGGGGCTGCCTGGGGAGACTACGACCGCGACGGCCGCGTCGACCTGTTCGTCTCCCGCTACGTCCACGTCGACATGGACAAGCTGCCCGAACTCGGCAGCGACGAGAAGTTCTGCCGCTTCCGTGGCGTACTCGTCCAATGCGGACCTTGGGGAATGCAGGGAGAAACTGATTTCCTCTTCCACAACCGTGGCGATGGGACCTTCGAAGACGTCTCCCGCAAGGCTGGCGTATCCGATCCAAAACACTATTACGGGATGGGCGTCGTCTGGGGCGACTACGACAACGACGGCTGGCCCGATCTGTACGTTGCCGATGATGCGGGCCCAAATTACCTCTACCACAACAAGCACGACGGCACTTTTGAAGAAGTCGGCCTGATGCTCGGCGCCGACCTTAGCGGCGACGGCCAGGAACTCGGCTCCATGGGTGTTGATATGGGCGACTACGACCACGAAGGCAAGCTCGACATCTTTGTGACCGAGTTCGTCGACCAATCCGACACGCTCTACCACAACAACGGCGCCGACGGCTTCGCCGACGTTAGCTGGAATGCGAAGATCGCCCAACCAAGCCACCCGTACGTCGGATGGGGCACCGGTTTCTTCGACATGGACAACTCCGGCTGGCTCGACATCTTCGTCGCCAACGGCCACGTCTACCCGCAGGTCGACACGATCCCCAACGCCGCTCACTTCCGCCAGCCCATGCTTCTCTTCCGCAACAAGCACGACGGCACATTCGAAGAATCCGGAGCGGCGGTCGGATTCTCGGACATCCCGCTGCAATCCCGTCGCGGTGCCGCCTTCGGCGATATCAACAATGATGGCTGCGTGGACATCGTGACACTGAACGTGGGCGCTCCTCCATCCTTGCTGCTGAATCGTTGTCAGAACGGAAACCACCGCGCCTTGTTCAGATTGCTCGGCACCAAAAGCAACCGGCTTGCGATCGGCGCTCGCGTCACTGTGAAGGCTGGCGGCATCACCCAGTTCAGCGAAGTAAAGGGCGGTTCGAGCTATATCTCGCAGAGCGATCTACGTCAGCACTTCGGCTTCGGCAAGACCACCAAAATCGACGAGGTGACCGTCCGCTGGCCAAACGGGCAGAGCGAAACCATCCGGGACGTGCCGGACGATTTCATCTACACCATCGTCGAGGGGCAGGGAATTAAAGATAAGGTCGCTCTTCCTTCGCCTGATGCCGGAATGGTGAAAACCCAGTAGAATTGCGGTCCGGGCGCACTCGGTATCCCAACACCGATCGGAAAGGCGCATGACGAACCCCAAGAACCCCTTCTTCCAATCCGCTCTTTTCGTACTTGGCTTAGTGCTTCTCGCCGGGAACCTCAGTTCCGCACAAAGGCAAGGCAATGCGGCCTCCACCAGTACTAAGACCGCCGAGCAACAGTTCAAGAACATTCAGATTCTGAAGACCATTCCCGCCGACCAACTCATTCCGTCCATGCAATTCATCGCGGGATCGCTCGGGGTTGAATGCGAGTTCTGCCACGTTGAAGGCGCCTTCGACAAGGACGACAAGAAGCCCAAGCAAGCCGCCCGCAAGATGATCCAGATGATGATGGCGATCAACAAAGACAACTTTGAGGATCACCGCGAGGTCACCTGCAACACCTGCCATCGTGGAAGTCCTCATCCCACGAGCATTCCCGCGATCGCCGGGGCCGAAGCCGCTCCCCCCATGGAACACCATCATGGCGACGATCACGCCGAACAGGCCAACGCGAATCAGTCTGCCGATCCCATCCTCGAAAAATATCTTTCCGCCGTTGGCGGCGCCGACGCCCTGAAGAAAGTTTCGAGCCGTGTCGAAAAAGGTTCTGCCAGCCTGGGCGACCGTCAGATCCCGATCGAAATCTTCACGCAAGCGCCCGACAAGCGCGTCTCCTACCTGCATCTGCCCAACGGAGACAGCATCACTGCCTACGATGGAACCAAGGGCTGGCTAGGCAATCCCGGACGTCCACCGCGCCCGATGGGACCTGCCGAAAATGAAGGCGCGCGCCTCGACGCTGATCTCTACTTTCCATCGCATCTGAAAGAAATCTTCCGCAGCTTCAAGCTGGGCGACTCGGAAAAAATTGGCGGGGAAGAGGCCCTCCTCGTCCGTGCCGAACGGGAAGGCAAGCCTCCTGTGAAGCTTTATTTCGACCGCCAGTCGGGACTGCTAGTGCGCATGGTGCGTTATGCCGACACTCCGCTCGGGATGCTTCCCACACAGGTCGACTACGCAGACTACCGCGACTCGGGCGGAGTCAAAATTCCCTTCCGTTGGACCATCGGGAGACCGTCGGGAAGTTTCACCATCCAGCTCGATCATGTGGACGTGAATGTTCCCGTCGACGCCGCAAAGTTCGCGCAGCCCGCGCCGCCCCCGAAGCCTGCTAGTCCTTAATGGGGTCATAGAGAATGGCATTAGGCGCAGAAGGGCCAAAATCGCTGGACTTCTAACGAAGTCTCACTTTGCGGCGCTGGTTGCTTCCAGGATAATCGGAGCTTGGAGTGTACCCATCTTTTGCGTGGCGCGATCCATGATACCGATGCGAATTTCGTATTGGCCGGGCTTAAGGTCGATTTCCTGCCGAACTTGAAGCCCATTGCGCAAAGCATCCTGGTACTGCGCGGCAGTGAAAGTAGCCTGCATGGTGTTCGAGGCCTGCGCTGCGGGTGTGCCGTCTTTCTTGAAGGCGACCGCGAGACAGTCAAGCACGGCGTGGCGGCTGTGGTTTGAGGTTTCGGCGAAATCCAGGCTGGTGATGTCGACGGAGTAACTGATCTGCGTTTTCTGCTGAGATCCGGTCGGTGGCAACACCTGTACCGTGATGGGAATGACGGTAGCGGGCGGCATGCCGGGTTGGAGCGCAACCACGAGAGGATGGACTTTGGGCGCGGGTTGCGCTGAATTTGGATAGTAGCCGGGCCGGTAGGAGAGCCGGATTGCCGCGCGATTCACCTTGACTTCGATCCGCCGGAAGGCAGGATCAGAATCATCCCGTCCGGGCGCGTAGCCGAGAGTGTAGTAGGTCGAGCCATCGCCGAGGCCACGGGCAATCGCATCTTTCACATCGTTGCCCACCAGCACTTCACCGCCGGTTTGTTCAGCCACTTCCTTGATTGAGCTGCGATCCTGGAAACGCGACTCAGACTGGACATTGAGGTTCTGGGAATATGCAGAAGGATTGTCACTGCCGGTGAAAGTCGCGCTCTCCGCCGCCCCTACGCTGAGGTCAACGCCTGCGTTCTGAAGGCCGCGAATGTCCATCGGGTAGACCGCGACGCGGGCGGCAGCGAGTGCGATCGCGGTGGCGCGCACCTGAGGCTCGAAGTCGGGCGTGTTGATCAGTCCGGTGCTGTTCGCTGGATTAACCGAGTTCAGCCGGTAGAAGTTGACGCCGCCGGGCTTGAGACGGATTGGGAAACCGCCTGAGAGCCAAACCAGATTTTTGCGGCCGGGGTAGCCGGCCACCGAGCGTGACAGAGCCGAGAGAGCATCGAGAGTGAACTGCACCCGTTGCGAAAGGCGATCGGCTTCCATCATGCTGTTCGAGCGCTGCCGTGCCTGGGCGCTGCCGAAATCGAGACCACTCGAGGCCTGCGCATCGCTCAACGCACCGGGGGATGCACCCGTAGCGCTCACCGCGGGCGAAGCAAACCGGCCCACAGCGTCCGTGGCGCCCTGGAACTGTTGACGCTCGGCCTCCGTTGTGAGCAGCAACGAAGGGTCGTTCAGGATTTTCTCCGCAGCAGCGACCAACGTTCCTGAGTCCTGCGTGAAATCCTGCACCAGGACGAGATGACCCGAAAGTACGAACATCGCGATCCGCTTGCCGGGTGGAAGGGTCTTCAGGAACGCAATCGTCTGCTTCCGGGCATGCGCCTGATCGGTGACGGGCGTGTTCATCAGATCGAGTAGGAGGATAACCAGCGCATCGTCGATGGGCGTAACGATGCGATTTGTGTACGTGTGAGGCGGCAGACTCGTGGCGGGTACAGGCTGAGCGGCGACCGAGTCGCTCGCGGGCGAATGCGATTCAAAGACGCGAATGGGCTGCAGCTTGCCGTCTTCGAACACGCTGAACTCGGAGGCGGGGAGTCCTGTCACGGGTCTGCCTTGCCGGTCCGTCGCGCTGACATCCACTTGTACCAGGCGGGCCTGGGCATGGAATGTGGGCGAAATTGCCGGTTCCGCGCCCGGCTGCGGGGCGGGTGCTGTAGCGGTTTGTGAGCCCGCAGGCGCGACCGGCGGAGCAGGATTCTTCCCGGCAGCTGGAGCATTCGCAGCAAGTTCCGTCGCGCGAGGATTTGACGGCGCCCCTAGCGGCGGTTCAAGTCGAACCTGTCGAATCAGTTCAGGCTTTGAGCCGTAGTCCTCGATGTCGAGTTCATGATTGTGGAACCGGAGCTTGGCGGTGGAGTAAAACTGGCCTTCGCCCTGTCCGTTGCCATCCACGTCCAGACGCAGCACGGTAAAACGATAATCACGGAAAGTACCACCGCGCGTGTGGATGCGCGGCGCGACCACCAGAATGTAAGGCGTGTTCTTCTTCGAGTGCTGCAGCACCACCATCTTCACGCCCGTGCCCAATTGCATGCCGAAGCGGAGTGCACCCAAATCAGGAGCGGCAGAGATCGCCTCGGCCAGACCATCCTGACCCTTATTCTGGAGGACCAACTCGAAGCGGTTCAGTTCGCCAGTGGTGGTGAATCGATCGATTTGGATCGCCGTGTCCATGGGACTGGCAATGAAGATGCCTTCGCTGTCGATGATCTTGGCGCTGTACGTACCGCGCTCGACAAACGGACGACCGAGGTTGCGATCGAGATACAGCACGTAAATGCAAAGCAGGCGATACGTATTCTCGTAAGTATCGAGATCGAGCACCGAGCCGGTTACCGATGCTGGAATCAGGTCCTGTTTCTGCAGCGTGGGAAGCACATCGGGAGATGCGGATCGCCAAGCGACGACGGGAATGTGACTTTGCACAAATGGCTGCGTGCTGGTCCAGGCCGTCGCGTCCTGCACCGCGGGTAGGGTCGTTTGAGAGTCCGCAGAAAGACGAGCTTCAACCTGCACGGACCGCGGAAATTGCAGGGATTGGGCGGCTATATCGAGCCATGTCGATAAGGCACGATCCGGCTGAGCCAGGGCGTAAACGGGCGGAGTACGGCCGAGGTCGTCGAGATCGATGGCGACCTGAATCGACTTGTGTTGGGCCTCGGTGAGATGCTCGAGATACCATGCCGCACCGCGGTCGCCGTGTGGGTGTCCGGTGAAGGCAGCGAGCATCACGGTGAAGCGGTGCGGCACCAGGCTGATGGACTCGACGAGCAGGGGCAGCAACGTCAGGGAACTCCAGCGTCGACCGGGATCGTCGGGCTGCGCGTCGAAGGGGACGGAGATGAGGATTGTGCCGTCTTCCTGGCCGGGAAGGATGCAGATTAGGTTGGGAAATTCTTCCTCGGGTACTTGCTGCTCGACCACTTGCGGGCAGCCACCTTTCTGGAACAGCGCACGCAACGTGCGGAGGCGGTCGGTCGGAGAGGCGGGCGCGAGCTTCAGTTGCTCTTCAATGAGCGGACGGTGCACGCGGACATAGACGATGTTATCGCCTCTGGAGGGAACCGACAGCACTGTAAGGAGTGCGAGGCCAAGCAGGACTTTCATCGGAGGACGTTCCCGAGTTGAGAGTAGCACCAGTCGGGCCTTCAGGACAGGCTTTCCGCTGGGTGACGCAGCGCCAGAACTGCCGCTGCATACAACGACCACGCTACTGCGAAGGGACACCGCCCATGGCAGGCGGAGACATTCCGCCCGTTGTGTGTGTGGCCTTAGCGCGGTCGAATTCGGCAGTGAGTTCGTCGCGGGTACTCATGCGCCCACCACCTGGCACGAGGCCGGCCTGATCGCGCCAGAAGATGTAGCGCGCCTGCGCATCGACTATTTCTTTCGGCGTGACGTCGAAGTCCGTGCGCACGGCATCGCGGACCGGATCGTACTTGTCGTCGAGATCCCGCTGCCGGTCGGCTTCGCTGTTCTTCTTGTTGAGAAAGTGACGATAAATGCCGTCGTCGATCTGGGCGTTGAGCTTCTTGGCGTCGGCGGCGATCTGCCCCCAGTCCGCGTGCCGCTGCTCTCCGATCTGCCAGACGCTCGTGCCGGATTTGAGCTGCGCCGCCAGGTCTGACTGGGTCAAACCCTTGCCCTGCAGTTCGTGCGCCAGGAAAAACGATCCGTAATCGAGACCGAGCAGGCGTCGCTGTTCGACCATGCTGGGCCGGGACACCTTAAAGGAATCCGCCATACTCACACTAACTATGCGCCGGCCGGTCTTGTCGGTTGCCATGGCGGTGATCTTACGGATGTGCTTTTCGGCCTTCTGCTTGTCGTCAGCAAAGCCGATCGTCGACAGGGCGACTACTAGGAGGCAGGCGGCGAGTCTCATCGGACCCCCTGAGACGGGCGGCGGTTGCGGACTATTGTATCGAATTCGCGGGGCGGGAAACATACCCCGAATTCTTGTTAAGGGCGTGCGGGACTGGGGTTGGCGGACATTAGGAACTACGCCGAGAAGGGCAGGATGTCCATTGCGCGGACCCCGTTTTGGTGTTTGAATCTCGTATCTGGAGGAAGAGAAGGTGCGTCGACTCTTCCATCTCCTCGTGTTCTGCCTCGTCTCCGCCGGCGGTTTCGGCGGCAGTATCGTTTACCTGCGTGTCCACAAGAATGTACTCGCCGAACGGGTGAAGGGCGCACCCCTTCATCGCGCTGACCGTGCCAGTAAGATACGCTCCCTCTTTGAGGCAGCCGGCTGCGGCGCTGAGCACATCGCCCAACAATCGTTCCCCAAACAAGATCTCCCCAATGTTCTGTGCCGGCTACCGGGCAAGGAACCGGGCACGATCGTGGTGAGCGCACCAATTGATTTGGATGGCGAGCAGCCGGATTCCTCGCAATGGGCGACGTTGGCGTTGCTGCCGCTGATGGCCGAATCGCTCGTACCCGCGCCGCACCGCTTCTCCATCACGTTTGTCGCATTCGCCGGCCACGATCACGGATTGCGCGGTTCCTCGGAGTTCGTGAAGCAGCTGTCGGAGGCGCAGCGCGGGGAAATTCGCGCAATGATCAGCCTCGATGGGCTCGGGCGTACGCCGCCCGTGTATGTTCTGGGGCAACAGGATGCGCTGCTGGCAAACTGGTTCTCTGTCGCCGCCGCATCGTTGCGCTTGCGCGCGCTGCCAACTGAGATCAACGCCCGCAGCATGAACGCACAGCTCATCAACGGCGTGCCAGATTTTCGGGCGGAGGATTACCTGCAAGATGCTCGCTCATTCCAGCGCGCTCACGTACCGGCGATCGCGCTCCAGTCGGCGCCGGCAGCAATGATTCCGGCAATCCGGAAAGCGGGAGCGTGGCCACAGGAGGTTACGGGCACAGCCTTCGATCTGGATATTTACGAACAGACTTACAACCAGCTGTGCGTGTACGTTCTGCTTCTCGACAGCAACCTGGGCACGGCGCACGCTGCACCCCCGGCGGCGGTGGCGAGCCAGACCAAGCCCGTCGCCGAACAGCCAGCTACCGCGAACGCGAGCAACGCCCCTGCAAGCGCGAGCGGACAGGAGGCGGCGAGTATCGCGAAACCAAGCGGGCCCGCCAGCCCGACGGCTCCCACGATCCAGGCAACATCTGCGGCTCAAACCGGCGCGGCTGCGGCACCAGCAAATCTACCGCTGTTCCGCGCGCAGACGGAATTGGTCCTGATGGACGTGTCGGTCACCGATCCGAAAGGGACGCCGGTCCGGAAGCTACAGGCCAGCAACTTCACGCTGTCGGAAGATGGGAAACCACAGCAGATCCGGGTGTTCGAAGAGCATGCGTCACAAACGAATGGTGTGGGAAAGACGGAAGTGGTGACTCTGCCCCCCGGCACCTACAGCAACCGCATGGCAGCGAGTACCAATGAACCGCTGGGCATTCTGCTTTTTGATTTGCTCAACACACCCGCGCAGGATCAGACCTATGCCCGTGCGCAAATGATGCAGTTCCTGAGGGCGATGCCCAAAGGAGAGCACCTGGCGTTGTTTGTGCTGGGGACCAATCTGCGGATGGTGCAGGGATTCACCGAGGATCCCGCGACGCTGGTTGCGGCCGCTCAGAAAGTGATCCGGGAGGTTTCGCCGCTGTACACCACCGAGGCCCAGCGGCAGCAGGACACGGGCTTCACAGAGGAAATCGGCAGGTATGCACAGCCGACCCTACCGAGCCAGGCGCCAGCGTCGGCACAGAACGCGTTGCGTTCAGCGCAGGATGATGCGACGAATTTCATCGGATCGGTCAACCAGCGGAATGTGTCCGCCGCGGCCATGGAGGGAATTCGGGCCGATCAGCGCACCAGCATGACCCTGGATGCTTTGGCGGCGATTGCGCGGACGGTGGGCGGGTATCCGGGACGGAAGAATCTGCTCTGGCTTTCGGGTTCGTTCCAGATCCGGCTGCGTCCATCGGAGAGCACATTCCTGGCGATTGGCTCGCGGACGACACAGGCGTCTAACCCCGTAGCGGATCTGACCAACACAGCGAGCTATGCGGGAGCAATTCGGCGGGTTTCGACCATGCTGGCAGCGGCGCGGCTCGCGGTATATCCAATCGATGTGCGAGGAATCCAGAGGGGAGGACCGGACCTTAGCGTTGGAACCGACCAGAGCCGCAGGCTGGTAGACTCGGGAAACAACGACGCTCTCAACGACACGCTACAAAACCAATCGGAGACGCGATTCGGCGAGCGCAGTTCGATGCTCGATCTTGCACAGCAAACGGGTGGCCAGGTCTTCCTCAACAACGACGTGCGGGGATCGATCGCGCGCAGTCTGGAGGAAGGAGCGAACTATTACACGCTCGCGTACACCCCCGAGAAGAGCGGCGGTGATCTGCAGTTCCGCCAGGTTGCCATCAAAGTGGATCGCGAAGGCGTGAAGCTGGCCTACCGACCGGGTTACTACCCGGTCTCGACGCATGATTCGGTAAAGCAAAGTGCGGCGCACACGCTGGCAGCAGCAATGCAGCCGGGATTGCCGCCGTCGACTCTGCTCGTCATCACGGCGCGCGTGCAACCTCCAGATGCGAACAGTAAGGCTGTGCGTATCGATTACACGATCGATACCGGTGGCGTCATGTTCACGGATATGCCGGATCACACGCAGCGCGCGGTGCTCGATTGCATGGCGGTGGCGCTCGACCGGAGGGGAGAGATCGCCGGCCAGGTCGCCAATACAATGGACGCGCAGATTCCGCCGGCACAGTTCGCTGGCTTGCCGCGCACGGGGCTACCATTGCATCAGGAGTTGACACTGCCTCCGGGAGCGTATGACCTCCGGCTAGGAGTGCTCGACCGTGCAACACAGAGAGTGGGCACGGTTGAGTTGGAGCTGGTGATTCCCGAGACGGATGCGGGCAAGCCGTAGCAACTGCAGCGCGATTGCTTCTAGCGAGGGACTCGAGTGACGTCTTAATACGAAATCGTATTTGGGAGCCGGCCTTGGAAGGCGGAGTGAACTGAGGAGGAGCAGTCATGAAGCGGTCATGGCTTGGAGTAGCGCTGGCGGTTGGAATGGTCTGGTTCGGGTTAGCGAGTGCGGCCTGGGCCGACGATCAGCAGAAGGCGGAGAAGCAACTTCACAAGATCACCGCGATGGCGACCGATGCGACCGGGCGGCGCGTTGTCAGCTCGACGGTAGCCGATTGGTTAGGGGCCAAGCGGCCTGACCTCGTGACCGAGCGCCGGGCGATGAACATCAACTACGGCGATCTGTACATCGCGCACCAGTTGGTGAAGCAGGGCATGAAGAGTGAGGACATCGCCGCGCAACTGAAAAGCGGCAAGAAAATGGTGGAGATCGCGAATGCGCAGCAGCTCGACTGGAAACAGGTTGCCGCGGACGCGAAGAAGCTGAACACGAAGATGGAGGACAACTTGTACAAGCATTTCCTCAACGGCAAGGCGGACGCGGATCGCGACGCAGCCGAGGGGTATGATCCGACCATCGACGGGGTGGCGGCGGACAACGATGTCTCGAAGGACGAGATCGCCGACGCCGAGCATACCTACTTGTTATGGCGGGACCGTGCCGATCAGACGCGAGGCTCGAAGCTAGATACCTCTTCGGAGAAAGCCGCCCAAGGCGAGCGCGGCGATCCAGTGCGGAGCAAGGCGGGCAAGCTGAGCCCCGCGCCACAGTAGAGCCAGGCATACAGGCGGCAACTTCCGCAAGGCGCGTCGGTCACTCGGGGATGGTTTCGTTGGGTTGAACGACGCGAATCTGGTGGTCGGTAAACTTCACCGGGATTTCGACGACCTGTGCTTTCGGCATGTGACACTCCACACAATCCTTACGAGCCTTAGGGCACGCTCGACCAGGATGGTCCGCGGTAGGCTTGGCACCCGGGACGTTCACGTGACAACTTAGGCAGTTGGAATCGTATGCGGCGGCTTCACGCTTGAGCGGACCGTGAGGATCGTGGCAGGCCACGCAGGTAAGGCGGGCGTCGCCCTTGTCCCAGCATCGGCTGTTCTCCAAGCGATACGGCGGAAACCGCAGGGACTTGATTCCGGTTGATCCGCTGAGCGTGACGTCCCACCATGTGCGATGACAAGCGCCGCAGAAGTCCACTGACTCGACCGGATTGAGATATTTTGGGTTCAGAATCAGCGTGGCACCCTGTTCGCTCAAGCCGGCTTTCATGGCAGCGACGTGGTCCGCGCCGGGGCCGTGACAAGCTTCGCACGTAACGCCTGCGGTGGACTGCTCGGGCTGGAACTGGCCGCTTGTGGTCGCGGCTGTGTTGTGACAATTAAAGCAGCCACGCACTTCGTTGTCGGTGAGATGCCGACCCACTGCTTTGTCGAGTGATTCGGGCACGGAGTGAGGCTGATCGACGGTGAAGTCCCACGTCCCGACTTCGGGATAGTAGGTGAGGGGCGCCATAAAGATGCCACCGTTGCGCTCGAAGAGATAGGACTGCCCCATACGGATCCCGAAGGCCCAGTGCAGAAGCACGGAGAAGGTAGCAGCGGCGTCTCTCACGGAGTAGGAGGCTTGCCCAGCTTCGGGAGAAGCCTGGTAGGTGTACGGTCCAAGCTTATAGTGGAGTGGATACTTCGCGAGGAGAGCAGAGTCCGCGGCGCGACTCGAAGTGCGGCCCATGGCGGTGGTCTGCTGCCGAGCGAGAATGTCTGAGTGGCAACGCGCGCAAGCGGCGTTGCCGAGGTAGGCGGACCGGGGAGCGTCGCCTTTAGTGGGCCACCAGCCAGACTTGCGCACGCGGTCTTCAGTGGCCGTCTGGTCAGCCAGGGTGGCGGGATGCGAGCGGGGCGGGAGTTGACTCCATAGACAAGGCACCGCGATACCGCCGACCATGGCAACCACAAACGCAGCGAGTTTGCGTTGACGCTCGCGCATGGATGAGATGTGTCGCGTTTGCT
>Ga0126371_10002509_pt1 | contig 15808 bp, 12 predicted proteins | sample PanSoiMetaPlot_4_FD_110145 | JGI IMG/M metagenome (GOLD analysis project Ga0126371, IMG submission 110145) | Tropical forest soil microbial communities from Panama - MetaG Plot_4 | ecosystem: Environmental > Terrestrial > Soil > Tropical forest > Bulk soil | place: Panama | collected 2016-02-17 | reverse complement strand
TGTAATCGCGTCCTAATTCCTCTTCCTGGGCCGAGTTCTCTCTCCTCCCCAAGCCTGTCGAAGGAGTGAACCCGTGAAAGTGTACGAAGGTGCAAATGTCCGCAACGTGGCCCTCGTCGGCCACGGGCATGCAGGAAAGACCTCGATCGTCTCGGCCGCGCTTTTTACCTCTGGAGCCACCCAACGACTGGGCCGCGTGGATGACGGCTCCGCCACTACCGACTACGATGAAGAAGAAATCGCCCGAAAAATGTCGATCGGCACCGGCATCGGTTTTGCCGAGTGGGGCAAAACCAAGATCAACTTCCTCGATACTCCCGGTTTCAACATGTTCGTCCACGAGGCGAAGACCGTGCTGCCCGTGGTCGAAGCGGCCCTGGTGATCGTGGACGGCGTTGCCGGGGTCGAGGTTGTCACCGAGCGCGTGTGGGGATACGCCGAAGAAATCAACCTGCCACGCATGATCGTGGTCAGCCGCATGGACCGCGACCGGGCCGATGCCGAGCGGGTCCTGGATTCACTGAACAAAGCCTTCGGACGCGCCGTCGTGCCGCTGCAGATGCCGATCGGAAAAGAGAAGAGCTTCACCGGAATCGTCGACCTCGTGAAGATGAAGGCGTACACGTATGAACTCGGCGGCAGTGGGAAGGGAAAAGAAGAAGAGATTCCCGCGAATCTGGCTAGCGCCGCGCAGGAAGCCCACGAAAAACTGGTGGAGCTGGTCGCCGAAGGCGATGACAAATTGATGGAAGAGTTCTTCGAGAAGGGCACCATCCCCGAAGAGCACCTGATTCCGGCCCTGCATGACGCCATCCGCGATGACAAAATCTTCCCAGTTTTGTTCAGCTCCGGGCTCGGCAACATCGGCGTCGACAAGTTGATGGACTTTATCGTCGACTACACCCCCGCGGGCACCGAGCACACGGCGCTGCACGGGATTGCCGGAAGCAACGGCCAGTCGCCCGAGCGGCATGTTGCCGACTCCGACTCTCTATCGCTGTTTGTATTCAAGACCGTGTCTGATCCCTTCGCCGGCCGCATTTCCTATTTCAAGGTCTTCAGCGGCGTTTTGAAAAATGACGCTTCGCTCCAGAACTTTACGCGGAATTCGTCGGAGAAGCTGGCGCACATCTCGATCATGCAGGGTAAGAACGCCGTCGCGGTGAACGAGCTCCATGCCGGCGATATCGGGGCGGTCGCCAAACTACGCGACACTCTGACCGGCGACACGCTCGGCGACAAGACCGCGCCAATCCAATATCCCAAGATCACGCTGCCCGAACCCGCGATCACGTTCGCGATCGAGCCCAAGAGCCGCGCTGACGAAGACAAGCTGGGCCCCGGCATCCACAAGCTGATGGAAGAAGACGCGATGCTCCGCTTCTTCCGGGATCCGCAAACCAAAGAGTTCCTGATTGCAGGAACCGGCCAGCAACACATCGAAGTTATCGTTTCAAAGCTGAAGAAGCGTTATCACACCGAGGTGAACCTGAAGGCGCCCAAGGTTCCGTACCGCGAGACGATTCGCGGCAGGGCCGATGTTCAAGGGCGCCATAAGAAACAGACCGGTGGTCACGGCCAGTATGGCGACTGCAAGATCAAGATGGAGCCGTTGGCCCGTGGTGGCGAATTCGAGTTCGTAAACGACATCTTCGGCGGCGCGATCCCGAAAAACTTCATTCCCGCGGTTGAGAAGGGCATTCGCGATGCGGCGGCGCGTGGTTATCTCGCGGGCTACCCGGTGGTCGATTTCAAAGTCGTGCTCTATGACGGCTCCTATCACGACGTCGATTCAAACGATCTATCGTTCCAGATGGCGGGCCGCATCGCCTTCAAGAAAGCGATGGAGGTTGCGAAACCGACGTTGCTCGAACCTGTGATGGTCGTGGAAATCACGGTTCCGGACGAATTCGCCGGATCGATCATGGGCGACCTCAATAGCCGCCGCGGCCGCATCCAGGGCATGGACAACAAGGGCGGCAACACCATCGTGAAAGCCGAAGTCCCCATGGCCGAGATGCTCACTTACGGCGTCGAGCTCACGTCGATGACACAGGGCCGCGGCAGCTTCAACATGGAGATGCATCATTACGACATCGTGCCTTCGCAGCTGCAGGAAAAAATCATTGAGAAGACAAGGGCCGAGCGCGGCGAAGTGAAAGACGAAGAGGAGTAGCGGGAACCCGATTCAGCCGCTGCCCATTAGGTGTCGGACCAACTTGCTACTTGGCTGGCTCGGACTTCGCGTTGTGTTGAACTTTCGGCTGCTCCGGTACTGACACCAGGGCTTCGGTCGCGCGATCCAGTTCAAAGTAGGTCTTCTTCTTTGTGCAGCTGGAGACGCCGGCAACCTCTTCCTCTTCTGGTGTCATGGGCTCACCTTCCAGCACGATCTTGCCCTGTAGGCCGTACCCCAGAACATGAAAGTCGAGCGAGCAGTCGTGCCCGAATGTTTTCGCGAGTAGGTGGGTCATCTCAGGCTGCTGAAACGTCCCGTTGCGCGAGTCGAAGATCAGGACGCTATGCACCACGCCAGGTTGTTCGTACTGCCACTCGGCAAGTTCAGCCAGCAAACGCCGTCCATCGGATGACCAGTCAATCAGCCGCAACGAATTTCCATTCTCGACGTCGGCGGGCTCCTGCAGGAATCGAATTTTGAAGTCGCCAGTATCGCCCGCGATATAAAGGCGCGAGTTGTTCACGCACAAAGGCCCCGCATAGCCCGATGGCCGCTGCGGATAAAGCGCGGTCGCTTCAACCTCAGCGTAGGCGCGATGCTTGCCATCGGGAGCAACCAGCACATCGCCTTTCACTGTGCGCGAAGCATAGGGAGAATGCTCTCCGCAGGTGACCAATGTCGCGTCTGCTGCTTTAGGAGTGTTCTCGGGTGCGGGCGTGACATTCTGCGCGAGTGACAATGCTGCCGAAAAGAGAATGAGAACGCCGTATCGATAGAGGTTTCCGATCATCGCGAGGATTGTAGACTACGCACTTGGTCGTGTCTGTACCTCATATCACTGACCGACGGGGCGCCGTAGCAAGAAACACAGTTACTTCCATGAATCTGTCGATCGATCACGTCACCATCTGCGGCTCAAACCTCGAGCGGATGCGCGCGGACTTCGCTGCTGTCGGCCTTCGCACCATGTATGGCGGCCGTCACGCCAATGGAATAACCCACATGGACTTGCTGACGTTTCCCGACGGTTCCTACATTGAGCTGATCGCACCATACACATCGTTGGCCGGCGCCGGTGGAATGATGTCGGGGTGGGCCAAGCTGATGGAAGGGGACGCCGGATGCGGCGCCTGGGCCGCCCGCTCGAGAGACATACAAGCGGAAACATCCCGGCTTCGCAGCGCCGGCGTCGAGGCGCGAGGCCCGGAAGCCGGCGGTCGTCAGCGCGCGGATGGCACGAAGCTCGAATGGGAGACGGCGATCGTGGGACCCGGTTCGGCGGGAAGCGTTCTGCCTTTTCTTATTGAGGACAAGACGCCACGCGACTTGAGAGTCCCCAGCCCCGACGGAATGTCGTTCATTGATGGCGTCGGCGCTGTACTCATCGGCGTCCGCGATCTCGAATCCGCGACCACCCTTTTCCGGCGGGCGTTCGACCTACCGAACGCGACCATCGAAGAGCATCCCGATTTCGGCGCAACCCTCGTCCGCTTCGTGAACCGTCCAGTGATGCTCGCGTCGCCGACAAATACCAACTCCTGGCTCGCCGATCGGCTTCAGAAGTTCGGAGAATGTCCCGCTGCATTCCTTCTGAAAACTTCCTCTGCCACGACCGACCTATTGATCAGCGCGAAATCCATGCACTGGTTCAGAACTGAAGTCGCTTTCTTCGATCCGCAACGCCTTCACGGCGCGCGCATCGGACTCATTCGCGGGTGACACGCATCCTCAATATCCACGCAAATGCGTCGTTGCTTCGCTGACCCTTTCGCTTTAGTATCGCCATACGTGGCCACTCTCAGGAACACTCCACATCTGAAAGAGCGGCTGGTGTCCGCGGCGCCGGTCGAAGACGACTCCTCATTTGAACTCAAGCTGCGCCCGCAAAAGCTCAGCGAGTTCATTGGCCAGGACAAAGTCAAAGAGAACCTGGCGGTCGCGATCGAGGCAGCGCGGTCTCGCGGCGAGGCCATGGACCACGTTCTGCTCTACGGACCTCCCGGACTCGGCAAAACCACGCTCGCCAACATCATCGCGAACGAACTGGGTGTGGCTTTCCAACAGACCTCGGGGCCAACTCTGCAAATCAAAGGTGAACTCACTGCGATCCTCACCAATCTGCAGGACAAGCAGGTGCTATTCATCGACGAGGTGCACCGGCTGCAGCCGGCTCTGGAAGAAATCCTCTATTCCGCGCTCGAAGACTACAAGCTCGACATCATCATTGGTCAGGGACCGTCGGCGCGCACTCATGTCATCGACGTAAAGCCCTTTACCTTTGTGGGCGCAACCACCCGCGCCGGGCTGCTCTCCGCTCCGTTGCGGTCGCGCTTCGGCATCATGCTTCGGCTGGAGTTCTACACGCACAAGGACCTGCAGATCATCGTCGAGCGGTCTGCGGAGATTCTGGGCGTGGCGGTCGACGACGAGGGCGCAATCGAGATTGCCAGCAGATCCCGAGGCACGCCCCGCATCGCGAATCGCCTGCTGCGCCGGGTGCGCGATTACGCGCAAGTGCGAGGTGGCGGCAAGATCGACAAGAACACCGCGCAGGCCGCACTCCGGATGCTCGAAGTGGATCAATACGGCTTCGATGAAGTGGACCGCAAGCTGCTTCTGACAATTATTGAGAAGTATCAGGGTGGTCCGGTCGGCGTGAACACCCTGGCTGCCGCGTTGGCTGAAGAGCCGGATGCCATCGAGGAGATCTACGAACCGTTCCTGATCCAGATCGGCTTCTTGAACCGGACGCCACGCGGCCGCGTGGCCACAATGTTGGCGTACGAGCATTTTGGAATCACGCCAACACGGCGGCAGAGCTCTCTTTTCTGAGAAGCGGCCGGAATTCAATTCTCCAAATTCAGTTCGCGCAACCTTTGAGTACTCGTTAGTTCCGCTTTTGGTAATCCTCGCGTGAGAAATAGCAACATCTTCTTGGGAACCTCGACGCGATGGTGTATGTTGCTCCACTACCCTGTAGGGGGCAGGGTAGACCGCAAGACCACTCTAGCTTTCCGGGACGAGTGTTGGGTGTTCGGGTCTCCTTTCAGACGACTACGGCTTGCCTGCGCGCTATTCCCTCTTCTAAGCCTGCTGGGGCCCGCGCTGGTTGCCCAAGTTTCTTTGCTCGAACGTCCCGACCCAGCTTCCTCCACGCCAACCGGCGCGCCTTCGGCCTTCACCCAGACTTATCCGCTCGATGTATTGCCCGGCCCGAATGGCGCGAATCCTCCGCCTGCCGATCCGCAACAGCGGCCTCCAACGGAACAACCCAGTCTCGGGCCGCCTGCGATTCTGATCCCGCGCTTGTCGCGTGGTCCGACGGTCGACGATTTCGTCACCATGAAACCGTTGAGCGAAGTGGCCCAACAAATGGTCAAAGTGACCGGATTCGTGCAAAGGGTCCCACATGACGGCGCACCCGTCTCGCAGCGTACGGAAGCCTATCTTGGCTATGACCAGAAAAATCTCTACGTCGTTTTTGTTTGCTTCGATGACCCTGGCAAGGTCCGAGCGCGCAAGTCTCGTCGCGAAGACGTGACCGACGACGACACGGTTGAGGTGATGCTCGACACATTTCACGACCGGCGCCGCGCCTATGCGTTCCAAATCAACCCTCTCGGCGTCCAGTGGGATGCGATCTGGTCAGAAACCCCTCACGAAGAAGTCGGCGGCAACTTCGACACGTCCTGGGATACCGTCTGGTACTCCCAGGGCCGGCTCACACCCGAAGGGTACGTCGCGTGGATCGAGATCCCGTTCCGCAGCATGCGCTTTCCGTCCGCCAAAGAGCAGTCCTGGGGCGTGATCCTCTACCGCGGGATCGTTCGCGAAAACGAAGACGCGTTCTGGCCGCAAATCTCGCAGCGATTCGAAGGTCGCCTCGCACAGGCAGCTACGCTGGCGGGACTAGAAGGAATTTCGCCTGGACGCAACCTGCAATTCATTCCCTATGGTTTGTTGAATTCATTCCGCGACATCGACGCCCGCGATCCCAACAATATCCATTGGGACAATCGCGCGATCGGCGGCACCTTCGGGCTCGACTCAAAAGTCATTCTGAACGACAGCTTCGTGCTCGACCTGACCGCGAATCCCGACTTCAGCCAGGTCGAGTCGGAAGAGCCGCAGGTCACCGTCAACCAGCGCTTCGCCGTTTACTTTCCCGAGAAACGGCCATTTTTCATCGAGAATGCGGACTACTTCCGCACTCCCATCGATCTTTTTTTCACGCGCAATATTGTTGATCCGAGTTACGGCGCTCGCCTGACCGGAAAGGCTGGACCTTATTCGATCGGCATTCTGACGGCGGACGACCGCGCTCCCGGGCTTACCGTCGCTCCGTCGGATCCGCTGGCTGGATCGCGCCAATACTTCAACATCGCCCGCATCAGTCGCGATCTGTTCAAGCAATCGAGCATCGGCGCGATTTATACCGATCAGGAGTACCCCGCCGGCGGCGGCTTCAACCGGATTGGCGGGCTCGACAGCCGCCTGAAGTTCACGCCCAGCTGGACGGCAACGTTGCAATCGGTTGTGAGTTCCACGAAAGTTCCCGGTGGGGGATACGAAGCTGGGCCAGCATCCTATGTCGACACGACCTACTCCGGCATTCACACGACCTACGAGGCAACATACAAAGACATCAGCCCTGGATTTACCACCGTCCCGGGCTTCGTGAATCGTGTCGACATCCGCGACCTTTTCAACGAAATCGACTACCGCTTTCGCCCCAAGGACAGCCCACTGGTGGCCTGGGGACCGTCGATGCACACCGATTGGGTGTGGGATCACACCGGCACGCGGCTTGATCTGGTGACCGATCCGAGCCTGAGCTTCAGCTTTAAAGGGCAAAGCTACGTCAAAGTTTTTCCGTATACAGATTTTCACGAGCGGCTGCGGCCGATCGATTTCCCTGCATTGCAGGAGAATCGCGACTATCACGAACATCTCAGCTCGTTGTTATGGGGCACCAGCTATGTGAAGTGGATGACCTTGCAGGGATATTACGAATGGGGCGACGGCGTGAACTTTGAAGCGCCCTCATCGACGACGACTACGCCGATTCAGTGCCCGGGAACACCCGCTGTCATTTCGACCGCATGCGCGCCTTATCTGGCGCGATCGGACGGAGCCTCGCTGCTGGCGTCGTTCCATCCGTTTTCCGCGCTTCGCATCGACAACACCTATCTGTTCTCACGGTTGCGCGACCGCGAAAATGGTATGGCGATCTTCAACAATCACATCATTCGAACCAAGTGGAACTGGCAATTCAACCGCGAACTGTCGTTCCGCATGATCTTGCAGTACAACGCGACGTTGGCCAACCCGTTGCTCACATCGCTGCAAACGACCAAGCAGTTCAACGGAGACTTCCTGATCACCTACCTGATTCACCCAGGCACGGCCATCTACGTTGGTTACAACAGCGACTTCCAGAACATCGATCCCGACCTGCAGCTTGATCCGACCGGAAACCTTCTACGCGCAAATCGGCTGATCAACGACGGAAAGCTCTTCTTCGTGAAAGTCTCGTACCTGTTCCGGTTCTAGCCTTCGCAGGAAGAGCGCGGTGCCAACTCCACTTTTGAACGATGGAGCGACGGGTGTCCTCGCCCGACGACATAACGCGAGACTTAAACGAGATTGGGATCTCCCCGGCTACAATGTCGGCAGCATGATTGCCCATCTCCGCGGAAAACTGCTGATAAAGCACCCCAACCAGGCGATCGTTGAAACTTCCGGTGTCGGCTACGACGTCACCATCAGTGTCCCGACATTTTCTGACCTGCCCAACGTCGGCAGCGAAGTTGCGCTGCACATTCATACGCATGTGCGGGAAGACTTGATCGCGTTGTATGGGTTTTTGCGCCCCGCGGAGAAACAACTCTTCGAGAAGCTCATTACGGTGAGCGGGATCGGCCCAAAGCTCGCGATCACGATTCTGAGCGGAATGCCCGCCGATGAAATGGTAGGCGCGATTCGCAGCAACGATGTCGGCCGGCTAACGCGCATCCCGGGGATCGGGAAGAAGACCGCGGAGCGCATGGTCCTCGAACTGCGCGATAAATTGCCGCCGCAAACGGCTGGACCCGAGCCGGTAATTCCAACGATGAGCGCCGTAGAGGAAGATGTCTTATCGGCGCTTCTGAATCTCGGCTACCAGCGCGCAGCCGCCGAGAAGGCGCTGTCGACCGCAGTAAAGTCGGGCAAGACGCAATCGTTCGAAGTTCTATTCCGAGAAGCAATGAGCGGATTGTCGAAGTAGCGGTCTTTATGGCAACCCCTGCGCACCGCGCCAATCCGCGACGATTCCTGTTGCCAATTTTTATTTTGCTGGTTTTTGGTCTGGTCTTCTTCGCTCTTCCGTCGCTAGTCGAATCTCATTTCAACAAGGTTCTGGCCTTCCCACCGTACAACGCATCATCACAAGCGCAGGCGCTGCACCGATCGCTCTTGATCGCGGACCTGCATGCCGATTCGCTGCTCTGGGGCCGGAATCTATTGAAAGGAAGCAGGCGCGGCCACGTCGACGTGCCGCGGCTCGTTGAGGGCAACGTCGCTCTCCAGGTGTTTTCGCTGCCCACGAAGACTCCCTGGGGGCTGAACATCGAACGGAATCGAGCCAACAGCGATCAGATCACATGGCTCGCGATCGCAGAGGGTTGGCCGATTTCCACCTGGGGTAGCCGGACCGAACGCGCTCTCTACCAAGCGACGCGACTCCAGCGGATGGCGGACGGTTCCAACGGTGATTTCGTCGTCATTCGAACGGCAGCCGACCTCGATCAATACCTCCAACGTCGCAAGGCCAATCCGCAAATAACGGCCGGACTGCTCTCCATCGAGGGTGCTCACGCTCTCGATGGCAATCTTGCGAACATCGACGTGCTGTATCACGCCGGGTACCGCATGATGTCACCGAGCCATTTCTTCGATAACGATATCGGTGGTTCTTCGGCTGGAATGTCGAAGTCTGGTCTGACCGATAAGGGCGGCGCAATGATTAGGAGCATGGAAGAGAAGCACATGATCGTCGACCTCGCTCACGCATCGTCGCAAACATTCGACGACGCTCTTAGTATTGCGACTCGTCCCGTTGTCGTCTCGCACACCGGCGTGAAAGCAACGTGCAACAACAATCGCAACTTGAGTGACTCGCAGATTCAACGAGTAGGCTCAAACGGTGGGTTAATCGGAATCGGCTACTGGGATACGGCCACTTGCGGGAACGACCCCAAGGCGATTGTGCGGGCGATGCGTCACGTGGCCGACCTCATCGGTGTCGAGCATGTCGCTCTCGGGTCGGATTTTGACGGAGCCGTCGTCGAGCCTTTCGACACCACAGGCCTCGTCACTATCACGGACGAGCTCCTCGCAGAGGGATTCTCTGAGGATCAGATCCGGTTGATTATGGGTGGAAACGTGGTGCGGCTTCTGCGTGTGAACTTGCCGTAGTCTAGTGACCGACAAATCTTAAATACAGATCGCGGTCGAGCTTGCAGATCTCGGCCATCTCTCTCACTTTTTGCCAGGCCTCACGTTGCGATTCATCTTTGGCGCGATCCTGCACGCGATCCCATTCGGCGAGAAATTCGTCGGCCTGCAGATGATTGAATACCGTTTTGCCGAAGGGATCGATTCCGCGCAGCACCGGAAACTCGCGCTCTTCCGTGCTAGGAATTACGCCATGCAGCATCACCCACTCGCTGCGCTCCCCCAGATCATCTTCCAGCTTGACGACCAACGACATGGCGCCCTCCGGCCAGAAAACTCGAGAGAATGTATCAAGTCACGATTAAAATCGCCAATCGGAGGAAAGTGCCATCCCTGTCATTATTTACCTATGCAAAATGTACTGAAGATCAGATTCAGGATGTCGTCGTTGGTGGTGGCACCCGTAATCTCGTCGAGCGCCCGCAGCGCGTGATAAAGATCCAGAAGAACCATCTCATGCGGAATTTTGTTGTTCACCGCGGTTTTCGCCGCTTCGAGCGCAGTCACCCCCTCACGCACCAGTTGTTGATGACGCGCGTTGGTTAGGAAGCCGCTCTCCGCACTCACTCCGCTTTCGCCGCCGATGTGGCGAAAAATTTCCGCTCGCAGGTCGGCCACGCCTTGGCCCGTCACAGCAGAAGTTCGCACGCGTGGTGTGGGTGAACTAAAAGTCTGAGAACTGGACATTGAGGTTTGGAGGTCGGCCTTATTTTCTACGATGATGGCTTGCCGGCCATCGACCTGCGCTAACAGTTCTTGATCCTCGTCAGCGATCTGCTGGGACGCGTCCAGAACAACCAGCACCAAATCGGCGTCCGCAAGCGCCTCCATCGATTTTCGTATGCCGATGCTTTCTGCCTCGTCGAGTGCACGACGGATCCCCGCCGTATCTACGAGCTTGATCGGAATCCCACCGATCGCGACCGTTTCGCTCACCAGGTCGCGGGTCGTTCCCGGCGTGGCCGTGACGATCGCGCGTTCGCGCTCCACGATTCGGTTGAACAGGCTGGATTTTCCGACGTTCGGCCGGCCTACGATCGCCAAAGTCAGGCCTTCATGTACGATCTTGCCGTAAGCAAACGTCGCGATCAGCGTGATGAGTGGAGCACGAACAGCTTCGATGTGCTCAAGAATCGCCGGGTCCGCCATTACCGAGATATCGTCCTCAGCAAAGTCGATGCCCGCTTCGAGCTGCGCGATGAGTTCGACCAGCTTCTGTTTTGTGGGCTGCAGCTTTTTTGAGAGTGCCCCGCCCAGTTGTTGCGCCGCCACCTTCGCTTGAAAGACGGTTTGCGCATCGATCAGATCGCGCACCGCTTCGGCCTGCGTCAGGTCGATCCTCCCGTTGAGGAACGCACGCATCGTGAATTCGCCCGGCTCGGCGAGACGCGCGCCGCGCGACAGCGCTATTTCGACAATATGTCGTAAGACGACAGGCGAGCCGTGCGCAGCGATTTCTACGATGTCATCGGTGGTATAGGAATGCGGCTTCGCGAAGAAGGTGACGACAACTTCGTCCATCCGCTGTGCATGGGGCGCGGGTGCCCCCGCCCGCGACAACTGGTTTTCGATCTCTTGGTCTCGATCCGCCTTATCGGACTCCGCCGGATCAACCAGTTCGCCGAATACCGCGCGTCCCGGCTCGAGATCATGCTTCAGCCGCAGCATCGGCGTGGCGATCGAACGAGCCTCGGGTCCAGCCAGCCGAACGATGCTAATGCCTCCGCGGCCGGGCGGTGTGGCTATCGCGACGATGGTGTCGTCGAGGTTCACGCCTTAGGCCTGTCCTTGTAGCGCGGAATTCCTGCGATATCCGAAGCCGTAGTAGAGGGGTGGCCCGAGCGGCCAGCCAAGGAGTAACACGAAACAGCAGAGAGCCCTCTTCCACCACTGAGATCGGTCGAACGTGAACCAGAAGTACCACATCGCCACCCAGAGCGTGGCGGTTCCGATGATGCAGAGCCAGAGCGGATACATGATGACGGGTGCGAGTGCCCCAAAGCGACTCCCTGACCAAACCTCGGACCAATACGGTGATCCACTCAGGAACATTAGCCACGCAACGTTCGCGATGCTGCAAAGCAGGTAGAGGCGCTGAGCCCTCCGCGAAAGGATCCAACTAGGCGTGATCGGCAGGTACAACATCGCCGTCAGGATAATGCAGGAGATGAAAAGATAACTACCGCTCGGACCTGCGAGATTGTCCACCCCCGCGAGCGTCCTTGGCGTAGACCACCACGCAACGGCGCATCCCTTCACCTTCGCTCTCGGTAACCAGATCGGCTTCGTCGCGAAGAGCAAGGTGCACGATCCGCCGTTCCCGGGACGACATGGGAGCGAACTTGTACGGCGCCCCGGTCTTGCGGACTTTGTCTGCTGCCACTCCGGCGGCCATGCGCAGTTCTTCCAGCCGCATGGCGCGATGATTCATGCAATCGAACGAAATCTTCTCGTGTTCGTTGCCCTGGAGGCGCAGCATCTCAAGCGCAAGCAACTCGATCGAACGCAGGAGTTCTGCACCACGCTCCAGCATCAACGGAGAATCCGGCCCGGCAAACTCCACCAGGATCTCCGGCTTTTCCCAATCGCGTTCATCGCCGACCGGAGGGTCGACCGTGATCCGGTACTTCAGTCGAAGCGCGGCGTTCGCAACAATGCCACGGAGGAGTTCGTTGATCTTGTTGGCGGCGGCGATTTTGTCTGGAATGGGCATAAAAAGCGCTCTCAGCGATTAGTCGTCGGCTCTCAGCAAAATTTCTCCGCCCTTCTAATCACTGCAATCGGTCCATGGAATCGCAGTCGCTGATTAGTTCAGAACCGACGGCTGATAGCTGATGGCAGACAGCTACTTATCTTTCTTCCGCGCTCGTTTTTCCGCGAGTCTGCGAATCTCCTGGCCCGTGCTGGTGCGATTCATGACCGCCTGCTGAATCATCGAAATCAAATTGCTTTCGGCGTAGTACAGATTCAGACCAGCCGCTAAATAGCGGAAGATGAATCCCATCATAACGGGCATCACCACCATCATCATCTTCTGCTGCGAGGGATCCATTCCGGTCATGGGCGTCATCCGTTGCATGATGAACATACTCAGAACGAGGAAGATCGGAAGGATGTAGTACGGGTCGAAGGCGGAAAGATCTTTGATCCAGAGCCAGGGCGCGAAGCGCAGATCGAGCGCGACATTCAGCATGCGGTAGTAGGCAAACAGAAACGGCATTTGGATCAGCAACGGCAGGCAGCCCGCCGCCGGGTTCACCCCATGCTCCTTGTACACGGCCGCGATTTCTTCCTGCATCTGCCGCTTGCGCGGATCGCCCATGCTGTACTTCTTGTACTTTTCCTGGATCGACTTGATATGTGGAGCCACGCGCTGCATTTCAAGCGCCGACTTCTGCTGCATGAAGCGCAAGGGGGAAAGCACCAAATTGATGATCAGGGTCTGCAGAACGATCGCCCATCCCCAGTTCGGGACGATGTGATTGTGCGTCCACTTCAGCCACAGGAAGAGGGGACGCGCGATGTATCCCAGCCAGCCGAAGTCCACGAGCTTGCGCAGATCAGGCTCGCTGCTGCCGACAACGCCAGCGACGGGTACCGTTTCCAGGACGTCGAGCGCTTTGGGTCCGACATACAGCCGGCTGATGGTCGGGGCCCCGATTTGCCCGAGGGCCGCTCCCAGTACCTCAAAAGGACGCTTCGCGTCCTGCGGATTGTCGAGTGGATTGCGCAGAGTGACGAGGGCCGCATTGTGCACGTCATCCGGCAAAAATACCGCCGCGAAGTACTGATCCGTAACACCCGCCCAGTTCACGGGACCGCGGATCGTGGCGCCACCAACCACTTTCTTGATGGCCAGTCGCTCTATGTCACTATCGCTCTGGTACTCGATACGGCTCGCCGCGTAAAGCGTGGCATTGGTTTCGTCGCCAAATCCCGCCGGCCACATCGGGAACGCAGTGATGGTGGTGCCCCTCACCGAGACCGTGCTATCTACTTTGATCACGTAGCTCTCGTCGAAGCGAAAGCTTTTGCGAACGGCGACATCGCCATCGGAGTAATCGAAGCTGACTTCGGTCGGGGCCGAGTACGTCCCGGTATGCGAGGCAACGTAGAGCACCGAGTTCAGCTTGTTACGTAGCGTCTCGTCGTAGGTCCAGAGCGACAGCGGATAACCGTATTTTCCCGCTGCGTTCGTGTGGACCAGATCAAGCGGTTTCCCCGACTCATCGTTAAACTTCTTCAGGATCCACGACTTCACGCGCGCCCCGCGATTGCTGAACGTGATCCGGTAGAGGCTGTTCTCGACGACCGTCGACGATTCCGCCGACGCCTGCCTGGATCCAGCTGGAGGCAATGCAGAAGCACTCGGCTCCGATGTGGAAGTTGGCGGGGGAGCGCTCGGCGGCGCGCTTTGCTCAACCGGACGCGGGCCCTCGGTGGGCTTTGGCCCGTATTTTTTGAGCAAGGGTTGGGTCGCCAGGATGATCAGGAACGTCAGCGCGAAAACCAGAAGCAGTCGGCGCTCAGTGCCAGGTTCTTGTTGAGGATTTTGAAATTCTGCCAATCGCTTACCGTTTACAGCTTACGGTCCTCTTAATTCGACCCGCTAGCTGAGCAGGTCTCGTGAATGTTGCACCCAGATTTCGTCACCGGATCGTAGCCTCCGCGGACGAACGGATGGCACCGCAGAATCCGGCCCACCGCCATAACGCCGCCACGTAAGACTCCGAATCGTTCTACGGCCTCCATCGCATACTCCGAGCATGTCGGAACGTAGCGGCAGGAGGCGGGTAGCCAGGGCGAAACCATCGCTTTATATCCGCGCAACCACAGCAGCGTGATCTGTTTCGCAATCTGCATAGCTCAGTGTTTAGATGTCGCCCCAGGGAGCGATCTATTCCAGATATACGCTCTCAAAACAGCGGGAGTTCAGTCACGTGTTCGCTGTTTCTGTGCCAGTTTCTGACCAATCACGCTAAAAGCTTTCGTGACTTCGCTTAGCAACGACTTAAACTCAGCGCTCAGCAATGACTTCTTCGGATTAATCACCACGTCGGCCGATGGCTCCTGCTCCGGACGCGTCAGCCGGACCGACTCGCGCAACCGGCGCTTCATGCGGTTGCGGTCAACCGCGCCACCCAGCGCGCGACTCACCGTAAATCCAACTCTCAGACCTTCATTCCCAGCTCTTCCCAGATAAAACACCGTCATGTGCGTTGAGAAGTGCCGCTGGCCCTCTTTGTACACACGCTCAAAATCGGCATGCCGCAGCAAGCGGCCGCTTCGCGGGTTCGTTCGCCGTCGCTTCGCTGACGGATTCGTCGTTCCTTGCGAAGCTGCCATCGAATTAACCGCCTGTATGCAATCCTGTCTGATGCTGCCTTTTGGCAACCAGTTTCAATCTTGAACAACCTGGGCACCGGGGACAACGCAACCAAGAGGAAAGCGGAAAGTTTACTCGCGGAATCCGGGCTTTACCGAAACGCGTTTGCGACCTTTGGCACGCCGGCGTGATAGTACCTGCGCTCCGCTCTTGGTCTTCATGCGCGTCCGGAAGCCGTGCTTCTTTGAGCGCTTACGCCGGTTGGGTTGGAAAGTGCGCTTGGGCATGAAAAATCGCTGCTCCTGAATCGATCAATGGCCTTAGGACAAACTTCGAGTATAAATGACGGCCTTCTAACGAGCAAACTTACGGCCACCCTGCGCGCTCCTGTTGTGCCGTTCCGATTAAGGACTTTGCGTGCACGGAATGTGGGGACGCGCTCCCCATCGGCTGCAGATCTTGTCAGATTTTCAGTCCGAAAAATTTCTGCTCGCAACTTATTCGCCGAGCGGATCACTCTGGCTGCAAACTTCTTTTTTCATTCGCAAATTTTTTTCTCTGCTGAGGTGTGTCAATTCTCGACTCACCTAGGCGCGCACTCTCGTGGAGTTGAGGGCCCGCGCGGAATCCGCGCCCCGCGAGGCATTTCGAGCCCTGCACATCCGTCCCCCACTTTTGCACCGCTCGCGTTGCAGTTATACATTCGCTACTTGACAGGACAATTCCTTCGCGGTTTGAATGTGTGTCGCGCGGAAAAATCTTTCGCGAACTTTTCCACACAACAAAATTTTTTGTGCTAGTATGCG
>Ga0126371_10002508_pt1 | contig 15810 bp, 10 predicted proteins | sample PanSoiMetaPlot_4_FD_110145 | JGI IMG/M metagenome (GOLD analysis project Ga0126371, IMG submission 110145) | Tropical forest soil microbial communities from Panama - MetaG Plot_4 | ecosystem: Environmental > Terrestrial > Soil > Tropical forest > Bulk soil | place: Panama | collected 2016-02-17 | reverse complement strand
AGCCAAGCAATCAGAACCGCGCATAATGAAATTTGAGATCAAGCGCTAGAGAATGCTTTGGTTGATCGGGTGTGACCGCCAACCAGGGTGCCGGCAGGAAGCTACGCGAGCGGAACCGCAATCAGCTAGCCTCCGTAGTCACTTCTGCAACTTTGGGGCCTGATCGCCAACGTTTCGCCAATCTTCTAAGTCGATTGCTTACAGCAGGCAGGATGTCGGAGAACGGGGCTGACCCGAAGGTAGGCGGCAAAACCTCCGCTTCGTGACGTTTCCATGGGGCAGGGCTTGCCTAGTTGTGTCCGTTTATCTCGAGTGAGGCCAGGATCGCATTGCGAGAAAAGTCTATTGCTTGGGCTTGAGCTGTTCGGCTTTCTGCGAAGCGGCTTTGGCAAGGTCCGGCATGCCCTTCGCGCCGTACGCCGCTGCGAGTGCAGCCTCGCTGTCGTAGTCATCGCCCTGCGACTCGCGCTGCCGGCGGAACTCTGCGATGGCTTCGTCGTAGTTCTTTAGCTGCATCTGCGAGAGCCCCATCCGGTAGTGGACCGATTCCAGATCGGGTTCCAGTTGAGCGGCGCGCTTGTACTCGTCGACCGCTGCGGCATGGTTCTGCTCGGCAGCGAACGCCATGCCCAAGCCGAGGTGGGCATAACCGTCGTTGCTGTCTTGTTGCAGCAGCCGGGTGAAGATTTCTTTCGCGGCCTGAGTATTCTGCTGTCTGAGGGAGACGATTCCCAGTTCGTATTCGGCTGAAGTATTTCGGGGATCGATAGCCAGAATATTTTTGAGTTCGACCGCCGCCAGATCGTACTGCTTCAAATTGAAATAGGCGTGCGCCAGAGCGAAGTGTGTCGGCGCATAGTCCGGCCGCTGACGGATCGAGGCCTGCAGTTCGGCAATGGCTTCGCTGGCCTTGTTCTGGCCGATCAACTCTTCTCCGCGGCTCGCATGGATCAGATAACTACGCGACTGGCGCAACCATGCGCCACAGCCGAAGACCACCAACGCCACGGCACCGATCACCGCCGCACGCCGGAAGAAATCTTCGTGTGGAGCTAGAACCGCGATGAGCGCGCCGAACGCAAGACCGGTGAGGAGTCCGCCGATGTGGGCGGCGTTATCGACACCGCTGACGGCCTGTCCAAACAAACTGCTATACCCGGCGAAGATCACGAGCGTGAACAGGCGGCGCGTGATCACCGGACTTGGCATAGTGAACTCACCCAGGTAATAGGAAGCGATCAGCGCGCCCACGATGCCAAATATTGCTCCTGATGCTCCGACGCTGGGGATTGCCGGATGCCACCAGACACTCGCAAGGCTTGAGCCAATTCCCGAGATCAGATAAACAGCGGCGAACGTCACGTGCCCGTAGAGCGACTCGCAGATGGCTCCCAGATCCCACAGACACCACATGTTGACCGCGATATGCAAAAGCCCACCATGCAGAAACAGTGCGGTCACCAGTCGCCAAGGCTGGTCGCCCAGTGTGAGCGGCGAGTAATTCGCGCCTCGATCGATCAGCGCCCGCGCCGAAGGGTCCAGGGCCATTCCCTGCATCGCCATCACGACAAACACTCCGACGTTCAGAAGCAGTAGGGCCTGAGTGACCATCATGGATGAAGTTCCGCTTGACGCCCACGGCACCGGCATCACGGGCTGTATCGCATCCTCTGGTTCCTCGCCGCGCTGGGCCGCCTCGTGGCGGACACACCACTCGCACGTCCTCCTGAAGGACAGCGCGGGAAGTTTCCGTCCGCATTGTGCACAGTTCGCCATGATGTGATCGGTGTTCAGTCGTCGGTCGTCAGCGATTCGCGGTGAAAGGTGCCTTCATCGGCCGCGGACCAGAACACCAAGACAGAGCGTTCTGAATATTATTTCGCCTGCTCGACGTAAACCGCTGTTCCGTAGGCAAGCACCTCGGTGACTCCTTGCATGATCTCAGTGGCGTCGTAGCGAGCGCCAACTACCGCGTTGCCGCCGAGTTCCGCGGCATGCCGGAGCATCAGGTCGAAGGCTTCGGCCCGTGTCTTCTCGCACAAGTTCGTCAATAACGTGATATTACCGCCAACCAGCGTCTGCAGGCTCGCGCCGATGGTGCCAAAGATCGAGCGCGAGCGCACCACAATTCCGCGTACGACCCCTAATGTCCGCACCACGTGAAAGCCGTCCAGTTCGAACTGCGTGGTCACCATGTTGTGCGACACCATTCGTCCGATTGCCGGATAGCCAGCCATAGTCTCTCCCTCGCGAAATTTCGCCGTGTGCTTCTTAAAGTGCTCTTCCGCCCCAATTCTCGTCAGTGATGGTTAAGGGGATAGAGGTCACTATAAATCGGGTCTTCATTTAACGGGGAGAGAACAGTCGGTTCGGTTGCCGTTTCGGTATTCGGTGTTCGGCGGTTGGTTAAAGCCGGATTCAAAGCTCTGCCGTTATGGTGCCTTCACTCCAGTTCTGCGGAAATGAGGAATTCTTGACTGTCCGCATCCCACGACACCTTCAGCACATTCGGCTTGCAGCACGTCTGACAGTCTTCGACATAGCGTTGGTTGCGACCGGCAGACTCGTCCACGACCGTTTCGTTCCACTCGCCGCATCCGGCACATTGAAAGCCCGTGTCCAAAGCAGTTCTCAGTTCTCACAAAGCCGACCGCGACTATGTGTCAAGTGGAAATCGTTTAATCTCTGCTCGGCGCGGACCGCATTGGCCGAGTCATGGGAGAAAGATTTTAACCGCAGAGGACGCAAAGAAAAGCTTATCCAGAAATGAGAGAACTGAAACAAGGAGCGCAAGCAAACAACGGGAGATCGATGAATTAAGACACGTAAGAAAAAATTACAGCGAGCAAAGAGTTAAAAAGCATGTCACATCGGGACGGGGTACCTAAGTAAAGAGAAAAGAAAAGCGGAGAGTTGATTCTCCGCTTTCGTAGGTTTGTACGGCTATTTGAGGCGTCTTGCGATCTTCTCTTTGACGCCGTTTTAGCCAACTGCACTAAACCAACCAAGCGTCGTGTCAGAAATCCAAGCCCGGGAGTACTTGCCTGCCTTCGCTGCGGACGGCCTCCAGGGCGTTCGGATCGAGACCGAGCGCTTTCAGAATCGTCGGGGCCACTTGCATGATCAACAGCACATGTTTGAACTTGCCGGAATCATCGCCGGCATGCGAAGGCTGCGCTGCGACGAGCAGAGCCATCGTGGTGAGACCATCAGAAAACCAGAGAGAAACCTGGACAGGCTTCCCTTCCTCCGTATGAGCGTTGCAAGTGGATTCGCGAAACGTGAGCACGCCTCTACTATAGGAAACGTTGATAGGCGAGTTTGGTTACAGGCGCGTTAGAGCCAAGTTAAAAGGCTGCTACAGATTGGCAAAAAGGTTGTACAGCGCGGGTTTTGGCCGCTACAGCCTGTGGAGAAGCTGACGGGATGACGCGACCGCCTATAATGCGGAACGCAAATTTATGACCTCCCGACGAACCTTCCTCCAAAGTGGCGCGGCGGTAGCCGGCGCCGTGCTTACCCCAAACGCATTTGCCATGGTGAATGGTCCGTCAGAAAGGTCTGCCCTCCCACCGGCGCTTGCCAATCTGAAATCGATGAAAGATCAAGCTCGACCGATCACGCTCGACGAGCGCAAGCAGCGGCAGGAGAAAGCGCGCGCGCTCATGGAGGCGAACGACCTGGACGCGATCCTCCTGATGGAAGGGACATCGCTCAACTACTTCACCGGCATTGGCTGGTGGGGTGGGGAGCGCATGTTCGCCATGGTGCTGCCAGCGAGGGGGATGTCGTTTTATGTCTGTCCAGCGTTTGAGGAGGGCCGCGCGCGCGAGCAGATTGCCAATGCGCCGGAAGCAGACGGCGCCGATGTTCGCATTTGGCAGGAGGATGAGAGCCCTTATCAGCGCGTGGCGCAAGGATTGAAGGACCGCGGCCTTGCGACGGGCAAGATCGGGATTGAGGAAACCGTGCGTTTCGTTTTCAGCGACGGCGTCGGCAAAGCTGCGCCTCAAGCAAGACTGACCAGCGCGTCGCCGGTGACCGCCGGTTGCCGGATGATTAAGAGCAACGCCGAACTGGACCTTATGCGTCTGGCGTCGAAGGTCACGCTGACCGCATATCAAGCGGTGTATCAGTCGCTGAAAGATGGAATGACCCACCGCGACGTGGCACACCTGGTGGAGGCGGCGCATGCGCAGTTGGGTTTCGCGGGTGAGTGCCTGGTGGAGGTTGGGGAGTTCGCGGCGTTTCCGCATGGATCGGTGAAAGCGCAGGTGATTCGCGAAGGCACGCCGATCCTTATCGATGGCGGTTGCAAGGTAGAGGGCTACGACTCAGACATCACGCGCATGATGGTGGTGGGCAAGCCGCCGGACAAGGCGAAGAAGGTATTCGCGATCGTGCACAAGGCACAGAGCACAGCATTAGCGACAGCGCGTCCGGGACTCGAATGCGGTGCGGTGGATGCGGCCGCACGGAAGGTGATTGTGGATGCGGGGTATGGGCCCGACTACAAGTTCTTCACGCATCGGCTCGGGCACGGCATGGGCATGGATGGACACGAGTGGCCGTATCTGGTGCGCGGGAATACGACGAAGCTGGCGGCAAACATGACGTTCAGCGATGAGCCGGGGATTTATTTGCGGGGCGAGTTCGGGATCAGGCTCGAGGATGACATGCACATCACGGAGAATGGGGCCGAGTTGTTCACTCCACAGAGCCCGTCGCTGGATGATCCGTTTGGGAAGGCGTGAGGGGAGTTCCGAGCCGAGAATCACGAGGAGGATAGCAGAGCTTGGCTCCTCCAAGCAGACGAGGCGTCGTGGACCGCGCCCCTCTGCACTCGGGAAGTCACGATCAGCCTATGATTGTTTCGGCGGGCGAGACGCCCGCACGGACAGCCGGCGCGGATACCGGCGCTGCTCATTCATCTCCCTAGCCGGCGAACTTGTAACCGATCTTGTGTACCGTCAGGATGAGTTCGGGCTTCTTTGGGTCCTTCTCCAGCTTCTGCCGCAAACCCGCGACGTGCACATCGACCGTTCGCGTGAAGGTCCCTACTTCGTAGCCCCACACTTCGCGCAGTAATTTCTCGCGCGGCAGCACGATACCAGAGTGCTCGACGAAATAACGCAGAAGCTCGAACTCACGCACCGACAAGTAGACCGCCTCTCCGTTGCGAGTGACCTTTACGTCGCGGTGATCCATCGCGGCGCGGGTTTCAATCCGAATGGAGCCAAACTGGTAGACAGCTTGTCCGGTCCGAATGGGCGCGCGGCGCAGCAAGGCCTCGATCCTCGCCATGAGTTCCTGCATGTCGAACGGCTTCGTGACGTAGTCATCCGCGCCCAGCTTGAGGCCAACGATCTTGTCGATGGTTTCGCTGCGCGCCGTGAGCAGGAGGATCGGCGTTCCGAGGCCCGCTACGCGAATGTCGCGACAGAGATCGAGGCCGTTGCGACCGGGCAACATGATGTCGAGTAAAATGAGATCGAAGGGCAACGTGGTCGCTTTTTCAAAGCCGGTTTCGCCGTCGGCAACGGTGTCTACCACGTAACCTTCACGAAGAAGCCGGTCACTCAAAGCCATCCGCAACGCTTCTTCATCTTCTACCAGGAGAATATTTTCTTTCATTGTCTTGTGAGCAAATCGGGACGCACGGTCTCCGTTTGCAGCGTTCCCTTCTTCAAGGCCGGCAGGTGCAGAGTGAACACGCTGCCAACTCCGAGTTTAGTGACTACGGTAATTTTTCCGCCCATGGCCTCGGCGATGTTCTTGGCCAGAGGCAGCCCCAGGCCGGTGCCGTGAATCTGGGCCGCGGCCACCGCGGGGCTGCGATAAAACGGGTCGAAGATGTGAGGCAGATCGGACGTGTCGATGCCAATGCCATGGTCTTCGACGGCGATGCGGATCTCGTCAGAGAGCGGCACATCGGACTTGTGCAGAAACGCGCGCAATGAGATGCGGCCGCTTTTTCCTCCGTATTTGATCGCGTTGCCGACTAGATTCTGTAGGCACTGCGAAAGCGCCGAGATGTCGCCGAGAATCGGTGGGAGATCGGGCTCTATCAGCAAGTCGACGGTAAATCCGGCCTCGCGAACGACTTCACGCGTATTGTGCATGACGGATTCGACGAGCTGTTCAATCGACATGGGCCGCATGACGTAGTGAGTCCGCCCTTCTCGCGTCGAGGCGAACAAGAGGATCTGATTTACAAGTTCGGTCAACTGGCGCGTGTGGTTGCGAATCACATTGCCATAGCGCGTCAGTTGATCTTTTTCTTGCACGACGCCATCGGCAATATTCTGCGCCGAGGCGGAGATAACGGCGAGTGGCGTTCGCAATTCGTGCGATACCGAGGCAACAAAGTCCATCTGTAATTTTGCGAGTTTTAGGGCGCTCAACATCCGTGCGCGCTGAATTGCCCAGATCGAGACGCTGGCGAACAGGAGCGTAAAGCAAAGCACGCCGACGAGGCGTCCGGCGGAGCGACGGGAAGATTCGTCGACATCGGCAAGCTGGCGTGAAGCTTGCTCGTCGTACTGGCGCTTGATCTCTTCCAAATCCTGGCGAACGCGGTCGAAAGACGGGACGCCGCCCTGGAGATCGTAATCAACTGCCTCCTTAATACTGCCCTCGAGAATAGAAGCCAGAACCTCGTCGCGCACTTTCAGATATGCGACCCAGTCGCTTTGCAGGCGCTTGCCGACTTCGATTTCACTGTCGGTACGCGCGCGGGCGAGGTACTCGTTGATCCCGTTGGTAACGCGGCGATCCGCATCGCGCGATTGGTCAGCGTATTCGACCTGCAAATTGCTGTCGTTGGTTGTCAGCGCATATAGGGTGGCGCGGCGTGTTTCCTGTGCGTCGTATTGCAAGCCGCCAATGCCACGCAGTCCGATGACTGAGCGCACGTACATGGTCTGGACTTCGCTGTCGGCGGCGCGCAAATCGCGGATCACGAAGATGACTACGCCTGTCTCAACCGTGAACACCATGAGCAGGAGCAGGGTGGAACTGTAGCGAGAGATTTCGTACAGAAAGCGGTCGACGATCGAGTGGGCACCAGCCGGCCCCGGATGCATCGACGATTTGGTTGTTGCTGCGCTCACTTGGTTCCGTTGTGCGGTTGCAACCGCAGTTGGTAATCCTTGTCGTCCGGCAAACGCCCGTCGATACGAACCACCTTTATGGTGGAATCGACATCGCTGGCACGCACGTAGCCGATGGCACCCGGGACGTTGAAGATAAATTTGCGCACTCCGACGGGCGAAGCCAGGGTCTTGGGTGAGACAAAGACTTCACCGGTAAACAGACCTTGCAGGAAGTGTCGGCTGAAATCGGCTTCATTCATCCTGTAAATGTCACGCAGGATTGCTTTGCGTTCGACTTGGCCCGGCTCCATCATGACCAGCGTGATGCGCCGGCCATTCGGCCAGTGGCTGCGCTCACCCATGAAGATTGAACGCAGATCCTTCATAGCCAGATTTTCGACCGTATTTTCCTGATTCACAACGATTGCAAGGCTTTCATCGGCAGCCACGGAGTTCTGAACATCGGCCGAGGCGCGAACGGTCTTTTGCGCAGAACCGTCCGCAAGCAATACAAGCACGAGCGCGATGATCAGAAATAGTGGCCGTCTAACCATTCGATCGCCTGTCAGAAAGTGAAGCCCAGTTGTAGTGTCAGAGCATTTACACCCGGTTGATTCCGCAACTGGTTGTAGTCGTATTGGAACTTGAGCGCAACCGATTCGGCTGCGTCATAACGCAATCCCACCGACGGTCCGGCCCGCAAGCCAACGTCCGGGAATATCGGCTCATTGTTGGGAGCGTTGATGTACTGGTAGCGGAAATACGGCCTGTACGATCCCCATCGCTTTGAAATTTGGGTGTAAAAGCCTGTCGTGTTGAAAACGCGCGATCCGTCTTGCGGGGAGTGACGAACGAGGACGACTTCATTGAGCCACTCGAAGTTGGGCATCATGTAGACGCCGTGTGCGGCCAGGATCGTTTCTCCTATCGGCGGCTTCGCCAGAGGCGTCAACAGGTCGTGATAACCGGAAAATCCAACCTGCAGTCCGTGAATGGCTTCCGGACGAGCGAATAGGGCGAGGTTGAAGGCCTTGTGATTGTTCTCGTCTACCTCGTTCTGGACGGGTTCGTCCTGGAGCGGAGAGCGAGAGGCTCGGCCGTTCCCGATTTCGGCGACGTAATGCAGGCCGAGCGAACCTGACGGAATCCTGCCTGACGCCGAAACACCTACGTTGTGGATGGGAAGGATGCCACCAGTGTCTTCGAATTGGAACAGCAGCGGACGACCAGTGGTGGTCTGGAACCACGTGCTGTGGTGGTAGGCGGTGTTATAGAAACCAATCGCGGTGTGGTAGCGTCCCACGGCGAGATTGAAATAGTCGTTGTAGGAATACTGGAGCAGATAGCGCTCGACGTCGACACCAAATTCGTTGGTCCGGCCCGAAGGTACCTCATAGAAGTTGTCGGGACCGGATTCGAAAACGATTTCTCCGAGGAACTTAAATTTTTCTGAGATGTCGGAGGTGACGAACAGGTTCAACTGGCCCAGGCTGAAAGAGGTGGTACTTCCCTTCTGATCGGAGCCGTTGAAAGAAACGTCACCGAACCCGCGCATGCGGAGCAGGGTCTTGCTCATATCCATGCGTTCCGGCTCTGGATTGGAAACGTCGGGTTCGACGTGCTGTTCGGAATCAGCGCCCTGCTGGGCGAGGGGAGATGGCATCGCGGGTCCATGTCCTGAATGTTCTGCTGGCGGGGCAATCGTAGGAGTAGCCGTGATGTGGTCTGGCGGCGGAGTAAGTGTGGCGACTTCCTGCTTGACCGCTTGCGGCTGTAGCGGCGCTGGCCGCTGTGCTTCGAGCTGAGCGACGCGTGTCTCGAGCCGATCGATCCTTTGCAGCAACATTTGGATCGTTTGCTGGTCGGTGGAAGGGGCCGCCATCGAGTTCTGCTGAGCGTGAACGCTCGCCGTGGTCAAGATCGCCGCCAAGAGCAACAAAGAAGAAGAGACTCTAATCAGGGCGTCTTTTCGACTAGCCCAAAAAAGAGCTCTGACGGGATTGGCGAAACGAAACGGCATAGCCACCTCCTTGGAGACGCGCACTATCGTTGCATTCATCACTAACCGGATTAAGAGGATCCAGCGTCGCGTGATCGCTGCGCGGCAACCTGATCGTTGGAAAAATCACTCCTGCGAACTGCACCTGCTCGAAACAGGCGAGTCACCAGCACTGATTTGCTGGACTCTTCCATGAGAAATGCCGTGCGCCCGAAATCTGGGGGAGATCAGGAACTCACGCTACGGCATCTTTCAGGGCGCCTCAACTGGAACTGCGGGAGAAGGGAGCCAACTTGGTAACGCGACAATCCGGATGCCCGGAACACCGCTGTCAGCACCCTGCAGTATCAATCACCGGACTCGACTTGCTTGGCAATTTTACATCACGAACGTGCAAGGTCGGCCCCCTCTAAAGTGCGGTCCAACAACACTCCTTTGGTCACAGGCCACAGCCTCAAACGAGCCGATACGTAGTTCGCCAGCGAAGCGCAGATTGCTTCTTGTAAAAGAAATGTAAGGCGCCGCAAAGAAACTACCCCGGGTACGCACCTCAGCGTGATCGCGCAGGTTGCTGTGGGCGGAGTCGCTTGAGTTGCTCCTCCACTGCCATACTGAGCCTGCGGATTCCCTCGCGAATTCTCTCCGGATCCACCGCGGAGAAGTTCAGGCGGAGTTGCCGACAGGCGTCCTCGCGATGGCCGTTGGGGGCATAGAAGGAGTCGCCGGGAACGAAGGCGACGTTCTCGCGAATTGCCGTGTCGAACAAGGATTGCGCGTCCATTCCCTTGGCGAGAGTCACCCACAGGAACAATCCACCTTTGGGACGGGTCCAGGTGACTTCGGGCGGGAAATAATCAGACAAAGCCTGCAGCATAGCGTCGCGTCGCTCCCGGTAAACACGACGGATGACCTTTACGTGCTCGTCGAGGAAATTGTCACGCGCAACCTCATATGCGACCATCTGTCCGAACGTGGAGGTGTGCAGATCGGCTCCCTGTTTGAGTTGGACAAGCTTGGCGATGACCTCGGGAGGAGCCACGATCCATCCGAGGCGGACGCCAGGAGCAAGTGTCTTCGAGAAGGTGCTCAGATAGATCACATTCCCGATCGAGTAGCCGGGGTCACGGCGCAGGTTTTCGCGATCGAGAACAACTAGCGGCGAGAGGTGTTCGCCTTCATAACGAAGCTGGCCGTACGGATCGTCTTCGATGATGGGAATGCCGTAACGGTCGGCGAGCAGAACAAGTTGGTGCCGCCGACCTTCGGAGAGAGTGGTCCCGCCCGGATTCTGGAAGTTGGGAAGCACGTACATGAACTTCGGTCCGGAGCGCAGTGGTCCTTCCAACGATTCCGCGCACAATCCATCTTCGTCGGTGGGAACCGAAACGTAATCGGCGCCGTAAACGTTGAATGCCTGCAAGGCCCCGAGATAGGTCGGCGCTTCAACCAGCACGCGATCGCCGGGGTTAATAAGGAGTTTGCCGATCAGATCGAGCGCCTGCTGAGAACCGGAGGTGATCAAGACATTTTCGACCTTCACCCGCATGCCGTAGCGGTCGACGTGACGGGCGATCATCTCGCGCAGTGGTTCGTAGCCTTCTGAGGCACCGTACTGCAGTGCCAGATGCGGCTGCTCTTGAAGAACTTTTTCGCAAGCTTCGCGGAAACGTTGAGCTGGAAAAACGTCGGAGGCTGGAAGTCCCCCCGCAAAGGAAATGATCTCGGGGCGTTGTGTGATCTTCAGCAGTTCACGAATAGCCGAACTTTTCACGCCTTTGGCGCGTTGGGCATAGCGAGAGGTCCAGGCAGTCGACATGTGTTGGCTCCGTCGCTCAGATGCTAGCGTCTTTGCCTGCTCCGGTGCTGTGATGTTGGATGCTCTTAATGTGACGCAGATCACTAGAATTAAGCAGAGCGCGAGCCAGTACTAAAGACCCAGTCTTCGATAGTTACCAACCATTCGCGGGGCGAATGTCATCTGCGCAAGTTGCTGAGCACGGGCTGCTTCGGTGCCCTTCCGGGGACTGTTCGCAATGCGGTGCGGCTTGGTAGACTTCTTTGCTTTAATAAGGTGGAGTTCATCTGTTGAGTTACCGCCACTCGGGAGCGGGATTCATTGCTATTTAAACAAACGTGCAATCAGCAGACGCCGCACGACACGCAGCCGACGTCTCGTTTGCTGGCAAAATCCGGTCCGCTCTTATTCCTGCTTTCAGCCGTCTTCATACTGGCGGGAAGCGCGGCGGCGCAAATCTCGCCCGGTCCCCTGGCTCGCCAACACGCGTTCCTGGATGGAGCAACACATTGCACCGACTGCCACAAGATTGGCGGAGGAGAACCGGTATTCAAGTGCATCGCGTGCCACAGCGATATCGGAGCGCGCGTGGCTGCAAAGCGAGGCTTACACGGGTCGTATCACATTCCGGCTGGTTCCAGCCAGGAGTGTGTACGCTGTCATTCCGATCACAATGGCGCAAATTTCCCGCTGGTCAAGTGGGATCAGAACAAATTCGATCACAAAGAGACCGGATATTTGCTCGAGGGTAAGCACGCGGGGCTGGCCTGTAATAAGTGCCACCTACCCGAAAAGATTCCGGCAGCCGAGCGTGCGAACATCAAGATGAAGGATCTCAGCAAGACCTTCCTGGGGGTCCCTCAGACTTGTACTGCGTGTCACAAAGACTTCCACGAAGGACGACTCGGCCAGAATTGCCTCCAGTGTCATAACTTTGTCGATTGGAAGGATACGAAAGGAAAGTTTGACCACAGCAAGACACGTTATCCGCTGACTGGCCTGCACCAGGAGGTGAAGTGCGAGAAGTGTCACACTCCGGATTCAAGCGGCGCTCCCCGATACAGGGGTCTGCCGTTCGCGAAATGTAACGACTGCCATGCCGATCCGCACAAGGGCAGTTTCGGGGACAAGGCGTGCGCCTCGTGCCACAACACCAGTAGCTGGAAGCGGGTTTCGAACACCGGCCTGAATAACAACTTCGATCACTCTAAGACGAAGTATCCATTGATGGGGAAACACCAGATGGTGGAGTGCGAGGCCTGCCACCAGAAGGGCGACTTCAAGAAAGAACTCGCGTTCGCCAAGTGCACTGACTGCCACAAAGACGATCACAACGGACAGTTCGCGAAGCGGCAACCCGACGGCATCGAGTGCTCCTCCTGCCATACCGTGGATGGCTGGAAGCCGTCGCTGTTCGATGTAAAAGCGCATTCCAAGACGGACTATCCGCTTATCGATGGCCACGCCAAGGTGCAGTGCGGTCAGTGTCACATGGCCAAGGGGAAAGACACGATCTTCAAGATCGTTAAGTTCAAACGCTGCACTGACTGCCACCAGGATCGACACGACAATCAGTTTGCCGGGAAACCGTACGAGAACCAATGCGACCAGTGCCACAACCTGAAGGGTTACAGTCCGTCAACCTTTACGATTGCGCAGCATAAGAAAACGAAATTTGAACTGACTGGCGGTCATCTGGCGATTCCATGTGGCGACTGCCATAAGCTCGCCGACAAGGATCAACCCAAGGCTCAGATTCCGTACCACTTCAAAGATCTATCTTGCACAAGCTGCCACAAGGATCCGCATAACGGTCAGTTCCAGGATCGGATGGTGAAAGTTGCGGCCAATGGGAAGCCCGCCGGTTGTGAGGCTTGTCATACCACTAAGTCGTGGCGCGAACTGGATCATTTTGATCACAGCGCGACGTCGTTCCCGCTGGTCGGTTCCCACCGTGCCGTGGCCTGCATTGACTGCCATAGACCGCCAAACCTCGAAACCAAGATGACCAATGTGGACTTCAAGAAGGCGCCGCAGAAATGCGAGGAGTGCCACGAAGACATCCACGGCAGCCAGTTCACCAAGTTGTTTGCGAATAAGGTGACGCAGTGCGGCGACTGCCACAACTCCTCGAAGTGGAAGCCTTCGACGTTTGATCACGACAAGCGAACGACCTTCGCGCTGGAAGGCGAACACAGAAATGTGGTCTGTTCCGGTTGTCACAAGCTGTTCAAGGATGTCGATGGAAAGCAGGTCCTTTTCTACGCGCCGAGCCCCAAAGCCTGCGCCGACTGCCACGGACCCGAAGTGAAGCCGCTGAGTAAAGGTAAGAGTTAGGTCGCGAGCGGCAAGTTGCGTGGTGATGAGCGTTATTCGAAGACTATTTTTGTGTGATTTTTTTGACGGCAAAGGATTAAGACCGGCCGACCTGTCAGAACAGCCGAGGAAAAAACTCCCGATCCCCTGAAGAACTTACATCTATCACCTGACCTACGCCGAACATTACCCTGCCTCAGCCCCAAACTGTTGAAAAATTTGACGCTATTGAAGCAGTCTGAGGAAACATGTACTTGTGTAACCTTTTACAACAATCCACAACTGCATAAGCTTGCGGGGCACCGGAATTGCTGTTCTTTCTCATACCTTTACTAGTGCAAGCGAATGTTTGGGCCATCCGTCTCGTAAGTAGACATCCTTTTCTTCTTTGTGGTTGGGGCAACTTTGGGAACGACATTTCTACTGCATTTCGTGATCGCTTTGGCGATCTTGCCTGGAACCATGGCAAGCGGCCAATCGCAGTCGTCCGCGTCGACGCGAAGCCCGCACGGCAGCCTTAGTATTCCTTGTCAGAACTGTCACACCCTGAGTGGATGGAAGCCCATCCGGGCTGTTCCTGAATTCGATCACAACACCACGAAGTATCCGCTGCGCGGCATGCACGAAGGCGTGAGCTGCACGCAGTGCCACACGAAGCCGGTGTTCAGCAACGTGGGAACGCAGTGTGCCGATTGCCACGCTGACATTCACAAGCGGCAGATGGGCGCGAACTGCGAACAGTGTCACACGGTCAAGGGCTGGAACGTTTCGATCCAGCAGATCAATCAGCACCTGAACCGGTTCCCGCTGATCGGCGCCCACGCAACGCTCGATTGTGACCAGTGCCACAAGAGCGCTGCGGTCGGACAGTTTCAAGGCTTGTCGACGGCATGCTACTCATGCCACCAGAAGGATTTCGTTAATACAAAGTCCATCGGCATCGACCACGTCGCCCTGGGCCTGCCTGTCCAGTGCGAACAGTGCCACACGATGGATAACTGGATGGGCGCGAAGTTCGATCACTTGAAGTTCACCGGATTCGCGCTGACCGGAGCACATGCGACCTTGGATTGCGCCGCATGCCACGCGGGCGGGAAGTTCAACAACGCGCCCGCAACCTGCGTGGGCTGTCACCTGGCCGACTTTAATAAGACCAATAATCCACCACACGCGCAGGCTGGCTTCCCGACGACTTGCCAGACCTGCCATAGCACAAGCGCGTGGGATCCGACGACCTTCGATCACAACACCTTTACGAAGTTCCCGCTGACTGGCGCGCACGTGAGCGTGGCCTGCACGCAGTGCCATATCAACGGCCAGTTCGTGGGAACGCCGACCGATTGCGCATCGTGCCACATGAAGGACTTCAACGGCACGACCAATCCGAATCACGTGCAGTCCGGCTTCCCGACCACCTGCCAGCAGTGCCATACGACGTCGACATGGAACAACGCCACGTTTGACCATTCGACCACCGGCTTCCCGCTGACCGGTGCTCACTCGACGGTGCAGTGCGGTCAGTGTCACGTGAACGGAAACTACAACCTGACGACGGCGAACACTTCCTGCGTCAGTTGCCATCTGAAGGATTTCCAGGGAACGACGAATCCCAATCACGTGCAGTCGGCTTTCCCGCAGACCTGTCAACAGTGTCACAACACGACGTCGTGGACGCAGGCAACCTTCGACCACGCGACCACCGGTTTCCCACTCACGGGCGCGCACACTACACTTGCTTGCGCCCAGTGTCACGTGAACGGCAATTACAATCTAACCGCCGCGAATACCACGTGCGTCAGTTGCCACCTGAAAGACTTCCAAGGTACGACGAACCCGAACCACGTGACCTCTGGTTTCCCGCAGACTTGTCAGCAATGCCACAACAATGTCTCGTGGACAAACGCAACTTTTGATCACTCGACCACTGGTTTCCCGCTGACGGGCGCACATACCACGGTGCAATGCGCGCAGTGTCACGTCAACAATAACTACAACCTCAGCAGCGCGGATACGACCTGCGTCAACTGTCACCTGAAGGATTTCCAAGGAACGACGAATCCGAATCACGTCAGTTCCGGCTTCCCGCAGACCTGCCAGCAGTGCCATAACACGGTTTCGTGGACGAACGCGAATTTCGATCACTCGACCACCGGCTTCCCATTGACCGGCGCCCACACAACCGTCGCGTGCGCCCAGTGCCACGTCAACAACAACTACAACCTGACCAGCGCGAATACCACTTGCATCAGCTGCCATCTGAAAGACTTCCAGGGCGCGACGAATCCGAATCACGTGCAGTCCGGCTTTTCACAGACATGCACTCAGTGCCATAACACGACGTCCTGGACGAACGCGACTTTTGATCACTCTACGACCGGCTTCCCGCTCACCGGCGCGCACACGGCACTCCAGTGCACGCAGTGCCACGTCAACAACAACTACACCCTGACCAGTGCTGATGCGAACTGCGTGAACTGCCACCTGAAGGATTTTCAGGGCACGACGAATCCGAATCACGTGACGTCGGGCTTCCCCCAGACCTGCCAGCAGTGCCACAACACGACTTCGTGGACGCAGGCAACGTTCAACCACAACAACACGGGCTT
>Ga0126371_10002506_pt1 | contig 15818 bp, 13 predicted proteins | sample PanSoiMetaPlot_4_FD_110145 | JGI IMG/M metagenome (GOLD analysis project Ga0126371, IMG submission 110145) | Tropical forest soil microbial communities from Panama - MetaG Plot_4 | ecosystem: Environmental > Terrestrial > Soil > Tropical forest > Bulk soil | place: Panama | collected 2016-02-17 | reverse complement strand
TTCTTGCCGAAGCTATCCTTAAACAAACCAGCCCAGGATTGGCCATCCTGATTACGACACGGTGGGCGATCGCTTCGATCGGCCTGGCGCTCATTGGAGCGTCGCTGGGCGCCGCGGTTCCTGCATTCCGCGCATCGACAGTTGATCCCGTCGATGCCCTCGCCTACGAATAAAATCTTGCTTGCGCGGCGGTGGAAGTTTTCGTTTTGCACACGCATCCACAACCGCCCGATTGCGCCGCTTCGTCGAACCTGATATGACTAAAGACATATTGGGGCGTCTTCCTCTGCCTCTTTCTTTTGGGATCAGGAGAAAAAATGAAGCCCGGTATTCGCGCCGCCGTACTACTTACGGTTTGTTTCTTTCTGCCCGTGACCCTTACGCATGCCCAGATGGGCATGGACATCTTCAAGCGGCCGAGCATCACCAAAGCCTTCCATCCCGTCGTCGGTAAGGGTGCCGCGTACCAATCCACGGACAAAAACGGCGGTACCCGCAACACGGAAATCGGCGTCGTAGGCAAGGACTCCGCCGAGGGCAAAGATGGCTTCTGGATGGAATTCGTTTCCGCGGCAAACGACGGTAAGCAAATGGTCGGGAAAGTCCTGATCACTACGGATGACTTTCAGTTTCACCGCATGATCTTTCAGCAGCCCGGGCAGCAAGCCATGGAAATGCCCATGAACATGAATGCCGCGCGCAAGGAAAAAATGGACGAGCATCTTGCCGACTGGCATCCCGCCGGGACGCAAACCGTCACTGTCCCCGCCGGCACCTTTTCGTGCGAACACTGGGTCAACGACAAGACGCACGCGGAGGTCTGGACCAGCGACAAAATCACGCCGTTCGGCATGGTCAAGGAAGTGAACGGCTCCGGCGGCAGCGAAGTTCTTGTCAAGGTTCTCGACAATTTCTCGGACCGCATTACCGGGCCGGTGAAGCAATTCGATATGCAGCAGATGATGCAGGAGATGCAGCAGCGCCGCCAGCAAAAGCCCTGACGCGACCTGAAATTCCAAGGGTGGGGTCTTTGTCTTGCAATCCCTGAGTATTGCCTGCAATACCCCTGTTCTTCTCTGTGTCCTCTGTGGTGAACCTTTCTTCCCTCTTTCCTCGCGCCACTCGTCGCCCGCCACTTCTTCTGCTGGATTCTACCCAACCGCCTGCGCCGGTTTTCCGTACCGTTTTCACACCCTTCGCATCCTAATCATTAGGAGTCTTGCTTGCCTGCCAATTCGGACAAATTTCTCCCCGCCCGCATCCTCGAACGCCGCGAAGTCGCCGAAGACCTGTTTATTCTGAAAGTTGACCCTGGCGCGCCTTTTTCCTTTCTCGCAGGGCAATATGCCACCTTGGGCATTGAGGTTGATTCCAAGCGCATCGAGCGCGCCTACTCCATATGTTCTTCTCCCTATGAGCCGACGTTGGAACTCTTCGTCGAGCGTGTCGCCGAAGGTCAACTTACTCCGCTCCTCCACGCCATGAACCCCGGCACGCCTCTGCTGCTTCGCCGTTTCGCCAAGGGGCGCTTCACCCTGGACCTGCGCAGCGGCCGCAAGAATCATCTCCTCCTGGCTACGGTCACTGGCGTCGCGCCCTACGTTAGCTACGTGCGCACCATATATAAGGATTGGAAGCAGGGCGGAAACCCAATGCCGGGAGAGCACCGATTGTTTTGCATCCAGGGCTCCAGCCGGGCCCACGAGTTCGGTTATCGGGAAGAACTGGAAAGAGTCGCCGCGGAAGCGTCCTGGCTGACATATGTCCCCACGGTGAGCCGGGCGTGGGAGAGTCCGGACTGGCGCGGGGAACTCGGGCGCGTGGAAGACCTCATTCGCAAATACACGGAGCAGTGGCATCTCAGGCCCGAAGACACGACGGCATACTTATGCGGCCATCCAGGTATGGTGGAAAACGGCCGTGGCATTCTTCTCCGCGCCGGTTGGCAAAAAACTGCCGTTCAGGACGAAGTGTACTTCCAACCGGGCTCCTAGATGCGGCCCGAGGGCTTGGTCTACTTCGTTTGCGTCGCTCCGCGCTCCGACTACAACACCTTCAGCCCACGTTTGCCTCGATCCTCGACTCGGTGCGATTTGCGAACTAGCGTCACGCGGGCTGCAAAGTAGCGATTGCCGGACTCTCAGAGAAAAAAAGGCGCGGCTGGTTGAGCCGCGCCTGAAGTTTGTTGGTGCGTTTCTAATTGTTGTCGCCGCCGACAAACGGCAGGGCTTTGGTGCCTTCCTTGCGCACGGCTTCGAGTTCCGATGGATCGATACCCAGGGATTTCAGGATGGTAGGGGCGATTTGCGAGGTGGCGACAGGTGTCTTCACGGTGCGGGACTCGAACCCCGGGTGGGAGACGATCAGCCCGACGTTGGTGTCCCCGAAGCTGAATCCGCCGTGCTCCGCGTTCTTGCCCTTCGATGCGGTGTAGATCGTGCCGTAGACCGGCTGCACGATCACGTCGGGAGTGCGCGTGTCGCTAAGCGGGTCGCGGAACTTCAATGTCATTTCGTTTCCTGCCAACACCTCTTCGATGAACAGGTCATTGGCATGCTTATTCAGGTAGGCCGCAACGTCGGCAGTGGTCTGCGCCGACTGGTCGTTTACCCCCAACCAAATCAGCGCAATGTCATCGTCCTGCACAAATCCGCATGGCCCGGTGCTGCAAGCATTGGCCGCCGCAATGGCCTGCGCGCCAGGATCGCTAGCCGCATCGGGCAGCGCCGCCACCAGGTCAGCAAAGTGCCCAGGCTTGTTCGTCTTCAACGGATTGATGGGAGACTGCCCGTGCTTCGCGCTCACGATGAACAAGGTCTTGTGATAAATCCCCTGGCTCTTAAGCGCCTGGATCATTCTTCCCAGCGCGCCGTCCACATAGTCCAGGCTGAACTGCAGCACCTTCGTCGGAGTCCCGGCGCCGTCCAGGTATCCGCCGGGTTGCCCGTTGATAGTGGGATCTGTATCCGTCGTGCAGCCTCCCGCCTTGTTGTCGATAGAGAGTTTCTGGCCGACGCTGACGGCCTGGAAATTCATTCCGAACACTGCCGGAACGCCCACCTTTTTGGAGCCGTCGTGCGTCAAGCCGTGTATCTCGTGCAGGATTGCCTGCACCTTGAGTTCGTCGTTCTGGGAAGTGCAGACCACGCTCACCGTGTTGTCGAAGCCCGGCGCGTTGGTGATCTCCGGGGTGAACAAATCATCCACTCCCACGCCAGATGGGCCGTTGGTGATGTCGTAGGCCGGGTGCTTATCGGCCCACGCGGTCCTGCCGCCGTTGGCCTTCACGACTTCGAAAATGGTGTTGCTCTGCATGGCGTTGTGGGGAAAAAAGGGCGCGCACTTGCCCAGCGGGTTGATATAGCGGGGAAGGGCCTTGGGATCGATCACATTCTGAGAGACGCCCTGGGCGTTATAAACGTCGATGGTTTCATCGAACACCTGCATGTTCCCGGACGTTCCCTGGCAGGAGGTATTCGTTGGATCGAAAATCGCGCGGTTGTAGCTGACGTCGTAAAACAGTCCGTGGCTGACGGGCGAGCCGCCGGTGATCTGCGCCAGCAGTCCGGGGAAGGAATCCGAGTTCGCGGGGGTGCGGGCGTTCGAAAAGGTAATACCGTGGCTGCTCAACTCCGCCAGCGCCGAATGGGGATGCGCCGCTACATAGTTGGCCACATCGAGGGCGTGTAAACCATCCACGCTGACCAGCAGAACATGTTTTGTGTGTCCCTCGCCTTCGTCATCATGCGCGCTGATGGGTGCGGGCAGAGTCGTTCCCAACAGGCCAGTCGAAAGCACGACTGCAAGCAACTGCTTCTTCATGAGCGTCTCCTTCAGATTAGTTCCGGGGTATGCGCGGGGATCTTGCGGAGGTGGTTTACCCCGCAAGGAGACTAAGGGGCGATTGTTACAGGAAGGAGACGATTCTGTATTCGCCGCGTAAATGAACGATTTTTCAGACTTGGCAAGGTTGGGTATTACTAGGCGGGAGGTCCAGGGAATTTGCCATCAATGGCGAACCTTCCGGGATTCGTGTATCTCTTCAGCTCGTTTGAGCGCTTCGTCAATATTGGCGCAGATGTTTTCCGCGCCCACATGCCGCTCGAAGCCTGCTTCGTGCATCAGTGCCGCGGGTTGCGACCTTGCTCCACAAACCAGCATTGCGCGCCCGCTGCCTTGCAATTGCGCGGCGAGCTCTTCCAGGGCGGCAATCCCGGTGGCATCAATGGCCGTCATGTTGCGAAGCCGCATGATGACAATCGGCGGCAACGAAGAGAGATTCCCGGTAATCTCGGCGATTTTATCGGTGACACCAAACAGAAAAGGCCCGTGAATGCGGTACACCGCGGCATAATCGGGAATATCCTTGTCCTGCAGAATATGCGGGCGGCCGCCTTTAATGTATTCGTCGGTTACCTTCGACACGGTGGTGGTCTGCGAGATTTTCCGGATGAAACTGAACGCAGCCAGGATCATGCCGACTTCGACGGCGAGCGTGAGGTCCGCTAAGACCGTGAGGGTTAGGGTGAGCAGCCAGACGCTGATGTCGGCCGTGCTGAGCTTCAGAATTTCTGGGATTTCCGCCCAGTCGCCCATGTTGTAAGCGACCATGAAGAGAATGCCGGCAAGCGCGGCGAGCGGGACGTTCTTGACCAGTGGCGCCGCGAATAGAATCACCGCCAGCAGCGTCAATGCGTGAATCATGCCCGCCACCGGGGTTCTTGCGCCTGCGCGCACATTCGTGGCTGTGCGCGCAATCGCTCCCGTGGCCGGCAGGCCGCCGAACAGTGGCGAAGTGATATTGGCCACGCCCTGGGCAATGAGTTCCACGTTGGGATTGTGTTTGTCGCCGCTCATGCGGTCGGAAACCACCGCGGAAAATAGCGACTCAATCGCCCCCAACATCGCCACGGTTACCGCTGGCGAAAGCAGATGCAGCAGCAAGGCCGGCTGCAGATGCGGCACGGCCAGATGCGGCAGCCCGCTTGGAATTCCCCCGAACCGGGTTCCAATCGTCTCGACCGGCAGATGGAAAACAGCCACGGCCGCCGTTGCTCCGAAGCAAACTAGGATTGCCCCCGGGACGCGCTTCAAGAACCTGGCGCAAAGAATCATCACTGCCAGAGAGGTGAATCCGAGAATTGTGGCCACCCAATTCAGGGTGTGAAAGTTCTCTGCGAGGGCGCCCATGCGGTGAAAGAAGTCGCCCGGAACGTGTTCCATGCGTAGCCCGAACAAATCGCGGATCTGCGTGCTGGCAATCAGGATGGCAATCCCATTGGTGAAGCCAACTACCACGGGGCGGGGGAAATACTTGACCATGCCGCCGAGCCCGGTCGCGCCCATGATGACGAGCAGCACGCCCGCGAGCATGGTGCAGGTAAAGAGGCCGTCCACGCCGTAGCGCGAGATAATTCCCAGGACAACGACCACAAACGCACCCGTGGGCCCGCCAATCTGGGTCTTCGAGCCGCCCAGCGCCGAAATAAGAAAGCCAGTGACGATGGCGCAGTAAATGCCCGCTTGCGGCGGTACGCCGGAGGCGATGGCAAAGGCCATGGCCAGCGGCAGCGCCACCAGCCCCACGGTGACTCCGGCAATCAAATCGTGAACAAATTTCTCTGTGTTGTACTCGCGCAGCAGAATGACCGATTTCGGCAGCCACGCGTCAATCGCAGCATTCATACGATGTCAATTCGCTCCGTCTAGTTCAGCGTTCATAGTTTATCAGCGTAGGAGCAGAGAACTGTGTGATGTGTGCACTCCCGTGTCCCGAAAGCCATGGCAGGTGCTCAAAGGAGAGAGAAGAATTGCCCAAAGAGAAACCGAAGAGTGCTAGGGGCCGTTTAGTCGGCGGCTTCGCTGCGCTTTTCCTCGGACTTCCATCTTAGAACGGGCTTCCTTGCCGCTCCCACTTCGTCCAACCGGCTGACCCGGGTTGTATGCGGCGCCGTCTTCACTAGTTCGGGCTTTTCCGCCGCTTCTTTGGCGATCGACTTCATGGCATCAATGAACAGATCTAGTTCTTCTTTCGACTCCGATTCCGTAGGCTCAATCATGAGCGCCCCGGGCACAATTAATGGAAACGCCGTCGTATAGGGATGAAATCCGTAATCGATCAGCCGCTTGGCGATGTCCATTGTGTTCACGCCGTTGCGCTTCTGGATTGCGTCGCTGAACACGACCTCGTGCATGGATGGCCGCGTGTACGGCAAATCGTAGACGCCCTCCAGCCCCTTGCGGATGTAGTTCGCGTTCACCACCGCGTCTTCCGTAGCCTGACGGATTCCCGGCCCGTACGCCAGGATGTACGCTAGCGCGCGCAGCAGGACGCCAAAATTTCCCACGAACGCGCGCACCCGTCCGATCGTGTCCTTGCGATTGAAATCCAAGGCCAAACGGCCGCCCTCTTTTCCAACCAGCACCGGCACGGGCCGGTAAGGCTCCAGGATTTTCTTCATGGCTACGGGGCCTGCCCCCGGTCCGCCACCGCCGTGGGGCGTCGAAAACGTTTTGTGCAGATTGAGGTGCATTACGTCTACGCCGAGTTCGCCGGGGCGCGTGACACCCGCCAGTGCGTTCATATTGGCACCGTCCATGTAAAGGAGAGCGCCTTTGGCGTGGAGAACCTCCGCAATCTGGGGGATGGCCTGCTCGAAGATGCCCAAGGTACTGGGATTGGTCAACATCAGCGCCGCCACATCTTCCGTCACCTGCTGCCGCAAATGCCCCAGGTCCACCTGTCCTTCGGCGTTGGACTTGATGTTTTCGACTTCGTACCCGGCAATCACAGCGGTTGCGGGATTCGTTCCGTGCGCTGAGTCGGGGATCAGAACTTTCTTCCGTGGGTTACCGTTTTTCGTGTGATGCGCGCGAATCAGAAGAAGGCCCGTCAACTCGCCCTGCGCTCCTGCTGCCGGCTGGAGCGTGATGGCGTCCATGCCGGTGATTTCGAGGAGGCACGTTTCCAGGAGTTGCAGGATTTTCAGGCAGCCCTGCGAAAGGTCCTGCGGCTGGTAGGGATGCTCTGTGGCGATCCCGTCGAGGCGAGCGACAAATTCGTTTACGCGCGGGTTGTACTTCATAGTGCAGGAACCCAGCGGGTACATCCCCAGGTCGATCGCATAATTCCAGTTGGAAAGCCGCGTAAAGTGGCGAATCACTTCAATCTCGCTAACCTCGGGAAAGCCCTCGACGCCTTCGCGGCGGTGTGCGGCGCCCAGCGCCTTTGCCGGGTCGACGGCCGGCACATCGAGGGGTGGCAATTCAAACGCGCGCTTTCCCGGCGACGATTTCTCGAAAATCAATCCCTCATTCTGATTGGTCTGCCGCCCCGCCTTTTTGATCATCTCCGTCATTGTTCCCCGCAACCTGTCTCCGTTCCTCTGTGGCTCTCCGCTTCCTCTGCTTCCGCTATTTCGTCACTTTTTACTTCAATTCGGCAATCGCTCTTTTCACGCCACTCACAAATCTCTCAATCGCTTCGCGCGTGGTCGTCTCCGTTACGCAAACGAGGGCGTTCTTTGACAATTCCGGATACGCCGACCCCAGTACAAACGGCCCGATAATCTTCTCCCGCAAGAGTTCCGCGTTTACCATTTTTACCGACTTGGGAAACTCAACCGCGAACTCATTGAAGAAAGCCCCGGAAAACCTGCGCTTCACGCCGGGAATCTTTTCCAGCTCGTTTAGGGCGAAGTGAGCTTTCGAGAGATTCTGCGCCGCTTGCTCGCGCAATCCTTCTTTTCCGAGCAGCGTTAGATGGACGGTGGCCGCCAGCGCGCACAAGGCCTGGTTGGTACAAATATTCGAAGTCGCTTTCTCCCGCCGGATGTGCTGCTCGCGCGTGGCCAGGGTCAGTACAAATCCGCGCCGCCCGTCGTGGTCCGTCGTCTGGCCGGCTAGGCGCCCGGGCATCTGCCGCACATATTTTTCCTTCGACGCCACCACCCCCGCGTACGGGCCACCGTAACTGGGCGCCAGACCGAAACTTTGCGCCTCCATGGCCACAATATCCGCCTCCGCCGGAGGCATCACGGCGCCGAGCGACACGCCTTCCGCAATCGCCACGACCAGCAGTGCACCGGCCGACCGCGCAATCTCCGCCAGTACCGCGGGCGACTCAATCACCCCAAAAAAGTTTGGCGACTGCACCACGACGGCGCAAACATCCGGCCCTATGGCGGCCTTCAACGCTTTTAAATCGAGTGTGCCGGCAGCGGCGTAAGAGATTTCCTCCACGTGAAGCCCGGAATTTTTCGCATAGGTGCGCAATACCTCGCGGTACTCCGGATGCACCGACCGCGCTACCAGCACGCGAGTCCGCCCCGTCAACCGTTCCGCCATCAGCACCGCTTCGGTCGTCGCCGTCGAACCGTCATACATCGACGCGTTGGCCACTTCCTGGCCGGTCAACTGGCACATCAGCGTCTGGAACTCGAAAATCGCCTGCAGCGTTCCCTGGGTGATTTCCGCCTGATACGGCGTGTAGGAGGTAAGAAACTCTCCGCGCTGAATGATCACGTCGGTCACAACCGAGCTTAGGTGGTTGTACACACCGGCGCCCAAGAAGTGCGCATAACCTTCGGAATTCTCAACCGCCCGCGCTTTGAAATACTCGATCACTTCCTGTTCGGAATACGGTCCGGGCAGGTTCAACGGTTTCTTCAGCCGGTAGGCATCGGGAATCGACGAAAACAGCTCTTCAACGGACTTTACGCCGATGGCGGCCAGCATTTCCTGGCGTTCCGCCGGGCTCTTCGGGAGGTAGCGCATCAGGCGGAGGCTTCCTTTTTCTTCTCCTCGATAAACGCCTCATACGCCGCTGCATCCATCAGGGAATTGATTTCCGCGGCATTCGCCAGCTTGATCTTGATGAGCCAGCCGGCGCCGTGCGGGTCGGTGTTGATCGCCTCCGGCCCTTTCACGAGCGCGGCGTTGGCTTCTGTGACCGTACCGCTGGCCGGGGCATAAATCTCGCTCACCGCCTTTACCGATTCCACCGAACCGAAAGTTTTTCCGGCGGTAACGGTCGCGCCGGCGGCCGGCAATTCCACGAACACAACGTCACCGAGTTCCGACTGTGCGTAGTCGGTTATGCCCACGGTGGCCACGTCGCCCTTCACTTCGATCCATTCATGATCCTTCGAATACTTGAACTGCGCCGGATATCCCATCGTCTCGCTCCTATTTTGATCTCAAACCCGTTCGACTTTGAGGCCGCTGCTTCCGTAGGCCGCCCATTAAATGACTTTGCGGGTGCCCCTCCCTAGGTTTTTCAGGGTGGCGGCTGTTTTCTTCTCCAACTGAAAACTAACGACTAACGACTACGGACTTCTTCGCTCTCTTATAAAATGGCGTCGCAACCACCACGGCTTTGCACCGCTGGGTTCGAATCTCCACAAAAATCTCAGTTCCCAACGCCGTTTTGTCCGGGGGAACGTACGCCAGGGCAATGTTTTTCCCCAGGGTCGGCGAGGGCGACCCGCTTGTCACCACCCCAATCTCATTTCCCCCGCCATCCAGGCACCGGTATCCATCGCGGGCAATTCCACGGTCCAGCATTTCCAGGCCAACCAGCGCGCGCTTTAATCCAACGGCTTTCAGTTTCAGCAGTGCTTCGCGGCCGATGAATTCGCCCTTTTCAAGATGGCAATAACGGTCCAGTCCCGCTTCCCAGACATTGATCTTGTCGCTGATTTCGTGCTCATAGAGGGCCATCTTCGCCTCCAGGCGCAGGGTGTTGCGCGCGCCCAGGCCGCAGGCTACGATGCCGAATTCCTTGCCGGCATTCATGAGTTCGCTCCATACGCGCTCGCTGGTTGGCACCTCTGACGGCACATAGATCTCGAATCCATCCTCGCCCGTGTACCCCGTGCGCGCAATGAGGGTATGTGGCAGCCCGCACACTGTACCGTGCGTGAACCAGTAATTCTTCACGCCGTCCAGCTTAGCGTCCATCACTTTCTCGAGCGTCTCTGCCGCCCGTGGGCCTTGAATCGCCAGTTGTGTGTACGCGTCGCTTAGATCTTCGATCTGGCAATCTATCCCACGCGTGTTCTCGCGTACCCACGAAATGTCCTTCTCGCGCGTGCCAGCGTTGATTACCAAAAGGTAGTCTTCTTCGCCCAGTCGATGGACGATTACGTCATCCACAAACGTTCCATTGGGATACAGCATCGCGGAATAGTGGGCCTGCCCGATCGCCAGGCGGGAAGTGTCATTCATCGTCAGGTGCTGGACGGCAGCGAGGGCTCCACCGGGAAGCGTCGCTCCGTGAATACGAATGTCGCCCATGTGGCTTACGTCGAACACGCCCACGCCGCCCCGCACCGCGCGGTGCTCACACATCAGGTTGCCACTCGACGGATACTCCACGGGCATGTCCCAGCCGCCAAAATTGACCATTTTGGCGCCCAGGCGCTTGTGCAGCGCGTTGAGCGCCGTTTTGCGAAGGCTGGAATTAGTAGGAGGGTTTCCGGAGTCCATTCCGTTTACTCAGGCAGACCGTGAGTTTAGCACGCACGTCGCGCACCGTCAAAAATCCCCCCTGGTTCCTTCGAGGGTTCTCTCATGTCTCGGACCGCATGGACTGGAGGTGCCCCACCCTAAGTTTTTTAGGGCGGGTCTTGCGATCAAAGGGCCGTGACGCTCTTCCCATTTCGTATATTCCGTTTTCTAATTTCGCTTTGGGCATCACCATCCCCGCCATCTCTTGCCGCCCGCACGCCCCTCAGGTACAGTTTCCTCCGGAGGCACCCATGGCCGCCCGCCAGCAAATCCTCTGCGCGCAGTGCGACAAAGCCGAAGATTACTGCACCTGCGAAAAATACTGCTGCATCTGTAAAGGCATGGAAGGCGTGCGCCTGGCCATGGATGGGTTATATTATTGTCCGGATTGCCGGGAGGCTTGCGACGTTCCCCTGGCCAACGACTAGCAGCCGTGCCGAAGAACCCTCTCCACCTGCGTCTCTCTCTCGATCATGACGAACGTCTTGCGGCCGCAGCAGGGGGTGCCATGCGCATCTTTGCCGATGCGGCGGGTTTGCCCGACGACAACATCGAACAACTGCAGGTCGCTGTCATTGATGCCTGCAAGATGTGCTTCGATTTCAATCATGATTGTGTCACGCCGTGCCAGGTGAACTTCCGGCGGCTCGACGACCGTATCGAGGTCGAAGTCACCACCCCTGGGGTTGCCGCGCCAGCCGACAAGCCTCATCCTGCCTGGCCGGGTGTCGACGCCGTCCTTTGCGAGACACGCGACAATTCCGGAGTACTCCGCCTCACGAAATTCCTCGCGCCCGCCTCTTGATTTTTTCTTCCGTGGTCTCTGCGCTTCTCGGTGTCCTCGGCGCTAGGTCTCTGCTTTTACATCTTGAACGCAAACGTATTCTTTTTGATTAAATCCGTCATCTGGTCGTCGCTGACCGACATGCGAATCACCACGCGGTCACCCGAAGGCGTCACGCTGGTTTGATCCAGCAACTGGCCGAGGTCCGGATTCTCCTTCGCCGTCTGATATTTCTTGTACATCAGCCCTGCCGCCATCAACTGGCTGAGCGTGTTGGCGTCTTCGGTTGACCCGCACACCGCCTGGAACTTTCCGTCCATGCCGCTGCCGGCCGTCGCGGTGATGAGCATCGCCTGCATGCGCCCGACCAGCTTTGCGGCCTCGGGGAACTGCTGCACTTCGGGGGCGAGTTGCGTCATTGCCAGTTTGGTGTAGCCCTGATTGAGCACCGCCCAAACCACGCCGCTGCCGTTGGCTTCGTTGATCAGGTTGTAGAGCTTATCGTTGCGGAGAAGGCTGTCCTCTTCGCCATAACGCACGGCGATCATTTTTTCAAGGAGTTCCCGATGTCCGAACGCGGCCTTGTTGGAATCCACGAAAAAGAAGAACAGATCATTCGGCCCGGCGCCGGACCCGAAGGCAAACAGAGTGTAGCCGTGGGAGTGCGCCGTCGGGAGTTTCTGAGTTTTGAAATAGGCTTCGGTCGAATCTGGGTTGAAGTTCCCCAGCGCCAGGCCAACGATCTCTTCGCCTTCCGGCGCGGTGGTGGAAGCTTGTGCCGCCACGGCCGGATCCTTGCTTAGCGACGCGGCCGAAACCAGCCCCCAGGTGAGCTCATCCACCTGGGAATTGGTGTCGATGCCCGCCGATGCCAGGAATTTCTCAAATTGCCGGAAGCGCTCCGGGAGCATCTGTTGCTCCAGCGCGGGATACCACTTCATCGTCCGGGCCTTCTTCAAATCGGCATAGGCGAACTCGCCCACGTCCTTGGGGAAGAGCCCGATGGTGTCCGCGCCCAGGCCGCCCGCCTTGACGGGTTTCGCCGCAGCCGTCACCAACGCAGCCAGCGCGCACGCCGCGACAAATTTCGTAAAACCGCTTGTCCACTTCCTCATGAGAAAAGGGCTCCTTTCGGTGGGCCGGTCGAGAAATCTCAGTTTACGCCAATGTTATTTGCTCATCCCAGGCGTTTGCGCAGTTCGTCAACCTTGCCGCGCATCTGCGCGATATACGCTGCGTCCTTCAATCCTTCCAGGTTGATCTCGACATTGGCCAGCGCGCCTTTGGCTCCCGCCACGCCCATCAAGCGAGCCACCAGGAGGTCTGATTTCATGGATGCCGCCGAGATTGCTTCCAGTTGCACCAGCCGCTCAACGAGGCCAGTGGCCTTTTCCGCCACTTCCAGGGGGACTTCTGAGGCGCCCTTGGTCGCCTTCTGAATGGCTTCGGCGCGCGTGCGCATTTCGTCCGGATTCCCCTGCGGCAATTTGAACGCAGCCATAACGGCGTCGTAGGAATTCGCGTCCCGGTCGATCGCGGCCGTCAATTCATCGGCGATCTTCCGCAGCGCGTCCACGTGCTCCGAGAGCTTGTCGATAAACGGCGCCTGCAGTTTTTTCTTGCGCGAAAGCCCGGCCACCATCTGGCCCAGCGCCGCGGCAAGCGCCGCCGCGAACGCCGCCACGCTTCCTCCGCCGGGAGTCGGCACCGGCCCGGCAACCGCCTCCACAAATGGCCTCGCCAGTTGCGCCAGCTTGCCGTCCTTCGCTTCCAGCGGAGCGCCGCCCAGCACCGACTCCAGCTTGTTTTCAAACACCTGCGACGGCGAAAAGTTCTCCAGTTGCAGGAAGTAGTCGGCGGCCATTTCGATGGCCTTTTTCGGCACCAATCCCACGATTTCGCTGCCCACGGGCATCGCACCGTAACGTTCGGCCTCGCGCTTTACCGCGGCGTAGACGCGGTGCATCGGCGTCTGTTCGTAATCGGTCAGGTTGATGGACACCTGCGCCAGATTCCGAGCCTTTAGCTCAACGCCCATGGATTTGACATAGCGGAAACCGCCGTTCGAAAAACGGATCGCACGCGCAATTTTGTTGGCGATTCCGACCTCCGGCGTGTTCAAGTTGACGTTATAAGCGATGAGAAACTTCCGCGCCCCCACCACGGTTACCCCCGCCGTCGGGTGGAGTTTCGGTTCGCCAATATCCGGCTGGCGGTCATGGTTCTTCTTCATCTCCTCACGCAAACCTTCAAACTGCCCCTTGCGCACATTCTCCAGATTTACGCGATCAGGACGGGTCGCGGCGGCTTCGTAAAAGAAAATGGGAATGCGGTAGCGACTCCAGATCTCCTTGCCGACACGCTTGGCAAGGGCGACGCAATCCTCGAGCGATACGCCCTCCACGGGAATAAACGGCACGACGTCGGTGGCACCCACGCGGGGATGCGCACCCTTGTGCTGGGTCATGTCGATCAATTCGACGGCCTTGCCGGCACCCAGGATAGCCGCTTCGCCCACGGCATCCGGGTCGCCCGCCAGGGTAATCACACAGCGGTTGTGGTCCGCGTCCATCTCGCGGTCGAGCACATAAACGCCCGGCACACCGCTCATCACCTCGACCAGCGCATCCACCTTCGCCGGATCTCGTCCCTCCGAAAAGTTCGGCACACACTCAATCAGTCTCTTCATCTCTCTCCGTTTCCCTCTCCTCGGTGCCCTCTGTGTTCCTGGGATCTCTGCGGTAAATCTTTCTCTTTCTTCAGTCCTTGATCCAAACAATTTCGCCGCGCTTCATGGTCATCCAGCAGAGGTTCATTCCAAAATAATAGGGAATTTCGCGGTAATCCTCCACTTCGTAGGCGGCAAGATCTGCCTGCTTTCCCGCTTCCAGCGAGCCGATTGCGTTTTCTCTTCCCAGCGCCGCGGCGCCATTGATGGTGGCCGCGGCAATGGCTTCCGCCGGAATCATCCGCAGTTGATCGCAGGCCAACGAGAGCACCATGGGCATGCTCATAGTCGGGCTTGTTCCGGGGTTGTAGTCGGTGGCAAGCGCGACAATCGCGCCGGCCGCGATCAATTTGCGCGCCGGGGCATATTCCTTCAGCCCCAAATGAAAATCGCACCCGGGGAGAAGCGTCGCGACGGTTTTGGATTTTGCCAACGCCCGGATGTCCGCGTTGTTTACGTGTTCCAGGTGGTCGCAGCTGGCGGCGCCCATTTCCACTGCCAGTTGCGTCGCCCCTGTACGCGACAACTGCTCGGCATGCAGGCGAGAGGCGAGCCCATGCTCCTTGGCTTTCGCCAGCAGTTTCCTCGATTGCCCAACCGTGAACGCCCCGCGTTCGCAAAACACGTCACAATATTCGGCCAGGTCGCGCACGACCACTTCCGGCAACAACTTCTCCATCAATAAGTCCAGATACTTTTCCGCGCCGCCCGCCTTGCCGCGAAATTCGGGGGGCACTACGTGCGCGCCAAGGAAGGTGGAGACAATCTCCAGTGGCTGTTCCTGGTTCAACTCCCGGTGCAGGTCCAGGATCTTCAACTCGCTCGCCACGTCCAATCCGTAGCCGCTCTTTGCCTCCAGCGTCGTTGTGCCGTGCGCCGCAAATTCTCCCAGTGCCGACGCCGCGCGCCGCTTCAGCGCTTCCTTCGTAGCGGCCCGCAGCTTTTTCACAGAGTTCAGGATGCCGCCGCCCTTGCGGGCAATTTCCTCGTAACTGGTGCCTTGAATCTTCAATTCGTACTCTTCCGCGCGGCTGGCGGCATGAATCAGGTGGGTGTGCGAATCCACAAATCCCGGCAGCACCACGCGTCCGCCTAGATCGAATTTGTCGGCGAACTTCGCCTCGGCGCGCCGCTCCATTTGCGCCCTGGGACCCACCGCCACGATCTTCCCGTCGCGCACGAGTATCGCGCCGTCTTTTACCAGTCCTAGGTTCGAAAGGGAATTGCCCCGCCGCGGCCCGCCGCGCAGGGTCAGCATCTGCGACGCCCCAGTGATCAGTACGCTCTCGCTCAATCTCTCCGCCGTGTGGCACCGGCACTCCTGCCTGTGCAGCGTTCCGTAATGCCATTTACCAAATGAACTTGAGGGTGCCCCACCCTTGATTTATGAACGGTGGGTCTTACGATCGAAAGGCACTCAATTCTTCTTCCTTCTCGCCACTTGCCACAGCCTCACAGCATTGGCACTTTTACACCGGTCTTCTTCGCGAACATAATCGCCTCGTCATACCCAGCATCCACATGCCGCGCCACGCCCATCCCCGGATCATTGGTCAGCACTCGTTCAATCCGCTTGGCCATTTCTTTTGTTCCATCGGCGCAGGTGACTTGCCCCGCGTGCTGCGAATATCCGATGCCAACCCCTCCACCGTTATGAATGGAAACCCACGATGCCCCGCTCGCCGTATTGATCAGCGCATTCAGCAGCGCCCAGTCTGCGACCGCATCCGAGCCGTCCTTCATGGCCTCCGTTTCGCGATACGGCGAAGCCACCGAGCCGCAGTCCAGATGGTCGCG
>Ga0126371_10002505_pt1 | contig 15819 bp, 17 predicted proteins | sample PanSoiMetaPlot_4_FD_110145 | JGI IMG/M metagenome (GOLD analysis project Ga0126371, IMG submission 110145) | Tropical forest soil microbial communities from Panama - MetaG Plot_4 | ecosystem: Environmental > Terrestrial > Soil > Tropical forest > Bulk soil | place: Panama | collected 2016-02-17 | reverse complement strand
CGAGCCCCGACGCGACGAACGTCCGAAGCAATATCTGCAAGCCATTGGCGTTCGTTTCAATGACGAGGAGCGCACCAGTGCCCGCGTAGGACAACAGCACAAGCCATCCGAACAGCCGGTTCGTGAATGCCCAACTCGTCCAGCCAAAGGCAAAGAATCCGTGGATGAAAGCTAGGATGACCACCGCGCTCATCAGCGCGACGCTGATCCCCAGACCCCTGGTCCGGGGCGCGAGCGGCGGCAACCGCCGCCTGAGCGCGCGCAAGCCAAAGAGAGCGCCACCAAACAATATGACAGAGTCAGCCAAGTTGACGTTGATTAGGCCACGGTCAACCGGCACCCAGACCTGGAAGAACACCGCTGAAGCGGCAAAAAGCGGGATGAACCAGTTCAAAAAGGAGGCATGGGCGCTTGCCTCGGGTGGGGACAGACGCGAGGCCGTCGTCGATCTCGATGGCGTTTGCGACACTAATTGCGAACTCACCAAGGCGACGATGGCTGTGACGATGATCGACGAAAAGCCGATCAGCAACGCAACAACAAGCGAGACCTGATTGGGGACGCCAATCGCGCCGAGTGCGTAGATAGCACTGACCTCGCGCAGCCCCCAACCTGCCAAACTGATCGGAACACTAGCGGCGAACATAATAAGGGCCGTTGCCGCCACCAGCTTGCTTATCGGCGTCGACGGGGAAAGACTAGTTGCCGCCGCTAAGTAGGCTGCCATAGTGGTCGCCTGAATCAGGAGCGTAATGGCAGTGGCGCGAAGGCATAGCTCAGCAGTCTGAGCTGTTAGTCCTATTCGCAGGGCTTTCTTTGCTTTATCTCCCCAAGCAAGCGCCCAGCCCGATACGGCAACTGCGGCAACTCCCGCGACGATGGTGAGCAGGTTCAGTCCGCCGCCAGCGAGGTCAAACGTGATGCGGTGAAACAGAAAGATAGCTCCACCGAGGGCTAGCGAAAAGGACACGGCCGCTGCGATGAGACGCTCGTACCCAGCAATAACGATTGTTGTGGGTAACGAGATTCCGACTTTCGAGAGTACGGCGCTACGAGCGATGGTTTGCCCGACGACCTGGAAGAAAAAGCTACCCGCTAAGTTTCCCGAAGCTGTCGCTACAACGGCATCCCCAAACTTCAGCGCGTGGTTCACGCCCTCGGCTATCACTTTGAGCCGCATGCTCGCGAGCAAACTTCCAGCGAGCAACTCCAGCAGCACTAATCCCAGGGCCCAGCCTGGCAGCTCGGCCGCAGTTCTCCACAGTTGCGTAAAATTGAATCTATCCAGTACGACGCCGAGCGCGATCACCGTAATGGTGATCGGCAGCACGCGCCCCAACCACTTCAACTGATTCCCACCCACGCTGGAATAAAAGCTCCAGGCCAGACCTCAAGTCGAGCCCCAATTTTTGGACAGTAGAATTTGCGGGGCGGGCACTTTTCACATTTGCGTACGATTCATTACAGTGGTTTCTCCAGTCTCGGCGGTTCGGTCAGCTTCCCAAAGCAGCCGAACGACGGGCTCCTACCGCACGCAGTCGAGCAGCGGGCCCATGTCGTCGCCGCGGCTCGAGATCAGCGTCGCGCGCTGCGCCACCCACGGATCGGGCGGCAAGGGAGACCAGTGTAGCGGATCAGGCAGTATCACGGCCAACCGAGCCGCCTCGTCTGGCGTCAGCGCCGCCGCGTCGCGACCGAACCAGTGCCGTGCTGCCGCCTCGACACCGAAGATGCCGGGGCCGAATTCCACGCTGTTCAGATACACCTCCAGGATCCGACGCTTCGGCCACAGCAGCGCGATTTGCGGCGTCAGCCATAATTCCAGCACCTTCCGCACCATGCTGTGGGCCGGCCACAGGAAGAGATTACGCGCGACCTGCATGGTGATGGTGCTTGCGCCGCGTGGACGGCGGCCGTCCAGCGCGTCATCGACCTGGTCCAACAACGCCACCGTGTCGACGCCGAGCGGTTCGGCGCAGAACAGATTGTCCTCCGACGCGATGACCGCGCGCGGGAGTGCCGGAGCGATCTGCCGAAAAGGGACCCACGCGTGATGCAGGGGATAGCCTTGCACCGCGCGGACCAGCATCAACGCGGTGATCGGAACAGGCACGAAACGGAAGACGACCAGCAAGACGGGCGGCCCAAGCAATAACGTGAGCGCGATGATCCGCGCCAACCGCCGTGCGTAGCCCGGGCGTCGTTTCCCTTGGGTCGTCACCGGTTGGGTCGTGTCTCAATTTGAAATTGGTAACTGATCTCCACGTCGGCATTCACATCCATGGCGATCATGGACGCCCGAAGAATCGCAGGTAGAAAGCTGCGAACACCAAAACGATGCCGATATTTACGATCAGCCGTTCCCAAAATCGATGCCGGAAAAACGCGAAATCGACGCCAACGATAACGGCGATTATCGCCAACACGAAAAGCGGGATGGCAACTTGTCGTCCCATTTATTCCTCGCACATCGCGCATCCCCCACGTGGGCGCGCAAGATTTTACTCGCAACGCCCAAAAGCGGCAAAGGACTGAACCGCGCCGTCGAGGTGATCGGCACGAACGGATCGGACAATTCAAACCGAGACGCTACCCGCCGCGGCCGGAAGAAAATGTGGCGGCTTCGTGGCGCGTGCGTTGCGGCAAATCGGTGATCGGCCGGGGATAGAAAGGCGCGTCCACCCATATTAAAGGGGAAGGCCCGAACACGCCGGGCCGCCGCCTTCGAGTGAGGTAACGCCATGATGACGAAGACGCTCATCCGTGGACTGGTGCTCGGCGCTTTGGCGCTCGCGATCAGTGGTTGCTACTACGGCCCGCCGCCGTCCTACGGCTACTACGGCGGTTATCCCGCGTATCCAGCATATCCGTCGTACGGCTATTACTACGGCCCGTCGGTTTCGTTCGGTTACTACGGCGGCGGCGGCTGGGGCGGCTGGCATCACCACGATTGGCACTGAGTCCTTGCGGCGCGCGACCGTCTAAACGGCGGCGCGCGCGACGACGTGGAAGATGTGCCAGCGCTTGGCCTCACCGCGCGGTGTGACCGCGTCGGTTTCTTCTTCCTCGAACATTTCGACTGTCCAGCCGGCGAACAGCGCGCGCGCCGCGTTGCGGTCGTGCACCGTCAAACCCGGTCGTCCCGCCCAGCTGTCGCGGTCACCGTAAAGCTGGCCGGCGAAGCGGCCGCCCGGCAGCAGCGACGCCCGCAGCCGTGTCCATAGCGCAGCGAAGCGCTCGGGCGGACACAACGGCAGCGCGAAGCTGGCATTGACCAGGTCGGCTTGCGACCACGTTGCCTCGACGAACGAGCGGTGCAGCGTCACCAGCCGCGCGCCTGGCGGATTTTCGGCCCGGCTGCGAAGCCGCGCGAGCGCCGCGGCGTCGCTGTCGATCGCCAGCACCGACCAGCCGCGTTGCAGCAGGGCGACAGCGTCGCGGCCCTCACCAGCACCGAGATCGACCGCAAAGCCGACGCGATTTTCAGCGTCGAACGCAGCCAGCGCGCGCAACAGCGTCGCGCGCGGCGGCCGGCCGGCCACCGCCGCGTGGTAAACGCGAAACCTCTCCTCATCCGCTTCCATTCGCCGGTCCTTCCGCCCCTTAAGTCGTCGGCCGATTTTACAGGCGGCGCACCCGGCACGGCGACGACACCGTGAAAGCCGCACGTTGCCGCCGCTGGCATACGGCTTGCGCCGGATTGTCGCGCGCCATGAACCAGGATTCGGCGACGACGCCGGCCCCGCCGGACTGGCAGCGCTGAAGCAGCACAAAGCCGAACTCGAGGACCTGAAGGCACGGCTTTGTTCGGCCGTCATCCGCTGCTGAACGCGGCCTGACCAGGAGCCGGTTGCGCGCGGCGCGGCCGCGGCTTATCACAGCCGCGGCTTCGGCAGGACGGTGCGGCGCACGCATGGACGGGGACGCGGCAGTGGCGGGGGCGATCGTGCTGGCCGCCGGATTCGGCAGTGCGTTCCTGACCGCGCTGATGCGCGATTGGTTGCGCCATCGTGCGATTCTCGACCGGCCGGGTGAGCGATCTTCGCATGTGAGTCCCGTGCCGCGCGGCGCTGGACTCGCAGTGATCGCGGCATTGGTCATCGCCTGGCTGGCGCTCGCGGCACGCGGCGCGATGCCGCCCGACACGGTCGTTGTCGTGCTCGTGACCGCGGCCCTCGCGCTTCTATCTTTTGTCGACGATCTACGCGGCCTGCCCGTCGCAATTCGATTGGCAGTGCATTTCGTCGCCGCGCTGATCGCCTTGGCATTCTTCCCGCGCGACGCGCTCGTCTTCCAAGGTCTGCTGCCGTTGCCGCTCGACCGCGCCGCGGCCGCCTTGCTGTGGGTGTGGTTCGTCAATCTCTACAACTTCATGGACGGCATCGACGGCATCACCGGCGTCGAGACGGTTTGTATCGGCGCCGGCGTCGCCGCGGTGTCGCTGATCGGGAGCGGCGGCCTTGCTGCCGCGGCGCTGGTTGCCGTCGCGGTCGCGCTCGGCTTCCTGCGCTTCAACTGGCAGCCCGCGAGCGTCTTCCTCGGCGACGCGGGCAGCGTGCCGCTCGGCTATGTCATGGGGTGGCTGTTGCTGGTGCTGGCGCGCGACGGATACTGGGCGCCGGCGTTGATCCTGCCACTTTATTATCTGGCCGATGCGACGGTGACGCTGGCACGGCGAGCGCGGCGCGGCGAAGCGTTGTGGCGAGCGCACCGCGACCATTTCTATCAGCGCGCGCTGCGCGGCAACGACCACGCCGCCGTCGCGCGGCTGGTGCTCGCCGGCGATATCGGCCTCATCGTGCTGGCGCTCTTGGCGCTGGACCGGCCGCTGATTGCCGTCGGTCTGGCCATCGTGCTCAGCGCGGCGATGCTCGCCGGTTTCGCGCGTCGCGGCGCCGCGGATTAGCACGCCGCGCATGCCAACCGCCACGGATCCGCGTCCTGTCGTGATCCTGGGCGCCGCCGGTTTCATCGGCCGCGCGCTGACCACGCAACTCGCGACGAACGGCTTCAAGGTCCGTGCGGTGACGCGAACAACCGCCGCATTTGCGCCATCGGTCGAAGTGCGCGTCGCCGGTATGCTCGACCACCGCAGCGACTGGCGCGGTCTTTTCGACGGCGCACGTGCGGTCGTTCATCTCGCCAGCCGCGCCCACGCGCCGCCGGGTGACGCCGCCTGGCTTGCGGCCGAATGCCACACGGCGGCTGCGATCGCCAGCGCGGCAACGGCAATCGGCGTCGAGCGCACGATCCTCTTAAGCTCGATCAAGGTCCTCGGCGAGGCGACCACGGACCGGCCATTTTCGGCGACGAGTGAGCCCGATCCGCGCGACGCCTATGGGCGAGCGAAGCTCGCAATGGAACGCGCGATGCAGGGCCACGGCGCGCCCGGCCTGACGATCATCCGACCGCCGCTGGTCTATGGCCCCGACGTCAAAGGCAATTTCCGCGCACTGCTGCGCTGGATCAAGCGCCGCGTGCCGTTGCCCTTGGCCATGATCCGAAACCGACGCGCCTTCGTGTTTCGCGACAACCTGTCGGCGCTGATTGCGACGGCGCTGATCCATCCGGCGGCGGTCGGACAGATTTTTCTCGTGCGCGACGACGAAGAGATCGGCACGCCGCAGCTGGTGCGCGAAATCGCCCGGCGCATCGACGCGCCAGCGCGGTTGTTTTCCATGCCGCCGTGGCTGTTGCGCGCTGCCACCGGCGACCGGCTGGTCAGTTCGCTGAGCGTCGACGACGGCGCGACACGCGCGCGGCTGAGATGGCGCCCGCCTTTCAGCCTGGCCGACGGGCTCGACGCGACTTGTCGCTGGTTCATCGACGTCGAAGGTGCGCAGGCGCGCGGTTCTCGCCTATAAAGCGCGCATGGCTGTGGCGATTGTGTCCACCCGCATGAGCGCGCCGGCAATCATCCTGGCGGCGGCCGGACTTCTGGCGCCGCCGCTCGCCGTCGTTGCGCCGTTGGGCCTCGCGCCGCTGCTGAGTGTGGCCGCCGTCGCCTTGATCGTCGCGGCGCCGCGGCGGCTGTTCGCCGCTGTAAAACCGTTGTGGCCATTGGCGGCGTTGTGGCTTGCGGTTGCCGCCTTCGCGCTGCTGTCGGCGACGTGGTCAATCCTGCCGCGCCACAGCTTGGCCGAGGGCGCTCGGTTTCTCGCCATCGGCGTCGAAGGCCTGATCGCACTCGCGGCCGCCCGCGCGCTGACGGCGGACGAAAGCAGGCGCGTCGGCGCCGCGGTGGCCATCGGCGCGGCGCTAGGCGCCGGATTGCTGCTATTCGAACGGGCGACCGGTGCCGCGTTGGCGCGCTGGTTGCACGGTTTGGGCAGCAGCGTTGTCGTCAATGAATCGCGCTACGACCGCGGCGTGACGACGTTGGTCCTGATCTTTTGGCCAGCGCTTTTGGCGCTGCGACCACGACGCACGCTGCAACTCGCCCTTGCCGTAGCGGTTGCAGCCTGCGCGCTGCTGATGTCGAGCGCCGCGTCGCTCCTCGCGCTTGTCGCGGGGCTGGTCAGTTTTGCGATCGCATCGCGTACGCCGCGGCTCGTGGCCGGCGTGCTGGCCGCGATTTTAATCGCCGGCGCCGTCCTGCTGCCGGTGGCCGTGCCGACTTATCAAACCACAGTGCAGATCCAGCACGACGCACCGTGGATCAAAGGCTCTGGCATCCATCGCCTGTTGATCTGGCGGTTCGCGGCCGAGCGCATCGCCGACCGGCCGCTGCTCGGCTGGGGCATGGATGCATCGCGCGACCTGCCCGGCGGCAAGCGCGATTTCAGCACGACACTGCCCGGTATCGTACTGAATCCTCCCGGACATGACGCCATGCCGCTGCATCCGCACGACACACTGCTGCAATGGCGCGTCGAGCTCGGCATTCCCGGCACAATCCTGTGCCTCGCGCTTGTCATCTGGGCGCTCCACCGCGCTGGTTGGCGTTTTGGCGGTGGCCGCGAGGCGCAGGCCGCCGCACTCGGCTGGGCGGCGACGGTGATGGTCATCGCGCTGCTAAGCTTCGGCATCTGGCAGGAATGGTGGTTGTCGGTCATCTGGCTCACCGCATCGCTGCTCGCCGCGAGCGCCACCGATGTCACCTGAGCGGCCGAAGCTGATCTTCCTCGTCACCGAGGATTGGTATTTCTGTTCGCATCGGCTGCCGATGGCGCGCGCCGCGCGCGACAGCGGCTTTGACGTGGCGGTGGCAACACGGGTCACGGCACACGGCGACGCCATCCGCGCGGAGGGATTCACCCTCCATCCGTTGCGCTGGAAGCGGCGCGCCGTTGGGCCCCTAGCCGCCGTGATGGCGATTGCGGAAATTCGGCGCCTTTATCGCCGCGAACAGCCGCTGATCGTGCATCACGTCGCGCTGAAGCCGGCGTTGCTCGGCGGCATCGCCGCGCGGCTTGCCGGCGTGCCGATCGTCGTCGGCATGGTCACCGGCATGGGCTATCTCGGTGGCTCGGACCGGCCCGCGGCGCGGCTGCTCGGATGGCTGGCGCGGCGGATCGCGCCCATAGCGCTGTTCGGCCGACGTGGCCACATCATCGTGCAGAATGAGGAAGACCGGCAGGCGCTCGCCGCAATCTGCCCCGGCAAGGCAGCGCGCATCGCGCTAATTCCCGGCTCCGGCATCGATCTGACGCGCTTCGCACCGGCGCCGGAGCCAGCGGCGCCGCCGGTGACGGTGGCTTATGCCGGCCGCATGATCGGGATAAAAGGCGTTGGCGTGCTTGTCGCCGCGCAGCAACGAGTGCGCCAATACGGCATCGATCTGCGTTTGGTGCTCGCCGGCGACAGCGACGACGAAAATCCGAGCGCGATCACGCACGCGACGCTGAAACGCTGGGCAACGTTGCCGGGCGTAACGTGGCTCGGCCGCTGCGAGGATGTGCGCACGGTCTGGCACGACGCGCACATCGCTGCGTTGGCGTCGCTGGGCGGCGAAGGCGTGCCCAAGAGCCTGCTCGAAGCGGCGGCAATGGCGCGGCCGATTGTCGCCAGCGACATCGCCGGCGTGCGCAGCATCGCGCAGCATCAGGTCAACGCGTTGCTGGTGCCGCCAGGCGACGAAGCAGACCTGGCCGATGCGCTGGCGACACTGGCGCGCGACGGGGTGATGCGTCGGCGGCTCGGCGCCGCCGGCCGCAAGCGGGTCGAGCAGGGATTTTCGGACGAAGCGATCGCTGCCGCGACGCGCGCGCTTTATCGCGAGCTGCTGCGCGAAATCGACCGCTAGGGGCCGGGGAACAGCGCGCCGGTCCAACCGGCGATACGATAGCCGACGAGGCCGAGCCACTCGTGGGCCGCCAAGTCGATGCTGTCGAGCCCGCGCGCCAGCGAAATATGCAGACGCCGCACCGCCTCGAAATCGACCGGATCGGCGACGACGGGCCAACCGACGGCGCGGAAACAGCCGACGGCGCGCGGCATGTGGTCGGCAGAGGTCACCAGGATCCATACTTCGCCCGGCTTGGGATCGGCGATTCGCTTCGAGAACACGGCGTTTTCGTGCGTCGTGCGCGATTTATCCTCAATCACCAAGCGGTTCGGCGCGACGCCCAGCTCGGTCAGAAGTCGCGCCGTCGCCGCCGCCTCGGTGATCGGCTCGTTCAGCAAACCGCCCAAGCCGCCGGACAGCACAATGCGCGCCGCCGAATAATGTTGCGCCAGGCGCAATGTTTCGGTGACGCGCGCGGCCGATGGGTTGAGCGCAACCTGGCCGTATTCGGCGGTGCGTTCGGGGTCGACGGCACCACCCAGCAGGATGATGCCGTCGACCTTGTCGGGAAGCGTGTGCAGCACCGGAAACCGGTCTTCGAGCGGCACCAGCGGCAATGCCGCCAGCGGCTCGATCGCCGCTACCGCGCCGGCGACCAGCACCAGTACGATCAGCGCCACGCCTTTGCGGCCCCAGCTCGCCGAGAGTCGCCACACACCGATAGCGAGCAGAATCAGAAGCAGGTTGCCGGGATCGAAGACGACCTGGAGGACCTTGCTGACGACGTAGAGCATCGGGACTGATCCTGCCTGATCCGGCACGCGCGCCGCCAGTCCATTGAATGGCGCGGAACACCCGGCACCATCTGCATTTTTCTTGCTGGGCCGGCGGTGGCTCACGTAACGTCGCCGAGACCCATGACCATCGTCAGCCGTCGTGCCGGAGCCGCCTACACCCATGACATCGCCATGGCGGCGATCTCATTCTGGCTGTCGTTCTATCTGCGCGTCGGCAACGGCATCGCACATTATTCGCACGAACTGATTTGGACGTACGACCTCGCGTTCGCAGCGACGGCGGCGGCGGTGTTTTACGCCTCGGGCCTCTATCGCGGCATCTGGCGCTACGCCTCGCTTCCCGATCTCATCGCATTGGCGCGCGCGGTCACGCTCGTCGCGCTGATTTATTTCCCGCTGATGTTCCTCGTTACCCGCCTCGAGGCGTTACCGCGCTCGATCGTCGGCATCAACTGGCTGGTGCTGATGGCGCTGCTCGGCGGCCCGCGTTTCGCCTATCGCCTGCTCAAGGACGGCAGCTTGCGCAACATCCTGCGCGTCGACGCGTCGCGCAATTCGGTTCCGGTTCTGCTGATCGGCGCCGGCGAAGGCGCCGACCTTTTCATCCGCACCACCTATCGCGACGTGCAGCAGGCCTATCGCGTGGTCGGCATCGTCTCCGACGACGATCAACGGATCGGACGCGAGATTGGCGGCGTCGCAGTGCTCGGCACCGTCGATGCGCTGCCGCGTGTGGTGGAAAAGCTGGCCGCGCGCGGCGACAAGCCGCAGCGGCTCATCCTGACCGGCCGCGGCATCGAAGGCGCCGCTGTGCGGCGCCTGCTCGACATTGCCGACGGAATCGGCATCCCGCTGGCGCGGCTGCCGCGCTTGACCGAGTTCCGGGACACCCGCGCCGACGAGAACCGGACGATCGAGCCGGTCGCGATCGAGGATCTGCTCGGTCGCTCGCAAACCGTGCTCGACCGCAACAGCATGCGCGCGCTGATCGCCGGACGGCGCGTGCTGATCACCGGCGCCGGCGGCACGATTGGGTCGGAACTGTCGCGTCAGATCGCGGCCTTCGGACCGGCACAGCTGGCGCTATTCGACAACGGCGAATTCGCGCTCTATTCGATCGAACGCGAGATTCTCGAGCGGTATCCGGATGTGCCCAGGACGGCACTGATTGGCGACGTACGCGACAGCCGGCGTGTCGACGCGGTGCTGGCGGCGGAGCGCCCGGAGCTAGTGTTTCACGCAGCCGCGCTCAAGCACGTGCCCATGGTGGAAGCGAATCCCCTGGAAGGCGTGATGACCAACGTCCTCGGCACGCGGCACCTGGCCGAGGCCTGCCGCACCCACGGCGTGCGCGCGATGGTGATGATCTCGACCGACAAAGCGGTCAATCCGGCCAACGTCATGGGCGCGTCCAAACGCCTGGCCGAAGGCATCTGCCAGGCACTCGACGTCATCGAGGCGCGGCGCGCGGGCGGAACGCGCTTTGTCACTGTGCGTTTCGGCAACGTGCTGGGCTCGACGGGATCGGTCGTGCCGCTGTTCCAGCGGCAGCTCGCCGCCGGTGGCCCGCTGACGGTGACGCATCCCGACATCTCGCGCTATTTCATGACGACGCGCGAGGCGGTCGAACTCGTGCTCCAGGCCTCGGCGCTTGCCGCGGCCGACGACGAAGCGCGCGGCAAGCTGTTCGTGCTCGAGATGGGCGAGCCGGTGAAGATCGTCGATCTGGCGCGGCAGATGATCCGCCTCGCCGGCAAGCGGCCCGACCACGACGTGAAGATCGAATTCGTCGGCCTGCGGCCGGGCGAGAAGCTGCACGAAGAGTTGTTCCACGAGCAGGAGCCGTTGGTGCCGACACGCGCGCCGGGCATCCGGCTCGCGGCACCGCGCGTCATCGATTACGCGATGCTGGCGCGGGCGCTCGACGAACTCGCCGAGCACGCGCATGAAGGCCGTACCGACCGCATGCTCGTCGTGCTGCGCAACCTGGTGCCGGAATATGCCGGCAACGAAGCGGCCGCTGACCGCGTCGCGCACGGCAGCTAACGCCGAACGCACCGGCAGCCAAGTCCCAAGAGCAAAAACCTTCGTCCCATATCGGGCCCTTACACGTTCCGAAAGGACCAATTCGATGTGCAAGACCGTTGCGGTTCTGATCGCAAGGCTGATCTTCGGCGGCATTTTTGCTATGGCGGCAATCTTCAAGTTTCTTGGGATGGGAACAACCGCCGGCTACATCGCCGCGGCGGGTTTTCCATTCGCGCTACCGCTTGCCTGGATCGCTGCCTTCGTCGAGAGCGCGCTCGCAATTGCTCTATGGACCGGCGCGTTCTTCTCCGAAGCGGCGCTGCTTGCCGTCGCCTATGTTCTGTTCCTGGCCTTCGTCTTCCACGGCCCATCGCATTGGAGCGGCAACCAGACGGAATTCGGATTCTTTGTCGATCATTTCACCTTCATTGCGGGCCTTCTGTTCGCGGCGGTGCACGGGCCGGGCGACTCCTTGGTCGTCCGCCAGGGCATCATTTGGCGGCCGAAGGGCGACTGAACTGCCCCCACGAACATGAGGCGGCGCGCGCGTCCGGCATCCCGATTGTGCTCTAGGCGTCGGGCCCTTCGTCGGCAAGACGTTCCAGATAGGCGCCGTAATCCGAATTGTCGTAGAGCTTCGCCAGCTTGCGCAACGCTGCAACGTCGATCATCCGCTTGCGGAAGGCCACCTCTTCGAGACAGCCGATCTTCTGGCCGGTGCGCTTTTCCAGCGTGTGGACAAACTCCGCCGCCTCGAGCAGCGATTCGTGCGTGCCGGTGTCGAACCAAGCATAGCCGCGGCCGAGCTTCTCGACTGCCAGCGCCCCATCACGCAGATAGTGCGCATTGAGATCGGTGATCTCGAGCTCGCCGCGCGGCGACGGCTTCAATTTCTCTGCCCGCGCGCACACGCCGCCGTCGTAGACATAAAGTCCGATCACCGCCCAATCGGAACGCGGCGTATGCGGCTTTTCGGCCAGATCGATCGCTTTGCCGTCGCGGTCGAAGGTGACGACACCGTAACGGTCGGGATCGCCGACGCGGTAGGCGAAGATGGTAGCGCCCGCCGGCCGTGCGATCGCACGCCGCATCATCTCGGACAGGCCGTCGCCATAAATCAGATTGTCGCCGAGCACGAGGCAGCAACCCTCGCCGGCGAGGAATTCGCGGCCGACGATGAAGGCGTGCGCCAGGCCTGTGGGCTTCGGTTGTTCGGCATAGGTGAGCTGCACGCCCCAGGTCGCGCCGTCGCCCAACAGAGCACGGAACAGCGCAGCGTCGGCCGGCGTGGTGACAATCAGGATGTCGCGGATGCCCGCAAGCATCAGCGTCGACAACGGGTAGAAGACCATCGGCTTGTCGTAGATCGGCAGCAGCTGCTTCGACAGCGCGCGTGTCAGCGGGAAAAGCCGCGTGCCGGAGCCGCCGGCAAGAATGATTCCCTTCATCGCCTGTCCGCTTTCGCTGCCGGCCGACCGAGACGCTCGCCGCGGTAGACGCCGCTGCGGATCGGCTTCCACCACGCTTCGTTGTTGAGATACCAGCGTACGGTCTTGCGCAAGCCAGTTTCCAGGCTTTCGGCCGGACGCCAGCCGAGCTCGCGCCGGATCTTGCGGTCGTCGATGGCATACCGCAGATCGTGGCCCGGACGATCGGCGACGAATTCGATGAGCCGCGCGTGCGGGCGATGCGGCGACTTCGGCAGCTCGGCATCGAGGATGGCGCAGATGGTTTGCACCAGATCGAGATTCCGGCGTTCCTCGCCGCCGCCGATATTATAGGTCTCGCCGGGCTTGCCGCGGCGCACGGCCAGCGCCAACGCCGCGGCGTGATCGCCGACATAAAGCCAGTCGCGGACGTTCTCGCCCTTGCCGTAGACCGGCAGTTTCCTGCCCTCGATGGCGTTGAGCACCATCAGCGGAATGAGCTTCTCGGGGAACTGCCACGGGCCGTAATTGTTCGAGCAATTGGTCGCGATCACGGGCAGACCATAGGTCTGGAACCAGGCGCGCGCGAGATGATCAGCGCCGGCCTTCGAGGCGGCATAGGGACTGTTGGGCTGATAGCGGCCGTCCTCGGCCGCGCATTCGCCGGCGCCGAGCGATCCAAACACCTCGTCGGTCGAGATGTGGTGGAAGCGGAAGCGCGCCCGCGCCTCGCCGGCAAGGTCGTCCCAATAGGCGCGCGCCGCCTCGAGCATCGCAAAGGTGCCGACGAGATTGCTATGCATGAAATCGTCGGGCCGGTCGATCGAACGATCGACGTGCGTTTCGGCCGCGAGATGCATCACCGCATCGGGCTTGTGCTTCGCGAAAACCCGCGTCACCGCGGCGCGGTCGGCGACATCAGCGATTTCGAGCGCGTAATTGCCGGGCGCTGCCAGAGAACCCAGCGGCGGATTCGAACCGGCGTAAGTCAGCTTGTCGAGATTGACGACGCTGTCGCCGGCAGCAAGCAGGTGCCGCACGACCGAAGTGCCGATAAATCCGGCGCCGCCGGTGACCAGGACCTTCAACGCGCCTTCTCCCCCTCCGCCAGCGCCAGCACGTCGGCGAGCCGCGGCATGACCCACATTCCGTCCTTCTTGGCCGGCGCTGCCGCCGATTTGTCCAATAATACCAGCGTTGCCACGCCGGCGTCGCGGCACGCGATGATATCGCGCATTTCGTCACCGATGCCCCATGAGCGCGACAGATCGAGGCCCAGATCGCGCTGAGCGGCCAGGATCATGCCAGGACGCGGCTTGCGCCAGGAACTATCGCGGCGATAGCGGCCGACGCCTTCGGTCGGATGCTCGGGCGCATGGTAGATCGCCGCGATCGGCGCGCCGTGGCGGCGGAATTCGCCCGAGATGTAATCCATCAGTGTGCGGAAATCGGCCTCGGTGAACAGGCCGCGACCGATACCCGACTGATTGGTGGCCACGACGATTAGATAACCCTGCGATACGAAATACCGCGCCAGGTCGAAAATGCCGTCGACGAAGCGGCAGCGCTCGATCTGCCAGAGGAAACCCACTTCCTGGTTGATGACGCCGTCGCGGTCGAGAATCAGGGCGGGCGAGCCGCCGGCTTTTTTCGTCATGGCACGAGCGCGACGTTGTCGATCAGTCGCGTGCGGCCGAGCCATGCGGCCGCCAGAACGCGCGCCGGACGCGACGGACGCGGCGGGTCGAGCGTCTCGGCATCGCGCACTTCGAGATAATCGACCTTGGCGAAGCCGCCGGCGAGCAAGGTCTCAATGCCGCGGCCTGCAGCGGCCGCATCACCGCCCGCGAAGCCGCGCGCCACGTCGCGCAGCGTCCGATGCAGCAGCGGCGCGCGCGCGCGTTCGTCGGCCGAGAGATAGGCGTTGCGCGACGACAAAGCGAGGTCGTCGTTTTCGCGCACGGTTGGCACGGATTCGATGCGGACCGGAATGTCGAGATCACGCACCACGCGGCGGATGACCAGGAGCTGCTGAAAATCCTTTTCGCCGAAAACGGCGACGTCAGGCGCCGCTTGCAGCAGCAGCTTGGTGACGATGGTCGCGACACCGGCGAAATGACCAGGCCGGAACTGACCTTCAAGCACCGTGCCCAAGGGCCCGGGATCGATTCGCGCGACCGTGCCTTCCGGATACATTTCGGCAACCGCCGGGATGAACGCTAGGTCGCACCCCGCCGCCGCCAGCTTGCGGCGGTCTCCGTCAATGTCGCGGGGATAACGCGACAGATCCTCGTTGGGGCCGAACTGCGTCGGATTGACGAAGATGCTGGCGACAACATGCGGCGCCAGCGCCTTGGCGCGCGCCACCAGCGCCAGATGTCCGGCGTGCAGCGCACCCATCGTCGGCACCAGCGCGATGGAAGCGCACGCACCACGCCACGCCGCGACGGCACGTCGCAACTCGGCGATCGTGCGGGCGACAGCGACGGCGCGCGTATCGACTGCAGATGACACCGTCACTGTTGATCCCCCAACCCCCGCGAAAGAAGCTCAGGCACGCCGCGTGCTGATCACGACCAGCGCCATGCCGGCGACGATGGCGATGATGCCGACATAGTTCGGAATCACGTAATCGGTTTCCTTGTCGGCGTTCACCGTCAGCGAGCCGATCTTCGCGACCTGTTCCTGATGGTGGAAGGGAATGACGTTCACCGCCAGCGCGACGACACCGAGGGCGACCAGCACGAAGCCGGCAATCATCAGTTTCCGCATCAACCTCTCCTCTCGCGATCTATATCCACTGCTTCCTAGCCGAAGGCTAAGTCCATGATCGGCACGGTGTCCGGAAACGTTTCCAGGCGCCGTGCCTCGTCGGGCGTCAGCCATTTGACCTGCGACGCGTCGTGCAGCGGCGCGCCCTCGCCCGTGCGCCATTCGAGCGCAACGCAGATGAGCGTGAAATGCGTCATCACCTTGCCGGCCTCGTCCTGGCGGATCGCCTCAATCACGGTCAAAACGCGCGTCGGCTCGGCAACGATCCCGGTTTCCTCCAGCAGCTCGCGCCGGGCACATTCGAACACGGTTTCGCCCAGCTCCTGCGCGCCGCCGGGAAAGCCCCATTTGCCAACGCCGGGCGGTAGCGAACGTTGCGCCAGCAGCGCGCGCCCGTCGCGGCGAACGACGGCAAGGCAGCCGACGATCGGCCGGTCGGGATAGAGGCGACCCGGCTTGGCGCCGGATGGGGCCTTGGCCGGTGCGACGCTCACGGGTCGATGGCGGCTGCCTTGCCTTCGAGCACCTTGTAGATCTCGCCGCCGGCCTTGCGGAAATCGGCCGACTT
>Ga0126371_10002504_pt1 | contig 15820 bp, 18 predicted proteins | sample PanSoiMetaPlot_4_FD_110145 | JGI IMG/M metagenome (GOLD analysis project Ga0126371, IMG submission 110145) | Tropical forest soil microbial communities from Panama - MetaG Plot_4 | ecosystem: Environmental > Terrestrial > Soil > Tropical forest > Bulk soil | place: Panama | collected 2016-02-17 | reverse complement strand
ACGGAAGAGCAGATCCAGCATGTCATTGACCGCATAGTCGCCAGCGGCTTCGACGTGCACCGTTCCACCGGCGCGACGCATACCGTGCTCGGCGCCGTCGGCGTGCACCGCGACTTCGATCACCGCGATTTCGAACTGCTCAGCGGCGTGCGCGAAGTGGTCCGCATCACGCAACCGTTCAAACTGGCCAGCCGGCATTTCCGGCCGCAGGGCACGGTGATCGATCTGGGCAAGGGCGTGAAAATCGGCGGTCCGGAAGTGGTGGTTGCCGCAGGTCCGTGCTCCGTGGAGTCCCGCGAGCAGATTCACGCCGTCGCCGACGCGATCTCGAAAGCGGGAGCCAAAATTATGCGTGGAGGCGCCTTCAAGCCGCGCACTTCGCCGTACGCCTTCCAGGGGCTGGGGGAAAAAGGCCTTCAGATGCTGCGCGAAGCCGCCGACAAGTTCGGCCTCTTCGTCGTCAGCGAAGTGATGGATCCTTCGCAAATCGAAATGATGAACGGTTACGTCGACATCTTCCAGGTCGGCGCGCGCAACATGCAGAATTATTTTCTTTTGCGCGCCCTCGGCGAAGTGCAAAAGCCCGTGCTGCTCAAGCGCGGCATGTCCGCCACCATCGAAGAGCTGCTGCTCAGCGCCGAGTACATTCTCTCCGGTGGAAACTATAACGTGATTCTTTGCGAGCGTGGCATCCGCACGTTTGAAACTTATCTCCGCAACACGCTGGATATCGCCGCCATTCCTGTGATCCAGAAGCTTTCGCACTTGCCAATTGTTGCCGATCCTTCGCACGGCACGGGACGCCGCGATAAAGTCGGAGCCATGGCCCGCGCCGCGGTGGCCGCAGGTGCTGACGGACTGCTCATCGAAGTGCATAACGATCCCGACCATGCGCTCTCCGACGGTGCGCAGTCGCTCGAACCCACGCAATTCGCGCAGCTCATGAGCGAAATCCGCATCATCGCCCCGGCCGTGGGACGCCGCGTCGCCTGACAATGGCGCACCTGATTCAACGCGCAGCCATCCTGGGCACCGGACTGATTGGCGGGTCGTTTGCCAAAGCGCTTCGCAGCTACACCCCGGACATGCACATCGTCGGTTGGGACCGTGCAGACGTCGCGCAGCAGCTGAAAAATTCCGGCGCTGTGAACGAGGCGTTCTCCGGGGCCATTGAGGTGGCCATTCGTGGCGCGGACCTCGTCTATCTCGCGCTGCCTATCGGCGTCACGCTCGACATCCTGCCGGAAATCGCGCAGAACGCCGCGCCTCAAGCCGTGATCACCGATGCGTGCAGCACCAAGATGCGAATCTGCACCGCAGCTGCAGAGCTATTCCAGGACGAGGAGTCCAGCCCCATTTTTCTTGGTGGTCACCCGATGGCGGGGCGCGAACTTTCGGGGTTTGCGCAATCGGACGCGGACCTGTTCCAGAAGGCCACTTATGCCCTGATGGGCCCTGCGCAGGAAGACCGCGACCCGCGCATCGTCGCCTTCACAAAAATCTTGGAAAAGTTGGGTGCGCGGCCTGTATGGCTTGGCGCCCAGCAGCATGACTACGCCGTGGGCCTGGCATCGCATTTGCCGCAACTGGCCGCCGTGGCGTTGGGGTCGTTTCTCTACGACCGCCTCGATGAAAACGGCCTGCCGATCACGTTGGCCGGGCCGGGCTTGCGCGATACCCTGCGCCTTGCCGGAAGCTCCTACGCCACCTGGCGCGACATCGTTCTCACCAACAAGGAAGTCCTCTCCGCCGCCCTCGACCTTTTCGCTCGCCGCCTCGACGATCTCCGTGAGCGCCTCGGCTCCCGCGAACTCGAAGCCGACTTCGACGCCGCCAACGAACTTTACAAACTCCTGCGCAGCCTGTAAAACACAGCCATGCTGAAGCGGATCACTCTTCTGCGCGAAAGAGTCGAAGACTGGAAAAAGTACCCCTTCTGTGTTCCCGTAATCCGCAATTTTGAAACCCTGTCCTTCCGCTCGAGAATCGCTTTCTTCGCCGGTGAGAACGGCACGGGCAAATCCACTCTGTTAGAGGCGATCGCTTCTCATTACGGCTTTGGCCCTGAAGGCGGAAACCGGAATTTCGGTGTCGACACTACGAACAGCAATCATTCGATCGAGGCACTGGTCCGAACGCTGCGACTCTCCTTTGACAACAAGAAAGGCCAGGGCTTCTTTCTCAGAGCTGAGAGCTTTTTCAATGCCGCCAGTTATGTGGATGGGCTAGGCCTGGCGGAGTTTTATGGCGGGCGCAGCCTTCATGAGTGTTCGCATGGCGAGTCCTTCTTCACGCTCTTAAAGGAGAAATTCCGGAGAAATGGTTTGTTTCTAATGGACGAGCCCGAATCGGCGCTTTCCCCGCAGCGGCAACTGGCTTTCCTCGTCCTGATTGACGATACCCTTCGCAAATACAAAGACGCGCAATTCATCATCTCCAGCCAGTCGCCGATCCTTTTGGGATTTCCCGAGGCCCAGATCATCTCTTTCGATCGCGATAAGCTGCAGGAAGTCTCTTATGAGTATCTTCCGGCGGTCCAAATTGCCCGGCGCTTTCTGAACGGGCGCCAAGAGTTTCTTCACAAATTGCTAGGCAAATCCGGTTCGCTGTTTAGCTGATTCTGTTTTCTCGCCTATTTCACTTCGCTGCCGCTTCCTCTTTTACGTAAGCCGGGCTAAGGGTGCCCTTCTTTTTCGCGATTTCAAGCAGCGTGGGATAAAACTGCACAAACGTCGTGTCCACGGCAGTGTGCTGCGCGTGGCAGGTATAGCAGTCCTTATCGGTGGGGATCATTTGGGACGGGGCTCCATTGTTGCCGAACCCGAAGAAAGCCCACTTGCCGGTGAAGTGGCTTTCGTCCTTGATGTGCACCTCGCGGCCCATGAGCTCGCCGGACTGGTATTTCCCGGCCTTGTTGATGGCGGACTTAGTCTCCGCCTTGCGCACTTCCAACACCAGGATGGTCTTGTCGGGCCAGGTGCCGTTGGCCAGGAAATATTTGTACGCCTCGGGGTTCACAAACACGTTGTCGAACATGGAATGATCCATGCCCGCGCCGGGGCCATAGCTCATGTCGATGCCGCTGCTCAGGTACACCCACTCGCGATAGTTCGCGGGAAACTTCAGTTTGCCGTCGCTCGTATATTGGGGCAGATTCGCCGAAGCTGCGTTTCCCTGGTTCGCCGGGGCCCAGAGGGCGCCCAGCGCCAGCAGCGCTACCGAGATGCTCAACAAAGCCACAATCTTCTTCATTTCCAGTCCTCCGTTGGTGGATTGCCTGTCAGAATGCCAAACTAACCAATTGTGGCAAAAACCGTCTAGAACAAAGACAACATTCTCCCGGCGCCGGGAATCCCTTCGGATACGCCTATGTCTAGCCCGCAAAACATTCCCACTGGCGAACAGCGCCTCCAGGAAGGCCAGTTCTTCGGCGCCGTCCAGCGCCGCATCGAGCATTCCGCCGCGGTGTTCACCGATTTGCGACACCCCATCCCTCGCAAACTTCCCATGCATTCCCACAATCTGCCCTTCTTTGGATTGTTGCTGCAGGGTTTTTACGGGGAGCGCTACGGCGGTGAGCAGAAGCAGTTTTCTCCAATGTCGCTGATGTTCCGGCCCGCGTGCATCCCCCACCAGGACGAAATCGCCCCCGGCGGTCTGCGTTTCTTTCATATCGAGCTGCGTCCCCGCTGGAAGCAGCGCCTTGCTGAATGCTCCGGCAATCTCGACCGCGGCTGCGAGGATTCCCGCGGTGGGCCTTTCTTTTGGCTAAGCATGAATCTTTATCGAGAAACATTTGCCGTCGATACACCCGAAGCGCTTTGCGTGGAAAGCTTGCTGGCCGAGCTGACCGGAATGGCTGCGCGCCTGCCTCTCGAGGAACGCAAGCATCCGCCCGCGTGGCTTGCGCGCGTGCTGGAAAAAGTGCATGCCGAACACAACACCCGCCTCACGCTCGATGGCTTAAGCGCTGAAGCAGGCGTACATCCTGTGCATCTCTCGCGCGTATTCCGCTGCTTCCACCGCGAGGGCATCGGTGAATACACCCGCCGTCTGCGTATTCGGGAATCCTGCCGCTATCTGCTCAACACCGACCTGCCCCTCACCGAACTCAGTCAGCTGCTCGGCTTCGCCGATCAAAGCCATTTCACTCGCGAATTCCGCCGCGTCACCGGGATTACTCCAGGCGCCTTTCGTTCCCAGTTGATTCCCGTGTGTTGATTTCTCCTTGGTCGCCGCCCCGCTAATACCCTTTATAAACCTTTACCTTCCTCTGGTTCGATACGTAAGAATAGCTCGGTAAAATTTTTCATTGCCTTGGCTCATTTTCGGAGCGGTTTTTTCACTTTATTCTTGACACATGGAATGCGCGCCAGTAACGAAGGAAGACAGTACTTTAACCTGGGAGCACACAACCTCAATCCCCTGGAAAGACAGAGCAATCATGGAGCAGGTAAAAACAAAATCGGTCGAACCACACCAGCGCTTCAGCTTGGCGGAAGTTACCTAGGACGAACTCAATGAGCCCGGTGCCTACGTCGAGCGCGGTTCTGGCGATCTATACCGCATCCCCAAGGAAGCCATCATCCCCGGTGGATCCCCCATCATCCACAAAGAAAGCAGCGGGGCCTCCCGCCTCGTACAGGTCAGTAAGAATCCTTTTGTGACAACCCTAGAAGCACGGCTCCGCTGTGCGCAACACAATATTGATCCCAACTTCTAAATAACACCAGCATGTGTGCTTCCGGTGTTGTTTGTTGCGGCCCTTCAGGGAGCGGTTTCTCGGCGCATTCGCTGCTTCCTACTCAGCAGCGCTGGAGATTGTTTTGCCCGCTCGGCGTGAACCGCGCTTTCCCATGACTCCGCAATTGGAGTAAACTTCACACGGAACCCGTAACATTCGGTTATCACCCATTCGTCTTTTCCATTCTTAGCCCATGGACAAACGCATCGCTTCGGCCGACGCCGCCATCGCCAATCTGCACGACGGCATGACCGTATTGATGGGTGGCTTCGGTTTGTGCGGCATTCCGGAAAATCTCATTGCCGCCGTCCGCCGCAAGGGCACAAAAGACCTGACCGTGGTCAGCAACAACGCCGGCGTGGACGATTTCGGAATCGGCCTGTTGCTGCAGAATCGCCAGGTCAAAAAGATGGTCTCCACCTACGTTGGCGAAAACAAGTTGTTCGAACAGCTTGTCTTGAGCGGCGAATTGCAGGTAGAGCTGAACCCGCAAGGCACGCTAGCAGAACGCCTGCGAGCTGGCGGCGCCGGTATTCCCGCGTTCTACACGCCCACGGGCTACGGCACCATGGTCGCCGAAGGCAAGGAAACCCGCGACTTCAACGGCCGCCACTTCGTCCTCGAACGCGCGCTGCGCGGCGATTTCGCCTTCATCAAGGCCTGGAAGGGCGACCGCTGGGGCAACCTCATTTTTCGCAAGACCGCGCGCAATTTTAATCCCGTGATGGCTACGGCCGCCGATTATGTCATCGCCGAAGTCGAGCAACTCGTCGAGCCAGGCGAGTTGCCGCCGGACCAGGTCCATACCCCCGGCCTCTACGTCAACGCGATTTTCCAGGGCACCGGCTATCTCAAACGCATCGAAAAACGCACGATACGAAAGTCCTGAACGAGAGGCACATCGTGAACACCGTCCAGACTCACAGTTGCTTCCATATGGGTACTGTTCTTTCCTGGTTCGCCACTGGTAGTGTGGCTTTCTTTTGCACGATGCTAGGACTAATCTCCGGCCGCTTTGTCGAGCCCTTTGGGGCCAGGTTCAAAGGGTTGGGGTTGAGCTCCCGTGGCCGACCTATTTCCTGCTGGGCACAAACGCTTGGCCCTTGCGGCTCGTCTTCTATACCCTGGCTGTCTTTGTCGTTGCGAAAGAGTTTTCGGTCGGAGAATTGCGCCGACGATTCGTTCTGACCGCGAGAACTTTTTTCGGCGCGACAGTGACCGCAGCATTAGGTATTCTATCCGTTTCCGTCCTGGCCGGAAAGCCGGTCGGGACCAAATAATTCCGAGGCAAACCATGCCACTGACCGAAGATCAAAAACGCGAACGCATCGCACGCCGGATTGCCCAAGAACTCCGCGACGGCTATTACGTCAATCTCGGTATCGGCATGCCAACGCTGGTGGCGAACTATGTCCCGGCGGGGATGGAGGTCGTCCTGCAATCGGAGAACGGCATGCTCGGTGTCGGCCCGTATCCGCTGGAATCCGAAGTTGATCCCGACCTCATCAACGCCGGCAAAGAAACAGTCACTGAACTCCCCGGCACCTGTTATTTTTCTTCCGCCGATTCTTTCGCCATGATTCGCGGCGCTCACGTGGACCTGACCGTGCTGGGAGCGCTGCAGGTCGACGAAACGGGCACGCTCGCCAACTGGGCCATTCCCGGCAAAATGCTCAAAGGCATGGGTGGCGCGATGGACCTCGTCGCCGGGGCCAAGCGCGTCTTCATCGCCATGGAACACGCCACGCGCGACAACAAGCCTAAAATTCTGAAAAAGTGCACGCTCCCCCTGACTGGCGTGGAAGTTGTGGATCACATCGTCACCGAGCTTGCATTTATTGACGTTACCCCGCAGGGTCTGGCGCTGCGCGAACTCGCGCCCGATGCCACCCTCGAGCAGGTGCAATCCCTTACCGAGCCGCAACTCCATCTTCCTCCCGGCGGCCCCGCGGTAATGTCCATCTAGCCTGCCATGCGCCGCGCGAAGTCCAAAGCGAAACGCTCGGCGCTTCGCGAGCGCCGCAGGATGGTCCCCATTTCCGAACAGATGCGTCACTGGTCGGCGCTGCTTGAAACGGAGCTGGCGGCATGGCCCACGATCCGCGCGCAGCCCATGTTTGGATTTCGTGCCTATTTCCGCGGCAAGTCCATGTTTGCCGCGATTCCGCGGACCCGCAGCTTCGGCCATGGCAACTCGCTGATCGTGAAATTCAAGCCCATGCCGCCATCGTTACTGGAGCGCGCAAAAAAGGATGAACGGCTCGACATTTCTCGGCTTTCCGGCAACGGGTGGCTCACCTTCGATATCAACTCGGAAGCCGACCTGCACGACGCCCTCTGGTGGCTCGAGCAGGCCCACGAAGCGGCGAAAGGAGCAAAACGAAAATGAAGCCAAAAACAGTTTATTTGTACCTGTGTATCATCGGCTTCGCCGTGCCGTATGCTGCGTTTCTTCCCTGGGTTGCCGAGCACGGCGGAATCCCGCTGCGTCTTTTCGTCCAGCAGCTTTTCGCCAATCGCATCAGCGCCTTTTTCGGGCTGGACGTCCTCGTCTCCGCCATTGTGCTGTTGCGATTTGCCGCCGCCGAGTCGGCCCTTCTTCGCATTCCCAATCGCTGGCTGGTGCTGGTGGCCACTTTGCTGGTAGGAGTCTCCCTGGGCCTGCCATTGTTTCTATACATGAGGGAACTGCAGCTCGAAAAAGCTCCAGCTGCCACATAGGCGTATGGAAACCGAGCGCGCGATTCTTCCGAATTTGTTAGGTGCCTAAGGTACCTTGGAATCAGACAAGGCTGATTCATGAACCCCAATTCCATTGTGATTGTCAGCTTGCACACGCCCAAGGAAAAAGTGTGGGGCGTTCTGCTCGAAATCAACCCCAGCGGCGTCACCATGCGCGGCATCGATCTGAACTCCTTCGACCACTTCATCAGCCAGATCAACCAACTGGATGCCGAGCGCGTCGGCCTGCCGACGGTCTTTTTCCCGATGACCCGCGTCGAGCGCATCTCCCTCGATGAACCCTCCGGATCCATCCCTTCAATGTCTGAAATTTTTCAGCGCAAGATCGGCCGTTCGCTGATGGACTACCTCGCGCAGTTCGCCTGAACGGCCTCTCAGGGCCAATTCGTGGCCTTTGAACTTTGAACTTTTGACTTTAAACTCTAGCCAATGAAAGCCCGCATCTGGACGGTACCCAACCAAATCACGTTTCTGCGGCTGGGCTTCCTGCCGTTTTTTCTAATCCTGATTTTCTATGAAAAATATGCCTGGGCCTTGCTGGTTTTGGTAATCAGCGCCGCTTCGGACGGGCTCGACGGTCTGCTAGCCCGCAGCCTGGACCAGAAATCGGCGCTGGGTGCGTACTTAGATCCGATCGCCGACAAACTGCTCCTTAGCTCTTCCTTTATTGTGCTGGCGATGGAAAAAAAAATCGGCTGGTGGCTGACCATTCTGGTCATCAGCCGCGATGTGTTGCTGCTGGTGGTCGCCGCGGTAATTCTGATTATTCAGGGCTACCGGCCGTTTCCGCCGACCCTTCTCGGCAAGTCCACCACGTTCTTTGAAATTGCGCTGGTGTTTTTCACCCTTTACGGCGCCGCTTATCCGGACGCCCGCGTCGACATTCTGCTCCACTATGTCGCCTACACCGTCTCGGTCTTCGTCGTCGTTTCCGGTTTCCACTACGCCGTCACCGTCGCCCGCCGCCTCCACCACTCGGGTTGAGTCTAGGTGTGTAGGGGTGGCTTATGCCGCCCTCTTCCAAAAGAATCTTACATCGGCAGAGGATCTCGGTAATGGAGCGCCATAAGCGCGAAACTGGCCAGCATCACCAGTCCCGCTAACCACCCGAGCGCGTAAGCCCGCGTCTTCTCGGAGCCATTCATCGGCGCACGGTCCGCAAATACCTTGCCAAGCGCAAACCCCGCGGCTAGGCCTCCCGCATGGGCCCAGTTGTCCGTGCGCATTCCAGTAAACAAAAGCCCGATCGCAAAAATAGTGACCACCCAGGAAATCAGCCGGGAGCGCAGTTCGCGCATATACATGCCGCCGCGCTTGGTGGTAATGGCGATCAGCAGTCCCACCAACCCCAGAATCGCCCCGCTGGCGCCCAGGGAAAAATGTCCGGCCAAAGCGCTCACCAGAAAGCTAACTGCACCCATCACTGCATAGAGGAACAGATAACGCGCCGAGCCGTAGACTTCCTCGACGATTGGGCCCAGATCCAAAAACACCATCATGTTGAAGCCGATATGAATCAGGCCTCCGTGCAGGAACATCGCGGTGATCAGCCGATACCATTCGTGCCCTGCAAAGATACTCGGCCCAAAACAAGCACCCAGGCGGTATAGCGTTTCGCCGTTCATACCCCACAAAATGCTGAGGCCCCCCAACTGTCCGGCCTGCATTGTGCCCATGATCTCCGCCGCAAACAGCACCACATTGGCGATCAGGATCGCCACCGTTACCGGCGCGTGCCCGCCGAAAAATTCTGCCAGCCCCTTGCTCCACGCCGCCAGCCCAAAACGCAGATTTGCGCCGCACTCATGGCAGCGCGTGGCGTTGATGCCCACCAGCGCCCCGCACGAAGGGCACAGCTTCGGGCGCTTTTCTCCTCCGCCAAACATGTTGCCGAACGCTTGCTTCCAGCGGTCCACTCGATACTGCCAGCGATAGGGAAGGGCCAACACTCCTCCTTGCGTGTACTTTTGCGCGTTCCTATAATACCGGAATCTCGTTTTGCATTCTGTGAACGCGTAAGAGGCGGCCATGGACAAATTCGAAGAGTTTGGCAAGCGGTTGGACGAGGAATTAACGCGACTGCGCAAGTACGTCGAAGAGGAAGTCGCCCCCGCCACGGAAAAGCATACCGCGCAGCTCCTGCGCGAAGCCTCCGAAAAGCTTTCGGAGGCCGCACGCAAGCTCGAAGCCCGCGTCGCGGCCCGGGCGGCGCAAAATTCCACCGAAACTAAACCGTGAAGCCGGCTCGCCTCCGCTCCTTTTTCCTGTTGTTCGTTTTCGCGCCGCTTCTGACGGGCTGCGCGGGCAGGCGTCCGGTAGTGAATCGCCAGCCAGCGCCCTCGCCTCCGGCACCCACGCCCGAATCCACCGCGGAAGCCGCGAAACGCGATACTTCGCTTTCGCCGTCTCCTGCCCCAACCCCTGCGCGTCCGAGCCATGCGAAAACTCCGCCTGCTCCCGCGCCTGTCGGCTACACCGAGGAAGGCAACGCTTCCTGGTACGGCAACCCGTTTCACGGACGGCGCGCCTCGAACGGTGAAATCTACGATATGTACAAGCTCACCGCCGCGCATCGCACGCTGCCGTTTGAAACCATGGTGCGCGTCACGAACCTCAGCAACGGCAAATCCACTACTGTGCGCATCACCGACCGCGGCCCGTTCGTCAACGATCGCATCATTGACCTTTCGTTGGCCGCCGCGCGCGAAATCGAATCCATCGGTCCGGGAGTCGTGGCAGTGCGTCTTGAAGTGCTCGGAAATGTGGACGTCAGCGCCGGCTTCTTCACCGTGCAAGTGGGCGCGTTTCGTGACCACGCCAATGCCGACCGCCTGCGCGATCGCCTCAGCCTGAGCTATTCGCCTATTTACATTCAGCAGTATGATTCCCCCGACGGCATTTTCTACCGCGTGCGCGTGGGCAAAATTTCCGGCGAGCCTGAGGCGCAGCAGTTCGCCGAAAAACTGCGCAATGCCGAGGGCTTTTCCCCCTTTGTGGTACGCCTCGACGAAAATGTTCCCACAGGAGCGAAGTAATGGACCCGAACTGCCTTTTCTGCAAAATCGGCGCGAAGAAAATTCCCGCGAAGCTCGTCTATGAAGACGACGATGTATTCGCCTTCGAAGACATCAATCCCCAGGCGCCCACGCATATTTTGATTTGCCCGCGCAGGCACTTTGCCGCGCTGCAGGACGCCGGGCACGCTGACCAATCACTGCTGGGCAAATTGCAACTGGTGGCGGCAAAGCTGGCCATGGAACGCGACCTGCTCTCCGGCTATCGCACCGTGTTCAATAACGGTAGCGGCGCGGGGCAGTCCGTATTTCATTTGCACCTGCACCTGCTGGGCGGCCGGCATTTCCGCTGGCCCCCCGGCTAGCCGGCCAGATGCGCCGGGAGCGGCCCGCTTCAGAAAGCGGGCCTTGCAAAGCCAATTCATAACGCGAAGTCGATTTTCATCCGTCTAAAGCAAGAATTGCCCGCACTTAAAGGAGCCCGCATGAATTCCCGATTCTCGCCCCGTCGAAGACTGCTCGTTGCCCTACTCGCTGTCGTTGGTCTTTCCAGCGCTTCGCGCATGGGCGCGCAGGCGCCTGCCGCTACAAATCCTGGCGAACTTTCGGTGGAGCGCATTTTCGCGGTGCCTTCCCTGAGCGGCAAACTGCATGCCGGCCTTGCTTGGGCCCCCGACGGCAAGCGATTGTCTTACGTGGAAACCGGCGGCAGCGGAAAATCCGCGAAGCAGGAGCTCATGGTTTTGGACACGGCGGCGGGCCAGCGTTCTGTGCTCCTTACCGGCGAACAGTGGGAAACGGCGCTGACCGGTCCCGCGGCAAAGGATACGCAGGCAACGGGCCTCGGGCGTCACGCGCCGCCGCTCTATCAATGGGCGCCCTCCTGCGATGCGATTCTGTTGCAAGGGCCGACTTCGCTCGCCTGGTTCGACCTGAAATCTCACGCCAGCCAAGTGCTGGTTTCCGGCATGGAGGAGCTTGCCGATCCGAAGATCTCTCCCGACGGCAAGCACGTGAGTTTCGTTCGCGGCCACAACCTTTGGGTGGTCCCCACCGCCGGCGGCAAAGTGCGCGCCCTCACCGAAGGCGGCACCGAGGAGGTCCACAAGGGCGAACTCGACTGGGTTTATCCCGAGGAGCTCGACATCACCACGGCTTACTGGTGGTCACCCGATTCCTCGTCCCTTGCGTTTCTCGAAATGGATGAACGCAAGGTGACGCAGTTTTCGTTGCTGAATTTCGCATCGTACACAGGCGAGGCGGAATCGGAGCGCTATCCCGTCCCGGGTGGAGCAAATCCAGTTGTTCACGTGTATGTAGTCCCGGTCAGTGGTGGCGCGCCTCGCTTGATGGATACCGGCTCGGAAACGGACATCTATCTGCCGCGCGTCGACTGGCTCCCCGATGCAAAGCATCTGTCCATCCAGAGGCTCAATCGCGAACAGAATCTGCTCGACCTTTTGCTGGCCGAGGCCGCGAGTGGCAAAGCCGTAGCGATCCTAACCGAAAAGGATCCCCACTGGATCAATCTCAGCCACGACCTGCGCTTCCTGAAGGATTCGAAGCGCTTCCTATGGTCCAGCGAGCGCTCCGGCTACCGCCATCTGTACCTTTACGATGTGAGTGGAAAACAACTCGCGCAGCTCACCAAAGGCGATTGGGAAGTTCGGCGCGTCGAGGCCGTGGACGAGGCCAAGAGCGAGGTCTATTTCACGGCCACGGAAAAATCACCGATTGAACGGCAGCTCTATCGCGTTTCGTTCGATGGCTCTCATTTCTCCCGGCTCAGCCAGAAAGACGGCACGCACGACCCACTCTTTACGCCGGATGCCGCGTCGTATGTGGACACGTATTCGAACGTGATGACTCCACCGCGGCGCGACATCTATTCCGTGAACGGCACGAAAATGGCAGCATTCGAAGAGAACCAGGTCCCTGAACTCGCGCAGTACCGTCTTTCGCCCGTCGAATTTTTCACCATGCAAACCCGCGACGGCGTCACCCTGCATTGCTCTATGATCAAGCCGCCACAGTTCGACCCTTCCAAGAAATATCCCGTCATCACCTTCACCTACGGCGGGCCACACGCCCAGGTGGTCACGAATGCCTGGGGACGCCCAGCTACTTTCCTCTGGCACCAGATGATGGCACAAAAGGGCTACATCATCTTTTCCCTCGACAATCGCGGCTCCACCGCGCGCGGTCACGCCTTCGAAGAGCCCATCTATCACCATCTAGGCGCGCAAGAACTTGCCGACCAGCGCGAAGGCGCGGACTGGCTGCGCCGCCAATCCTATGTGGACGCAAACCGAATGGGCATCTGGGGCTGGAGTTACGGTGGGCACATGACCCTGCATGCCATGTTTGAAGCGGGGGACATCTATAAAGCCGGATTCGCCGGCGGGCCCGTTACCGACTGGCACTTCTACGACACAATTTACACCGAGCGCTACATGGGCCTGCTTCCCAAGGAAGAGCAAAATTTTCAGACATCCTCGCCCATCAAGAACGCAGGCAAACTAACCGGAAAGCTGCTCATCGCCCATGGCACCGGCGACGACAACGTGCACTACTCCAACACGCTTTCTCTGGTCAACGATCTGATTCGCGACGGTAAATATGTCGAGGTCATGGCCTTCCCCGGCCGTGGCCACGGCGTAAGCGACGCGCCAGCCCAGCGCATACTCTGGGAACGCGTCACAAAGTTCTTCCTCGACAACCTGTAATCGGAACTCTAGGGCCCGCCTTTTGAGGCGGGCCGCTCTGGCTATTTCGTCTCCAGATCCAAATCTTTGATGGGCAAATCCCAGTGCGCGTCGAGAATCTCGAAGCGCCGTTGCTCTTCTTTTTTGTAGCTCTCCTGGTCGGGATAGAGCTGTTTGATAAGCGTGGCGGAATCGAAATTGTCGTGGGCCACTGCGGCGTTTTTATACACAATCGTCACGCGATAGTCCCACCGTCCGTCTTCCGTGGCGTGATACACCGGCGCAACCGCGTAAACGCGCAGCATACGCCCCAGTTCAACTTCCTTTTTCAGCACGGGATAATGATTCTTCCGGAAAAGCGTGATGAATTCGTCGGCATGTCCCCATTTCGTCTTGTAGTAATACTCCACCACATAGGGCTTTTCCGCCGGCGCGTTCTGCGCCCGCGCCCGTTCCCGGAAACCGACCAAAAACAGGAAACTCACCGCCAGCAGCACAACCAACGAAACCAAGCGAACCTGCGGCGCACTTTGCATAATCACCCCCAAAACGGAATTCGCGAATTGTAGCGTGTTTCCATCCCGTAGCACAGGCTTCAGCCTGTGTCCGTGAACACAGCCCTCAATACGCCGCCCGCAGCAGGCGATCCCGGATGGCCCGCCATTCCGGCTGATCCGGCGGCAACTCCACCGCAATCCAATCGAAGCCCTCGTTGTCGAGTTGATGCAGCGTCGCATAAAGATTCGTTGCGTACGCTTCTGGGTCCTCCGGCATGCGCCGCCGCGACGCGGCCACCGCGTTGTAGTCGAGCCAGAGATACGCACCCCGGCCTTCATGCGGCAAATGCCCACGGCCAACCAGCACAATGCGCGTTTTGGGACTGTAGTGCTTGCGATGCTGTCCGGGCGACCGGTGAGCCTCACCCGTTTCCGCGGCGGCTGTCCCGGCGTCCGGCACATTCGCCATCCCCAGCCGCAAAACTTCCAGGCCGTCTCGCGTAACGGCGATGACCGTTGATTCGAGTCCTACCTCGCACGGCCCGCCGTTCAGCAGAAACGGGGTCTCGGCGCCAAAGGCCTGCCGCACGTGCTCCGCAGTCGTTGGCGAAAGCTGCGTGAAGCGATTCGCGCTGGGCGCCGCAACGGGAACCCCGGCAGCCGCAATCAACTCCAGCGCCACCGGATGCCGCGGCATGCGCAGGCCCACCGTCGGCAGACCCGCGGTGGCTTCGTCGGAAATCACGTCTTTCTTCGGAACCACCAACGTTAGTGGCCCCGGCCAATACTGCCGCGCCAGCCGCTCCGCCTCCGGCAGCCATTCCGCCGCCAGGCTGCGGGCCTGCTCGATGCTGGCCACGTGCACGATCAAAGGGCTGCTCGAAGGCCGCCCCTTCAATGCATAAATCCTCCGGACAGCGCCGGCGTCCAGGGCGTTGGCGCCTAGGCCATAGACGGTCTCGGTCGGGAAGACCACCAGCCCGCCTTCGCGAAGGATGGCCGCAGCGCGCGCAATGTCGTTCTTTGTAGGCATCTCTCCAAATTGTCGCAGATTTCTCCGGAAATACGGCTCGCCGCGGCCACCTTCCCACCCCCGCACCGTTACCGAGTGGACAAAGCCTCATCCCCGGATGTCCCCGGCGCGCTCTGAAAGGCGCAATGTAATAGCAACGGGAATCGTCATTTAATTGCCAGGCAGGCTGCGAACCATCAAGCGTTGCGGCCGGGGGAAAGAAATGCGGGTTCGAAGCTTGATCTGGTTATTGGCAGCGGCCGTGGCCGCTCCCGCGCTTGTCAGCGCGCAAGAGGTCCCGCCGACTCAGCAGCAAAAAAAAGAACGTGCGCTGGCCGCGGAGCTCGACGTCGACGCCGTGGAACTTGTGGCGCTGGAAAAAGAAATGGGCCACGCCAAGCTCCTCAACAATCCCAGCTTCTTTCAGCGGGTGTATAGCGACGATTACCACGGCACGAATGCCACCGGCGAAATCCTCGATAAGAACGCAGTGGTCGCGCGCATCCAGTCCTCCGGAATCAAGTACTACACCTTTGTGGTCAGCGACATCGCGGTGCGCGTCTATGGCGCCTCTGCGGTCGTCACTTGCACGTGGAGCGCCCGCGGCGAACAAGGTGGGCACGACTTCGCGCGGCAATACCGCGTGATTCACGTTTATATCAACAACAAGGCCGGTGGATGGAAGGTTGTGGCTAGCCAGGAAACCATGCTGGCGGGTTAATCTGGAACTTCTCTGCAGTTCCATGTTGGAGCAATATCCCTCTCGCGCCAGGTAATTCATCACCGCCGTGGCCTAATATCATCAGCGTTTCTGTCGTCCCGGTGATCATCAGTTCCGCTTGCGGCCTGCTTTTGCTGGCGTTTTACGGCCGGCTCGCAGCCCTGGTCGCGCGTTTGTGGACGATCCTGGAATTGCGTGAATCGCTCGAACAGGTGGAGTTTGCAGGGCGCTTCGTCTTCCACGCGGTGTGGAACCTTCGCTGGCCGAGCTGCGGCAGGAAACGATCGAGTAGGCTCTTACCAGCGCGAGTGCACCAGCGGCTTGATGCTGGCCTCATAGATCCCACACACCGCCTGTATCGTTTCTCGCGAGAGAGGCGGCAGGT
>Ga0126371_10002503_pt1 | contig 15828 bp, 11 predicted proteins | sample PanSoiMetaPlot_4_FD_110145 | JGI IMG/M metagenome (GOLD analysis project Ga0126371, IMG submission 110145) | Tropical forest soil microbial communities from Panama - MetaG Plot_4 | ecosystem: Environmental > Terrestrial > Soil > Tropical forest > Bulk soil | place: Panama | collected 2016-02-17 | reverse complement strand
TACCTCGGCCCGGCCGACACCATGACTCCGTTCCGCGACTTCGGCACCGAGACGCTGCCGGCCGAGCACGTCGCGGCCGTCAAGGAAATCATCTACTGCAACTGGGTGCAGTCCATGGACGGCGACGTTGACACCGCCCACATCTCCAACCTGCACCAGTTCGACGCCATCGACGACGTGCCTGACGACGGCACCGACGAGCCGGGCTACCCGTCGGGCTACATGTCCATGAAGTTCTGGCGGCACGACCCGCGGGCCCTCATCGAGGTAGAGGACACCTGGCACGGGTTCCGCTACGCGGGGATCCGGCAGACCCCGAACGGCTACCGGCACGCCCGGATTACCGCCTACATCTTCCCGGCCAGCAACATCATCTCCCAGATCCCGTTCAGCACCCGGCAGATCTTCGTCGTCCCTTCCGATGACTACACCACGTACCGGTACAACTTCACGACCCAGCCACCGGCCAATCCGCGGGGGCTCGGCGGGCCGCCGTTCTTCACCTTCGAGAAGTACCCGTTCGAGATGATGCCGCGGAACGGGATCGCTGCCCGGACCTACACGCGTGAGAACGACTACCAGATCGACCGGGTCGCGCAGAAGGGCACCTCCTACAGCGGGATCCGCGACTTCCGCAGCCAGGACGCGATGGCGACAGAAACCGCCGGGCCGATCTACGACCGCACCCGCGAGCACCTCGGCAGCACAGACGTCGCGGTGATCCGCCTGCACCGGGTGCTGCTGAGGGCGGCCAAGGGCCTGGCGGAGGGCAAGGAACCCCCAGCGCTCGGCGGCAGCGGTGACTTCCGCGCCATCCGCGGCGCGGAAAAGGTGCTGGCCGACGGCGAGGACTGGCGCGTGCTCGGCACCGACGACGACCCCATCGTTGCGGAGGCCCTGCTCGCAGCAGACAGTCACGCCGGCTTGACCGAGGTGAGCGGCGACAGCGGGCTACGATAAGCGCGAGCCGAGCAAGGAGGCCTGCGCGATGCGTTGCGGCGGATCTGCTGTGCTCTGTCTTTCCGCGCTCATCCTGGTGGCAGGCTGCGCAGCCGGCCAGCCCGCCAGCCACGGTGCGAGGCACTCGGCATCCGCGGCTGCCGCAGCTTCCGCGTCAGCCTTAGCGAACGCAACGCCAGCACCCGCCGGCACACCTGCGACGGTTCAGATAGGCCAGTACACACAGGAGTTCGCCGGCGCGGTGCCGTCCGACCCGGCGCAGGCGAGCGTGATTGATGGGTTCCGGCAGGCCGAGGTGCTGTGGAACAAGTCTGAGCAAGCCTTGCAGCTGGTCGCGCCGGTCACCGAGTTCATCATCGGCAACGCGCTCTCGCATCTCAACCAGGCCATCGCGGTCGATAAGCAGCAAGGGATCGTCATCGTCGGCACCGATGAGTTCTTCATGACCGCGGTCACCAGCCTCACCGCGAACAGCGCGACCGTGACCACGTGCGACAACGGGAGCAAGCTCACCGGCATGCAGAAAGCGACGGGGCAGATCGACAACACGTATGCGCCGCCAGCGAATGAGGCTTACCTCCTGGAGCACTGGAACATGGTCCGGCACTCGGGACACTGGGCCATTAGCACGTACTCCGTCATCAGCCTGCCCGATCCGCGTGCACAGTCCTGCCAGCCGTGACCTGGCCCGGACGTCCCGAAACTGAGTACCGCTCAGTCGCCGGGCCGGACGAGGCCGGTCTCATAGGCGAGCACCACTGCCTGCACCCGGTCGCGAAGCTGCAGTTTCGCGAGGATCCGCGCCACATGGGTCTTGACCGTCGCCCCGCTGAGAGTCAGCTGCTCAGCAAGCTCTGCATTGCTCAGGCCACGCGCCATGAGCCGGAGCACCTCGGCCTCGCGCGGCGTCAGCTCGGCCAGGCCGGCCTGCGCGCCTGCGGGGCCCGGCGCGGGCGGCGGCGCGAACCGCTCGACCAGCCGCCTGGTGATCGAGGGCGCGAGCAGCGCGTCACCGGCCTGGACCAGCCGCACCGCGGCGACTAGCTGCTCGGGCGACACATCTTTGAGCAGGAAGCCGCTGGCACCCGCGGTAAGCGCGGCATAGACGTAGTGATCGATGTCGAACGTGGTCAGGATGATGATCCGGCAGCTGCGCCCGGCCGGGGCCGCCAGGATCCGCCGCGTCGCCTCGAGGCCGTCCATGTCCGGCATCCGGATGTCCATGAGCACGACGTCGGGCTGGTGCTTGAGCACCGCCGCCACTGCTTCCTGCCCGTCGGCAGCCTCGGCGAGGACCGGGATGCCGGCCGCACTGAGGATCATGCGGAAGCCGCCGCGCACCAGGGCCTGATCATCGGCGACTACGACGCTGGGCGCCGCCAGGGCGACCTCGGTCACCGCCCGGCCGCCGGGGTCAGCCCTGGCGCGTTCACCCGGACAGGCGCCGGAGCTTCCACCGGGATCCGCGCCCGGACGCGCCACCCGCCGCCCGGCTGCGGCCCGGCGTCGACTTCGCCGCCGTATACGGCCACGCGCTCGAGCAGGCCGAACAGGCCGCGCCCGGACCCAGGCACGGCAACGGGCCCGACCGACGGCATGGACCGGCCGGCATCGGTGACCTCCAGGAGCAGGCTGCCGTCGCTGCAGTCGACGCGAACGGTGGTCGCGGGCTTGCCGGCGTGCTTCAGCACATTGGTAAGCGCCTCCTGGACGACCCGGAACGCGGCCAGGTCCAGGCCAGGTGGCAGGCTCGGCGGCACCTCGCCGACCTGCAGGTCCACCGGGAGACCGGCGGCCTTCATCCGGGTGACCAGGCTGGGCAGCTGGCCAAGGCCGGGCTGGGGTCTCAGCTCGGACTCGGCAGCTGGTCCGCCCGCCGGCGACACCTCCGCCGTCGCCTGGCCAGGCTGTGCCGGGCTGAGCAGGCCGAGTAGGTGCCGAAGCTCGGCCATGGCGGCCCGTCCGCTCGACTCGACAGCGAGCAGCGCCGCTCTGGCGTCCTGCGGCGCCGCGTCCAGCACCTGCCGCGCCGCGCCAGCCTGCACGATCATCACGCTGACGTTGTGCGTCACCACGTCGTGCAGTTCGCTGGCGATCCGAGCGCGCTCGGCTTCGAGGGCCCGCTCGGTCGCGGCCGCGTGCTCGGCTTGCAGCCGCCTGATGCGCTCCCGCGCGTGCCCTGCGGCGCCCACGATCGCGATGCCGACGAGCGCCACCAAGGCGACCAGGGCATCCAGTCGCCAGCGCGCGCCCTGTGGCACGAATACGCCGCCCGGGCCCGGCACGATCCGGACGCCGCCCGGCCCGAGGAGCTTCATGGGCACGACGGCGATCGCGCCCGATTGCCCCTTCCAGAACACGTACGCGACGAGCACGCCGGCCAGAGCCACGCAGAGCAGGGAAAGGCCGCGGAACCGGCTGTGCACCACTGCCGAGTACGCGGCCAGCAGCATGGTGAGGAAGCTCAGGTCAGTGGCGGCCTGTCTGGCCGCAAAGACGCCGACGACCAGCACCAGGAACGCGGCCAGCGGAAACCGTCGCCGCGCGGCGAGCGGCACGGAGGCGAACATGGCGGCTGCGACCTCTCCTCCGCTCAGGTCGCTATAGGTCCGCTTGGCCACAACTAGCGCGAGGATCAGGGTCACGAAGGCGAGCACTATGTCGGCCCGGATGGCGCCGCGCGGAACAGGTTCGCGCGGCGTCGACCACCGGACGAATGCCAGCACGCTCGCCAGCCAGGCGCGCGGGCCCTGGCTGACTGTTTCCTCGTTCACTGAGCCATTGTCGCCGATCCGCGGCGATGCGGCGTCGGTCGCGCTGCGTAGGCCACTACATCGCGAGGATGACCGGCGATCGACAGGCGTTCAGAACGGGAACGGGGTTACATCCGGCGGCTGACGCTGCCTCGGGCCGCGGCACCCTAGCGTGCCCTGCATGGATGCTCTAGTGCAGCTCAGCAACGTCACAAAGCGGTACGACAACGGGGGCCCAGCCGCCGTCGACGACGTCAGCCTCACCATCGCTGCTGGCGAGGCCGTCGCGGTGATGGGCCCGTCCGGCAGCGGGAAATCCACACTGCTGAATCTGATCGGCGGCCTGGACCGGCCGACCAGCGGTGCGGTGACCGTAGCAGGGCAGCGGATCGACCAGCTCGGTGAGACCGGCACCGCCCGGTTCCGGCGCACGCAGGTCGGCATGATCTTCCAGTTCTTCAACCTCCTCGAGGACCTCACGGTGCTCGACAACGCCATGCTGCCGGCGCAGCTCGGGGGCATGCGCCGGCCAAAGGCACGGGCCAGGGCCGGCGAGCTGCTTGCCGCTCTCGGCATCGAGCGGCACGCCAACGCCTATCCGGCCCGGCTGTCCGGCGGCGAGCGGCAACGGGTGGCGATCGCTCGCGCGCTGGTCAACCGGCCCGCGCTGCTGCTGGCCGACGAGCCGACGGGGGCCCTCGACACGGCCACCGGCGACCAGATCGGCCGGCTGCTGCTCGACCTCAACGCCTCCGGCCAGACGCTCGTGCTGGTCACCCATGACCCGGCGCTCGCTGCCCGGTACGCCCATCGCACCGTCCGGCTCACCGACGGCGCTGTAGCGTCCGACGAGACCAGACCGTCAGCGAGGGATGCGGCAGCAGGGGTCGGGCGATGAGCGCCGGAGGGCCGCTGGCCCTGGCGGGTCCGGTCGGCCGGGTGGCCGGCGGCGGGCTGACCCGACGGCGACTGCAGACGATCGTGATCGGGCTGGTGCTGCTGGTGTCCTGTGCAGCATCGGTACTCGCGCTCGGGCTCGTGGTGGAGTCCGAGTCGCCGTTCGACCACGCGTTCGCTGCTCAGCACGGCGCTGACGTGACCGCGGTCGTCAATCCAGGCCGCGCTTCGCATGACCAGCTGGCGGCCACCGCGCACCTGGCTGGCGTCACCGCCGCGGCGGGTCCGTTCAGCCAGGTCACGACCTCCGCGGAGGCGCCAGCGCCAGCGCAGTTCGGCGGCGGGATGGCGCAACTCCCCGCCATCACGCTCGCCGGGCGGGCATCGCCGGGCGGGCCGGTCGACCAGCTGGTGCTGCAGTCGGGCCACTGGGCGACCGCGCCAGGCCAGGTCGTGCTGGCCACGGGCCAGTCCGGGCCGCAGATCGGGCTCCCGCTCGGGGCACATATCACCCTGAACGGCCTGCCGGGCAAGCCGACCCTGACGGTGGTCGGCACGGCCAACTCGGTCACCGGGTCGGCCGACGGCTGGGTCGTGCCCGCCGAGATCGGGAGGCTCAGCTCGCCGTCCACACCCGTCAGCGAGCAGATGCTGTACCGGTTCGCCAGCGCGTCCACGCTGACAGCGCTGCACGCCGACGCCGCCGAGCTGACCAGGGCACTACCCGCGCGAGCCGTAGCGGGCACGCAGAATTACCTGGCCGCCCGGGATAGCGAGACCAGTAACGCAGCCCCATTCGTGCCCTTCCTGGTCGCCTTCGGCGTCCTCGGCCTGGTGATGTCGGTGCTGATCACGGCGAACGTGGTGAGCGGCGCCGTGGTCGCGGGCTACAGAAGGATCGGCGTGCTCAAGTCGATCGGGTTCACGCCCGGACAGGTGGTGGCCGCCTACACCGGTCAGGTGCTGGTGTCGGCCATCGTCGGCTGCCTCGCCGGTGTCGTCCTCGGCAACATCCTCGCGATGCCCGTGCTCGCCCAGACAGCAAACGTGTACCAGGTCGGCGCACTGCACGTGCCGGTCTGGGTCGATGTGATGGTCCCGTTGGTGATGTGCTGCCTGGTCGCGATTGCGGCCGTGCTGCCCGCGCTGCGGGCCGGGCGGCTATCTGCTGTCCAGGCGATCGCGACCGGCCGGGCTCCGCGCACCGGCCGTGGCTACGGGGCGCACCGGTTGCTCGGCCGGCTGCCACTGCCTCGCCCGGCGACGATCGGCCTGGCCGCACCGTTCGCCCGGCCGGCCCGCACGGTGATGACCATGACCGCGATCGGGCTCGGCGCGACCGCGGTGACCCTCGCCGTCGGACTGACGTCCTCGCTCAATGACGTCGTGCAGGGTCTGTCGCACGCAAACGCCGAACCGGTCCAGATCCAGCTACCCGGCGGCGGACCAGGGCCAGGCATCACCGAGGTCCCGCAGGACTGCCCGCCCGGCGCGGTCGTCACGACCCCGAAGGGCTCCCACGTGTGCGGCGCGGGCGGACCGCAGCCGTCTGCCGCGGCGGCCCAGCGGGCAGTCCAGACGGCACTGGCGGCCCAGCCCGGCACGGCGCACTATGTCGCCGAGGCGAACCAGCAGGTCTCGATCGTCGGGTTGACCCAGCCGGTGTCCGTCACGGCGTTCCGCGGCGATGCGACCTGGACGGGCTACGACCTGATCAGCGGCCGCTGGTACAGCGGCCCTGGACAGGTGGTCGTCGGGAGCCGCTTCCTGGCCGTCACCGGTAGTCGGGTCGGCGACACGGTGACGCTCGAGGTCAACGGCAAGCAGGTCCCGGTGAAGATCGTCGGGCAGGCCTTCAACACCCGGGACAACGGACTGACGATGCTCACCGACTGGCCCACGCTGGCGAGAGCCGAGCCGGGCCTGGCACCAGACACCTATGACGTCGGGCTGCAGTCCGGCACCTCCGCGACTGCGTACGCCAGCTCGCTCCAGAACAAGCTCGGCAGCCACTACTTCGTGGCGATCAACGATGCTCACTCGGACGTACTGGATGTGATGCTCGCGCTGATCGGCACGCTGACACTGCTGCTGGCCATCGTGGCCGGCCTGGGAGTGCTCAACACCGTTGTGCTCAACACCAGGGAGCGCGTGCACGACCTCGGCGTCTTCAAGGTGATCGGGATGACGCCCCGGCAGACGACGGCGATGGCGGTGTGCTGGGTGGCCGGCGTCGGGCTGATCGCGGGCGTGATCGCAGTGCCGGTCGGCATCGCGATGCACAGGGCAGTGCTGCCGGCGATGGCCAGCGCCGCGGGCACCGGCCTGCCGCCGAGCTACCTGACCGTCTACCACGGCGTCGAACTCGGCGCGCTGGCCCTGGCCGGAGTAGCCATCGCAATCGCGGGGGCTTTGCTGCCCGCCAGCTGGGCAGCCGCCATCAGAACCGGCGCCGCCCTGCGCGCGGAGTAACCAGACCGTGAGCCTGGCTGGCCGCACGAGCGACGGCCGGCCAGGCGTCACGGTCAGCAAGAAGGCACGTGAGCCTCAGCTTCCGGTGAGGCGGCGTGCTGAGGATATTCAGTGCGAGCCCGCGCATCTGCACGGGCCTGCTCGCGGGAGGCGTCGTCATGGTGGTACTCGTCACGCTCCCGGCCCGCTTGGATGAATCCAACGCAGCCGAGATCAGCGCCGGCCTGGTGGCGGCAGCCGAAGGCCATCCGCAGGTACTAATCGCCGACATGTCACGCACGAGATCCTGCGACTGGGCCGGGGCGCGGGCGCTGGCCAGCGCCTTCAGTCACGCCACCACGCGAGGAACCGAGCTGCGTCTGGTCACTGCGAGCGACGCCGTCCGGCGAGTGATCAACCTCAACGGCCTGGACCGGCTGATGCGGATCTTCGACGACGTGAGGTCCGCCTCTTCCGTACCCGCAGCCGGCTAGTCCCAACTCACCGGGCGGCGTGCTGCCAGAACCACCGGGCGTGTGAGGCTGTTCCAGAAGGCCGGGCATGGTCTTCCCTGGGGGGAGGAGATCCACCGTTGAGCCTTATCAAGCCAGTGCCGGTGGCGCCGCGACCGGTGGCCCAGCTAGAACCCGTGATCGGCGCCGGGCGGTACCAGGACCTGATCCAGGCTGCCGGCCGATTCCGTACCGAAATGTCCGGACGCGCTGTGTGGAACATCAGCTCGACGGCGGTCGGCGGCGGGGTCGCCGAGATGCTGCACGCGCTGCTGGGTTATGTCGAGGACCTCGGCATTCCGAGCCACTGGACGGTCATCACCGGCGATGCCGGATTCTTCGTGATCACCAAGCGACTGCACCACGAGCTGCACGGCGATCTGTCCGGAGGGATCCTGACTGCGGCCGACGCCGGTCACTACGCCCGGATGCTGGCCGCCAATGCCGTCGAGTTGCTCGGCCAGATCCGGCCCGGAGATCTTGTCCTGCTGCACGATCCGCAGACCGCGGGCCTGACCGAGTACCTCACCCATGCCGGCGCCCTCGTCGCCTGGCGCTCGCACATCGGAGTCGACTGGCAGAACGACGCCACGGCGGCGGCCTGGAGCTTCCTGCAACCGCAGGTTTCCTCTGCCAAAGGGTTCGTCTTCTCCCGGCGCGAGTACGTACCGCCCTGGATCCCCGAGCACAAGGTCGCGATCATCCCGCCGTCCATCGATCCGTTTTCGCCGAAGAACCAGTGGCTGGACGACGCCACCGTGCGTGGCATCCTCGCGACGATCGGGGTGCTGGACGGCGCCGCGCCGCACGAGCCGACCGCGTTCCAGTGCCGCGACGGCAGTACCGGCCACGTTCGGCGGCCCGCCGAGATCACCGGCGACAGCCGACCCTCAGCTGACGACCAGCTCGTGGTCCAGGTGTCGCGATGGGATCCGCTCAAGGACATGGCGGGTGTCATGCACGGATTCGCCAGGCACGTCGCCCCGTTCTGCGACGGATACCTCGTGCTGGCTGGCCCGGCGGTGGCGGGCGTGACCGACGACCCGGAGGGAGCGGCCGTGTTCGCCGAGTGCCTGCTGCAGTGGCGCGAGCTGCCAGCGTCTGTCCGCAATCGGATCCTGCTGGTCACCCTGCCGCTCGACGACCCCGACGAGAACGCCGCCATGGTCAACGCGCTGCAGCGGCACGCCTCGGTCATTGTCCAGAAGAGCCTGGCCGAAGGATTCGGGCTCACCGTGGCCGAAGGCATGTGGAAGAGCCGGCCGGTCGTCGGATCGGCCGTCGGGGGCATCATCGACCAGATCTCACCCGGCACGGGCGTCCTGCTTGCAGACCCGCACGACCTCGAGGCCTTCGGCTCAGCCGTCCGGGAACTCCTCAGCGACCCGGCCGAGGCTGACCGCATGGGACACGCGGCTAAGGCGCACATCAATGGCAACTATGTCGGCGATAAACACCTGCTGCGGTATGAGAAGCTGTTCGCCGCGATGGCGCTGGACGGCGCTGAGCGCTAGGCAGCGACCGCGTACCGAGCGACCCCGTTCCCCGCCGCGGGAAGTTATCGGGAACGCTCGCGGTTTTCGGCACCGGAGCACTATCCGTCCGGGACCGCACGCGAAGGGAAGCCGATGGAGACCTGGGACGCGATCCGGGCTCGGCGCAATGTCCGCAGCTACCGCGCCGACCCCGTGTCAGCCGCCGATCTCGAGCGGATCGCCGAGGCCGCCTGGCGCGCGCCCTCCGCCTCGAACCGGCAGCACTGGACCTTCATAGTCGTCACCGATCGCGACCAGCTCCAGGCCCTGTCGGCCGTCTGGCGCGGCGCTGGCCACATCGCGAATGCGGCTGCCGCGATCGCCATGGTGGTCCCGCAGACCGACGACGATCACTCCCGCGAGGTTGACCGCTACGACCTCGGTCAGGCCACGTACGCGATGATGGTCGCCGCTGCCGACCTCGGCGTCGGCACCGGTCACGCGGGCGTCGGCGACCAGGCTGAGGCGCGGAGGATCCTCGGTGTGCCCGCCGGCCACGACGTCGCCTACCTGATCGGACTCGGCTACCCGGCCGACCGGCCGCTCAAGCCGATCGCCCGGCCCAACCGCCGGCCTATCGCCGAGGTCATCAGGCACGGCCACTGGTAATCAGGCGGACTGCCGGAACACTTATGGCCCGCGTCGCGGTTAGTACTTGCTGGCCGTCACGCAACAACCCGGAAAGCCACGCGCATGTGCTCTGCCTGCGGTATCCCCACGCACGTCCTCACCGACGATGAGGTCGCTGCCCCCGCCGGCCTAGCCCAGCAGGCCACCCCCGCGAAGTTCGCCGCGCTCCGCAACCGCGACTGCCGCCCGTACCTGTTCGGCGCGGCACTGGCGATGATGGCCGACAACATCGAGCACGTCATCACGTACTGGGTGCTGTGGCAGAAGTTCCACTCCCCGGCGCTCGCGGGCTTCGAGGTGATCAGCCACTGGGTGCCGTTCCTGCTCTTCTCGGTGTACTTCGGCTCGCTGGCCGACCGGTTCGACTGCCGCCGGCTGATCCAGGCCGCGCAGGCGCTGTTCATGCTCGTGTCGGCGCTGTGGGGTGTGCTGTTCCTGACCAACTCGCTGCACGTCTGGGAAGCGTGCCTGCTGTTGATCCTGCACGGCCTCGCGGGCGCGCTGTGGGGACCCGGCGAGCAGCTGATGCTGCACGACTTCGTCGGGCTAGAGGAATTGCCGAGCGCCGTGCGCCTGAATGCGACCTTCCGCAGCCTGGGCATTCTCTTCGGGCCCGTTGTGGGCTCCGCGCTGCTGCTCGGCCTCGGCCCGACCCGCGGCATCTTCGTGAACATCGCGATCTACCTGCCGCTCACGCTGTTCCTGTCCCGGACGAAGTTCACCGGTCACGTCCGCGACCAGGGCATCCCGCGCGCTCGCGTGGGGCTCATGGACTCGCTGCGCGTGCTGCGCACGGTCCGGTCCAATCACACGCTGGTCAGCATGATCGTGCTCGCCGGGCTCGGCTCGTTCTTCGTCGGCACATCGCTGCAGACCTCCATGCCCCTCTTCGCCCAGCACCTCGGGGCAGGCCACGCGGGTATCGCCTACGGCGTTCTGCTGTTCGCCAACGGCGCGGGCGGCGTAATTGGCGGGCTCCTGCTGGAGATGAGCGGCCGGATCCGGCCAACCGTGCGCGCGGCCGTCGTGAGCACCGCCATCTACGGCGTGACCAGCGTGTTCTTCGCACTGACGAGCAGCTACCCGATGGCCGTGGCGCTGCTGCTGATGGGCGGGGTTGCCAACCTGGCCTCGATGTCGATCACCCAGACCGTCGTCCAGCTACTAGCCCCGGCCGCTGACCGGGGCCGTGTCGTCGGCCTCTGGGGCGTGTCCGCCAACGGCCTACGGGCCGGCAGCGGGTTCACGGTCGGACTGGTCGGTGCTGCTATCGGACTCCCCTCGTCGCTCGCGTTCAGTTCCGCCGCGTTGTGCGCTGGCACCGTCGTCGCGGGCATCTACGCACTGCGCGGCCGGTCCAGCGCCGCGGCCGAGCACGCCGACGAGCCGGTCCCGGCGAAGTAGCGCCGCGTCCCGCCTGGCGGACGTGCACTAGCCGGGACCAGGGTGCGCGTATGAAGCTTGGTCCATGTACAGCGCCTCGGACCCGCGGGCCACACTTGCCCCTGCTGCGCCGTCGGGGCCGGCCGCTCCCACTGCAGTCGGCTACCCGGCCGACTACGTGGTGTTCGGCGACTCAGCGCCCGCGGAGGTGGACGGCGACGGCAGCCGGCACTGGTATGCGCGAGGTCAGAACTTCGTCATCGGCTACTCCGAGTGCGCCGCGTCCATGACGGCGCGCCGCGCGGGCCAGCCCGACGAGTGGATGCTGCTGCTCCCCGGCCAGCAAACCCGCGCCCGTATCTCGGCTGGCGGCGAGGTCGCGCACACGGCCGGCTACAGCCTGGCGGTGATCCCGCCGGGCGATAGCGAGATCGAGATCACCGGCAGCGGCCAGGTCGTGCGGATCTTCAGTGGCAGCGCCGCTGATCTGGGCGCCCTAGCCGTCAACGCGGGCTCCTACACTCGCGACCATCTCAACGTGGCGCCGTGGGCGCCGTGGCCGCCCGCCGCAGGCGGGCCGCGGATTCGCATCTACAGCCTGGACGTGCCCAGAGTCGAGGGCCGGCTCGGGCGGATCTGGCGCTGCTCGACGCTGATGGTCAACCTGAGCTGGCCGTATGACGGGCCCAGGGACTCCACGAAGCTCTCACCGCACTCCCATTCCGACTTCGAGCAGGGGTCGCTCGTCGTGGCCGGCGAGTACGTCCACCACATCCGCTGGCCGTGGACGTCCGATCGGAGCACCTGGCGAGAGGACGAGCACGTGGTCTGCGGGAGTCCGTCGGTGACGATCATCCCGCCACCTACGGTCCATACGTCTCAGGGTCTGGGAACGGGCAGCAATCACCTGATCGACATCTTCGCGCCGCCGCGCCGCGACTTCTCGGAGCGGCCCGGCTGGGTGCTCAACGCCGACGAGTACCCGATGCCGCCGTCGTAGCCGGAGGCCGTGCTCAGGCTGGCCGCGCCGACCGGCTCGCCCGGTGCTCGGCGAAGACTCCGATCCGCCGGATCGACTGCCAGCGCTGCCGGGTGCCGAGCAGCGCGGTCATGACGGATTGGATGGTGACCAGGTACATCAGCTGCCGGTAGACGACCTGCTGCAGCGGCAGCAGCCACAGGCTGCGCATGCGCTCTCCGTCGAGGCGCAGCGCGTAGCCGCCTGCTATGGCCTGCAGCGCGACGAACGACAGCCAGAACGCGGCGACCTTCACCGGGTTGAGAAACACGAGCCCGTAGAGCGAGAACACGTCCACGACCGGCGCGATGAGCGGAAGCAGCACATGGAAAACTGCCAGATAGGTCAGGCAGTACCGGCCGAACCGGCCGGACTGGCCGGACTCGATGACTGAGCGCCGGTGCTTCCACATCGCCTGCATAGTGCCGTAGGACCAGCGGTATCGCTGTTGCCACAGCTGGCGCAGGGTCGACGGCGCTTCGGTCCAGGCCAGGGCGTCCGGCGCGTACACGACCCGCCACGGGGACCGGGACAGCGCCATGGTCAAGTCGGTGTCCTCGGCCAGCGTGTCAGTACTGACACCGCCCACATAGGCCAGCGCGCCTCGCCGGAAGGCCCCGATGGCTCCGGGCACGGTGGGGATGATGCCGAGCATGTCAAAGAGCCGCCGGTCGAGGTTGAAGCCCATGACGTACTCGAGGTGCTGCCAGCCGCCGAGCAGCCCGCGCCGGTTGGCCACCTTGGTGTTGCCGCTCACCGCTCCGACGTCCCTGGCCGCCAGGGGCGCGATCAGGTGGTCGAGGGTATCTGGCTGGAAGATCGTGTCGCCGTCGACCAGTACGAGGACGTCACTGTGTGACTCGGCGATGCCGCGGTTGAGCGCGCCCGCCTTGCCGGTGTTGGCCTGCCTGATGACGCGGACGTACGGCAGCCGGAGACTTCCGGCGACGGCTGCGGTGTTATCGGTGGAGCCGTCATCGACGACGACGATCTCGATGCGGCCGCGGTACCGGCTCGTGGCCATCGACTTGACCGTCGCGCCAATCCCCGCCGCTTCGTTGTACGCCGGAATGACAACCGAGACATCGGGGTAGTAGGCATGCCGGTGCGCGGTGCGTCGGCCAGCTTGACGGTGAGCGCGGCGCCTGTGCGCCGACGCGAAGCCGACGAGCAGGCACACCCGCAGCACCGTGAGCACGCTCGCCGCGATGAGGACCACGGCCACGGCGCCGATGATGTGATCGGCCGCCTGCTGGGTCCACACCAGCACGGTGCCGACGAGCCGCTGGCTGGTTGAGGCGGGCGCGTCGCCTGACGGCAGCCCGAGCGCGTTGGTGACCGTCGTGAACCGGTAGCCCTCGGCACGCAGCCGCGTGATGATCTGGGGCAACGCGGCGAGGGTCTCCCGGCGGTTGCCCCCGCCGTCGTGGAACATGATGATCGCACCCTGGCCGCCGCGAGGGCTGGCCGCGGCGACGATGTGCGCGACACCGGGCCTGGCCCAGTCCCTGGTGTCCAGATTGGTGAGGACAACCAGGTAGCCGTCCCGCCCAGCCTCGCTGGCCGCGCGCCAGTCAGCCGCCGTCAGCGCCTCCGGCACGGAGGAGTAGGGCATCCGCAGCAGGCGAGTGCGGATGCCGGCGGCGCCGGACAGGGCGTTCTGCGTCAGGGTCAGCTCGAGGCTTTCGCGCCAGCCCGCTGTCGCCAGGTTGGTGTGCGTATAGGTGTGCGAGCCGACTTCGCTGCCGTCTCGGAGCTCGGCCTGGACCAGGCCGGGATAGGTCGCCGCGTGTGCGCCGACGAGGAAGAAGGTGGCCGGCACGTGATACCGGTGCAGGACGGCGAGGATCTTCGGCGTCCAGGTCGGATCCGGTCCGTCGTCGAAGGTCAGAGCCGCGGTCCGGGCGGGCAGCGCGTAGCTGGTCGCGCGCGAGCCCGATACCCCGATGACCGGGCCGCCACCGGCGACCGCCGCCGGAGCAGAAGCAGCCCTCGCCGCCGCGGACGGCTCGTCAGCGCTGTTCTCGCCGAGCACCCCATGTGTGTATCCCTCGATCACCAGGCCGACCGCGAAGACAAACATCAGCAGGCCAACGAGGATCCAGTGGCCGCGCGGCGCGGCGCGGCGCCGATGGCTGCTGCTGGCAGGCCGGGCTGGCGTGCCGCCCCGCTGGCGCGGCGGCGAGACCGGCCGCGGGGCGAGCACGCGTCTAGGGGCCATGGGAGCTCTTGTGCGGGTTCGGCGACTTGGCTTGCCCGGACGGGGTCCGACCAGCCCGATTAGTGGGGACAGGGAACGCAGTCGATGGGCCGGGCGACACCGGGGAACGGGCGGACACGTGCGCGGACGGTGACGGAGTTCCAAGCCGCGTACCGGCCGGCTGCCGGACCGCGCCGGTCCCGGCGCGCTGACCGCCAGCCGGCTGCTTTGGGGCAGCCCACTGCGTGAATGGCGCCTGCGGGCCACCCGCCACGGCGACCACGACCGCGAGCAGGCACGCCGCCAGCGCGACGGCCAAAGCCAGGCCAGCGCGCCGCATGAGCCGCCGGCGCCGGCCGGAGGGATCAGCGAATACGTGCCCGGAATGCACGGGGAAGAGCCTAACGAACGGGCAGTCCAGCTAGCCCGGGATTGTGAACTCCTGACGTCCCGCCTAGCGCCTCGTTACACGCCGAGCAAGTCCGCCAGTTGGCGGGCGTTGACCTGGGCGTAGTCGCTGTAGCAATTGTTGAACAGCACGTGGGTGCCGGCGGCCGTCTCCGCGAGCTCGCGGATCCGCGGCGCCCACTCGCGCAGTTCCCCTTCGCCGTAGCGATAGCCAAACCGCTGGTAGATGTCCTTGCTCGTCCAGTTGTCTGAGTGACCGTGCAGTCGCACGACCGCGAGGTCGCTGGTGGCCGCCAGCACCGGCGGGATGGAACTGGGATAGCCCTGCGGCATGTCCACGCCGACGTAAGGCAGGTCGTGGTCCGCGAGGAAGCCCAGCGTTTCCTGCTGGTTGTCTGGAGTCATCCACGTCCGGTTGCGGAACTCGATGCACGGTCGTCGCGGCGCAATGCGCTCGGCGCACGACAGGATGTAGTTCTTGCTCGTCCGCGAGATGGGAAACCACTGCGGGAACTGGAACAAGATCGCGCCCAGCTTCCCGCTCTGCTGCAGCGGCTCCAGCGCGGCCAGGAAGCGATCCCAGGCCTGATCAGCCACCGCGCGATCAACCTGGCGCAGGTAGACAGTGCCCTTGGCGGTGGCCGGCACCGCCTCGCGAAGATCGGCCGGCAGCGCAGAGATCCGCGTCGGGTGCTGGGTAAACAGGCTGAACGCCTTGATGTTGAAGGTGAACCCCGGCGGGGTGCGCTCCGCCCACGCCCTCGCGGTCTGCTCGGCCGGCAGCGCGTAGTACGTCGCGTCGACCTCTACCAGCGGAAACTGGCGTGCATAGAAAGCCAGCCGCTTCGCCGGGTTGTCGGCTTCTGGCGGATACCAGCCAGACGCGAGGAGCGTGCGGTCGGTCCATGACGCCGTCCCGATGCGGATCTCACCCATAGCTAAGCCACTCTTCCCGGCTGATTCGGAGCGCTCCTGAGATTGCAGCAGGATCGGCAGGGCCACAATGAACATCGTGAAGGCGGTCAGCACCGGCCACAGTATCCCGTAACGGGTCAGAAACGCGCCGATGGTGGCACTCGCG
>Ga0126371_10002502_pt1 | contig 15831 bp, 14 predicted proteins | sample PanSoiMetaPlot_4_FD_110145 | JGI IMG/M metagenome (GOLD analysis project Ga0126371, IMG submission 110145) | Tropical forest soil microbial communities from Panama - MetaG Plot_4 | ecosystem: Environmental > Terrestrial > Soil > Tropical forest > Bulk soil | place: Panama | collected 2016-02-17 | reverse complement strand
TGGTTCGCATCGGCACGAATGTGCGGCAGGTCCGAAGGGACTTCGTTCTTCAGTATTTTTCCACGCAGCATGGGCTGATGCTCGATGAACGCGATCGTGTCGGCGGCGAGGCGATGCTCCACAGGTGAGCTGCGGCTAGAATGCTGATCATCCAGATATCACGATGCGGCTGGATGTCTCAGAAAGCTGTGATGGGTATCACGGGGCGTCGTGCCGAGGATCAAGCGACTCCTCGGGGGCCGGTTGGAGTGCGCGTACATAGACTTGCCCGGCCAGAAGGCGCCGCACCCCGATTCTGTCAGATCAATGGGAACCGGAGAGCTGAGGGAATAGCGGTCGGCGCACCGCGAAGATGCCGAGCGGTTCTACACGGAAACTCAAAGCGCAAGGCGTTGAGCTCCGTCAACTGTAGGCCTCAGCTTGATCTGCTGAATCACACACTATTCCCGGCGCGGGTCCTTCGCAAAGGAACCTTCCTTTCGATTCTTTTTTCTGGCCCGCTTCCGCGCCAAAGCCTGTTTCACTCGTCGCCTTTCGCCAGGCTTCAGGTAGTACGAGTGACGTTTCACCTCTTTAATGATGTCTTCCGACTGAACCTTACGTTTAAATCGTCGGAGCGCATTCTCTAAGGATTCGCCCTCTTGCAATCGAACTTCTGCCACTCTCATCCTCCAAGAACGAAATTATCGCGATGCCGATCTGTATAGCCGACTTTCGCATCGTCGATTTGCTGCCAGTACATTAAGGTTCGCCCAACCTGCAAACAGGCCTTACCCGCCGGCGCGATCACCGTAGTCAGTCTGCTCCGCGCTGTCCGGGTCGTCTGTTCCGAGATTAAATAACGCTGCCTGCTCCGCGGCATGTTCGCGTAGTTCGGCCATCTCGTCCACGCTGCTGTCCACACTCTTCTCCTGTTTTCGTTGGTTCCTTCGCTCTGCCTTGTCCTTTTGTCTCTGTTGCCGAGTATGTTCCTTCTGACGCTTTGTAAATGTTGATCGGCCTCTTGGCATACATCTCCCTTAGCATCTCGTTTTTTATCGCCGCCAGGCATTTTGCAGCCTGACCGGATGCACCTTGTGCGTTTCGAAAATTCTACCAGCGGGGTTCGCGCGGCTGCCGTGGATGGCCACGATAGTCGTCGCGCCCACGACCGCCTCCGCCGCCAAAACGCTGCCCTCCGGCCCGGGGACGGTCCGCCTTGGGTCTCGCCTCATTAATGGACAACGTCCGTCCACCCAGATCTGTGCCATTGAGCGCGGCAATGGCCTTGTCCGCTTCACTGGCATTGCTCATTTCGACGAATCCGAATCCACGGGAGCGGCCGGTATCCCGGTCCGTGACAAGTGTGATCTTTTCCACAGCGCCGTGCGCTTCAAAGAGATTTCGCAACTCGGCTTCGGTTGTGCTGTGGGGCAGATTTCCAACGTAAAGGTTTTTCATCGCGGTTCCTCTTTCAGTAACTCATCCAGGCTGATCGGCGTTGCAGTTTGCTTCGGGGGGCGTCCTTCGGAATCCCGTGGCGGAGGAGGCAGGGCACGCATCGCTTTGCTGTGAGCGATCGACGCAGAGCGGACTGCAGAGATTCGCCGTGAAGCTTCCAGAATGCCCCAGCGGTGCGTCGAATTCCCCGGACTGCCGGGAGAGACGCTCTTTGCACTTGCAAGTGTGACCTGTTCGCCTGCGATCTCCATCGCCAGTTCTTCATTCGCGTTGGGCGCATCCGCTAGATATTCTGGCCCGCCAACCAGGAAGGCCAGTCGCTGCGGTGGTGTCGCGCTCCGGAGGTCGTTACAAAACCTGTCGCGCTGGCCCAATCCTTTTTCGACGCTGATCAATACGAGGTCGTACAGGGCCGGTCTCCACCATGATCGGGCTTCCCTGATATCGGCGGCGCAATCGACATCCATCCCGAGCCTGCGCAGGACCTCAGTGCGCAAATCGCGCTTGGCATTCGATGTGTCGATTAATAGCACTCGCTTCTTTTTGACTGGATCGGGAATTGGCGCAGAAAGCGGTAGCCGCAGCAGTTGAGTGTTCATGCCGACACCGACTTCGGCTTGGCACGGGCCGAAGGATCCGCCGACTTTTGTTCCGCCGGTGCGGCCGCTTGCTTCAGCAATTCGCGGGTTCGCTGGCGTCGAGCAATCTTCTGCTTGCGCTCCCGGTGATACCTGGACTTGTCACCATTCAGTGCGGACATGGAAAGCTCCTGATACTGGTCTGATTCGCGTGCAATCGGATTGCGGTCACTTCTGGTGCGAGTCCCTGCGGCCCGCGCTACAACCTGAAAGGAGAAGCCGCTGCAGCAAGAAACACGCCTTCCGATCTCTCAATCGCGAAGGCGCAGAAAGTGCTCGGTGGATACCGTCTTCGAGGTTAAGTGTTTCTAGTATACGCTGTTTCCGCGTCCTGCGATTGAGAAGCAACCCGCAAGGATGGTGCTGTCCCCGTCAGTTGCTCCCCGGTGCGTTCGCCATGGATGATCCGGGCAGGTCCGTGGCAGCCCATAAAACGGGGTCGCAAAGTCATCGATTGCGCTCCAATTTGCGTCGATAAGTCAGGGAGCGCAGGAATACGCGTCGATCTTGGTTGGCTTCACGCCAATCAAATGCCCCTCGCCACACTGGACCCGGGTGTAGTGCCCCTGCGCAAACAAAAACGGATCCGCTACCACGATTGTCTCGGTGGTGGATTTTGCTCACGCCCTTTGCGGTTAACGGTTTTTCTCAGCGCTCTCTGCGGTAAGAGCGTTTTCTCGAAATATTCGCAACGCCCTGCAAACTTTTCTTTGCATTGCTTGAGGGAAATTTGTCCTGCTTTGCGGATTCCCCAAGTAGAGGATGGACCTGCCCTGGCTACTCCCCTCATTCTTCGTCGCCCCGGCCGCACGGGCCCCCCGCCCGCGAGACTCCTTCCTTGCTGGAATTTGAAGCCAGCGCAGTAGGCGACTTCGCTCGTGTCCCCTTCAAACGCTGTCCAATCGATTTGCGTACAAGGAGACCTTTATGAACGTGAAGAAACTTCTGTCGTTGTCTCTGGGGCTGTTCATCCTCGGGACCGCCGCCGTCCTTCTCGGAACCGGCACCGTCGGCGCCTCCCCTCGCCTCCACTCTGTCGCCGCCGCGCCGCCGCCGCCCAGTATTCCCGTCGCTGTTACCAACACCCCGCTGTCGGTGAGTATCAATGGCACTCCCACCGTCAACGCCAACGTCGGCACGCCAAGCGTCAATATCCTCGCACACCCAATGTAAACGCCAACGTCACCACAAGCCCCACCACTCCGCTCTACGTGGATACCGACACGCCCGCGCGCAACGGCTTCGACGTTTCCTGCGGCACCGACCCTGTCGACCCCACCTACGGACAGGCCAGTTGCACGCTGTTCCAAATCCCAGCAGGTCGTGCGGTCGTTATCGAGAGTCTTGCCTGCAACGCATTGTTGCTGACAGGTAATATTCCCGGGCAGGCCGATCTCGTAGTCGGCAACGAATCCGTTGGTCCCTTCCCCAGTGGCGCTGAAGTACTCTATCCAAGTGCACTCAACAAGACGGGAAGCCAGAACGGTCTCGATCTTTACCAGATCATGTCGCCCTTCCGCGTCTACGCGTCCTCGCCCTCCGGTGGCGCCATCTCCGTTGGGCTCTTTTATCGAACGACTCCATCCAGCACATACGGCCAAGCTTTCTACTGTGCTGTCACCGGCCACATCGTCCCGTAAAACCGAACATGTGTCGACTAAACTGCTTGGGCATTCCACACTAACGCCGGGCGCCCCACCCTATCGCGCACTTTACGAAGGGTGGGGATTTTTTCTCTGGCGACGTTCGATCCAACAAACTGAAACTCACTTCAAAATAATCTCCTGCAGCAGCTCTGAACTAATGATCTCCCGAATCTCCGCGCGCTTTTCGCCGAGTTCCTGCGCCGGTTGCTTGCCTCCGAGGATCTTGTCACGCGCTGCCTCACCCTTCGCCGTGGCCCCGTCAAGCGCAGCCCAGTTCTTGTACTGGATGGCCACGCAAATGTCCCAGTCTTCCGGATTGTTCTTCGTCTGCTTCAGAAATACCTTGTAATCGGTAATCAACCCCTGCTTCTTCTCTTCTTCAATGAGTGGCTTGGTCGACTGCCGCAGGCTGCTGAGATACGCGTCCATCTTCGTCGGCTTCACCCGGATCAACTGCACTCGCCACACCGGACCCTCGGTGTAGTGCTCCTGCGCAAACAGAGCCGGCACTGCCACCGCCATCACGATCAGGAGCCCGCAAATCTTCTTCATAGATTTTCTCCTCAAATGAGATGAACGATCGCGAGGATCATACTCTCATCATTCGGCCCGGACGCTTCCGTTAGGAGTCGGACCGCATCGCGCGCACACTCCTATGCGGTGGATTTTCTTTGCCGAGAAAAAGGCGTTTTACCGCAGGAGGACGCGGAGAAAATCCGCGGAGGTCGCCCAGAAAAGCACTTAACCGCAAAGATCACGAAGAAAATCCACTAACAGAGACGCGGAGGAAAATCAGGTCGCCGGCTCGCCACGCAGATACAATCACCCGAATGACCAAATCACCCCATCCCCGAAAAAAAGCCCCCGCCGAAGCGAGGGCCATTCCTGAGAGAGAAAACTGTAAAACGTATTCGGGCGTTGTCTGTTCCGCCGAAAACCGAAGACCGAACGCCAGCCCTTACGAGCAGCCGCTCGTGCTGCCGCAGCTCATGCACCGGTAGCACGACCCGTTTCTTGTCATGATCGCCCCGCAATAGTGGCAGCTCGGCGCATCTCCGAGATCCACAATCGACGACAGCGCATCCGACGCATGCACCGATCCCGACCGCGACTCTGGTGTCCGCGTCTCCGCTGAACTGTGCAGGTCGCCGATTCCCTCGGCCTCAGGCGCACGCGGCGCGCCACCCGCTTTGAGCCGCAGGTTCTCGAACAGCATCTGTTGCTGGCCAGTTAGGAAACGCACCTGCAGCCAGCGGAAGATGTAATCCATGATCGATTTGGCGAAACCGATCTCCGGATTGTTGGTCCAGCCGCTCGGCTCAAATCGCGTGTGCGCGAACTTCTCGCAGAACAACTTCAGCGGAACACCATGCTGCAGTGCGATCGATACCGCCAGCGCGAAGCTGTCCATTAAACCGCTGACCGTCGATCCTTCCTTGGCCATCGTGATGAACAATTCCCCCGGCTCGCCGTCCGGATAAAGTCCGACAGTGATGTAGCCTTCGTGGCCACCCACATTGAACTTGTGCGTGATCGATGCGCGCTCCTCCTGCAGCTTGTGACGCACCGCGCGCGGCGGAGCATTCAGATTCTCTTCTTCCTGCGACACTACAGCTGCTCGAGAAGCATCCTCCTTCTTTGACAGCGCCGTCGCCGATCCGGCTGCCGACAGCGGTTGCGACTGCTTGCAGCCATCGCGATAAATTGCGACCGCCTTCAGCCCCAGCTTCCATGCCTGCAGATACGCTTCCATGATGTCTTCCACCGAAGCCTGATTCGGCAGATTGACCGTCTTCGAGATCGCCCCCGAGATGAACGGCTGCGTCGCCGCCATCATCCGCAAGTGTCCCATGTAAGAAATCGACCGGGTGCCCTTCGCCGGTTTGAACGAGCAATCGAAGACCGCCAGATGCTCGTCTTTGATATGCGGGGCGCCCTCGATCGTTCCCGTCGCATCGATGTAGCTGACGATGGCATCCGCCTGCTCGTGCGAGTACCCCAGTCGGAACAGCGCGCCGGGCACCGTGTTGTTCACGATCTTGATCATCCCGCCGCCCACCAGCTTCTTGTACTTCACCAGCGCCAGATCGGGTTCCACTCCCGTCGTATCGCAATCCATCATGAACCCAATCGTTCCTGTGGGGGCGAGGACGGTGACCTGGCTGTTGCGGTAGCCGAATTTTTCGCCGTGGACGAGCGCTTCGTCCCAGCAGGCCTTGCTGGCTTCGTAGAGAGGGGCGGGGACATTGGTCTTGTTGATGTTGTTGACGGAGGCGCGATGCATCCGGATGACGTCGAGGAACGGCTCGCGGTTGATGTACCAGCCGGGGCAGGCTGCTCCGGGCATCACGTTCGACCCGAGATTCGTTTCGGACAAATTCTTTTTGGTTGGGTCGGTTGCTGGCGCCAACGGTTCGCAGAGTTCGGCGATACGCGAGGACTGCAAATACGCTTCGCCGCACATGATTGCGGTCACGCATGCGGCGTAGTCGCGGCCGGCGTCGGAGTCATAGGGCAGTCCGGCGGCCATCAACAGGGCGCCGAGGTTCGCATAGCCGAGTCCGAGGGGCCGGTAGTCGTGCGAGTTGCGGCCGATCATCTCGGTCGGATAGCCGGCGTTGTCGACGAGAATTTCCTGCGCGGTGATGAGGATGTCGACTGCGTGACGGTACGAGGCGACATCGAATGTTCCGTTGGGCGCGAACTTCAGCAGGTTCAAGCTGGCAAGATTGCAGGCAGAGTCATCGAGGAACATGTACTCGCTGCAGGGATTGCTTGCGTTGATGCGAGCGGTGTTCTTCGATGTGTGCCAGCGGTTGATCGTTGTATCGAACTGCATGCCGGGATCGCCGCATTGCCAGGTCGCTTCGGAGATCTTTTTGAGGAGGTCTTTGGCTTTGTAGGTGGTGATGACGGCGGTGTCGCGAATGGCGCGCGTCGAGAAGTCGGTGTCGCGCACGACGCCGTACATGAAGTCGTCGGTGACGCGAACCGAGTTGTTCGCGTTCTGGAAGAAGATGGAGCTGTAGGCCTCTGAGTCGGGCGAGGAGCCGTCGTATCCAGCTTGCACAAGCGACCAAGCCTTGGCTTCTTCCTTCGCTTTGCACTCGATGAAGTCGACGATATCGGGATGGTCGATGTTGAGGATGACCATCTTGGCGGCGCGTCGCGTCTTGCCACCGGACTTGATGACGCCGGCGAACGCATCGAATCCCTTCATGAAGCTGAGCGGACCGCTGGCAGTGCCGCCCCCGCTGAGACCTTCGGTGGAGGAGCGCAACGGAGAGAGATTGGTGCCGGTACCGCTGCCCCACTTGAAGAGCATGCCTTCGGTCTTGGCGAGCGTGAGGATCGAGTCGAGTGAATCTTTGACCGAGTTGATGAAGCAGGCCGAGCACTGCGGCGTTTTGTATCCAGTGACGCTGAATTCGACGCGCCCGGTTTCGTGATTCCAGTGCCAGTTCTGCGCGTCGGAGTTGGGCTCGATGCGGTCGCAGCCGACGTTGAACCAGACTGGCGAGTTGAAGGCCGCGTACTGGCGAAGGAGGATGTGTGCGAGTTCGTCGTGGAAGATGTTGGCGTCTTCGTCGCTGCGGAAGTAGCCGTCGGACTTGCCCCAATCGCGAATCGTCTCGGCGACGCGGGTAACGAGCTGACGGACGCCGGTTTCGCGTTCAGGCGTCCCGATGGTGCCGTGGAGATATTTGGAGGCGACGATATTGGTCGCCGTCATGGACCAGTCTTTGGGGACTTCGACATCCTTTTGCTCGAAGATCACGTTGCCCTGGGCGTCGGTAATCTGGGCGACACGGAGTTCCCATTCGATTTCCTCGTATGGGGAAACGCCAGGCTTGGTGAAGAGGCGGCGGAATTGGAGGCCGGGAGCCTTTTTGGTGATCGGGGGCACGGCCGCGGCCGCAACGGATTCGGGGCTCTTCTTTTTTTCAGTGACTTCGGGCATTGGGTCTGTCTCCTACTATTAGATTCTTTTTTGCATAAATCGATCTTTTGGGTGGTTCTCAGGCAAAGCGATACGACCTGTGCTCCGTGAGAGCGATCTTTTTAGAGCTTTTTTCAGTTTTTCGACCTTTTTGTGCCGTCCCTCCGGGACTCGAGTCGTTTGTCGTCTCTTTCCCCGGACTTACGTCCGGGGCTAATCTCTGCCGCCCTAGCGGGCTCGCGTACGCTAAAACGCTGCGATAGATCCGAGGCTCGTTACCGAGTTCCATCTTGCGAGTTCGCTTCCGCGATCTGTCCTCGCTGATCTTTCGCGCCCATGAGTGTGCGCGCCACCTAAGCAAATCAACATCCGCGGGGAGGGCGCCCGCGCCACACGTGGTCTGACGGCTAGAAGCCGGAGGGAAGTGGCGGCGGTTCGTCTCCGCTGGCGGCGCATTCGTCCTGTGATGGCTCGTAAGGTGATTGTTCGATGCTTCCGGATTTCAGGACTGTTGGAGACGAGGTGAACGCGGAAGGTGCGTGTCCTGCGGTCGTGGCTGCAGGCGACGGTGGAGGCATTACAGTAGTTGATTCCGCAAAGGATTTCGCCGGCACGGTCGTCGTGCGCATATCGCGCGATGCATCGTGAAGCGATATTTCGTCGCTCTCGGATTTCGAGACCGACGTGATCTCACAGGATGTGACCGGGGGTGTCGGAATCGGCGCGTTCAATGATGCGGGCACTGACAATGCGCCAGCCGCGTCGTGCGCGTGGTTGGTACGTGCCGGCTCGGACTTGGTGAAATCGCGTGCGATGCCGAGGTCTTTTGTCGAAATCTCTGGGGGCAGTCCGGTGGCGGTTTGCGTGGAGGCGGCCATCCACCGTTTTAATGAATTGCATACCATGCGGCGGCGCTCGGCGTCTCGAAGCTGGGCGAAGCGTACGAAGCAGCGGCCAGAGGCGAGGCGCGCGCTGAGTGCGCTATTGGGCGCAAAGTGACGGCTGAGCGTCACGCAGAGGTCGTCGGCTTCTGCGATTTCGAAAACAGCCAGCATCCGCTTGCTGGTGATGGCCTCTCCCGGGGCGGCAACTTCTTCCGCGAGCGCGTAGAGGCCGGGCGCGCTGGGAACGAGGAGAAGACTGAAACTCGATTCGCATCGAAACCACCGAGACCACGGGATCGGGCGCAGGTACACGGGCGTTTCGAAACCGTGCTCTGCGAGGGTATCTGCAACGATGCGATCGAGATTTTCCATGGTCACCTCGGAAATGCGGGGCTCAGGTGTCAGGTTTTAGGTCTCAGGGAGACCCAAAATCCTCAAATCTTGCTGTGAAGGGACGGCGTGGTGGTTCTGCGGATGAGCAGAGACACAATGACGGCACCCCCTCAATTTTCGTTACGCGGGACACTTCGACAAACAGCGACGAAGGCCCAGCAGACTCGTGACGGAAAAACGTGAATCTCGGACAACCGAAGTTTTCAAGCTGTGCGTTCCCCCAGGGGAGGTTCTCGCGAACCGAGGGAACGGCCACCGCGCAAGCCAATCCATCCTAGGGATGGACTCCCGAATGAGCTTTCAGTTCAGGTCGGTGAACCGAAGAACTCAAGTTTTGTGGCGGCCGGGTCACCTCGGCCACAGCCGTCCACGTTTCCCTGACTCACCGCCGTTTGTCGGCGGCAGCTGTTTAATGCCTATGGGAGTGCAACCTTACTCCCGTATGTTGGGGCTGTCAATAGCCCAGTACTACCTATTGTACATCAAGCGATTAACGGCAAAGGTGACCGGTATTTCCACAGCAGTTCTCAGTTCCTAGGTCCACAGCGGCTACTGCTTCCGTGCGGCAGCCAAGTTGTCATTTCGCGCACAGGAGTGTGCGCGCCACACAAAGTTCGCGGGCGATGGCGCCCGCGCCACACAACTGAGTTACGGAATAGGACTTCGTTACGCAATGCAGGCACCGCCGGTGGAGCGGCGGCGGATCGGCACTGGCGCAGGGCTTTCGTGAGTGCGGGAGTTGGCCAGCGATGGCCAGGGGTCGCTGGCACGTCCCATGGGAACGTAGATGTCCTCGAAAATTTCGCGGGGCGCGATGCGACGCGTGCCGTCGGAGGAGCAGACAAGATAGTCGCCTTTCTGGCCGCAGTGTTCGCGGCCGATGGCGTCGACGAAGGTCAGAGGCGCGTCAAGCTGCTTGGCGGTGATCAAGAAGCGCGTGCGATAGGTTGTCCATTCACTGGCCATAGTTTTCACAAAGCTCATCCTTCGGGGGAGGAAGGTGGTTGTGAGTTCAGACTTCCTTTTACAGAAATTTCTGACTTCAGATTTTCAAATTGGACTTCAGATCTCGTGACGAATCCGGCCCCGGCTTGCACATTTCTCAGAATCGACGAGCATGTCCGCGAAACAAATTTGACGGAACCGGCTTGCCTGCCCGAATAACTCTGTGAAGGTGGGGCGACTCTACTCGCGCGGGAGGCGAGGGTCAATTCCATATGTTTGGTGCAGTGGGGTGAAAATGCGAAGGCCAATCGGAGGAAAAAACGTCGGTTGAAGCGGTGCACAAACGATATTGCGGAAGGCGCATGAGTACGGGGTTTCGCGTAGGTGGGTGGAGGGAGATTGATCGGCTGAGTGCGTAGGCATCGGAATTTCCACAGCGAAGACACAGGATATGCAGAGATGGGACGCTTGGGGAGTTGGGAGGGAGAGCCTTTAACCGCAGAGAACGCGGAGAAGTTCCGCTCAGAACGCTGAGAAAAGCGTTAAGCGCAAAGAGCGCAAAGAAAAGCCGCAAAGGGCGCGAAGAGAAACATTTTCACCACAGGGGACCCAGAGGATCTGGGATTATCAATCCGCCGAGAATGCCTTTCAATGCCGGTGGTTGGATGGAGAAACAAGGGGTCCTTCGACTGTGCTCGGCTGCCGCCTCGCTCCGCTCAGGATGACAAGGGCTGAAGGAGGCCGAGAGAAAACCATTCCGCAAAGGAAAGGAAAAACAATCCACCACAGAGGCACAGAGAGGATCGGTGTTCGGGGTGAAAATCCCCACCTTACGCAAAGAGCGCGTAAGGGTGGGGCACCCGGCTCTTAACCGCAGAGGACGCTGAGAAAGTCCGCAGAGACCGCTCAGGAAAGCTTTTAACCGCAAAGGGCGCAAAGAAACGCCGCATAGGTCGCAAAGAAAGTCGTGCCGAACGTGAAGAAACACCCGAAGGTCACAAAAAAGAAGATGTTCTTGCTAGACTTTGCGCGCGCAGAAAATGCGAGTGCGGAAAGGACGAAGATGGGATCGAGGGAAAAAACTGTGCAGAGAAAGATCGCAGCGTGGGGGATGTTGTCAGCTTTTTCAATCGTTGCACTGTACGCGGCCTCAACTAGAGCACAAAAAGCGGAGAGCATGCCGGATGCTTCGGCGAAGAGGATCTATCTGCGATGCGGGGCGCTGCTCGATGGCAAGTCGGATGCTGCGCGCAAGGACGTGTTGGTCGCGGTGAAAGGAGAAAAGATCCGCGAAGTTGGTGCGCCCGAAGTTGAAGTTGTGGCAGCAGAGGTGATTGATCTGTCGCACGAGACGTGTTTGCCCGGATTGATCGATACGCATACGCATGTGCTGCTGCAGGGCGACATCACGGCGGCGGATTATGACGAGCAGTTGCTGAAGCAATCGCCGGAGTATCGGACGATCCTGGCGACGGTGAACGCGAGGCGGGCGCTGGAGTACGGGTTCACGTCGATCCGCGATGTGGAGACCGAGGGCGCGGGTTATGCGGATGCGGATTTGAAGAAGGCGATCAACAATGGCGTGATTCCGGGACCGAGGATGCAGGTCGCGACGCGGGCGCTGGATGTGACGGGAGCGTATCCGCTGCTGGGGTATGCGCCGAATGTGCACGTGCCGCATGGGGTGCAGGTGGTGGATGGAGGGGACGAAGCGCGCAAAGCCGTGCGCGAGCAAATCATGTATGGCGCGGACTGGATCAAAGTTTATAGCGACCGCAGTTACTGGTTGCGAGATGACGGCGTGCTCGACGATATACCGACGTTTACGCTCGAGGAGTTAAAGGCGATCGTGGATGAAGCCCACCGGGAGCGGAGGAAAGTGGCGTCGCATGCGATGGCTTTGAATGGCGTGCACAACTCGCTGGAAGCGGGTGTGGATTCGATCGAGCACGGGAATTACATCGCGCCAGAAGATTTGAAGACGATGGCGGCCCATGGGACGTTTTATGTTCCCACAATTTTCGTGGGCGCGTATGTGGCGGAAGGGCGTGCGGCGGAAGGGGCTCCGGTGTGGGTGAAGATGCTGGCGGTGCACGAAGACACGTTTCGGCGCGCGATGAAGGCAGGAGTGAAGATTGCGTTTGGCACGGATGCTGGCGGGTTTGCGTGGACCGTGAATCCGGCAAAGGAATTCGCGTACATGGTGAAGTGGGGGATGACGCCAGCACAGGCGATCCGGGCGGCGACTGCGTCAGCGGCGGAGTTATTGGGAACGTCGGACCAAGTAGGGACGATGGAAGCGGGCAAGCTTGCGGATATTGTGGCCGTGCCGGGGGATCCGCTGGCGGATGTGACGCAGTTGGAGAAGGTGGATTTCGTGATGAAGGGCGGGGTGGTGGCGAAGGGCGGGCGATAGTTTAGGTGTTCGGCGTTCGGGCTCAGTGTTCGGTTATGTCGGAAGGTGATTGTTGGCTAAAATTGAAATCCCAGGTTAGCGCCCAAAGCACGGACGCGAACCTGGGGCATCATCAGAGTTAGGTTTCGGGTCTTAGGTCTTAGGATTTCCAATTTCGTGTTTGGCGTTCGGCAATACATATTCGGTCCGTGGTGTTGGGAGGCCGCGGTTCCTGATTTCGGATAGCTCCCGCGGAGCGGTGTCGCTGATCCTTCGCGCACAGGAGTGTGCGCGCCACACAAGCAAAAAGCCTCAGCGTTGCGCCGAGGCTTTTTGTTTTCGAAAATTACAGACCGCGGGCGAGGCGCCCGCGCCACACGGGCGCGATTAGCGGTGGGCCATCGCGGGTTCGTGCGCGGCTTTGAAGGCGGCGAAGCGTTTGTTGATCTCGTCCCAGTTGACGACGTTCCACCACGCTTGCAGATATTCGGGACGACGGTTGTTGTACTTCAAATAGTAGGCGTGCTCCCAGACATCGTTGCCGAAGATCGGATAGAGGCCTTGGCTGATGGGGTTGTCCTGATTGGGCGTGCTGGTGACGACGATCTCACCTTTCGTGTTGCCAGCGAGCCAGACCCAGCCACTGCCGAATTGCTTCGTGCCGGCGTCGTTGAATTTGGTTTGAAAATCTTTGAAGTTGCCGAAGGTTTTATTGATGGCTTCGGCGATAGGGCCCGACGCACCGCCGCCGCCCTTGGGCTTCATGATCTTCCAGAACATCGTGTGGTTCACGTGGCCGCCACCATTGTTGCGAACCGCGCCGCGAATGTCTTCCGGGATGGCGTTGAGGTCGCGAATGAGGTCTTCGGCAGTCTTGGATTGCAGATTTGGATACTTCTCAAGCGCGGCATTCAGGTTTTTTACGTAGGCCGCGTGATGCATGTCGTGATGCAGGTGCATCGTCTTCTCGTCAATCGTCGGATCGAGGGCCGTGTAGTCATACGGCAAAGGGGGTAGTTCGTGCGCCATATTTATCCTCCAGAGACTAAAGATGACGGGATTGGGAACGGGGATTCAGAGGCGATCATTATATATAGGTATCGGGAATCAGGTATCCGGGGCGGGTTCTTAGGTATTCGGTGTTTGGTGAACGGGGAACGGTGGTCGTGTATGGCAGGAATTGCTCCCGCGATGCGTCTTGGGTGACCACGGCGTGCTCGCGTACAAGAGTGTGCGCACCACATATGCGATTCAACATTCGCGGGCGAGGCGTCCGCGCCACACCAGATTCCGGTGTAGCATGTGTGGCCAATGTTCGGCCGCGAGCGCACTGAGCGAGGATTCTATGGAAACTTCAAGTCAGACCAGCAGAACAGCGGCGCGGATTGCGATCGTGGAACAGCATGTTCGACTGGAGAATGCGCACGATCTGGAAGGCGTGCTGGAAACATTTGGCGAGAGCGCCCGTTATGACGACGAGCCGTGGAACGAACACTTCGACGGGCGGGATGGCGTCCGGGCTTTTTATACGGAGTTGATGCGGGCCGTGCCGGATCTTGAAATCGAGATAAGACGCCGGCATGTGGCCGACGAAGTGATTGTTCTTGAGGTCATGATTCGTGGAACGCATCTGGGCGCGTGGCGAGGGCTTCCGGCGACGGGGCGGCGGATCGAGTTTCCGTTGTGCGGACTATATACGTTTGATGGAAATGATCGGTTGGCGGGAGAGAAGATCTATTACGACCGCGGGACGGTGCTGCGGCAGTTGGGTGTGTTTCATGAACCTCGCAGTGTGTTGGGACAGATCACAATTGCAGCGACGCATCCGGTGACGATTGCGCGGGCATTAGCGAGGAGGGTGTTCGGGTAGTGGCATAGATACGCTTGTACCGATTGGGCTATCGCAGCCGTTTCCGGCTCTACTGCAATGTACCGGACCGCTCCCGCAGTGCGACCTCGCTGATCTTTCGCGAACAGGAGTGTGCGCACCACACGAGCGGATCAATTCTTGGGGGCGGTGACGTAGACGGGGTTGGCGAAGATCCAGAGGGTCCAGCGATGCCAGCCGGTGAGGCCGGGCTGTTGCAGATACGCTTCGGTGCGGTAGTGGCCGGGGCCGGGTAGTGGAAGATCGAGCGAGTCGGTTTGCTGGTTGACGATCTCGTGTCCGTCGCGGAGAACGCGAAGGATCGGTTGGCCGGCGGCGGGGGGCGTCTTGATGTGAAGAACGGCGGATGGCGACCACGGGATTGATTGGCCGGGTCCGGCGGCGAAAAGCGGCGAAGTTTCCGCGCCAACGGAGATTGCCTTTGAATTCTCAGTTGCCGCTTTCGGTTGTCCTGCAGCGTTGGTCTGTCCCGGGGGGCTGGTCGCGGTGGTGTTTGGCGCGGTGACGACTTGGGTGAAGCCGTCGGCGGGATAGAAGGAGTCAATCGAACAGAAAGAGTCGCCGGATTTGATGGCGTTGAGGATGACGTCGGCGCCAGCGTGATCAGTGTCGACGCCAGGTTGATTGTCGAGCAGCACGTGCTGGCGCGCGAGGCTGAAGACAGAGAAGTAGCTGGGAAATTTCAGGATGCTGCGCTGGCCGATGATGATGTTGGCGTGCGCGTCGGAGCCGCAGATGCCGGCAACCGGGCGCTGCTGCAGAAGCTGATCCCACTTGGTGAAGTTTTCCTGTGGGGTGCGCGCGAGACGAAGCAGCGCAAGGCGCGGATTGACTGGATACATGACGGCGGCGATGACCAGGTCAACGACTGTGTTTTTTCGCCAGACGGCGTCATCGTTGAAAATTTCAATGCCATCGTAATCCGATACACTCCAATCACCCCACCGATCGCGCAGACCAAACGGATGGGCAATGAAGTTTACGGCGTGCGCGCGGCGGGTGGACGCCATCAGGGAGCGGGCGTCGCGGCTGGAACCGCGCGGCCAGGTGTCGTCCACACCGAGCGCCAGGAAGTGGCCGCTCGAGGTGGAGACTTCTTCACCGTCGATAACAGCGAAGTCAGGCGGATCGGCTGCCGCGACGTCGGCCTGCGCCATTGTCTGGTTGTGGTCAGTCACGGTCAAAAAAGACAAGTTCGCCGAGCGGGCGGTGGCGATGATTTGCGGGAGCGATCCGCTGCCGCACGAAGCATTCGTGTGAACGTGGATGACGCCAACGCGCTCGCCGCGGGCGGGTGTTCCACCGAGGCTGGGCAGACGGGTCAGGAGCCCATCGAGCCAGACGGTGAGAATGAACGCAGCGATCGTGAGCACGATATAGCGAGCGATGTGTCGGTTTTTTTGAGGACGGGAAGGTTGTCTTCCCGCGTCCTCGATGTGGGGCGCGGAAGATTCTGCGGTTATTGTCTGGAGCGTGGAGCTCAAGTTTGCTGAGTGTGACTGCGCAAGTGGGATGGTGTCAAGAGGAAAGGGGTTGCCCGAGTGAGGTTCCGGGTTGGGAGAAAGCTTTTGACCGCCGAGGACGCGGAGAGCTTCCGCAGAGAGAGCGCTGAGAAAGGATTTTAACCGCAAAGGACTTGGAGAACGTCGGCGGAGGCGCGCG
>Ga0126371_10002500_pt1 | contig 15838 bp, 10 predicted proteins | sample PanSoiMetaPlot_4_FD_110145 | JGI IMG/M metagenome (GOLD analysis project Ga0126371, IMG submission 110145) | Tropical forest soil microbial communities from Panama - MetaG Plot_4 | ecosystem: Environmental > Terrestrial > Soil > Tropical forest > Bulk soil | place: Panama | collected 2016-02-17 | reverse complement strand
TCCGGCGTGGGTGTACCTTGGTAACTCTGTGAATATCGGGGTGAAACTCGGGACCGAAATGGGTCAAAGATCAGCGACTTACGGACGATTCCGCCTTCCGTGCCCGACGAAAGTAGTAGAACACCGGGATGCCCGCCAGAATGATCACCGGCATTTCCACCAGAACCGCCGAAGAATCCGAACCTGATCCGCGAAGACTCTGAATAAACGTGTAAACCAGCAGGGTCGCGGCAGCGCACACGAAGAGAATCGGAACCAACGGGTATCCCCATACACGGTACGGGCGGGGGGCGTCGGGTTCGCGGCGGCGAAACACGAATACCGTGCTGGCTGTGATCATGTAGAACAGCCACTCCGCGAAGATCGCGAGCGTGAAGAACTGGCGAAAACTTCCACCCGCGATCAGCAACGCAAACGTCAGAAAAAACTGGAGAACGATCGCTACCGATGGCGTCAGAAAGCGTGGATGGACGCGTGCGATTGACGAAAAGAAGTAGCCGTCACGCGCGGCGGCGAAAGGAACGCGCGCTCCGCTCATCGTGCTGCCGTTGAGAGTGACAAGCATCGAAAGCGCCATGCCAGCCGCGACGATGCTCGCGCCCATTGCTCCTGCGACCAGCGCGACTGCATCTGATGCGGGACGTGGCGATGCCGCAATTGCCGAGGCAGGCATCACGTATTGCACGCCGGCGTTTACCAAGATGTACAGTGCTCCGACAATCGCAACGCCTGCAATAAGAGCGATCGGGATATTGCGATCCGGATTGCGAATTTCTCCGGCGACCATGTTGAGATCATTCCAGCCGTCATAGGCCCACAGCGCGGCGATCAATGCGGCCATGAATCCAGCGAGTCCGCCTTTTGCGCCGAGAAACGTTGTCGCGAAGTTGCTCAGGCCTCCGCCGTCGCGATATCCAAAACAAACAACGACGATGCCAAGGATGATCGCGATCTTTAGCAACGTGAAAATCAGCTGGAATTCGCCGGCTTTCTTTACGCCGATGTAGTTCAGAAACGAAATCAGTGCAGCTGCGCTGATCGCCGCCAACTGGCCGTACGTAATTGTGAGCGGCGCAGTTATCGCCACGTGCGAGAGGAACGAGAGTGCGGAGAAATTTCCAAGAATTCGAACAAAGCCTGTGGTGATGGTGGCCAGTGATGCAGGTTTCGAGATCAGCACCGTCGTCCAGGCATAAAGAAATCCGCCCAGCGGCCCGTAGGCGTCGCGCACGTAGACATACTCGCCACCCGCTTGCGGTTTCATCGCGCCCAGTTCCGCATAGGTGAGCGCGCCGAAGAACGAGAGCAGTCCGCCAACAACCCACGCGAGGTAAACAATCTTCCCTGAGCCGACTGCCTGCATCATCTCCGAGGGCACGAGGAAGATGCCGCTGCCGATGATGGTACCGACAACAATGGCAGTGGCGTGACTGACTCCGAGTTCGCGCGCAAGGTCCGGAGCCGTAGTGGTGTTTGGTTTTGCCGCGGATGACGAGGGCGCCGGCATGGAAGAGTTGGCAGTATACGGGAAATTGAGTCTGAGCCCGCAAAGAGCTGGGTAAGGCGATCGCGCGGATTTGCGAATGGCTGCTAGTGGCTGATGGCTTGAAGCTGAAAGCGGACCCTGAAGAGCAGCACGTCGTGTCGGAGCCGAACCCTGGGTAAGCGTCCATTTAGCTAAAAGATAACTTTGCGAATAAACGCGTTCAGGCGCATCGCTGAGGTGTCGGACGATCCGAACCATGGCTGGGGTTTCAGTCGGCGCCCTAAACGTATCCTAACGCGATTGGCAGCCATCCTGTGTGATGATGACGGGGTCTTTTTTCCGAGACAATCGGCCTGGAATGAACTTTCAATAACTTAGCTCGAAGTGAATCAAAGTGAGACGGCTGCGGTGAGGGATTCGGTGCTGGTGTCGAGCGGCATCGGGAATTAGCGGGTTACCTGGTAGGTTGTGTCGCTATCGTCATGACTCAGTTGCGGGCTGCCCAGGGCCCCGGCTCGCGACATACCCGATCGCGAAAGTGATCACCGTTCCAATCGCCACGTACCAGGTGAAGGCAACTTTAGTTCCGAGCCACAGATAGAGTTCCGTGATCAACCCGAAAACCATCCCGATCATCGCGCCGGTTTGATTTGCACGACGCGTGAGTACTCCCAGCAGGAACACACCGAGCAGCGCGCCGTAAGCGATTGAAGCGATCGTGAGTCCCACTTCGATCACGCGCGCGACTTTGTGTAGCGAAAGCACGGCGATCGCAAACAGAAGCAGCGCCCACAAGAATGTCGAGACGCGAGAGAGACGAAGCTGCGTGCGATCATCGGTTTGCGGATGACGGCGTAAGTAAAAATCAATCATCGAACTCGACGACAACGAATTCAGGGCGGCACTCAGGTTCGACATGGCCGCAGCGAGAATTGCAGCGATGACTAATCCGGAAACTCCATGGGGCAAATGGTCGACGATGAACCGGGGATAGATGTAGTCGGTTTTGCCGAAACTTGCGGACGGCCGCTGATAGTAAGCCCAGAGCATCACTCCGACGATCAGGAACAGTGCAAACTGCAAGAAGATCGTGACGCCACTCGACAGCAACGCAGTGACTGATTGCCTCTGGTTGCGTGCGGCCAGCAGTCTCTGCACGATCAGTTGATCTGTGCCATGACTGGCGGTGGTGAGAAATGCGCCCCCGATCACTCCCGCCCAGAATGTGTACGGCTTCCAGATGGTTGGCGTGAAATCGAAAACTCGCAGCTTGCCTGCGCTCGCGGCCAGATCATGGATCGCCGGCCATCCGCCGGGAACCAGATGCAGGATCACTCCGACGCCGACCAGCGTACCGCCAACATAAATCGCGGTTTGTACGACGTCGGTCCAGATGACCGCGGCGAGCCCGCCCTCGAATGTGTAAATCAACGTAAGCGCCGTGATGATCGCGATCGATGAGATCTCGCCTGTCCCCAACGCGATGCCGACGACAATCGACACGGCATAAACGCGCACCCCCTCGGCCGCGGCGCGTGTCAGCAGAAACAGGGCAGCCGTCAGAGATCGCAGGGGTTTGCCAAAACGCCGCTCGATCAACTCGTAGGCGGTATAGAGATCGCCGCGAAAGTAGTGCGGGAGGAGGACGAAGCTGATGATGACTCGGCCAAGCACATAACCCATCACGAGTTGCAAGAACGTCAGATTTGAGTCGTAGGCGAGGCCGGGGATGCTAATGATCGTGAGCGTACTGGTTTCGGCGGCGACAATCGAGAGCGCGATGGCCCACCACGGGATGTTGCGGTCGGCAAGAAAGTAGTCGCGCAGGGAGCGCTGCTTTTTGCGGAATCGCAGTCCGAACAGAGTGATTCCGATTAAGTAAACCGCGATGATCGCGAGATCGAGGTGGTTGAGGCCCATGGAATCGTGAAATCGTTGGCGAGTACTTCGTCGCGAACGATCTCTCGATTATGACGGCGCTGACAGCTTTTCGGGAGTGAGAGTCCTGTCACCTCGCGAGGTTTCCGCACTTTCGAAAAAGCTCGTAACAGCAAAGGGCGCAAAGAAGGGCCGCGAAGAGGCGCAAAGAAAATCATTAATCACTGAGGGCACGGAGGGAACAGGGAAATTGAGTCAAAGAGTCCGCGAGACAGATTCTTAACCGTCGGGATCCCTAAAAGAAGCTTTAACCGCAGAGATTACGGGGAAAGATCGCACAGGTCGCGGAGAAAAACGAAGGCCGCGTCGAGTGCGGAGCCCTTGAGCAGGAGCACCTGGACACCAGATGAGCACAGTTGCCGGTTCGCGCAACGCGGAACTCATTTCAACATGTGTTAGAACTTCCTCGTGGCGGTCTATCTGGGAATTGACGGTGGAGGAACGAAGACAACCTGCGTGGTCGCGGATGAGACGTCTGTGCTGGGGTCGGCGACCAGCAGCGGCAGCAATATCACGCGGTTGGGAGAGGCTCGCGTGCGCGAGTCGCTGGAGGATGCGGTACGGCAAGCGTGTGCGACAGCCGGGATCAATCCGGGCCAAGTCAACGCCACCTGTGTAGGCCTTTCCGGCGCGGGGCGACCGGAGGTTCGCGATGCGGTTGCGGGCATGATGGGAGAAATTGTTCGCGGGCATGTGGAGGTAGTGAGCGATCTTGAGACCACGCTGGAAGCTGCTTTTGGCGGAGGTCCCGGAGTGATTGTGATCGGGGGAACGGGTTCGATCGCATATGGGCGGGATGCAGATGGCCGCACCGCACGCGCGGGTGGCTGGGGGTTGGCGATCTCGGACGAAGGATCGGGTGAATGGATCGGGCGTGCCGCAGTCAGCGCGGTGCTGAGTGCGAAAGATGCCGGAGAGGATCCGCCGCTGCTTGGGGAAATCCTGAAGTTGTGGAAGATCTCGACAATCGATGAACTTGTGCGGCGCGCGAACGCGTCGCCGACTCCTGATTTTGCGAGTCTATTTCCGACGGTGTTGAAAGCGGCGGAAGCGCGGCAAGAGCCCGCAGTGAAAGTTCTGCATATGGCCGGGACGGCCCTTGCAGCCCTGGTGACCAATGTGATCGGGCGGTTATTCGCTGATGTGAAGGACGTCCCGGTGGCCATGTCGGGGGGAGTCTTTCGTCAGTCGGAATTGGTGCGAAAGGTTTTCTACAATGACGTCGTGGCGGCGCATCCACACACGCGCACGAAAGCGGAAGTGGTGGATCCGGTCGAGGGCGCACTGGCGTTGGCGCGGAAGGCGCGGGTGTAGCTGTGTGACGTAGTGCCGTCCCCTGAAGGGGATTCAGTCGGTACGCCGACTTACCCCGCACTTACGTGCCGAGCTACTTTCTGCCGTCGCTGCGCGACTGAAATGCTGAGGAATTAGGGGCGGCTTGAACAGCATTCGGTTTGAGACGGAGGGGTGGCTTACCTCGCACTAACGTGCGTGCTATCTCTGGCGTCGCTGCGCGACTTTTGCGCGAAGATTTGCACTTGAGATTTGAGGGAATGATGCCTGACGAAATCACGGGGGCAAAGACCGCCCGCGACGACGCGAGACATCCCGACGATCTTTCACGTCAGGCGGTGGATGCCGGGCTCAGCGAAGAAGCTGCACTGGAATTTCTGCGCACGCACGACGTCTCTCCGAACGTGCTTGAGCAGTTGGGGAAAAACGGCAACGTTCTGAAGCATCGCAAGGTTAAGCTGGCGCTCGTTGAGCACCCGAAGACACCGCGCCATGTCTCGCTTCCGCTCGTGCGGCAACTCTATACCTTCGACCTGATGGAAGTCGCGCTGACGCCAACGGTGCCGGCCGATGTGAAGCTGGCGGCAGACCAGGCGCTCTGCAATCGCATGGAAACAGTTTCGTCGGGAGAGAAACTGACGCTGGCGCATCGTGCTTCGGGACGGGTAGCAGGCGAGTTGTTGCTCGATGCCGAAGTCCGGGTGATGCAAGCGGCGTTGCAGAATTCACGCCTGACCGAGGCGGCGATCGTGCGTGCACTAATGCGGCCGGAGGCGCCGATAGCACTGGTGGAGGCGGTGACGCATCATCCGCAATGGTCGTTGCGGCGCGAGGTGCGGTTGGCGCTATTGCGGAACGAGAAGACGCCGATGGCGCGTGCGGTGGAGTTCGCGCGCGGGATCCCTGCGGGTGAGTTGCGCGAGATTCTGCAGGGATCGCAGTTGCCGGGGAATGTGAAGGCGTTTTTGCTGGCGGATTTGGAGAAGCGCGGGCAAGGAAAATCCCCATCCTAGCGTCGCAAAGGACGGGTCGTTAGGGAGGGGGCAGCCGGTTCGATTTCAGTGAGTTTCAAGCTTCGAGTTTCGGGTTTCGAATTACTAAATCCTCTTGCGGTCACTCGCGATTCCCAGGTTAGCGTCCAAAGGACGGACGCGAACCTGCGGCACCTTCCACCATCGCTGAACAGCGACGACAGATCGTCAGAGAATTCCCATCCGAGCCTGTGATTGTCCTCGAAGAACAAGAGGTCCTTCGACTTCGTTCGGCTGTGTCGCCTCACTTCGCTCAGGATGACAGAATTTGAGAGATGAACGTAATTGGAAATGATGGGTCCCGGTTCATTTACTGAGTTGAAGCACTGCGGGCGAGGCGTGCCCGAGCCACATAAAGACTATCCTCGGGAGGCGGCGCTGGCGGCGGGTTCGGGTTCTTTTCCGTGGAGCAATTTCACAATTGATTCGTACAGGCGAGCGCGGGTGGCCTGGCGGTCCTGCGCGCTGGTGATGTAGCGGACGTGAACTTCGACGCCTCCGCCGGTGGGCCGCAGATTAATTGCGGGCTTGGCTGAGAAATTCTGCACGCGGTACCGAGTCGCGGCTTTTTGCCACTCTTCTTCGGCCTGGTGAACGCTTTCTTCCGTTTCTTTCACGACGAGTTTCTGAATCGCCGCGATGACCGGGTATGGATTTTGCCCGCCCGGCACCGAGACGGTGAGTTCGTCCCAGAGCCATTGACCGGACGTTGAGAAGTTGAAGTAGTGGCCTTCGATTGCAAAGCTATTCACGAAAGTGACTCTGCGCCCGGTGGGATGGCCAGAGTCGGTCCAGTTGCCGGTTTCAAGCAGGGTCGTGCGCAGCAGGTTGATCTCGACAACTTCGCCACCAACGCCATTGATTTCGACCCAGTCACCGACGCGAATTCCGTTGCGCCCCATCAACACGAACCAGCCGACGAAGCCGACGATGAAATCTTTAAGGGCGACCGTGAGGCCTGCGCCCGCGAGCCCGAGTACGGTTGGCGTCTGGCTCGGCATGCCGAAGAGCACGAATGCGATGAGCAGCACTCCGACGGCTTGCGCGGCGAACCATGCCACTGCGCGCAGTGTGACCAGCCGCCGTTTATCGGTGGCGATCTTCAGCTCGACGAAGTAGCGATCGATGAGACGGCCGACCAGGTAGACAACGAGAACGATGAGCAGAATGTAAAGAACCGAGAGCAGAATTCCGTGCACAGCAACGCGCTGGCGGGCCGCGATGAGAGTGCCCCAGTTTTGGTAAATCTCGGCGAGTTCTTTCTGGTCCTCGATGCGCTTATCGAGATCGGAGACGGCTTTTTGGTCTTGCGATAGATGATGGAGCGCGTCGAGGGCATCTTTGGCGGCCTGTTTCTTGGATGCTCCATCGGCGGGTGCTTCGCCGTTCGATAGTCCCGTGGCCTTCTGTTTGATTACCTGCTTTTGATCTTCCTGCGCCTTCACACGCTGGTCGAAGGTGTCGTGCGCGTGGGCGAGGGCTGGGATGTCGTCAAGAGCACTCTGACGAGCTTGGGCCAGCAGCGTGCGTTTTTCTCGGAGCACCAGCCAGGCGCGGATCTGGGGATAGAGATTGCGAGCCCGATAGTCGGCGTCGCTACCTGAGTGGGTCTGGGAAATGGCGTCGGCGTGCCCAGCTTCGTGCTCTTGCAGAAGGCGCTGGATCTTTCCTTGGGCATTGCCCCCAGCACGTTGCAGATCTTCATTGGCGTCGTCGAGTTCATCCTGATCAAGTTCGAGCTGTGCCTTGGCAACATCGAGTTGATCTTGGACATCTTCTTTCGAACTGTCGGGTGCGGCGGCGAGTTGATGCGTCAGATGGGCAATCTGATCCTGATCGTTCTTGACAACGCCTTGCGCCTTGGCCGCCCGTCTAGTCAGTTCACGCTGTTCGGCCGTTGGCGTCGGAGGATGTTCGGTCGCTTCGCGGAGGGCGTCGGCGAAGGCGAGATCGACTTCGTAATCGGAAAGGCGTAGTGCCTGGTGCGCGAAATCCTGTTCTTCAGGAGTGGAAGCGAGGGCGGCGAGAGTACGCGCTGTCTGGACGGGCTTTTGATCGACGACGGGCGTGGTCTGGGCCGCAGTTTTCGTGTGATGTTCGAGAAGCTCCGGGGGCGCGCTATCGGTCAGCAGGACGCCGAAGATGGTGCCACCTACGAGCGCCAGCAGCGCGATCAGCGTGATCCAATGGCGGATGTTCATGGGCTTCTGAGACGAAGTGATGTACAGAATGTAACAGGGACGCGGTGCGTTGTGCGGGTGACGAGAGACCGAGCACCAGTGAGGTGTACTGGTGAGGGGGGATGTTGGGATCACCGAGCTTCGCTGGCCCAGGAATCCTCAACCACCACGCGCAAAACAGGTCCGTGACAAAAATCCCTAGCAGAGCCGCTGCATTGGTTGAGAGACATGAGGTCCTTCGACTTCGTTCGGCTGTCGCCTCACTTCGCTCAGGATGACAAGTAAAACTCTGATACTCATCACTCCGCTCAGGATGACAAGTGAAATTATGTGTAAACAAGAAAGCACGAGGCGCCTGCCGGGGGAGCAGGCGCCCTAGAGCACAACAAGGTGAGTTTACAGAAACGCGAGTTACGCAGCGGGAATGCGCAGCGACTGTCCGACTTTGATCTTGTCGGGGTCGGCGAGATTGTTGGCCTGGGCGATTTTCTTGTACTGATTCGCGTCGCCGTAGAAAAGCTTGCTGATCTTGGAGAGATTATCTCCAGCTTTCACTGTGTAGGTCTGATCGCCTTGAGCCACGGTGATTTCGTGGAACAGGTCGGAGTAGTTGGGGTCGCATGCTTTGATCGCGTCCCATACACGATTCTTGCTCGCTTCAGAAACGACGGTTGCTTTGATGTGAAGTTTGTCGCCTTGCATGTCGACCGCCTGGATAGTGGCGTCTTCTTTGGCAAGGACATCAAGAACGGGCTGGTATTTCTGCTTAAGTTGATTCAGGTCAGCCATGATTTCCTCCTTAAAGTTGAAGATGCAGGATCAAGATGAGGTGGCTTGACGCAGCGGCTTTCGCGGGCGGAGTGCCCCGCGAATCCTATTGGCGTGCAGCGAGCCGGGATGACGGCTTGTGCACGCAAGCGACTTCTTATGTGTGTCCCGGGTGGCGGCCACACGAATCGTTGCTACGGTGGGCACGTCCGGAAATTTCCTCGCGAAATTTGGGATGTGCGTACTTCATGAGGGCCTACTCGAAAGCGGGACAGAAGTGTCCAACTTCCGTAACTAAACGATTGACCCGACGGCGCCTAAGATTGACGGTCGGGTTCCCTATGATCGAAGACTGGGCAGCATTCCTTGACGCTGAATGGCGGCCTGTGCCGCGCTGGGCACTGGTGGCGTGGGCAACATTTTACGCTCTCTTCCTCGGCTACGTTTTCCACAGCCATGGCGACTTTCTTTTCATAGATTTGGCTAATTTGGTGGTGCATGAAGGCGGACATCCGCTGTTCGGATGGTTCGGGCCGACGCTGGGCTTATGGGGCGGAACGTTGCTGCAGTGGCTGGTGCCGTTTCTGTTAGCGGTGTATTTCTTCGTGGCGCGGCAGAAGTCGGCGTTCGTGTTCTGCACGTTCTTCTTCTTCGAGAACTGGCTGTATACCGCGACATACATGGCGGATGCGCGGGCAATGGTGTTGCCACTAGTGACGGCCGGAGGGGACTCGGACTACATCGAGCACGATTGGAATGCAATCTTCTCGAGTCTCGGCGTGCTGCAGTACGACACGACGATTGCTGGAGTGGTGCGGTTTCTGGGATGGTGCGGAATGATCGCGGTGGTGGTGTGGTTCGTTTGGAGCGGGTGGAAGGCGAGGGCTGTTGATTCCTGGCCGCTGGATGCCGAGGGGAGAAGGTTTGCGGAGTTTCTGGGAAAGAGGCGCTGATGGTTTCTGAAATAAGAGCTTGAACCGCGGAGGGCCGCGGAGAAGATCCGCGGAGTTCGTGGAGAAAGGCTTTTAACCGCACAGAACGCAAAGAAAGATTGCAAAGGACGCAAAGAAGAACACGCAAGTGCTCGCAAGTCCACGGAACAAACAATGCTGTCAAATAAACAATCCTCCCCAGAGCAAAAGAAGTACAAGTACAAACCCTCCTAGTTTGGTGTCTAAGCTACGTGAACAAATCCGCCTCGTTTGGTGTCTAATTAAGTTGGGTCTTCGATCAGGTTCCAGTGTCCGAACGAGACAAGTAGTTTCTTAAATCTTTCTCGAAAAGTGAGGCTCCCATGAGATCTCACCGTTTGCTGGTGTTGGCGGGTGCGCTGGTTTTGTTTGTCGTGGTCCTATTCGCGCGACAAGAATCGATGGAGAACGATCCGGAACTCAACGCGGGTATCAAGGCTTACAAGGACGCTCGCTACAAGGATGCAAAGCAACACTTTGCGCTTGCCGTCGCTCACGATCCTGCCGACGTGAAGGCACACATGTATCTCGCGACGGCCTATGCCCAGGAATACATTCCGGGAGCGGACTCTCCAGAGAACAATGTGCTGGGGCAGCGCGCGATTGAACAGTACAAAATCGTCCTCGAACTGGACGCCGCCAATACGAGTGCGGCAAAGGGAATCGGCTATTTGTTCACGCAGATGAAGAAGTTCGACGAGGCGGTGGAGTACTACCAGAAGGCGATCGAGATTAATCCGAAAGATCCGGAGAACTACTACTCAATCGGAGTGCTCGATTGGACGCGTACTTATCAGCCGAGAATGGAAGTACGGGCGAAGCTGAATTTGAAGCCGGAGAAGCCCCTGATCAGATATGCAGAGTGCCGGTCGGTGCAAGAGGCAAACAAAGAGTATGTCCAGTCAGGGATTGAGATGCTCAACAAGGCCATCGAACTGAGACACGATTACGACGACGCCATGGCTTACATGAACCTGATGTATCGCGAACGGGCCGATATTCAGTGTGGAGATTCGAGAGCCAACGCAGAAGACTTGAAGACGGCCGACAAGTGGGTGGATGTGACGCTCGCTGTCAAGAAGAAGAAAGCGGAGAGAGATGGGGCGTCGCCGTTACCGCCAGGAGTGACGCCAGAGTGATTCGACTGATCAAAGTTCTCCCTATTGCACCCAGTCGGCGATGAAGACGTTCGTCTCGTGCGGGACTTTGGCGTCGCGGCCGGAGATCCAGACGAGTTTGCTGCCATCGGGGCTGAACATCGGGAAGCCGTCGAAGCCTTCGGTGTAAGTGAGGCGCTCGAGGTTCTTGCCGTCGAGATCGACGCCGTAAAGTTCGAAGTTGCCCATCCCACCGGTTGATCCGACATTCGACGAGAAGATGATGCGTTTGCCGTCGGGATAAAAGGCAGGCGCGAAGCTGGCGGCACCGAGATCGGTGATCTCGCGCTTGTTGCTGCCATCCGAGTTCATCAGCCAGATCTCGAGGTAGGTGGGGCGGATGAGGTTCTGCGCGAGAAGGTCTTTGTAGTCCTTGATTTCCTGATCGGTCTTGGGATGGTGCGCACGGTAGACGATGCGTTTACCGTCGGGAGAAAACGTGGGACCGCCATCGTAGCCGAGTTCGTGGGTGAGTTGCTTCACGTTCGAGCCGTCCGCGTCCATGGTGTAGATGTCGAGGTCGCCGTTGCGGAGCGAGGTGAAGACGATCTTCTTGCCGTCGGTGGAAATGACGGCCTCGGCGTCGTAGCCGGGAGCGTTGGTGAGTTGTTTGACGTCAGAGCCATCTGGATTGGCGGTGAAGATATCGTAGGTCGAGTAGACGCCCCACACGTAGCCCTTGGAATAGTCGGGGCGCGGCGGGCACTCGGGGCTGCCGAGGTGGGTTGACGCGTAGAGGATCTTTTTGCCGTCGGGGTAGAAGAACGAGCAGGTGGTTCGGCCCTTGCCAGGGGAGACCATGTGCTGGTCGGAGCCATCGGTATTCATGATGAAGATCTGGTCGCATTTTACGGGATCGCGGGTGGACTGGAAGATCAGCTTCTTGCCGTCGGCGGAGAAGTAGGCTTCGGCGTTTTGGCCGCCGAAGGTGAGCTGCTTGATGTTGCGCAGGTGCTTTTCGGGCTGCGTGGGAGTTGAGGTGGAGGCGCCGGGCCCGTTTTGCGGTGGAGCGGCGGCGAGCAGGGCGAAAACGCATACGATCAGCGCGAGAAACGGGAGCTTTCGTTTCATGGGAGTGCTGGGTAGTTTAGCAGGACGCGATCATGAGCTGGCAGTAGCGTTTAGCCTGTCGGGATAGCGCGAAGAAAAGCTTTTAACCGCAAAGATCGCACAGTTGGGACGCAAAGAAACCCTTTACCACAGAGGTCACAGAGGGCACGGGGATCACGAGGAGTGGCATACCGGGGGCCAGAAAGGCAGGTCCTTTCCTGCGTTCGACTGGCGTCTCATTTCGCTCTGGATGAGAATCGGCGGGATGCCAAGAACATTTCCCAGGTTAGCGTCCAAAGAACGGGCGCGAACCTGGGGCACCATCGTACAAAAGAGGCGACAGTTCATCAGAGAATTCCCCTTAGAGTCTTCGGTTGCCGGAAAAACACGAGGTCCTTCGACTTCGTTCGGCGTGCGCCTCACTTCGCTCAGGATGACAATAATTGTTGGTGGAAGACGAGAGTAGTCTACAGAAGTTGACTCATCGACGAGACTACTCGTGGAAGGCGAGAGTAGTTTTCATAGACCAGCCATCGTGAAGCCTATTCGAGGCTCGTAGCTCGTGGCTTGCAGCTTACAACTTGTCGCTCACTTCCGAAAATGCCCGAGGATGGCTTCGGCCTGGGTGCGGGTTACAACCGCTGAGAGTGCGGCTGCGTCGGCCTGCTTCACCGCTTGAACGCTTCCAAAATGTTCCAGAAGTCTGCGTGTGGTGCTGGCACCGACGCCAGGGATCTCTAGCAGTTCGGTCGAGCGGTCGCGCATCTGGCGGCGTTTGCGATGGAACGTCACTGCGAAGTGGTGGGCCTCGTCGCGGATCTGCTGGACCAAATGCAAGACGGGATTATGGTGGTCGAGGACGACGGGTTCGTCTTCCTGCCCGTAGACGTAAATGATCTCTTCGCGCTTGGCGATCGAAGCCAGTGGCTGATTGATGATCTCGAGCGATTCGAGTGCTTGTGCGGCGGCGTGAAGTTGGCCAAGGCCTCCGTCGATAAGGATCAGGCTGGGCAGCTTCTTGTTTTCATCTTGAAGCCGCTTGTACCGGCGCGTGACCACTTCGCGCATGGAGGCGAAGTCGTCGACACCATGCACGGTTTTGATGATGAATTTGCGATAGTCGGATTTTTTCATGCGGCCGTCTTCCCAGACGACCATTGAGGCCACGGTTTCAGCGCCCTGGATGTGCGAGATATCGAAGCACTCAATGCGTTCGGGGCGCTCGGCGAGGGTGAGCGCGTCTTGCAGAGCGTCCTGGATGGCGCGCGTGTTGGGCTTCATGACGCGGAAGCGTTGATCGTAAGACTGCTTGGCGTTGTTGCCGGCAAGATCGATGAGCGAGCGCTTGTCGCCGCGGCTGGGGACTTCGATGTGGACGCGCGTGGCGCGGGCGCCAGTTGCAGCGAGCTGGTCGGAGAGAAGTTCTTCCAGTTCCTCGCGATCTTCGAAGTCGGTGGGGACGTAGATGTGGCGCGGCAGGTAGGGCTGGCCGAGGTAGAGCTGGGTGAGGAAGCTGGAGAAGAAGTCGCCGGGATCGAAGTCGGGTCTGTGCGCGTGGGCAGAAGCCGCCGAGCTTCGCTCGGCCTGGGCGGACGAGGCGTCCGCCCCCACGTGGTTCGTGGAAACGCTCGCAGGCGTGTCGTCGCCGGCAAGCTCGACGGGCGAGACGCCCGTCGCTCCATCGTCGTTCACGACATGACCCGGATCTACCGAGCTTTGGTCGATCTGAGCAGATGAGGCTTCTGCCCCCACGTGGGTCTCAGAGACGTCTGCCGCTACGTGAGCAGTGGCGAATTCGGGCAGGTCCTCCCAGAAGAATTCGCGGCGATCGAGGACGCGGCCTCCGCGCATGTGGAAGAGGTTCACGGCGAGCATGCCGCCTTCGTAGTGATAGCCAAAGACGTCGGCGTCGTCGCCTTCGACGCTGGCGATGCGTTGCTTCTCTTGAAGAAGTTCGACGGTTGAAATCAGGTCGCGATACTTGGCGGCGCGTTCGAATTCTTCGGCGGCTGCTGCCTGCGTCATACGCTCGCGCAACGAACGGACCAGATCGGTCTGGCGGCCTTCGAGGAACAGCTTCACGTCGCGGACGGCTTCGCGATAGGCCTCAGGCGTGGTGAGGTTTTCAACGCAAGGGCCAAGGCAGCGCCGGATGTAGTACTGCAGGCACGGGCGCGGATGATAACGCGTGAGGTCGACTTTGCAGGATGGCACGAGAAAGTGACGGTGAATCAGGTCGACGATGCGGTAGGCCAGGTTGGTCGGAAAATAGGGGCCGTAGTACTCGCTGCCGTCCTTGCGCAAGCGGCGCGTGACATAGACGCGTGGGTAGCGCTCTCCGAGTGTGAGCTTCACGTAAGGGTAAGTCTTGTCGTCACGCAGAAGGATGTTGAAGCGGGGCTTCTTCTGCTTGATGAGGTTGTTCTCGAGGGCGAGGGCCTCTTTGTTGTTGGCGACGACGATGTAATCGACGTCGACCGCCTCGCGGACCAGGGTGCCGGTCTTGGCGTCACCGATCGTGCGGCCTTCGTGGAAATAGGAACCGACGCGGCTACGCAGGTTCTTCGCCTTGCCAACGTAGATGACCTCTCCTTCGGCGTTCTTGTACAAGTACACGCCGGCCGCGGTCGGCAGCGTACGAATTTTCTGAAGGAGATCCATCGAGGGGTAGCTCCATTTTAGATGAGTACGTTGACGGGACAGTCGCGGGGGCGGTCGCGCATGATTGCAGATCTGGAGGGGTGAGTTCTGTCGTCCCTGCGGGACTTGCTGGAACTCGTCGCCTCTAGCCAAGGCTGTCGCCCTGGGCTAATCTCTGCCGCTCTTGACGGAGCTGGTTTAAATTGCGGTGCGGACCGCTCCGATCAGCCTGCATGCTCGGGTCAATGTTCCGCAAAAGAGCTGGTCCTCGGTAAGGGACTTCAGCTTGGTTTCACGGTTCATCCTTGCCCGTTCGATCTCATGAGAGGAACGGAACGGGGTGGCCGAATTCGCGGCGATTTCTCGCTGACCTCGGCGGATTTGGGGCTAAGTTCGGTTGGTGTTCTGTGAGCGGCAGCGAGTTCGATCTGAAGTGTCGGGAGCCAACGTTGCGGATGAAGCTAGGGCACCGTATAAAATTTCTATGGCCCTGTGTCCCCTTTGCGTCATCCAAGCGAATGACAACAAAGTGCAACAGTGCGTAAGCTGTTGCGGTACAATGGTTTACCTGCCAGTGACCGGGGTGCGGAACTTGGCATGACCCGTGCATGAGTCGAAAGCGGGACGCGGAAGTTCATGGCCCCCAGGACTTAAACAGTATCGAACGGAAGGTTAGAGAGGAAGGAGCCCTCCAAGACTATGAACCGCACTTCGTTAGTGATTCTCTTAGCGACCACTATGGCCGCCTCTGTGGGATGCGCCAGTAAGAAATACGTCCGGCAGGAAACGACCCCGCTCATCAACAAGACCAATGAGCTCGACGACCTGACCGCGAAAAACACCAAGGACATCAAAGACGTCGATGCGCGCGCGCAAGCCGGCATTCAGGCTGTGCAGGCGAAAGCTGCGGAAGTCGATCAGAAGGCACTGGCTGCCGGTCAGACTGCGGATCAGGCACAGACGGTTGCCACTGCTGCCAACAAGCGCGTGGACGTGCTGACCAACACCGTGGCGAATCTCGATAACTATCGCCCGGTAGCCGAGACGTCTGTGCACTTTGGCTTCAACAAGGACAATCTGACCAAGCAGGCCAAAGAGGCGCTTGATCAACTTGCGACCGACATACCGAATACGAAGGGTTACATCGTGACGGTGGAAGGCGGAACCGATTCGGTTGGTCCGGCCGACTACAACTACGATTTGAGCCAACGGCGCGCGAACGCGGTCATTCAGTATCTGGCGTCTGAGCACAACGTTCCGGCGCACAAGATCTATCTGATCGGGTTGGGCAAGGATAAGCCGGTGGAGTCGAATAAAACGTCGG
>Ga0126371_10002499_pt1 | contig 15841 bp, 16 predicted proteins | sample PanSoiMetaPlot_4_FD_110145 | JGI IMG/M metagenome (GOLD analysis project Ga0126371, IMG submission 110145) | Tropical forest soil microbial communities from Panama - MetaG Plot_4 | ecosystem: Environmental > Terrestrial > Soil > Tropical forest > Bulk soil | place: Panama | collected 2016-02-17 | reverse complement strand
GGCATCTACATCATTCACTCGCAGGAAGGCTATTTCTCACTCAGCGCGGTCTGCACCCACCTCGGATGCCTCACTGCGTGGAAGCAGGAGCTGGGCATCATCGCGTGTCCGTGCCACGGCAGCAAATTCGAGCAGAGTGGAAAAAAAATCGAGGGGCCGGCGCCGAAGCCGCTTCCCTGGAAACGTGTCTGGATCAACGACGATGGCGATCTGCTCGTCGATCGCTCCACTGACGTTCCCGCGCTGGCGCGCGATTCCTTCGTGAGGGTCTGATATGGCAAAGACCGTTTCTTCCAAGACCATGGACCAGTACTTTGACGAACTCCAGCAGACACGAGTCTGGCGATCGATCTTTCGCAGCGGCACCGGATCGAGCACGCTGAAGCGTGCGCTCGCGATTCAGCAGAACGTCTTTCTGCATTTGTTCCCGACCAAAGTCCGCACGCGCATGCTCAGCTTCAGCGCGACCTGGTACCTGGGCACGCTCACGCTTGGAACATTCCTCATCTTGGTTGCGACTGGCATTCCACTGATGCTCTACTATCACCCGTCGGCGCCACAGGCCTACGCTGACACCAAGGATCTGCAGTTCGTCGTTTCCTCTGGATTGTTCTTGCGCAACCTGCATCGCTGGTCGGCCCACGCGATGGTGTTTCTGGTCTTCGCACATATGTTCAAAGTCTTTTATCGCGGAGCCTATCGTACGCCGCGCGAATTTAACTGGGTGATCGGAGTCATCCTCCTCCTTATTACGTTGCTCCTGAGCTATACAGGATACCTGCTTCCCTGGGATCAGTTGGCATACTGGGCCATTACGGTCGGTTCGAACATCGCTTCGGCAGTTCCGATTGTCGGGGACAAGATACACTTCCTCCTCCTTGGTGGACACGCGGTCAACGCCAATGCCTTGCTGCGCTTTTATGTGCTGCACTGCATGATTCTGCCGTTGACGGCGATATTTTTTGTGGCGATTCACTTCTGGCGGATCCGCAAAGACGGCGGACTGTACAACCACGGCAGCGAGCCGGCGACAGTCCGCGCCAGGAACAGCGTTTCAAGTCAGGAGGTCAAATAGCCATGGCTGGCTCGAAGGATTTCATTGCCGGTATTGACTCGAACGCGAAGAAGTCTCCCCGCCGCATCGTCTTCATCACGCGCCGTACTTCAGCGCAGGTGAAAGCCGAGACCGAAGAGCAACTCCAGACGTTTCCCGAAGTTTTATTGCGCGCGGCTGTCGCGGTGATGACTCTCGCGACCGTATTGATCTGGATCGCGCTTGCATTCAATGCACCGCTCGAAGGATTGGCTGATCCCTCGCACACGCCAAACCCGGCGAAAGCTCCGTGGTACTTCCTCGGCTTGCAGGAGATGCTGCATTACTTCCCGCCAGTGGTTGCTGGTGTGCTCGTGCCCGGGCTCGTCGTGATGGCGCTCATCGTTATTCCGTATTTTAAGGTCAACATCGAAGCGGAAGGTCTATTTCTCAAAGATCGCCAAAAGCGCTTGCGGATCTTCTACATCGTCGCCAGTCTGTTGTCGCTCTTTCTTCTGTTATTCAAGGTGTACGCGGCGCTGGTTCCGACCCTCATCATGGCTGGACTCATGCTGCTCGCAGCACAGAGTTCGCTGCAATCAGCCTCGGCATTCCGGCGATACCTGGCGGCACGACCTCTTTCCTACTGGGTGATGACTTGGTTCTTATTCGAGCTGGTGGTGCTCACCGCCATCGGTACATTCTTCCGCGGACCAGGCTGGTCCTGGGTCTGGCCGTGGCAAGGTTCATAAATATGAGGATGCGGCGGTCATGAAAGAAAAACTTACGTCGCTCTGGCGAAAACTCTTCGGAGATAGCGCTCGGGCTTTCGGCGTCGTCAGCGTCGTGTTTCTCGCGTCGATGGCGATTGCTCCGGCGAAGAACCTTTTTAGCGAGTGGCGCCACTATCAGCACGGTTATCTGAGCATGATTCGAAACCGCAGCGAGGCGAATACGTTGCAGCGTCATTTTCAAGGCGGAATCCAACAGATATGGCTTCCGGAGCTTGGTGTCGTCGACCGTTGCACGAGTTGCCATGTGGGACTAAAAGAACCGAGCCTCACTGATGTCGCGATGCAGCCGTATCGCAAACATCCGGCAATCCCTCATAACCTCGATCAGTTCGGGTGCACCACTTGCCATCGCGGACAAGGCGCCGCCACCACGGTCGCCGAAGCGCACAACAGCACTCTCGCATGGGAGCAGCCGATCCTTCCTGCGAAATACATCGAGTCGTCCTGCGGAGAGTGTCATCGCGGGGAACTTCGCGGAACGCCGCAACTGAATCAAGGCCGCACACTGTTGGCCCGCGAGGGTTGTCTGCATTGTCATACCGTGAAGCTTGCCGACGGCAACCCGATGAAGGCTACGGATGATCCACACTCGCTCTCTCACATCGCCGACAAAACGACGCGCGAGTGGATCTTTGCCTGGCTGAAGGATCCGCAAGCTTACGCGACGACCTCGACCATGCCGAACTTTAAGCTGAGCGACGATGATGCGCGCGACATTTCCGCATTTCTCATTGCCAACAGCACGCCTCTCGCGGGTGACACGGCTCAACTGTCCGCCAAAGCATCGGCCGATCCAGCGGCTGGAGCCAGCCTCTATGGAGAATCCTTCTGTGCCTCGTGCCACGCGGTGCAAAACGCCGCCGGAAACATGGTCGGTGGAGATGTCGGTCCCGAATTGACTCGCGTCGGCAAGAAGGTCAAACCCGAGTGGCTGCAGGCGTGGTTGCGCAATCCGCGGACGTACGATCCGGAAACCGCAATGCCGCACTATCGCTTTAACGACGGGCAAGTCACGACGCTTTCCGGATTCCTGCTCGGGAAATCCGATTCGGATTACCTCGCCAACGTTCATCTCGACGCCGCAACACCCGAGCAGATCGCGCACGGCAAGCGCCTCGTGTCGGACTACGGGTGCGCCTCTTGCCACGAAATTGCCGGCATCAAGAAGCCGGAGAACTTCGCACCCGAACTCAGCCGCATCGGCAGCAAGCCAGTCACGCAGCTTATTTTCCTCCCTGGTATGCAGCACACGCTGCCTGACTACATCGCGGGAAAGATCAAAAATCCGCGAGCGTTCTCGCCCGGCCTGAAGATGCCACAATACACTTTTACCTCAGCACAGATCGACGCTCTGACTACGGCTTTGCTTTCGTTGAATGAACGCTCTTACTCTCTGCCTTCATCGCTGGCAGTCGCAGGACACGCCGAAACCAACTATCAACCCGCAGGCAAGGCCGGAAAGCTGATGACCGATCTCGCTTGCTTCAGCTGTCATCGCATTAACGGTCACGGCGGCGACATGGCACCCGATCTTACCTGGGAGGGCAGTTCGGTACAACGCGATTGGCTGGTGCAGTTCTTCAAGAATCCCGGAACGTTGCGTCCAGCACTCATCCGCCGCATGCCGCGATTTAACCTGACCGACGCCGAAGTGAACGAACTCACTGACTACATCATGACCGTTTATCAAAGTTCGGCTGTCGATCGCGACTCGATGCCACTCAGTGGTTACTCGCAGGGTCAGGTCGAACTCGGCAAGCAGCTCTTCTCTGGCAAGTACTCATGTCAGGGCTGCCATATCGTCGACACCAAGAGGGACAAAGGCTACATCGGTCCAACACTCACGCATGTTGGCTCACGCCTCACTGGGGCCTGGGTTTATCAGTGGATGAAGAATCCGCAATCTTTGCGCCCCGGCACAATGGAACCAAATCGCGCCATGAGTGACGAAGATGCCCGCGCCCTTACCGCATTCTTGATGTCACAAAAAGGTGGAGAGGAATCTCCGGCTCCCGCCAAAGCAGCGACGCACAGAGCTCACACGGGGGAGGTCGCAAAACGATGAAACCTTACATTGCATTCCTTCTCGGGTGTGTCCTGATGGGAAGCTCTTGCTCGCGCAAGAGTGAGTCGGTTGCGCCGCTCAAACCAACCGCGTATGGCACGGCCATCGTCGAATCCAGCGGCGGCAAGCAGTTCGCCCAAACCGGAAGCCCGTTACCACAGCCTGTCGTGGTTCAGGTGAACGACGCGCAGGGAACTGCCGTCCCCGGAGCTCTCGTCGAGTTCACGTCCGCTTCGGAAGTTGCGTTCGATCCAGCCAGCGCGCTTACCGATTCCAGCGGCCAGGTCACGACCAATGTCTCGCTCGGCGGCATGGCAGGTCGCTATCAGATCACCGTGTCGACGTTCGACAAGTCTCACAAGAAAGTTGAACTCAAGCTGGAAGAGATCGCTCTCGGATATCAGCAGACCCTCGGCCGCCGCCTCAACGAACAGTATTGCGACCGCTGTCATAACCCGGAGTCCACGGCCGAGCGCGTTTCGAACTACGACAACCTCGAGGTTAAGCCCCACTCATTCACAGAGGGGGACACGCTCAACAAGCTCAGCGACGCAGATCTCACCGCCATCATTACAAACGGCGGGCCTGCCCTGCAGAAGTCTGCCCTGATGCCCGCCTGGGGCAACACGCTCAGCAAGTCCGACATTCAGGCCTTGATCGCCTACATCCGCGCGGTGTCTGATCCGCCCTCGAAAAACGCGGGTCCGTTGTACGCGGCTAAATAGCGAAATCTAACGTGCTTCTCGATATGCTGCGAGCGAAGTTCGTCGACTGTCTGCAGCGAAATCTCCTGAGCCTTGCGTCTCTATGTGACTGTTGTCATATATCTATGTGATTTCAATCACGTGACCCGTTTCCGGAATCCGCGGGTATGAAGGCAATTGCGAGCGTTGAGGCTCAGACCGCGGTGTCAATGTGTGACCACAATCACGTTTCCCAGTGACTCAATACACGGTCTTCGATGCTCCCCTCTGGCATCCTGATTCCCGATTAGAGGTGACCTATGGCACAAGACGGTCGTGACATTCTCGACGTACTTCGATTCGAACTGAGTTTCGTCCTGGATGGAGGTTATGGACGTTCACCGCATGCTCCCTGGCGGGCTCCGGCAATCTTTGAGGACTCTCCAATCTGCCCAAATTTCTGCGACCCGGCGCGCCCGCATGCATGTGAGAACTGCCTGCTGGAGCAGTTCGTTCCGGATGGTCAGCGCCAGGAGAGCGGCCCTTGTCGCTTCATTCGGGTCGGGAAAGATGGACAAACTGTGGAGGACTTATATCGCACTGGCAACCAGGTGGAGATGGAAGAGGCCCTGGCGAATTGGTTGCGTGTCCAGATCGCGAGAATCGAGCATGAGCGCGGCATTTCGCGCAAGGAGGGAGCCGCGTAACATAGCGCGGTCCTTTTCGGTTCGAACTAGACAATCAAGGCGCCACGACCATTGTGGCGTGTCGCTAACTCCCAAGGAGACGTAACGAGTATGGCTGAAGAGCATGCATATCGAGTTGCCGCATGGTGGACGTCTGGTCGCACTGGTTTGGCAAAGTCAGATTCTGCGCCCAACGCAATTCACTTTACCGCACCGACGGAGTTCGGCGGACTGGAAGGCCGCTGGACTCCCGAAGAACTACTGCTGGCCGCGGTCGCGGGATGTTACACGACAACCTTGCGCGCCATTGCTGGCGGAGCACAGTTCGATTTCACTGATCTCCAGGTCGAGGCCAGCGGCACAGTGCGAAAAGCGGAATCGGGTTACAGCTTCTCGCAGATCGTCGTTCGTCCGAATCTGAAGATCACTTCGGCAGAAGAGCGAGACCGCGCGCTCGAGTTGCTGAAGCGAGCCGAAAAGCTATGCTTGGTTTCGCGCGCGTTGGGAACGAATCTGAAGTTCGAGCCACAGTTGGAGATCACCAAGCCCGCTTCCATCTCCTGAAAAATGTAGCCCGGACGCAGCCTACCCTGAGCGTAGTCGAAGGGTCCGGGGTTGCACGCAAAGCGCACAATGAAGATGGAAGATGCGTAGTTCAGTGCTATCCTGACCGCCGCGTCCGAAATCCTCCCATATAGAACGTCTCGGCCTCACACTGATTTGCCAGCAAGAGCAAGCGAACTTCGGGAGCTAAAGCCCAAGATAGTGTCTGGCAAAGGCTGACCAGCCGTCAAAACACCAGTCTTTGACTCTTGAACCCCCTGCCGCTTGAAAAAGACCTGAAGACGTTCGCAACAGGGCAGAATCAGTTCCTGACGTGCCTCAACAAATTCATCGACGACACGAAGAACGACACGCCTGTTAACGACCCTTTAGGTGACTTTGCCTAAGCCAGCACAACCTGGGGACCGGGCGGATGGCCACAACCGGACTCAACGGATTTTCCTGATTGCCGGAGGCTTCCAGCTGCCGTCGAGCATGGACTGCTCCGGCCAATAAGCCCGCAACCAAAGAGAAAAACTCACTGGCAGGGGCTAGTATCCAGTTAGCTTCCTTCTCATTGCCCGGCGACTTGTTCCCGAGATAGAGCGTGACACCACCGTCTGGGTCGTACTTCAAGGTCTCGGAGTTCTTTGTTCCAAGAGAGTAGCGGTGCAGGTCGTTTGCATAGAAAAAATGCTGCGGATCATACATCGTCAGGGACCAGAAGCTCTTCCCCGGCGGCAGCTGGCCTTTGGGGAAGATGACCGCATACAACGAGTTGCCATTGAGCTGCTTCAGTTCTGTGTCGTTGTCTGTACGGTAGTACTTTGTCTCGGTGCGCCTGTTGTCGTACGGAGCGGCATCCATCATGCCCGCACGGTGAATGTAGTCGGTACCAAACGCACCCAGATTGTTCGGGGAGGTCCAGCCGTTGGCGGCAGGCTGGCCGTCGTAGCGCCACCGCATCAGCGGCTTGATTAACTCTTCATCGGCCGCGAAAGCCGTCTCCCGCAGCGTGTTCATCACGTCCGGGTCCTTGGCGGCAGCGTCGAGCACGCTCTTGATCGACTCGTATGTTTCTTCTTCTCCGGGCAGAGGCGGGATTTCTTTCATGATCTGAGGTAGCTGCTGGTCGAAGAAGGTCGCCGAGTCTACCCATGGCGGCTGACGGTTGGCGTACTTCGCAGGTGTTCCCTCCTTCTTCACATTCGGAATCTTGCTCTCCACCTCAGTGGGTAAAACTCGATTTGGTTGATCAGCGGTTGGACGGCCGCACGAACCTGGGGGCTGTCCGCCATGAAGACGCGCGGAAGGAAATTGCGCCATCCGTGGAGGAACGGAACACGCCAGCGATGCCGTCCGGGGTAGCGCCCTTCCAGTTCGGTCCCGCAATCAGGTAGAAACCGGGCTTGGTGCCGTATTGCTTGCCGAGCTCGCTGAACTCGTCGGCGCGCGCGTTCTCCACCTCGATCACCCAGTAGCGGTCGCCAAACTCGGGCACCTGAACGACCACAGGCTCCTTCCCGAGGTCCTATAACTTATCCCGTACACCACATCCTGGTCGGTTCGCCTAACATCCGCTCGCTGGGATCGACATAGTCGTGCCACATTACGAGCTGGTTCACGGGCGCCACGCCAATGCCATTGACCATCACTGGCTCGGTCACATTATCGTGCGTCTCCCGATGGTTGACGGCAAGGGGCCGGCCCCAGATATAAGCCATGCGGCCTACCTGTTGCACATACACCTTGGTCCACGGACCGGGCGCTGGGCCGGGAACCGGGCTAGCCGTCGGGGAGTGCTGAGGCTGGTTCTGTGACATAGGAGCCTGCTCGCCTGAGCGACTACCGCCGGTGCAGCTAAGGCGGTTGAGGAGCACCAGTAAAGCAATGAACAGTGGATAGTTTTGGCGTGATTCCATAGGGCTGGATAGGCGGAATTTCTGCACGCCCAAGTTGAGGCTACTTCGAGGATCAGTGCCTCACCACTGGCAACAGCAACAGAGTCCCGGCGGAGCAGGCTTAGCCCAAGACCCACGAACACTGACACCTTTACATCGCCCACAATTCATGGTGGGTGAGTGGAATACGTTATGAAAAAGCTCGCACACACTGCAGAAGTATTCGCACCAGTGCGAAGAGCAATCCGACAAGTATGACCGTGCCACCAATGAGTATGATTTCACTCAGGAAATCAGGGCTCATCAGGTCGGAGGGATGGATGTGGCGCTTCGCGCAGGCCGCGCGGGATTTTGGCGGTTGCGTGGTCTTTAAACTCTGGACCATGACCGTTGCAGCGTATCGGCTGCTCGGACAACATCCAACTGTATGGATTTGTAAAGGAGCACTCGAAATGTAAAAGGGGACGTAGATCGGGGTTATAGTCGTGTTGCTTCATCGTTCTGAGACGATAGCTGGCGTAAATGCGACTACGCTCACCTTCCCGAGCCACGGGCAAAAGCGCAAAGTTTTTCACGCATCGGTGGTGAAGGTCGACGGTGGCGGTTTCTCGCACGCGCCAGTCCACAGAAGAACCTATGATTTCATCGCGGCGGAAGGATTCCTAAGTGCGGGCCCGCCTTCGCGGTCATCGATCGCCTACACGATTTTCAGGCAGTCAGGAATCGGCCTGTCGCGTGACCTTGACCACTGCCCAGCGTGCCCTGCCAAACCTATTTATGGAATCAGTTCTAGTCGTCTACGCAAGCTCAAGCCGCGCCGACACCGACGACGGATCTTCCGTCGACCGCAGTTTGAACCCCACCTTCTTAAACACAGCCTGCGTCGACAGATTCTCGCGCAGGATTTCTCCACTCAGCCTGTGAAATTGCTCTTCGCGGGCAACACGCGCCACTCGACTCAACAGTTCAGTTCCTAATCCTTTACCTTGCCACTTATCTGAAACCAAAACCGCCGCCTCTGCCTCTCCGCGATTGATTGCGCTGAAGCGGCCCACGCCCAGTACTTCATGCTGCCCGGTGTCGGGATTCCTTCGCTCTGCCACCAATGCGAACCCTCGATCGTAGCTCGCGAAACAAATCCGAACTAACCGCTCGTGTTCTACCCGTGTGCTCAAGCTGAGCGAGCAGAAATACCGCAAGTAGACGCTGCGCTCGGAAAGCGTGTAATGGAAGCCCACCATGAGGGGTTCGTCCTCGGGACGAATCGGGCGAATGGTTACGGGGGTTCCATCTCTGAGTTTCCATTCCCACACGTACTGCGCTGGATACGGCCGAATCGCGGCACGCGGGAGGCGCTCGGGAAGCATCGAGGAATCGTGCAGCATGATTCGCGCGTCGAGCGCAATCACTTCATCGGGCGTCGCCAGCAGCGGATTGATGTCGATTTCCTTGATCCACGATTGCTCCACGACCAGTTGGCTGAATCGAACCAGAACTTGCTCGAGCGTTTCCAGATTTACCGGCTTTCGTCCGCGCACACCTTGTAGCGCGGTGAAAATCTTGGTTTGCTCCATCAGACGTTGCGCGAGCGTGGTATTTAGCGGAGGCAAGGCCAGCGCGCGATCACGATAGACCTCGACCATCACCCCGCCCGATCCGAACAGAATCACCGGTCCGAATTGAGCATCCACGCTGCTGCCAAGAATCAGTTCATATCCGTCGCGCCGAACCATCGGCTGTACGGTAACGCCGGCAAAATGCTGCGCACCCGCCTTCGCCGTAACCGAGTTGCGAATCGCATGAAAGGCACCGCGCACTTCGTCTTCGCTACCCAGGTTGAGACGAACGCCGTCAACATCTGTCTTGTGCGCGATGGTGTTGGAAAGAAGTTTGAGCGCGACCGGATAACCGATGTCCGCCGCAATCGCGGCTGCCTGCTCCTCCCCTTCCGCAGCACGCGTTTCGACTACCCGAATTCCATAGGCCGCCAGCAGCTTCTTCGCCTCAAATTCGTTCAGCATCGTCTGGCTGTCGCCGCGCGCCTGCTGGACAAATTCCGCGACCTTCTGCCGCGCTTCGATACCCGGCTCTCCACTCTCAATCAACGCGGGAGTTTCATACAGCCCACGCAGGTTGTAGGTGTAGCGCCACATGTAGGTGAAGGCCCGCGCCGCCGTGTCCGGATACGAGAAGGTCGGAATGCCGGCCATATTTAGAATCGCTGTGCCTTCAGCGACTCCGTCGCCGCCCATCCAACTCGCAATCAGCGGTTTGCCCGAGTTGTGCGCGAGCTTTGCCATCTTGTGCGCCGCTTGCGTCGGATCGGCGAGCCCCTGCGGCGCAATGATGGCGAGCAACCCGTCGCTCCCTCGATCTTTCGACACAATGTCGACTGCTTTCACAAAACGTTCCGCGTCGGCATCGGCCAGCACATCAACGGGATTGCTCCGGCTCCAGTGGGAAGAGAGAAAGCCATCAAGTTCGTGGAGCGTTTCCGGCGAGAGAACACTCAGTTCGCCGCTTGTCGCCATCAGCGCGTCGGTGGCCAATACTCCCGGGCCGCCGGCGTTGGTGACGATACTGAGCCGCGGTCCGCGCGGGCGAGGCTGTTTGCTTAGCACCTCCGCCATATAAAAGAGGTCCGCGATATTCTGCACGCGCAACACGCCACAGCGCCGCAATGCCGCTTCCAGTACATCGTCGCTTCCCGTCAGGGCTCCAGTGTGCGACGCGGCTGCGCGCGAAGCTGCTTCCGAACGTCCCGCCTTGATGACGATGATCGGCTTGCTCAATGCAATCTCGCGCGCGGCCGCCAGAAACGAGCGCGCATCTCCCACGGATTCCATGTAAAGCAAAATGCTCTTGGTGTGCGGATCGTCGCCGAAGTAATAGATCAGATCGCCCCATCCCACGTCGAGCATCGAGCCGGTCGAGACAATCGCGCTGAATCCGACATCTTCCTTTGCGCTCCAATCCAGGATCGCTGTCTGCAGCGCTCCGCTCTGGCTGAGGAAAGCGACGCTGCCTTTCTTCGGCATCGACTTCGCAAATGTTGCGTTCAGCCCAATTGTGGGATTCATGAAACCCATGCAATTGGGTCCGATCAAACGTAAAGTTCCACGCGCAAGATGCGTCTGAATTGCATCTTCGAGTATTGCACCGTCGTGACCTTGTTCGCGGAAGCCGGCAGAAATCACGACTGCTGACTTCACGCCCGCATCCACACACTCGCCGACAATTTGCGGCACGATCTGTGCCGGAGTTACCACTACCGCGAGATCAACTCCGCCAGGAATGTCCCCGATTCGCTTATGCGTCTTGATACCGAGCAGTTCATCACGTCCGGGGTTTACCGCATAAACCTTGATGGGAACTTTGCTCTCGAGCAGATTTGAAATCACACTTCGGCCTACGGTTCCCGCGCGATCTGTAGCTCCGATCACTGCGACGGAGCGAGGCAGAAACAGTGGTTCCAACGCTCCCCGAGCAGGGGGTGGCGCGGTGTAGATGTTCCCGACAGGCGATGCGGCGGTGACGCTCGATAACGAACTCACAGAAGGCCTCCCGTTGATCTGGCGAACGCCCATTTTTTCATAATCATAGAATTCCTGTGTGCGTGAAGCCCTCCCGCCTTATACCCTCGATCACTGACCTTTGACTTACCGCTGCTATTTTTGGCATATCCATGATCACAGGGGTCCGTGACTGCAATCACAACCAAAAGTGCGCGGGTACACTCTAATCCAAGGGGAGGTGTAGCTGCATGCGCGCCCCTTACGGACTAAATATTCTTGATAATTGCCTCACTTGTTCGGTGCGTGAAGAGCATTTGTTCTGCAATCTTTCGGCTCACGCCGGACAACGCCTTAATGAAATCAAATCCACCGCCGTCTATCCTAAAGGCGCCATGCTTTTCATTGAAGGGCAGCAACCACGCGGAGTTTTCGTACTGTGCGCCGGGAAAGCCAAACTCTCCACATCATCTCGCGAAGGCAAAACCATCATCACCAAACTTTCCGAAGCGGGCGATGTGCTAGGTCTCAACGCCGTTGTCTCCAATCGACCCTACGAGGTCACGGCAGAGATGATGGAGCCGGGACAAGCGAACTTTATTCCCCGTGAATCTCTATTGCAGTTTCTGCGAGAGCACGGGGAAGTAGCGGTACGTGTGGCAGAGCAGTTGAGCCGCAACTACTACACCGCATACGAGGAAATTCGCACGCTCGGGCTTGCGACCTCGCCTTCGGAGAAGTTTGCCAAGCTCCTGCTTTCCTGGTCTAGCAAGAACGCCCAGAACGATGGTTCCATGCAGGTCAAGCTGACTTTGACTCATGAGGAGATCGCCGAAATTATCGGGACGACTCGTGAGACCGTTAGTCGCCTGTTTTCTGAGTTCAAGAAGAGACAGTTGCTGCAACTCAAAGGCTCAACCCTGATGATTCGGAATCGCCCAGCGCTCGAGAAGATCGTTCAGTCCTGAGTCGTTTCCGCACCTCGTACCGAGTCGGCAATACATTCTGCGCCGCGGGAAATTTCTTCCCCGCGGCGTCTTGTATTTTCCTGCAGATCGTTTATCTAGCGAGCTTCACCTGTGCCAACACACATTCTTGTCCGTCTCTGCGTAACTACTCTGTTGCAAGAAACGGCCTGCATAAGCGACGGATTCGGCAACAATGGAATAAGTCGCCCATGCGTCCCACTCCACACCAGCGTCATCTCTTTCGCGCAGCGCTCGCAGAGCCAGAACCGCTCGTACAGTGTGTCTGACGAATCACCAATCAACGCTTCTATTTCCGGAGTTGGGCTCAGGTGAAACAGTTTTCCTTCGCGTAGATAATGCCACTGCTAAGAGCACTTCGGATTGGCACCCTTCAAAAGCACAGCACACCTACCGACGTTCGTAGCCTACGCCGTCTCCGGGAATTGCGAGATGACCGGCGTCATCATTCTGAGTAGGGTTCGTCCCGAGATCTCGCAGACAACTGCGCCCTATAACATCACGAGGTGGTGCGATCTCACTGTTACTCTATTAACGATGACCCAAGTCCGATGTGCTGCACTTCTTTTCGATCTCGATGGTGTGCTGATCAACTCGACTCCGGCTGTGGCCCGCGTCTGGCATCGCTGGGCTCTCGAACACGGTTTTGATCCGGAAGAAGTCGTTCCGCGCGCTCATGGCCGTCCCAGCCTGACGACGGTCCGCGAATACCTTCCCAATGCTGATCACGACGCGGAGAACCGCGAAGTGGAGCGTCGTGAAATCGAAGATCTGGAGGGCGTAGTTCCGCTCCCCGGTGCGCTCGACCTGTTGGCCAGTCTGCCGCCGGATCGGTGGACCATCGTTACGTCCTGTACCCGAAAGTTGGCGGAAGTAAGAATCAGGGCTGCGGGCCTTCCACTTCCTAAGAGGTTCATTTCTTCGAACGACATCACTAATGGCAAGCCACATCCCGAGCCATACCTGAAGGGAGCCGCGGTTCTCGGATTCTCGGCTACCGAATGCGTCGTTCTCGAGGACGTCCCCGCAGGAGTAAGAGCCGCTAAGGCTGCGGGCGCCAGAGTGATCTCGTTCACCACCACCGTGCAACCTTCCGTCTTGCAGGAAGCTGGGCCGGATTGGATTCTACAAAGTTGCGCAGATGTACGAGCTTCTCGTAATGAAAATGATTTAATCCTGAACCTCGCACGATGAGGAGAGACTCAAACCACCCAAGTACGCCGGACTATGAGTCGCCGCTGGGAACGATCGGCCGGCATCCTTTTCTAAAGCCAAACTGAGACTATGTCGATGTGGTCCTTAGTATTGCAATAGTGTCCCGACAGGAGGACCATGTCCACACCCGTCGCGTCAAACTCGATCTACCGCGAATTGCAAAGCTTCTTTGATCAGCGCCGCTCTGACCTCGGGCAACTGAAGAAAGATCTTCAATCCCGGCGATCTCACGTCGCGCAGCCGGACTACCAGACACTGCAATCGCTGGGGGCAGTCGGGGCCGTTTGCTGATGGAGGTCGATTCGGTGCTGCGAACCGCGAAGAGAATTTTGAAGACACCGGCGGAGACCTGGCTGGTGCCCGTCGCGCTCTTCTCGCTCTGCATCAGACCTTCGTTGCTATGAATGTGAACCGCCATGACGTACTTTCCCCGTTGCCCGCCGTGCCTGCTAAAATCCCGACCCCCCAGTCCGGAACAGGGCAATGTGGTCCGTGTGATTGCTTGAGCGGCCAATTCCGAACGGCGGCGAGTCGGTTCCACATCACCATAATTCTCGACTCGCCGAATCGGTCTCCCTGCTTTCCATATCCGCATCCGTAGTAAATTGAACAACCAGATCCGGGGAGAAAGCATCCACATTCCGAGGTCGAAATATGAGAACGAAATCGACATCTTTGATGGTATGCCTCCTCACTCTAATGAGTCTGACGATGGCCGCACAAAATGCGCAACGCGGCCAGCCGTCCGCAAAATCTGAGGAAAGAATCACACGAGAAGTTCGTCACGAACTGCTCATGCTCCCCTACTTCGGAGTGTTCGATAACATCGCCTACAAGGTTGATGGCTACACGGTGACCCTGCTCGGTCAAGTGGTGCGGCCCTCGCTTAAGAGCGATGCCGAGAATGCCGTGAAGCGGATTGAAGGCGTCGAGAAGGTCGACAACCAGATAGAGGTCCTTCCTCCCTCAACTATGGACGACCGCTTGCGACTTCAGTTGTTCCGCGCGATCTACGGCTATGCACCCTTGCAGAAGTACGAACTCGGGGTACAGAAGCCCATCCGCATCATCGTGAAGAATGGACGAGTCAACCTCGAGGGCGTGGTCGATAACGACACCGACAAGAACCTTGCTAACTTACGCGCCAACAGCGTTCCCGGAATTTTCTCAGTGACCAACAACTTGCAGGTGGCGGAACCGAAATAGGTGAGTCTGCGATTCAGGCGTATTGGCACGGTAGTTCTGTCTAAATGGCCCTCAGCGCTTGCAAAAGGCGCGTCCTGACAGCCTTATATTTTGCCTTAGTCCTATTCGGGGAAAACTGCACAACAACGATTTTCTTGCGGGGACGGGTATAATTCTCCCGAACTAATTTCCGCCCCAACGGACCCACTGGAGGAAACCCGATCATGAGTTTTCATGCCATAAACCGTCGTAATTTTCTGAAAGTAGCTGGCACTGCAACCGCCGCAACCCTGTTCACCCCTCGCTTCAGTTGGGCCGCCGGCGAACACAGAATCAAGAAGGTGGGCGTCCAGCTCTATACCGTGCGCGATCTGATGAAGAATGACTTCGAGGGGACAATCGCCAAAGTCGCACAGGTCGGCTACAAAGAAGTCGAGTTTGCCGGCTACTTCGGACGGACTGCGGATCAGGTCCGTGCCGTCCTCGAAAAGAATGGTTTGAAGGCTCCTTCCACCCACGTGCAATACGACGAACTCGACGACAAGTTCCCGTCCGTCATCGATTTCTCAAAAGCAATCGGACTCGAATACATCATTTGCCCGTGGATTCCGGAAGAGCTTCGCAAGTCTCCCGACATCTGGAAACAAGCCTCCGAGAAGTTCAACAAGTGTGGTGAGCAAGCCAAGGCTGCCGGGATGGAGTTCGGCTATCACAACCACTGGTTCGAATTCATCGAGACGGACGGCAAGCTGCCCTACGATGAGCTGCTAAAGCTCTGCGATGCCAACCTGGTGAAGATGGAAATGGATCTTTGCTGGATCACCGCCGCCGGCGCCGATCCTCTGAAGTATTTCAACGAGTATCCGGGACGTTTCCCGCTCGTGCACGTGAAAGATCTCAAGACGAAGCCCAAAGTAACGACTGGCGGCGCCCAGAACTTCGGCGATACTGTCGATCTGACCGAAGTCGGCAGCGGCACTATCGACTGGAAACGCATCTTCGCACAATCCGACAAAGGTGGCATCAAGCACTACATCGTTGAGCATGACCACCCGAAGCAGCCTATCGAGAGCATCACGAAGAGCTATGTGTACCTGAGCAAGCTCACCTGGTAAGCCTTGCCACCTCAAACGCCTGGCCCGGCATCACTGCCGGGCTTTTGTTTGTACGCCGTGCATGTTCGACCGCTTGGAGGTGAAAGTCCTCTACCAACCGGATGGAGGTGAAGGGTAGCGAAG
>Ga0126371_10002498_pt1 | contig 15843 bp, 11 predicted proteins | sample PanSoiMetaPlot_4_FD_110145 | JGI IMG/M metagenome (GOLD analysis project Ga0126371, IMG submission 110145) | Tropical forest soil microbial communities from Panama - MetaG Plot_4 | ecosystem: Environmental > Terrestrial > Soil > Tropical forest > Bulk soil | place: Panama | collected 2016-02-17 | reverse complement strand
TCCTCGAAATCGATGGCGATCGATACGGCCAGGCGCGCACCTTCAGGCCAGACCACGACAGGCGGCCTGCCCGCGTACCCGGCGAGGTCACGGGCCCGTGCGTCGTCGGAACGGTGTGGCGACCGGGGTGCCGGCTCCACCGCTCAGACGCCGAGCTGAAAAGTGATGGCGAACCGCTCCTCGAAGTCCACCTGCTGCGTCAGGCGCCAGTCCGCCCTGGCTGCCGTCTCCAGCTCGACCTGGGTTTCTGCGGACGTGATGATCACGATGCGAGACTCCGCCTGGTACAGGGGATAGCGATCGAGCGAATGCCACGTCCCTCGCCTCAGGACGTAGCCGCACGAGCCGTCGACCACGAAGGCGCGCACGTCCTCGGGCCTGGGAATCGCTCCGGGGTCGTCCGGATCCGTCGGTGCTGCGACCGCGAGCAGTGCGGGGACGTGCCCCAACGGGATGAAGGTCTGGGTCACCCCGAAGTGGCGTTCGAGCCAGGTGAATCGCATGCCGCTGAACCGGCTCACCAGCACCATCAGGAGGGGAGCGCCGTCGATCTCGAACGGCGTCTTCCAGCCGTCGCTCATGAGGCCACGGAAATCGGGTGTCTCCAAGCGCGGGGCGAGCAGCGATCCGAACGGACGAAACGACTCCTCCGTCATCGGCTCGGCCTTGATCTCGACTACCTTTCCCACGGTCCGCTTCTCACTCTATGGCTTGCTCACTGCGCCGAGAACCCGCCGTCGACCACCAGGACGGAGCCAGTCACCCAGCCCGACTCCGCCGAGGCCAGGTACAGCGCGGCCTGCGCGACGTCGTCCGGGAGACCAAAGCGTCCCAGGGGGTGGGCTCGTCTCCATTCGTCGGGATCGGGTGCACCGGGCCGGGCGAACCAGGCGGCGAGTCCATCGGTCTCGACCGCGCCTGGGCATATGGCGTTCACCCGTATCCCCTGCTGCGCATGATCGATCGCCATCGCCCTGGTCAGGGCCACGAGGGCGCCCTTCGACGCCGTGTAGGCGACGGAGTTCCGGCTGCCAACCAGGGCCTGCTGTGAGCTGTTGATGATGATCGATCCCCCGCCGCTGTCGAGCATGAAGGGGACCACGTGTCGACAGCAGAGGAACGTCCCCGTCAGGTTGACCGCCAGGGTCCGGGCCCAGTCCTCCTCGTCGGCGGTGAGCACGCTGCCAGGTCTGGAGAAGCCCGCGTTGCAGAAGAGCACATCGATCCGCCCGAAGCGCTCGACCGTCTCGGTCACCATCCGCCGGATGCTCAGCGCGTCCGTGACGTCTGTGTGCTGGAACGCCACATTGGCGATGTCCGAGACGGCACGATGGTCGCCGAGCGACGCTGCCATGACCTGCGCACCCTCCGCAGCGAACAGACGCGTGGTCGCGAGGCCGATACCGGTGTTCCCACCTGTGACGATGGCAGCTCGGCCGGACAGCCTCACCGTTCGAAACCACCCGACCACCCGATGCTGACGCACCAGTCAGCCAGACCCAAATCCTCGTCCATCGCGTCCTCGATCTGCCGGCAGGATGATACTCTCTCCTCGCCCGTGCGGTCTTCCGTTTCGCATACTGAAAATGTTCTGCCGCCAGGGGGCATTCTGGATCTCTCCCTGCAGATCTCGAGCGGGATGCCGGCGCACGCGTCGTTTCCGCCGCCGCTGGTCGAGCCCTTTGCCACGCACGAGTCGACTGTGAAGGAGGGCCTCGGAACGGACCTCGATCCCCACTCCTATGCGGTGAACCGGCTCACGATGCTCGAGCACGTCGGAACGCACGTCGACGCGCCGCTCCACTTCGGCCCGGCTGGAACAGCGATCGACGAGCTGGACCTCGACTGGTTCCATGGCCCCGCCCTGTGCCTGGACCTCCGCCACATCCCGGACCTGGGAGACATCGACGCCACCGATCTGGCAGCCGCGGAGCGAGCAGCCGGGGTGAAGGTCGAGAGACACATCGTGCTCATCTGCACCGGCTTCCACGCGCGCCACTGGCCCTACCCCGACGTGGTCACAACCAATCCCGGGCTCACGGCAGAGGCGACCCACTGGCTCGCCGACCGTGGATCGAGGGCTCACGGTGTCGAGGGCCCGTCGACCGACCGGGCGGGGTCGAGGGAGTTTCCAAATCATCGCGCTTGCCGCGACCGCGGTCTGATCCACTACGAGTGGCTGGTTGGTCTGGAGCACCTGCTCGGCGTCGGTCAGTTCTACTTCATGGGCTTCCCGATGAAGATCGCGCACGGGACCGGCTCTCCGGTCCGAGCCCTGGCGGTCATCGGAGGCCCAAATGTGCCTACGGGTACGGCACCGGCTCAGCGATAGCGCGGTACAGCTCCGGATTCCGAGCGCTGAAGTGGTGAGACGTGGACCGCGCCGTCCGCATCGCGTCCAGGTCGAGGTCGGCCACGACGACGTCCTCCGCGTCGATCGCCCCCTGCGCGACGACCTCGCCGGCAGGTGAGATCACGCGGCTGCCGCCGAACAGTCGGTCCCCCCTCTGCACACCCACCACCGAGCAAACCACGTACCAGATGCCGTTCTCAGAGGCTCGCATGTAGAGAGCGTGCGTCCAGAAGTCCTCGAAACCTCCCGCAGACGCCGAGACGTTGACCAGGAAGTCGGCGCCTTTCAGCGCCTGAACCCGGGCCACCTCTGGGAAGTGAATGTCGTAGCAGATGTGCACGCCGATACAGCCCAGATCGGTGTCGAACACCGGGATGTCCCGGCCCGGAGAGTAGAAGCATCGCTCCTGGGAGACGCCCTCGCTGTAGATGAACGCCCCCACATGGGCCTTCCGGTAAACGCCGATCAGGCCCCCCGGACCGATCACCACCGCCGAGTTGTACACGTCTCCCGGTACCACGCCGCCGAAGGTCCCAATGCCCGCGATCAGGTGGACGCGGTGCCGGGCCGCGGCGTCGATCATGCTGCTGACGTGGCGGTCCGGTGGATCGAGGACCGACGCGTAGCGGTGCAGCCACTCGTCGGTGCGGTACCCGGACAGGTACATCTCTCCGAACACCACGAGGTCGGCGCCAGCCGCCGCCGCGTGCTCGATGGCAGAGAGCGCCCGATCCAGGTTGCCGTCGCGCGGATCGTGGGTCTCCGTACCCACCTCTGACCGGCTCTGGACGAGCGCCACGCGAACCGTGCGGGGCGCAGATCGCTCAGTCCGCACCCCCGGGCCGGCACTCGGCGACTCGATGGCTGCCATCTGCGACACCTCCTTCCGACACGTACCCGGGCCGGATCCGGCGTACGGTCCCGAATGTACGGCACCAGCACATGGGAGAACAGTCCAAGGCCGTATGGGCGCTAGGATTTGGCCTTGGCGGCGTCCTGGACCGCGGCTGAGGGTGAGAGTTCCGTTTCGACCGCGCTGGGTTCGCTCGTGACCGCCTGTGCTGCCACAATCACCGCGACGCCGACCAGGATGACGGCCCCGGCCCCCAGCGTTCGCACGGTGAGGCGCTCTCCCAGGAAAAGAGCGCCCAGGACAACGGCCACGATCGGGTTCACGTACGCATACGTGCCGACGACCGACAGCTGCGCGTTTCGTACGAGCCACTGGAAGACGCCGAAGGCGAAGATGGCCCCGACCACGAGCAGGTAGGCGAACGCGATCGCCGACTGTGGCGCAGGCCGAGCAAAGTCCAGGCGGCCCAGCTCGCCGGCCGAGACCGCCACGAAAAGCGTGACCAGGCCGCCGCAGAACATCTGCATGCCCGCTGCCAGGAAAGGGTCGGCCGGAAGCGGCGCGCGCTTGGAGTAGACGGAGCCAGCCGCCCAGCCGATCGCGGTCAGGAGCACCGCCGTCACCCCGCGCAGGTCACCGACGCCGGTGCCGGTCGGGGCGGCCAGGATGACCAGCCCGCCGAATCCGAGCCCGAGGCCGGCGACGGTGAGCCGGCGCAGCCTCTCACGGAGGTAGACGCGCGCGAAGAGCGCCAGCCAGGCAGGAACGGTGGCGACCACGATCGCGGCGATGCCGCTCGGCACGAACTGCTCGCCCCACATCAAGCTGCCGTTGCCGAAGGTCACCAGTCCGATACCCACCAGCACGGCGGACAGCCAGTGGCGGGCCGGTGGCAGGCCCGTTGTCCATCCGCCGCGGACGATGACAATGGCGACCAGGGCCGGCCCTGCGATCGTGAACACGGTGGCCGCCAGGAGCAACGGGGGGATGCTCTGGATCGCGACCCGGATCGCCAGGTACGTGGTGCCCCAGACGATGTAGAGGCTGCCGAGGGCAGCCGCCACCGTGAACCTGGAGGAAGTGCGCTGGCCGGCCATCGACGGGATGGTAGACGCTTGGTGGCGAGCCGACGACCGCCGGGTTGATGTTCGGCCCTGCGCTACGGGCGGCCGCCACCGACGTCGGTCACCACGTGGAGGACACAGCCCGGCTTCCCGGAGGCGTCCTCCAGGGGCACGTGGTGGACTCGGATGCGACTCCAGCGTGCCGGGCGAGGCATGCTCGGCACCAGACCTACAACGGTCCGCCTGGTAGTGCATGTTGTCCGGCTTCGGATCCTGGCCAGGGCTCCCTACTGTGCCGCTTCCACGCCGAGCTCCGCCGCGCGGCTCGCCAGCTCGACTCGCGAACGCAGGCCGAGCTTGGCGTACGCGCTGCCAAGATGCGTCTCGACGGTTCGGTGTCCTATGCCGAGGCGTGCCCCGATCTCGCGAGCGGTCAACCCCCGGACGGCGAGTCTGGCGACGTCACGCTCGCGAGGGGTGAGTCCCTCCGCCAGCGCCGTTCGCGCCCGACCGCCTTCCAGCCTCAGCAGCCGCTCGCGCCGCCACACCGCGTCAATGGCCGTATACGCCTCGACCGCCGCCTGGAGCGCGGCGCGTGCATTCTCCCCGCGTATGAGACGTGCCTTCGCGACCACCTCCAGGGCCCGGGCGTGGAACAGCCGAAACCCCGTCGCCTCGAACGCCGCGGCTGCCTCCCGAGCCTCGGCCTCGGCCTGCCCCGGATCTCGGCTGAGCCACGTCAGGCCTGCGCCCAAGCGCGCGATCGCGTCGTACAGCGGGGTCGAAAGCTCTGCCGCGATGCGTTGCAGGCGCGAGGCCGCCGTCGCGGCGGTCGGGGCGTCACCCGCCTCGACGGCAACCTGCGCCCGGTCGCACTCGACGAGCGCCGCCACCGTCAGGGCGCGCATCGAGTCCAGGCCGTCGGCGGCGTCGGTCAACGCCGAAAGGGCGTCGCCGAACCGACCCTCTTGCCAGGCGAGGAAGCCGCGGGCCCAGACGCAGTGATAGCTGGCCGCGTACCAGTGGGAGTCGCCATAGGTACTGGCGCTCCGCTCCAGCAGATCACGAGCGGCATCCGTCCGGGCCAGCTCGCCGGCCACGATCGCCGCCATGGCGATCGCCCACGCCCTCCGCCGGCCCAGACCGCCGCGGCACCACGACATCGCCTCGTCGGCCCGAGCCAGGGCGGCGTGCAGGTCGCCCTCCATCCAGCGCACGCGAACCGAGATGTCCGGGAGGATGGTGTCGGGGTACGCCGAGGCGTCGGAGGCGCCCATCCGCAGTGCCGCGTCCGCGTCGGCCAGCCGTCCGGCGAAGGCCCTGATCTGCGCCAGCAGCGCCCAGTTCGTGATCGAGCGGTGGACGATCCCGCGCTCCCTCACCAGCGCGATCGCGCGCTCCACCACCCGTTCGGCCTCCTCCTCCCGTCCCTGGAGGAGGAGCGCGTAGCCGAGGGTCGTCAACGCACTGGCGAGCGCCTGCTGGTCTGACTCCCGCTCCGCTTCGGCAAGGACCTGCCGCGCCGCCGCCTCCTGCCCGGCTAGGTCGCCCGACAAGCCGACCAGAAACGCGGCCATGTCGTCTGAAAGTCGCGCGTCGTGGTAGCGGCCGGCGTCCCGGAAGAGTTGGCCAGACTCCCTCGCAGCGACGAGCGCGTGCTCCACGTCACCGGTGTCCCAGCCCAGGAAGGCGGACTCGCAGTAGCGCACCTCGGCCCGGAGCCCGACGTCGTCAGACGTGGCCGCCACGTCCTGGATGGCCGCGATCGCTGTCCGCACCGCCGTCTCGCCGACCTCGAACTTGTGGTCGATGAGCCAGTTGGCCTGCCAGCGCACGTACTCCAGCACCTCCAGCCAGCGTGGGTGGCGGCCGGGCAGGATCTCGACCAGGTCGCTCAGGCTGGCGCTCGCCTCACGCAGTGCCTCGCGCTGGGAGGCGTGTCGGAGCGCCCGGCAGAGCACCTCGATGGCGGTTTCGTCGCCCGGCGCGGCAGAGCGCGCGAAGTGTGGCGCGGCGTCCGACAGCCGGTCGCTCTCCAGGAGCGCGACCGCGATCCGACGATGCAGCTCGCGCCGCCGGGGGGCGGGGATGGCGCCGTAGAGCGCCTCCTGTACAAGCGGGTGCGCGATCTCGTACACAGGCTCGCGGCTGGACCCGATCTCCGACACGAGCCGTCCCCGGATCAGCGGCTCCAGCGCCTCCGACAGCGAGGCCGAGCCGAGACCGGTGAGGCCGGGCAGCTGGCTGAGGCTGGCCCGACCCCCGAGCACCGCGAGCATCTGGAGCACGTCTCGCGCCCCGCCGCTCACGCCACCCATTTGCGACCGCACACGCTCCGTCAGCTCCTCGGGCAGCCGCATGAGATTCGGGCGTGCCCAATCAGCGCCCTCGTCAGCCAGTGCGTGCAGCAGCCCGATCGCGAAGAGCGGGACGCCGCGCGATCGCGACTCCAGCCACGCCACCAGCGCCTCCGGCGCGCGACCGTCCGGGCTCGCGGCGGCAGCCAGCTGGGCCAGCTCTTCGGTCCCCAACGCCGAGAGCTCCAGTCGCCGCAGCAGCCCGTCCTGCTCCAGCCTGAGCACCAGGTCGCCAGCCGGCGACGCGCTCAGCTCGCCCGGCCGCGCGGCGGCGATGAACAGCACCGGAGAGCGACGCAGGGCGCGCACCAGGTAGTTGAGCACCTCCAGTGAAGACGCGTCAGCCAGGTGGAGATCGTCCAAGAACACCAACACGGTGTGCTGTCGGGCCAGGTTCCCGCACAGCACGGTCATCGCCTCCAGCACTCGCGGGCGAGAGGGCAGGCGGCGCGGTGAGCCGCCCGCCGCCACCGCGGCGCTGGGGAGCACCGCAGCGGCATCATCCGTCAGGCCTCCGCACAGGCCGCGAACGGCCACTGGCCGCAGCTGCCTGAGGTAGCCCTCGAGCGCCTCCACGAAGAGGCCGAACGGGTGGGCACCGGCCAGGGAGTGGGCCCTTGCGGTAAGCGCCAGCACACGATCGCCACAGCGCGCCACGAACTCGTCGGCCAGCCTCGTCTTGCCGATGCCGGGCGCACCGCTCAGCAGGATGCACGCGGCTTCGCCGGAGCGGGCTCGTCGGAGCGCCGCGTGCAGCTTGCCGAGATCGGCGGTACGTCCGACCAGGCCGCCACGCGCAAGCATCCGCATGCCTCTTCTTATCTGGCGCCTCCGTGAACCTCCGGGGCGCTACGGAGTCCGAGGAGGGTCGCGAGACCTCCGTAAGCGCCCGGATGCGTTCGCCGCGGGGCGTACCTACCGTGATCTGGTATGAGTACCGTTGTCAACCTGCAGGCCGTGAAGGAGCGGCAGCAGCTCGGGTGGCAGACGGGCGACTACCCGCGCATTGGCGTAACCCTGCAGATCATCGCCGAACTGCTCGTGGAGGCAGCGGACGTACGCGCAGGAGAGTCTGTTCTCGACGTCGCATGCGGGCAGGGAAATGCCGCCATCGCTGCGGCGCGTCGCTTCGCCGAGGCCACCGGCGTCGACTATGCGCCCAACCTGCTGGAGCAAGCGCGTGAGCGCGCCCGGGCCGAGGGGCTGTCCTGCGTGTTCGTCGAGGGAGACGCCGAGCGCCTGCCGTTTCCCGAAGCCGCGTTCGACGTCGTCCTGAGCACCGTCGGCGTCATGTTCGCGCCCGATCACTCGCGGGCAGCCGACGAGGTGGTGCGCGTGACGAAGCCGCGTGGCCGGGTCGCGCTCAGCAGCTGGACGCCTGAGAGCCTTCCGGCCCAGCTGTTCGGTGTGGTCGGCAAGTACGCGCCACCACCGCCGGGTGTGCCCCCTGCTGCCGGATGGGGGACGGAGCAGCACCTGGCCCGGCTGTTCGGCGGTCGCGTCGAGTGGGCGTCGTTCCAGGTCCGGCAGTTCTGGTTCCGGTACCGATCGCCGCAGCACTGGGCTTCGTACTTCATCGAGCACTACGGGCCGATCACTCGTGTGGCGGGCAGCCTCGACGCCCCGACGCGGATCGCTTTCGAGCGGGACCTCACGAGTCTGGCGCAGCGGTTCAACACCGCGACCGACGGCACGATGGTGGCGCCGGGCGACTATCTGGAAGCGGTTGGAAGGCGTTCCTGAGCGATACGGGTGAGCGGGCCGAGATCGACCTCCCGGCTGCTCGGCCGGCTCTCGCCTCCGACAGGCGGCTCGCGCCCGACTGGACGCGAGCCCCCCGGCCGCCGAGCCGACGGCCCTTGAGCCCGCGGTCAGTCCGCCGGGCGGCGTCCCCAGGCGGTGACCATGAACGGAGGCGCGTAGTGGGTCGAGCCGTCCCCGGCCATCGTCCCGAGGCCGCGGTCGACATCGTCACTCGTGACCAGGCGCGCACCGACGAGGCGTGGGCCGAGCTGCTCCAGGGTGCCGCGGACCCAGTTCTCGGTCCCGCCCGATACCAGCGGGGCGTGCACGACCCCGCCCACGCGCTCCATCCCCACCGCCTTCAGCTCGCCGACCAGCCGCGGGCCGAAGCTGCCGTCAGCGCCGGCCGCGTCGAAGAGCCGGCCCACCGCGCCGTACAAGTGCTCGAACAGCGCGCGGTGCTCGGCGGGGTCCGCGTAGCAGGCCAGTGCGGCCGCCATGGGGCCCCCGAAGTGCGTGTCCTCGATCACCGCCCACCCGCCGGGTTTCAGGGCGGTGACAACGCGTCGCAGCGCGCCCCGGTGGTCAGGGATGTGTTCAACCACCGCTCGCGCGTGGGCCAGGTCGAACGCGCCGCGCTCGAGCGGGTCGCTCAGGATGTCGTGGCGGCGGACCTCCAGGTTGTCGAGGCCGTGTCCCTCAACGAAGCGCGTGTCGAGGTCGGTCGCCACGACGCGGCCGGTTGGGCCGACCCGCTCCGCGAGCCAACACGCGATCCCGCCGGCGCCGCAGCCGACCTCCAGGCACCTCCAGCCCTCGCCGACGCCCACCCCGGCGAGGTGGCGCGCGGACTCCTCGTCGAACAGCGCCTCCAGCGCCAGCAGACGATCGCGCTCCATCGTCCACTCCGGACTGAACACGTAAGTGGTCACAGGACACCTCCAGCAAGACAGGCGGCGGGCAGCTCGAACCAGCGCAGGCGGTCGAGCCGTCCGCCGAGGACGGCGGCCGGCCGGTCGCCGTCCGGGCGCGGGCGGGCGAGGATGGCGGCGGCGTCGCGCAGGCAGCCGGCCAGCTCGTCTTCCGCCACGAGCCGTCGGCGGGCGCCGGCGGTCGGCCACGGACCGGGCACGGCGAAGGAGAGGTCGGGAAGGCCGGCCGGCGCCGGCGGGGCGTCGCGGTGGCTCCACAGGCCCGAGCGCGCGTCGAAGCGGTAGTCGGGCAGCAGCCGCGCGCCGCAGGCGGCCACCAGGTGCACCGCCTCCACGATGTACGCGAAAGTCGGCTCGGAGAGGTAGTAGCTGAAGCTCAGCCGCGTCCAGCCGGGCTTGATCCCCAGCCAGCCGTCGACCGCCTGGGCGGCGAACTCGTACGCGCGGTCGAGGTCGATGCCCAGCAGCCGGTGGCCGTAGGGCCCGGCGCATGAGCAGCCGCCGCGCGACTGGATGCCGAACAGGTCGCTCAGCAGTGCCGTCACGAAGTTGTGGTGGAGCCGGCGGCCGTTTGGCCCGCGCACGACGAACGAGACGATCGGCAGCCGCTCGTCGTCCAGGTTGCCGAGCAGCTCCAGGGTGGGGTTGGCGCGCCAGGACGCGATCGCGCGGCGCGTGAAGTCCGCCTCCCGCTCGACGATCGCCGCAGTCCCGACGGCCTCCTTCAGCCGCATGACCAGCCCGGCCCGGATCGACTCCACGATCGCGGGCGTGCCGCCCTCCTCCCGGTGCGACACGTCGTCCACGTAGTGCTGACCGGCAGCGTGGACGTAGCTGATCGTGCCCCCGCCGGGGACGGTCGGGACGCGGTCGCGCGCCAGGTCGCGGCGGAGCACGAGGATACCGGGCGTGCCGGGGCCGCCGGGGAACTTGTGCGGCGACAGGAAGACCGCGTCCTTGCCGGCCAGCGGGCGCCCGACGGGCGGCAGCATTCGGACCTCAAGGTGCGGCGCGGCCGAGGCGTAGTCCCAGCAGGCGAGCGCGCCGTGGTGGTGCAGCAGCTCCGAGACCGCGTCGGCGTCGCTGATTCGCCCGGTGACATTGGACGCCGCGCTGAACGAGCCGATCCGCAGCGGCCGGGCGGCGTGGCGGACCAGCTCCCGCTCGAGGTGGACAAGGTCGATCCGCCCCCGCCCGTCCTCGCGGACCGCAACGACGTCGGCGACCGACTCCCGCCACGGCAGCTCGTTGGAGTGGTGCTCGTAGGGTCCGACGAGGACGATGGGGCGCAGCTCGTCCGGGACGGTCGTCACGAGTCCCAGGCGCCGGTCGAGCCGGGTGGGGATGCGCAGGCCCAGGATGCGCATGAACCGGTCGACCGCGCCGGTGGACCCGGACCCCGTGAAGACCACCGCGTGGTCGTCGCCAGCGCACACGGCGCGGTGCACCATGCGCCGGGCGTGCTCCCGCAGCATCGTCGTGTGGCGGCCGGTGGCGGACGCCTCGGTGTGGGTGTTCGCGTACCAGGGCAGCACCTCGGCGCGGATCGCGTCCTCGATGAAGTCCAGCGCCCGGCCCGAGGCCGTGTGGTCGGCGTAGATGAGCGGGCGAGTGCCGTAGGGGCCGGGGAGCGCCAGGCCGTCGCCGATCACCGATTCCCGAATCCGCTCGACCAGCGGCGTCGCCTGAGGGCGTTCGGTCGTTGTCATCCTCTCCCGACTATCCGGCTCCCGGGCGCGCCCGGCATCGGAGGATGCAGCGGTTTTTCCGTCCTCCCGGCGCCCATGCGCCTGGGACCGGATGGCAGGATGCTGCTATCCGGTCAAGCCCTGGCGGATCGCGTATGCCGCGGCCTCGGCGCGGTTGGTCACACCGGTCTTGGCGAAGATGCTGCTGACATGGTGCAGCACCGTGTTGGGGCTGATGAACAGCGCCTCGGCGATCGCGCGGTTGCTGCGCCCGTCGGCGATCAGCCGCAGCACCTCGACCTCGCGGCCGGTCAGTCCCGCCGGCCAGGCCGGCGCCGCCGGGCGCAGGGCCTGGGTGCGCAGCGCCAGCGCGCGCTCGCCGAGCCGCTGGATGCCGAGCGTCAGCGCGGTGGCGGCGACGTCGTCCAGCAGGACGACGGCCTGGCCGTAGTCGCCGGGCCGGTCCAGCGCGAGCAGCGCCCGGGCCTGCCCCTCGCGGCTTAGCGCGACCATCGGGCGTGACTGCATGCGGCCCGCGAGGGCGGCCGCGTGCGCGAAGCGGCCGGCCGCCTCCTCGGGGCGCCCGAGCGTGAGCGCCAGCAGGCCCAGGTGGTACGAGACCGGCCCGAAGTAGAAGCCGCCGAAGCGCCCGGTCGCGATCGTGCGGGCCGCGTACGGCTCCAGCTCCGCGTGCAGCCTGGCGGCCGCCTCGGTGTGGCCGAGGTGGTGGCAGGCGACGCCCAGCAGGGCAAGGCTGAGGCGCCAGCCGGGATTGCGGGGCAGCGCGGCCATGTCGTCGGCCACGAGGTGCTCGACCTCGGTCCTCGCCTCCTCCAGCCGCCCCGCCTCCGCGAGCGAGGCGGCCAGCGCCGCCCGGAACACGGGCATCGCCGGGAACCGGGCGACCGCGTCCCGGGCGAGATCCAACTGGTCCGCCAACCGGCCTCGCATGAGGTTCAGAGACGCGACGACCCCCGTGTGGTAGATCTCGACAGCGGCGTCGCCGGCCCGCCGGCCGGCCGCCAGCGCCTGGGCGGCCAGCTCGTCGGCCGCGGCGAACTCGCCGGTCAGCGCGGCCCTGGCCGCGCGGGCCAGCGGCACCTGCCACGTGTAGTGGAGCTGACGCAGCTCCCGGGCGGTCCGTTCGGCCGCGGCCAGGTCGGCGTCGAAGCCGGCCAGGTCGCCCAGCTCCAGCAGGTCCACGCCGCGAAGGCCGCGGCCGCGCAGGGCCATCGCGCGGTCGCCGAGGCGCTCGGCCAGTGCGACCACCTCGGTGGCCATGGCGAGCCGCTCGTCAGCCGTCGCCGGCGGGTCGGCGCCCCAGATCGCCATGTGGCGGTCGAACAGGACCATCGCCAGCGTCGCCTCGTCGCCCAGCCGGCGAGCCAGCGCGACCGCCTCCTCGCTGAGCGTCAGCCGGCGCTCGGCCTCCGCCGTGAACGTCAGCGCCCGGGCCAGCCGCGCCAGCACGCGCGCCCGCAGCGGGCTGTCGGCCCCGGCCAGCGCCTGACGCGCCTCCTCGAGCAGCGCGACTTCGACCGGGTCGGCGACGCCGCCCGGGACCACCAGGCCGAGGCCGAGCCCGGCCCGCGCCAGCGCCTCGGGCTCGCCGATGTGCCTGGCCAGCTCCCCGGCGCTGTAGTAGGCGGCGCGCGCTGCGGGCACGTCGCCGGCGGCCATCCTGGCCTCGCCGAGCGCCAGCAGCAGCTCGCCGCGCTGCCGCTGGTCGGGCCACTTCTCCAGCTCCAGCGCGGCCAGGGCGCGCTGGAACAGCCCCGCGGCGTCCTCCCAGGCCAGCAGGTCCAGCGCCCGCCGGCCCGCCAGCGTTGCGACCCGCACCGCCCTGGCCACCTGCCCGCCCGGTGCCGCGGCGACGAAGTGGTGGGCCAGCGCAGCAAGGCTGGATCCCGCGTCCGCGACCTGGACGGCCTCCAGCGCCTCGCCGACGCGGCCGTGCAGCGTGACGCGCCGCGCGGCCGGGAGGCCCTCGTACAGGACTTCCCGGACAAGCGCGTGCGAGAAGCGCCAGCGGCCGAGCGCGCCCGGCTCAGCGCCGATGACCCTCGCCATCTCAGCCTCGTCCAGCAGGCCGAGCAGCTGGTCGCCGTCCACGCCGCTCGCCGGTTGCAGCACGCGCAGCTCGAAGTCACGGCCGACCACGGCGGCGACCTCCAGGACCCGCTGGCAGGGAGCGGACAGGCGGGCGAGCCGGGCGGCGACCACGGCCCTGACTCCCTCCGGGAGCCCGGCCTCGAGCACGCCGGTGCCGGCCGTGCCGGGGCCCAGCCTGCCCTGCCCAGCCAGCAGCCGCACGACCTCCGTGACGAAGAACGGGTTCCCGTCGGTTCGCTGGTGCAGGGCCGTCGCCAGCTCCGGCGACGGCTCCACGCCCGCGACGACCGCAACGAAGCTGGCGACGTCCCGCCGGTTCAGGCCGCCGAGGATGAGCCGGTGCCCGGGCCGGCCGCGGGTCAGGTCGGCGAGGGTCGCCAGAAGTAGGTGGCCGCGGCCGACCTCGTCGTCCCGGTAGATGCCGACGACCAGCGGGCCGGCCGGCTCCACCTCACCGCTCACGAAGCGGAGGAGCGCCAGGGACGGGCCGTCGGCCCAGTGCAGGTCGTCCAGGACCACGACCAGCGGCCGGCGGGCGGCAGCCGCACGGAGGAACCCGGCCAGGCTCTCGAACAGGCGAAATCGCGCCGCCTCGGGCTCGCTGGGGAGGGGTGTCGGAAGGCCCGGCAGGCGATCGTGGACGGCGGGCACGAGCTGCGCAATGTCGGCGGCGCCGGCGGCCATGTCCTCACGCAGCACGTCCGGGTCGCTGGCCTGGACGTAACCGCGGACCACCTGCACCCATGGCCAGAAAGCGGGCGCGCCCTCGCCTTCCCAGCAGCGGCCCCAGAGGACCAGCGCCCCGCGCAACACCGCGCTGGCCGCCAGCTCCTCGGCCAGCCGCGTCTTGCCGATGCCCGGCTCGCCGCCCAGAAGCACGACGCCACCCCGGCCGTCGAGAGCGGCCTCCAGGTCCGCGGTCAGCACGGCCAGGTCGTCCGCACGGCCGACGAACGGCGAAGTCGTCACCCACGAGGCAGCATAGGACGTCCGCGGCCGATCTCTCGAATCGGCGGATCGAGGCTGCGAGCACAGCGTGCTGCGCGGGCACACATGCAGGAACGCGCGCACCCCTGGCTGCCGCTGCCACGCCGATCCGTCGCAGCCCCATGGCCCCTACTGGCAGTGGACTCGCCACGACTCCGGGAAGACTGTCACCCGTCGCCTCACCGAGCCCCAAGCTCGCCTCTACCAACAACGCGCCCTTCACCCCGTGCGATGACGACCTCGTCCCGCGCCACACCCTGGCCTCTGCGGGAGCCCTTCCGAAGCGGTCCCGTCCCGTGTCGTGCTTCGTTGCGGAGCGCAGTAGGTTCGGTGGCGTCCCCGGGTGCTCCGGTCCAAATCACTTGTGTGAGCGGCGCGGCGCTGGCCGGGCAGCTTGCCGACACCCGACGGCGGCTACGATCTGCTCAGCAGTGCCTGCTTCGCATGACGCGTCTCCTCCACCGGGACGGGGACTGACCGTGAGCCGGCGCGGACCGGTCTGCACGCTGACACTGGACGAGCCGGCCCGGCTGAATCCTCTGAGCGAGGCCGTGCGTCGCCGGCTGGACACCATGGTGCGGCGATTGGGATCGGACACGGGCACCCGCGTCGTGGTCCTGCGCGGCGCCGGCCGCGCATTCAGCGGCGGCGTGGACCTGTCCGCGCGCGACGCCGCCCGCCTCCAGGCGATGAGCTGGAGCGAGCGGAGGAGGGCGTCGGGCGCCTGGCAGCGGACGCTGGCCGGGCTCGAGGCGCTCCCTCAGCCGACCGTCGCGAGCCTGCACGGCTGGGTCGTCGGCGGCGCGGCACTGCTGGCCTGCTGCTGCGACCTCCGGATCGCCGCAGACGATCTGCGGCTGTCGATCCCGGAACTGCGCCTGGGGATCCCGCTCACCTGGGCCGGGCTGCCCCGGCTGGTCCGCGAGATCGGCCTGCCGCGCACACGTGACCTGGTCATGACAGGACGCCCGGTCTCCGCCATTGAGGCGATCGAGTGGGGCCTGGTGCAGCGTGTCGTGCCCGTGGCGCAGCTGGCCGCCGCCACTGACGCCCTCGCAGCGGACCTGCTGCGCCTGCCGGCGGTCCCGCTTGCCCTCACGAAGGAGGCGCTCAGCGCAATCGGGCGGGCGGCCAGCGCCGAGGTCGTCGCTTGGGCAGACGCTGACCTGCTGTCATGGTCGATGGGGGAGCCGGAAGGTCAGGCGGCCGCGACGCAATACCTGGCGTCACTGCGAGCAGCGCGCGAGCGGCGGGGCGGTCCACCGGCGGCCGGCGAGTGAGCCCGCGCCCGACACGCCTCCAGCCGCACAGCAGGCGCTCGAGGTCGACGTAGTGGACACTTCTGGACCTTGTGCGGCCCACAGGGTAGTGGGATCCTTCTACCAAGTCGCTTCAAGGGCAAACCGCAATATGAGTCATTCCGGGGGGTGAAGATGATGGCGAAGGATAGTCCTGTTGACAGAATGCCGGGCAAGCCAGTCACATCCTCCCTGCCGCTCTATCGCTGGATCCTGGCGGTTCTGATCTTTATGCTCGTGGGCGGTTATACCACAGCCCTAGTAACAGGTACCGTTAGAAGCGCGGATAAGATCGATGCGGTCACCTTTGGACTCATAGCCTTGGCTGCCCTTTTTATTGTTGCGCTAATTGATCCGCGTGTCCTGCAGCGGATAAGAATCTTTGAGGTGGGCAGCCTGAGGGTTGAACTCCAGGAGGTCAAGGACGCACAGAGCGAGCAGCAAGATGCGCTGGAC
>Ga0126371_10002496_pt1 | contig 15844 bp, 15 predicted proteins | sample PanSoiMetaPlot_4_FD_110145 | JGI IMG/M metagenome (GOLD analysis project Ga0126371, IMG submission 110145) | Tropical forest soil microbial communities from Panama - MetaG Plot_4 | ecosystem: Environmental > Terrestrial > Soil > Tropical forest > Bulk soil | place: Panama | collected 2016-02-17 | reverse complement strand
GGCGAAGCACGGCCTCGAAGTTCATGCCACGTTTTCACTACTTCGTTGCATCAGCTTTTTTCGATTCACCCGGCAGAGTCCGCACATAGTTCACGAGAGCCTAAACGTGATCCGCGGTCTCGACGTCACCAAAAGCCGGCATTCCGGTGAAGCGGATTCCATTCTGGATGATCCAAAACAGCTCCTGGTCGGAATAGCTCTGCACTTGTTTGCTTGTGAGATCAGATGCGCGTGGGTACATCCACTGCCCCGGCGGGCGTTGTGCCAGGCCATCGTCGGCATGACATACTCCACAATCTAGTCCGTAGTGTGAACCGCCTCTTTCAACACTTGCTTTGGTGTCCTGTGGGCGCGGAGGAATTCCGTGCCGGCTCGCGCGGTCAATGAAAAAAACGCTTGGACAAATTGGCCAGGCGCGTTTCAGCCCGCCCCGGCTCGTGCAGCGCAGTCGGGTTAAAGCGCATTTGCACAATCCCGATCAGCACCATAGCAAAGCACGACGATCGCCCACAGGATTCGCTGCCACATCTACCAGTTTTGTTTTGATTTCAGGGGCGGATAACCCTGCACGTACGTCCAATCAGTCGATTTCGCTGGGACGTGACAGCTGAGGCAGTCCTTCTTGTAATCGGTTGCCACTTGCTTGTCGGGTGCGTCGGCCTTGAACAGAGCCCCAACCCCACCCATCACCCCACAATGGATTGTTCGGGTAAACCCTGTACTCACCGGGGCTGCGCTAGTGCGGCCCGGGTTCAGTCTGTTGAGCCGAGGCAATTCCAGAGCGGCCGCGACCGAGTTCCCGAGTAGGGCAGATGACGTGTCCGTCAATATAACGTCACGAACTGACTTTGCATTGACTGCGGCTGACTGTTGTCGGGTTGTAGATCTCGACAATCTGCTGATTAAGAATCAGAGTCCCGCGACTTAAGGGCGAGCGCGAACGGTCATTCGTATTCACAAAAGCACTTCGGACGAAATATGACGAAGTGTCGCCCGAACCGCTCAACAGCTTCGTCCAGCTTTCCTGCGAGATCGGTATCTGCGAGGGCGAGATGATCGATCTGCTCAAAGCTGACGTGCGCCTGAGCGACAAGGCGGACGAGTGGGGCCACTATGGCTACGTGCGGATTCGGAACGGCAAGACCGAGTTCCGCAAGCGCAGCCTCCCTGTCACCGCTCGTGCGAAGCAGATCCTCACGACGTGGATGACCAAATCCAAGGTGGATCGTGTCTTCACGCGCGAGGATGGCGTGAATCCTGTTTCGCCATACACCCTGATTCAGCAGCAAGTGAGTATGCGACAGCTACTGAATCTGCCCTGGGATGCTTGTGTCCACAGTGCACGTCACACGGCGCTGACGAACCTAGGCCTCACTGGAGTGGATCCGTTCACACTGCCGCGAGCCGCGGGACACGCCAGTATCTCCACGACGCGGAAGTACGTTCATCCGACGCCGCGGGCGCAGACGCATTCCAGAAGAAGGTGCAAAGCGAGCAACGCGACCGCCGTGCGACCCGTCGCAAGCAGCGGGAGCGCGTGCCGACACTCGCTTCCACTGTGGTTGGAATGGTGCAATGAGGTACTCAGGACTTCGGGACCCCTCCCGAAAAACTTCGGGACTTTTGGGGGACCTTAGGCTACTGAGCGTTACTTTTGGTTAATGAACGTGCAATGGGCAAAAAGTCAGAAAATGCCTCAATGCGCGAAAACATTGGCGTGCAAGAGGATAAGGTGGTGAGCGCGGAAGGAATCGAACCTTCAACCTACTGATTAAGAGTTCCTCTTGGACGAAGAATCAACGATTTACCAAGACCGCTCCGTAATGGGAATGAGTGAGAATCACAGCGCCAATAGTGTGTTTTGGCAAATCGAGTGGTCACTCGTGGTCACTCAATATCGGCTAGAGGTGGTCAGAGAGGGTGGTCAGAAAACTTCGCCGCCGTTTTCTTCGAGCTTCCCCCGCAAGCCGCTGGAGAGCGGTAAGCGTGTGACGGAACGGAAATAGCGAATTAGCACCTCGCCTCTGTGGCACAGGCGTTACGCTACAGAGCCTTCGTCCAATTAAGACGCGTTACTCTTCGAGTCATTATCCTCCTGCCCACGAAACAGCAGAGGCACACTCAACTGCAACACCCGTTCGCGACGTTCTTCAGTCTCCCGCGCCGCAGTTCGCGCTTTGAGAAGATCAGAGATTGAGATGATGCCAACAACCTTGCTCGGATCCTCACGCTTGACGACCGGCAGCTTGGTGAAACCGCTGCTTGCCATGCGCTGAACGGCGGTTGTGAGACGCTCGTCACTGTAAGCGGTCACAGGCGTCGCGATGATAAGTGCCGCCAGCGAGGGTCCTTTTTGGCCAGCGACAAATTGCTCTAGATCCCAGCGCGGAATTACGCCAACCATCTTCCCACTCTGATCCTGAACCGGAAAAAGACGCTGAACGCCAAGACTGTCATTCACCTGCAGCGCTTCGCGCAGCTGATCGAGTGTGGCATTTGCCGTGAATCTCGCGATCTGGGTTTGCATGACCTCTTCTACGGCGAGGCTCTCCATGGGATCTACGATGTACTCGCGCGAGAGGTGATATCCACGGCGACTCAGCTTCTCTGTGAGGATCGACCTTGGCAGCGTCAGCACAACCAAACCGTAGGACACCAAAGCCGAGATCAGAAGCGGCAATAGCACGCCTGGATCGTGAGTGAGTTCGAAGGCAAAGACGACCGCAGTCAGAGGTGCACCTAATGCACCCGCCAGCACTGCCGCCATGCTCACGAGCGGCCACAGACCGGTGCCGTAATGAGGAAGGAAGCGAGCTTCGAGCCCACCCAGCGCACCTCCCATCATCAACAGCGGAGCCAGAACGCCGCCTGAGGTTCCGGAGCCAAGCGAAATCGACCAGATGATGCCCTTTACAAGAAAGATGCCGAGCAGGACCTTCAACGTAAGGTCATGGTCGAGCATCGAGGCGATCACGTCGTATCCAACGCCGAGTGCCTGGGGAAAGAAGTATCCGCCAATCCCCACGGCTGCAGCACCGATCGCTGGCCACCACATCCAGTGGACAGGCAAGTGGGCGAACCCGTCTTCGACCAAATAGATCGCTGAGCTTAGCAAAGCCGCGAGGAGGCCCGCCAAGAGGCCGACGAGCATGCAGGCGGCCAGTCCGACTGCGTCCATAGCAATGTGATGTTCCGGAATGGGAAACAATGGACCAATGCCAAGCAGATAATGTCTGGCGGCTGCGGCTGTGGCACTGGCCATGGCCACAGGGATCAGACTGCGCGGCTTCCACTCGAACAACAGCAGCTCAACCGCCAGCAAGACCGCTGAAACCGGGGCGGCGAAGGTCGCCGACATGCCTGCTGCAGCTCCAGCAACCAACAGCGTTTTGCGCTCCGCGCCGCTCATGTGGAAGAACTGCGCGATCAGCGATCCGACGGCGCCGCCCGTCATTATGATTGGACCTTCCGCGCCGAAAGGGCCTCCAGATCCAATCGCGATTGCAGCGGAAACCGGCTTCAAAACAGCAACACGAGGCTCCACCTTTGCTCCGCGCAACAGAATTGCCTCGATCGCCTCGGGAATTCCGTGCCCACGAATACGCTCCGAACCGAATCGCGCCATGATGCCAACGATCAACCCGCCCAGGATCGGTATAAGAATGACGAGGTAACCCAGCGTGTTCTGCGCTGGAGACGTGAATTCGAAGCTCCAGTGATGGAAAAAGAAGAGATTCGTGAAGAGATAGATGAGCTTGAGCAGCATCAGCGCCAGAAATGCGCCAACTACGCCAATACCAATGCAGATAAATGAGAGAGGGACTACTCGAAGGTCGGTCGTGAAATCGGCCAAACGGGGAGTACTAACGGCAGATTGAGTTGTTGACATGGATCCCGTGCAGCGGAGCTAAATCGAGGAGGGACTTCCAATCGAGGACGCTAACGCCGCTTAACTGTCCAGTTTAGCGGATGAGGCAGATGTGTTGCAGAGTGCTCGCTTGACAATGAGGTCCTACGCTATTCTTCTTTGTCGTTTTCGAAGAACACAACAGGCTCATTTCATGTCATTTCGGGTCCCCCGCAGGAATTCACGGAAGCACGGCCATCATTTCTTCACTTCATCGGTACTAACACCGGAGCGCCTCTGCTCTTGACTAACAACACGAGAAATTTTGCTGGTTTGGTATTGCTTGCGTTGCGGCCAACAGTATGAATATCGTCGGGACCTTCATAGAAGGTCTGACCGGGTGTCAGCGTAACTTCTTTCCCGCCCTGCACCTGCATCACGACCGAGCCTTCCAGCACGTAAAGAAATGCATCTGCATAGTGGCGATGTACTGGGTCGGAATGTCCCGGCGGCATTTCTACTGTGATCATCAGACCTTCCTTGCCAGGGAAGTCCGGCAGGTCTTTTGAGAAGAGCTTCGTCACTTTAGCGTCCTGAGCCATGAGTGCGCCTGGTATAAGGCATACCAACATCAAACTTAGTTTCTTGATCGTCATAAATTAACCTTTTCCCATAATGGGGCCACTACGACCTTGACCGACTCAGTTCGACAACCGCTTCGCAGGCAGCGGCATCGTGCTGCATTCTTCTAGCTCACTTCTGCGTAGCCCGAGCTGTGATCTCTACATGCCTTGCGCCGAGAGTCGAATGCTTTACTATCAAGCGAATTAATCCGACTTTGTCCGGGAGCGTTTTGACCCAGACTCCGCCAACTCCTCCACTATCCACCAAGGAAAAGGGATTGTCACCGACGATGACTCCAGGCCCTGTTAATTCAAACTCGACTTCCCCGTCTGCAAAGGCTCGTTCTGCTCCGAATTTATCGGCGACTTTGAATACAAGCCTGGTCGCATCGATCCCGTCCGCGTAGAGAGCAGTATCGTCCATCGACAATAGAAATTGGTCCTGCGATACGTCAGAGGAAAAAGAGCGTGAAAGCAGCAGGCGGTCTCCAACGTAGCCGTCGATGCGCAGTTCCGGCCGTGCCGATCCGTCCAGATCCAGATCGGCGAAGAACGGGGGGTGCTTCAAATGGGGAAAGCCTGCTGCATCCGGATATAACGTCGCATGCCGTTGAGCCGCAATGAAAAGGTCCAGACGCTCGCAGTTGGAAAAAATAGTGGCCTGCTTGCCGGGACCACGGGGAGTGTGCGGTCCGAAATCCCAGTAGAAACTTGGCTGAATGATGGGATGGAGTTTCGGATCACATTGCGCCTGATAAAAAGAAGCTCCCAGTTTAGGAATACGAAAGATATCGGCTATGCCTGCTGTCTTAACCGTATTGTAGGAATTAATGAGGCTGGCGTAATCAAACGCGCACCAAGCGATCACACCGCAGATTCGGGGATTAGCTCCTACGCGGCTGTGGGCTTGTGCGTGTCTTACTGCTTGTACCTGCTGGAGGCTCACATCGCCTGCGCGGCGATACTTGATCGCAAAACCTTTAGCTGCGGCGTAGTTGAATTGTCCGACTGCTTCGGCCAGCATGTACGGGACACTCGGAACGGGGTCTTCGATGCCTACACTGCCGTCGGATTCGGAATGATAGTCGTCGAATGCAAATACATCTTCCTGCCAATTCTCCTGCCAATCTTTGCGGGAAGCAGATGTCATAGATCCGGAGTCAGGACGGGAATCATCGAGGGATTTCGCCAATGCGGTGGTACGGCGGTACAGAGGAACATCGTTTGCCGATTCATTCGCGCGCACACCCCAGATGACGATCGCAGGATGATTCCGATCGCGCAGTATCATCTCGCCGACATCGCGAACCAGAAATTCCTTCCACGCCTCGTCACCGAGATAACCCCAGCCGGGAATCTCTTCCCATACCATTAAGCCAAGCTCATCGCATGCGTTCAGAAATGCTTCTGACTGCGGATAATGGGAACATCGAACAATGTTGCAGTTCAGCTCGCGGCGAAGCATTTCTGCGTCGCGACGCATCACGCGTGGAGGCATCGCGCCGCCGACATACGGATAAATCTCGTGTCGGTTCAGTCCAAAGAGCTGAAGCCTGCGGCCGTTCAAAAAGAACCCTTCCAATTCGAATCTTGCGTCGCGCAGCCCGGTGCGTACGTGATAGTCGTGTACGGGTTTGCCTTCAACAAGCAGGCGGACAAGGACACTATATAGATGAGGCGAATCGACATCCCATAATGCAATGTTTCCCAGATTAGGAAGGGTGATCGTCACGCTCGAGTCGCCGGGCTTATCCAGGTGGACTGTCTCTGTGGCCTTTGAAATCACGCGAGAACCATCTTGCAGTTGAGCTTCGATCTGAACGGACTTAGCTGGAACGATGGCAGCATCCAGCGTGCACAAGATCTCGATTCGGCGACTCGGATCAAGAGCTTGCACGGGCTTGACGAATGCGTCACGAATGAAGATTTGCGGCACTGCCTTTAAGCAGGCGGAGCGATAGATGCCCCCGGCTTCTAGGTAATCCAACCGCTTTGCACCGCTGGGCGAGCCTTGTGGCGGCACATTACTCCATCGCGAGTCTACTGCGACGTTCAGCGTATTTTCGTCTCTTAGCCATTTACTCAATTCGTATTCAAATGGGAGGTAGCCTCCCAGGTGGCGTGGAAGTTCCTGACCGTTGATCATGGGGGCCGTACCCACCATGACACCGTCAAACTTCAAAAAAACGCGTAAGCTCTTTAGCTCGGGGGGAAGGCTGAAGTGACGCCTGTAAATCCAGAGGCCCTGCCACGCCGCAGGATCCCAGTTTTCCCACGAGAGCTTCGCGACACAGTGTGGCAGGGTGATGGGAGAAAATGTGCGTTCATCAAGGTCCACACTGCGGACGGAGGGATCCAGCCGTCCGCCGAACAGCCAGTCGCGGTCGAGAGCCAGAATGTGGGTGGCGGGACCGGTTTCCTTGGACTGCTTTGTGGCGGCTAAATTTTTCCATCGCAACACCGGCGCCAAAACCGACACAACCCCGCTGGCAAGGCTATTGCGAACGAAGTCTCTGCGAGACATTGGGCCGCCCGAACTAAACTTTTTCATGGCGAACGATGAAACGAAAACGCATGTCTTCGCCGTACCACTGAACGTATTTTGTTCCCCAGGCGTTATTAAATAGGAAGCGTTTAGACAGCAAACATCTCTCCTTTGTCATTGAAAGCGAAAGCCTTCATCTACGCACAACTCCGGCTGAATTGGCTTGTTCGCTCCATTTTTCTTCATTCACGCCAAACACGAGCAACCACAGGATCAGCGCGATTGCCCCGAGCAGACCAAACACCGCCAAATAGAGGAACAAATGGTATCCGAGCGGCGGGTAAAGGAAGGTCTGCCAACCCAGACCTGCGATCGCCGACCACAGGCCCAGAAACCGAGGCAGGAATCTGGACATCAATATTAGGTACCCGGTCAGGCGTGCATAGAATCCGAAAAATGCGAGCGCCATCGCCGCGCCGTGATCATTCACTTTGAGAAGGAGGAGCGCCTTCCTTTACTACATTACCTATTTCTACCGCTGCTAGGCGAGGTTGCCAACAATACATGCGACCCATATTGCCCGGGGCATTGCTTCAAACGATCTGTCCGATGACTCGACGACACTTCGTCAAATTCCAGTGATTACGCAACGTAAGAAGCTTTGCCCGTTTGAAATGCCCGAACGGACTCTTCAAGCAAGGCATTCAAATTCTCCCCGATCTTCATCGCATCACTTACTAACGTGCTGGTATCAATCTCGAGCAAACATTCTTGCAAAACCCTGGAAAGCACCTTATGCAAGATTCCTGCTTCTTGTACAAGCATTGGAATGCTGTAACCCTGCTGCGCACGATTCAAGCCATGGGTGTGGGCCGCATTAAGAGCGCCACCTGCAACTTTCGTTTGGCTGGTTTCCAGAGTTCGCATCAGGCTTTGGAGTACCAGCGGCACATGATCTATGCGCTGCACGTCGCTAAGCTTGATCGATTGCAATTCTTCCGAATTTTGCGACTCCGCCAGCCAGAATTCCAGAATGCGATCCAAATGGTCACGTATGACCGTGGCCACCCGCTTCGCGGGATATTGTCCTATCTTTCTGGGCGTCGCCAGTTTTGTTTTAAGCGTTGCAACCAATTTGGGAATATCGGCGGGCTTGGTCAGATAATCATCAACCTGCTGGCGAATGGCTTCCAATGCTGTTTGAAAATCGGGATAGCCGGTAAGTATGAACGTTGCAGCATCGGGTTGCGTACGGCGCATGGCGCTGACAACAGTAAACCCATCGCCTGGTTGCCCGATGTTGAGGTCTGCAAGGAGGATATCGAACTTCTGGCGAGTGATCAGTTCCAGTGCTTCGGATACCGATGCCGCAACGCTGACATCAAACCCCTCCTTGCGCAAGATCAACGGTAAGGTCTGGCGGATTGTTTCCTCGTCGTCAACGAACAGCACACGAGTCTTCATGCGAAGCCTCCCAAGGATGGAAACACTACCGTAATTTCGATTCGCAAATTGGGGTGGACGCGTGCCAGGGGTTGCAAATATCTCAAAAGAAACGAACTATGCACAGTGCGATGACTTGCGAGATTGCCGTTGAGAGTTGCTGCTATTAGGCGTCAAGCGAATCGAGCAATCGAAGGCAGCGGAGGCCACCAAGTCGCATCCCAGAACCGCATGTTCTCAAACACTCCCAGAACTGAGTCTTGGCCGGGTGTCCCGGCACTGTTGTCCCGTTTTGGGTTATTGCTTACCCCCAAAGCGGCCCTGTGGTTGGCGTATGGCGCATTGTCAGCAGCTTCGATGCTTCCGCTCACCTTTCTTGACAAGCGAGCTGCGCTGCTGGGTGCATTTGTCAATCGCTTCTCCATTGGCTTTGTCATCGGAGCCTTTTCGTTGCCCTGGCCGGGTTGGCGCAGTGGCTTAGTAATCGGCGTGTTGCTGAGCCGTGCCGATGCGTCATCACCAAAACCTATTTTCCCATTCTGGGGCTCGGCGCGGTTGGTGGAACCCTGATTGGATGGATTATCCAGCGTTTCGCACGCTGATCCAGAGCGGTACAGTGGCTGTAGCCGCCTTTGTCTTCCTGTGCCTGGAATCTTTCTTCTGCAGGCCCCTGTGGTTCTCCTCGGCGGCTACTTTCACCAACCCTGGCTCGGTGCCCTGATCGCCCCTCTCGCCGCTTGTGCAATCGTTGCGTAGGCTCTCCTGCTCCGCAACGCCGAGCGGCTCATACTGAAGCATCGGGACCTCCTTTCGAGGAGCTCTGTAAGGTTTAGCCGGACTTTGCCCGCGAATTTTTCTCGGGAATCCAGATTGGGAATAGCTGGTGATACTCCAAACATGGATGAGGGTCCCGGATTAGATGGTTCCGTCCGAAATCTCTTGCAAATGTGCGTGCTCTGGAGCAATGCTTTTCATTGTTGTTTCGGATGTTGGTAAGTGATCGTGGATCAGCATGAAAGCAATTCCCGTGACATCAATCGTTCTGCTCGTTGCTTTGTTTCTGATCGCCTCGCAGCGGACAACAGAACCAGAACGAACGTCGAGTCGTAACGCAACTGACCCCAGGCAAACGCAGTTCAGCGACTGCACGAACTACTCCCTGTACTCGCATGACTCTAAACACATCTGGAACCGCGTGCAAAACAACCTTCTTATCCGTACTGGATCTGACGGCAGCAAATGGGGGTGCGATGAGGTTGATCCGCTGCTTTGGTCTGGGTCAAAACACGTACTGCTAGGAGCGAAGTACCAAGAAACAGTTGCTCTGTTACATGAATTCCTGAACAGCCATTCTGAGCGTCTGGTACGTGATCCGCTAGTTCGCGCAGTGTTCCAGCGAAACTTGCTTGCCGTCTTTCACTGGGTGACGGAGCCGATTGGCTTCCCCGATCACTCAATCAAGTGCTGCGCTGAATGTTGTGGGAATGTCGTTGGTTGTGAGAAAGAAAGAACGCAACTTGCCGAACTGCTGGCGGCGATGATCAAGGCTGTGGCGATCTCCACCGATGAAATTCATCGGCTGCCTGACAATTACGGTGGGCTAAGAGCTACCCAGACTGCTGACGGGTTCTATCTGCCCGGTGGGCGGGGCTTTGCCCTGATGGGACGAGATGATGGCATGCCAGCTGCACCCATTCACTTGAGCAACTTCCCAATGTCGGCATTCTTCGTTTATTTGCGGTTGCCGCCGCCCGCTCACCTGACCACGGCCGAGTCCATCGAAGCGACCCGCACGTTCAGCCGCAGTCGTGCGCAGGTCGTGACAGCCAGCGCGCGGAGCGCACAAGCACCCGACCCTCGCCGCGACAATTGCTTGCTCGCAGGTTCCTGTGGGCCGCCACAATTTCCAGCTGGGACCGAAACTGCACTGCTGCGCCGAGCCATTCTCGTAAGTAACGAAGGGCAGCCAGTCCTGTCACCAATTACGGAAACCGTCCAGTTACGCCGATATCGCTCGATTCCTGACCGGCGTGCGTTCTTTGAACCCGGGCACGATCAAGTGACAGAGTTTCGTCTCTCGGAGCGCGCACTACTGGATGGCCGGCCAAGTCTAAGGCGCGTGGCCGATGACGAAAAGGATTTCCCCATATTCAACACGCATGGTTTTGACTTCTTTGAGCCGGGCTCGCCGGATGCCGAAACGCTCAGTCCGCAATCGCGGAGCAGTCGGTTTGGCCCAAGCTCCCGCATCCTGGAATGCAGCTCTTGCCATCAAAACCCGGGCGTTGGTTCGTTTACCACCTACTCGCGAATGCAATTTGAGCCGGCGGAGCGGCAGTTCGTCCTGCTTCATGCGACCACAGACCAGCAGGAAGAGGCAGCCACTTTCCGCGAGTTGAATGCCGGCGCGACCTGGAAGTTGCTGCACGCGATGATGCCCTAGATCCGTCAGCACTGAATGTCGGAGAACTATTGGTGCTGAGACTCTGATGAGTGCGCCGTGCAAATATTTAGAGCGGCAATTGCGCGATCCAGCCTGGCGCGCTCTTCTTTCAGTGCGTCAATGATTTCGTAAGTATCCATTTCGGCGAGCAGTATATCAGCGCTACTTTTCGGTGAAGGCGCGGGGAACCACTGATTAAGAATCACAGGGATTAGGAGCCAGAAAACCCTTACCTAGTTTGTTACCGAGTTTTTATGAGCCCACTTGAACTGCGAGCATCGAAACGGAACCGCCATCTACGCCCTCTGTAGGAAACGTGAGCGGCTCGGATGACGTGCGAGTGCCGGCGACGTAAAGTAACGGCAAATAATGATCCGGCGTGGGTACTGCCAGTTCCGCTTCGCTGCCGAGCTGATGCTCGTAATTGACAAGCAGCTCGTGCTCTCCAGCGAGGAGCAGCTCGCGGACCCGAGTTTCAAACGAGATCGCCCAGTCGTACGGCTCCGGCGCGTGCCGTCCCCAGGCATAGGCATGCAGGTTTGCACGACGTTTCCGCTTCCCAAAATGAGAATGCCTTCTTCTCGCAAGGGCGCCAGGCGTTTGCCGATTTCATAATGGAACGAGGGTGGTTGGGTTTCATCGATGCTGAGCTGAACCACTGGAATATCAGCTTGTGGATAGACGTGGCGCAGAACTGACCAGGTACCGTGGTCGAGACCCCAGCGATCGTCACGGCGCACCGGCACAGGTGCCAGCAATTTCTGAACGCGAGCAGCAAGATCGGGATCACCAGGAGCGGGATACTGCACCTCGTAGAGCTCGCGCGGAAAGCCGCCGAAGTCGTGGATCGTCTTCGGCGCGGTGCTCACCGTGACCGCAGCATCTTCTATATACCAGTGTGCCGAGACCGAAAGTATTGCCTTCGGCCTCGGCAGTGCCACTCCGATGGCTGACCAACGCCGTGTATAAGGGTTTACGAGCAGCGCATTCATCGGATTGCCATGTCCAAAAAACAGCGCTGGTATTCTCTCGGCCATGATCAGATCGCCTGCCCTAAGCAGCCCTTTGTGCCTGGGCCGGCATCGCCCCTATTTGCTTCAGCATGCCCATCAGATCGTAAAAAAGATTCTCTTCAACGATCTGGCCCTGCTCGTTCCGGCGCGCAACTGTACAGAAATCTATATGGAAGCTCTTGTTCGTGGGCTGGATAACGGTTCCGTCTAGCATCGTCATCGGACCTGCCATCGTTCCCGTAAAATCCGCCACGGTGCAGGTCCATTCGCCTTGGGCCAGCATGATCTTGTATGGATTGTTGATGAGATGCTGGTCGGGGAACATCTTGAAGAATGCGATGGCCTCTTGTTCATGGGCATCTACACCGTTGGTGGGTGGCTGATTCGGCCAGCGTACGATGCAATCCTTCGCGTGATATTTTCGGAATGTTTGCAAGTCCTGTGCGTTCCACGAATCATCCAGTCTCTTCATATTCTGTAGATTTGTCGCCAGTTGGCGTTCTACCAGGAGCACCAAATTAAGCCCAGGCGGTTGACCGACGCGGCTCGCTTCTCACTGGTCTTCTGGTCACGCTTCTTTGAGTGGAAATCTGCGCTCCTCATCGTCAAACCGGCTACGTTGATCGGCTGGCATCGCCAAGCATTTCGCTTGTTCTGGAAGTGGAAGTCGCGACCGGGCAGGCCACGAATTCCAAGCGACTTACGCCAGCTCATCGGAGAATTGGTTCCCGATAATCCGACCTGGGGCGAAGAGCGCGTTGCCGACGAGCAGTGGCTGAAGCTTGGCATAAAGATATCGCCTCGAACCGTAAGAGCTTACTGGCCAACAGACGCTCCATCGCGATATCCGCGTGTGGCTTCGCAGAACTGGAACACCTTCGTCCGAAATCATGCGAAGGCGTTGTTGGCGTGTGACTTCATGATTGCGGTCACAGCTCGTTTCCGCATCCTTTATGTATTCGTCGTGATGGAGGTTGGCTCGCGTCGCATTCACCACTGCAACGTGACCTCTCATCCGACGGCCGAATGGACGATTCAACAGCTTCGAGAAGCAATACCGAGCGATCACAAATACCGGTTCCTCATTCATGATCGACATGCGACGTTTTCCTCCGAACTGGATACGGTTGTTGCCGCGCTCGGAGTGCGAGCCGTCAAGACTCCGGTCCAGACTCCGCAGGCGAATGCCTTCTGCGAACGACTGATTGGAACGATCAGACGGGAATGCCTGGACTTCATGATTCCGCTGAATGAGCGTCACCTACGCGCATTCTTTGTGAATGGGTTTCGGACTACAACAAAGGGCGCCCACACTCTAGCTTGGGGCCGGCAATTCCGGCCCTGGAAATGGTGCCTCCACAGAGAAAGCATCGCCATCGCTTGGAAGCCGCGGAGCGAGTTGTCTCAACCGCGATTTTGGGCGGACTCCATCATGAATATGGGCTCAAACGAGCTGCGGCATAGCCTGATCTAATTTTTACGGAGGACAGCCGTCCACGGGCACGAGACTGCCTTCAGCATCGAATCTCATCTCTGACTCTGAGCCTAAAGCAACCACATCAGTCCGTTTGCTGAGTTCATTCGCATATGCAGTCGAGACGCGCATGACCTCCAGCGAGAGCGTGTCGCGAATCTGCACGACGCGCGCGGAAGCCGGATTTTCCACAGCCAGCGACTGCAGAGCTTGCTCGACAACCTCGCGGTCGGTATTGAAGTAAATCGGTATTTTTACCGTCTGTGGAGTGAGCGCGGTGGGCGCGTTCACATACGTAGTCTTCAAGTCGATGCTCGCGACCGTGCCTGTCGTCGTGAAGTCGGCCATGCCTATGCCGACGGCGTTGCCTGACGAAGCTGCCGTCAGTCCGCGCACAAAGATGCGCGAGATGTTCGGAGAAACACCGGGCTGAGGAACCAGCGATGAGTGTATCCGCAAACCGCTCGACCAATCACGTTGGGATCCATGCCCGCGCCGCTGATTTCCTTCCCCATTTGGTCGACGATGAGCAGGTCGATCTCGGCGAAGGGCAGCCTCGGCATGAGCTCGCGAGCTCGGACCAGAAGCCTGGCCTCTTCTACCTCGAGCGTTTCAGGCGTGAGGAGCGCCAGGTCGGCCGTATCATGAAACTGGTTTTCCAAAATCGCCAAGCCGCCGAGGATTGGTGCTCGATTGAGCACGAGCCCCGTAACTTGACGCAGGACGCGCTCATGTCCGAGCCGACTGGAGGCAGCGTGGCAGGCGGCGGCTCACGCTTGTTTCCCGAATCCGATCGCCAGCATCTTCGATAGGCCGCTGCCAAGGTCGGCGTGAAAATCGGTGTGCGGCTTGACGCGGTTGATGGGAAAGATCCAGTTGGCCTTCAGCGCCGCTGCGCTGAAGTTGACCGGAATGGCATTGGCGGTGGTGGTGCCGATGCGGACGGTCTCCATAGTGGTCTCAAAGGGAACGCCCATGCTCGTTGGCGTGATCCCGTACGTTTCGAGGATGTGTGCCTGGCCTTCCGGCGTCGCTCCCCCGTGGCTTCCCATTGCAGGGACGATGAACGGAGATGCTCCGCGAGCCTGTAACTCGCGAAGAACTGCAGCGACGATCTGCTTGAGATTGGAGATGCCTCGGCTGCCCACACCTACTGCAACGCGTTTGCCGTCGAGCCGCCGGTTGAGATCCTTCTTCTTAAATTCGTGCTTGACGACCTCGTCGATCGCGAGCGGAGTGGAGCGAGGAAAGTTCTGGCGAACGTCGAGCACGCGAGGGAATTGCATGATGTCTAGTGTAGTAAAGGCGGCAGCAACGATAAAAACGGAACGGACGACGCCGGAGTGATTACGGATGTCCACGGATTTACTCGGATCTGTCTAAGGGCGCCGGTGCTTTCAGCTCGCCAACGACCACTGCGTAGCCGAGGATGCCCACGATGAGCACGATTGCCGCAACAGTGAATCCAGGCACATACGAGGCGCTCGACTTGATCAGCAGCCCTACGGCTAGCGGTGCGATGACCCCGGCAAGATTGCCGGTGAAGTTTTCCACTCCTGTCCAGATGCCAACATGCTCGGGCGGCGCGCAGAATTGCAGGATGACAATCAGGTTGCCGGTCGCCAGTCCAGCCAGGCATGCTCCCATCAGCAGTGCAATTGCTATCCGCGTGTCACTCGCCCGCATGGCTGCGATCAGGAACAAGCCACACAGGAAAGCCACGCTCACGATTCCCTTGCGCGTGCGTGTTTCGCTCCATCCGTGCTCGATCAAGCGGTCGGCGATCAGTCCTCCGATCGGCTCACTTAGGCCGAAAATCAGGAAGGCAGCCGAGGCATAGAATCCTGCGCGCACGATGCTGAGATGGCGCACCGTCACCAGATAGTCGGGCAGCCACGTAACCAGGACGTACCAGTAGTAATCAAAACAAAAGAAGCCCAAGCAAATGCCGATCAGATTGCGGTCTGTCAAAGCACCGTGAACGTGTTGAGCAACAGTCCGTTTTGCGAGAAGGGCGCCGGTGTTGGCCCACAATTTGCGAGGAAAGACAAGGAACCACGGCACGAGCCAAAGGAGCGCGGCGAATCCCACAATGAGAAAGCTGTTGCGCCATCCCTGGCGCAACAATAACCAGGGAATGAACAGTCCACCGAAGACGAGGCCCATGCGCGTGCCGCAGTTGAAGAGCCCCGACGGCAGCCCTCTTTCTCTGGTCGAATACAGCAGGCTGACGATCTTCGTTCCACCGGGAAGATAGATCGATTCGCCAATTCCCAGAATGATGCGAAAGAAGATCAGCATGGCGAGGCTGGTCGCGAGTCCGGTCACGCCCTGTGCAATCGACCAGACCGTGAAAGCGCCCGCGTACAACCAGTACAAATTGAAGCGGTCGCTGGCCCACCCGATCGGAATCTGCACCAGCGCGTATGACCAGAAGAAAGAAGAGAGCAGCAGTCCCTTCGTCGCCGGCAGCAGATGCAGGTCGCGGGAAATCGAAGGCAGCGCAAACGAAATCG
>Ga0126371_10002495_pt1 | contig 15848 bp, 14 predicted proteins | sample PanSoiMetaPlot_4_FD_110145 | JGI IMG/M metagenome (GOLD analysis project Ga0126371, IMG submission 110145) | Tropical forest soil microbial communities from Panama - MetaG Plot_4 | ecosystem: Environmental > Terrestrial > Soil > Tropical forest > Bulk soil | place: Panama | collected 2016-02-17 | reverse complement strand
TTCGCTGTGTCGCGTGCCTTTCATGGCGATTCTCCTCCTCAGGTTTGGGAGAACTCACATTCTAGACTGGTACAGTTTTCGGGGGTTCGGTCAGATCGGTAAGGCATCACTGAGGTCGTCCGTGACACGTGGAGTTAGCGGAGTTGAATTCCGGCGTCGCACTGTCACACGTTCGTGAAGAGCTGAGGGAGTGGAGCACAAAAGATAGGAGCGATTTTTAACGAAATGTATAGGCGTACAATGGGACGAGTTTCCAGAATCCAGACTTTGGACAGCGCCCCTTGGACCGACTGCACAGAAGAACGCATCTTAACGTATTCCTTTTGAAAGCTTTTTCTTGCCCTTGTCCATTGTTGTCAATTGACTTCGAGTTCCCCTGCCCGTACAATCCCGCCCACGCAAATTGAACTCCTGGGCGCAGTGTAACGTCTTCGTGTACGAGACGATGGCCCGGGAGTCGAGGACTTGATCGAGGCTTGTCCTCTGCTGTTGTTTTACTCTCACGTTCGAGCAACGTTCGGTGCCTGCCACGGCTCGATTAGATATCGCTGGGCGCACAGCTCGAAGGTGGGATTGACAATTTAGGCTGCACAAACTGTGGGAATACTGCTCACGATCTGAGGACGGTAACTTGCCACGACCACCATAACCAGCCGGTGCGCTCTTTCTCACGCTCTTAGGGACCCACTGCACGCCGTTTCCGTTCTGTTGTGCGGGAGGTTGCTTTGTACGCCGAAAAGTTGTCACGGATTGACGTTTTTCTCTTGACCCACAACCGCTTGCTTCGTGAAGCCTTCGCTAGAGTCCTTGGAAAATACAATATTCAAGTCGTTGCGGCCGTTGCTCCGGACGACACCCTTATTCCCCGAATCGGCGAGCTCAAACCAAAGATACTCGCTCTCGATTCTAATGCCTTCACTGAACTCGGTCCCGATGTTATTCCAGCGGTTATGCAGGCCGTTCCAGAGCTTCGTATCATCTCCTTCGGCATGGACAATGATGAGCACACGTTCCTGAAGTGTGTCAGAGCCGGCATTTCCGGCTATTTATTGAAAGAGGCCTCCGCAACCGAGGTTGCGTGTGCACTAAGGATAGTCGCTGAGAGCGGTGCTGTTTGCCCACCCAACTTGTGCCATTTCTTATTCAGGCAGGTTGCAAGCGATACGCGTACCATTTATCGGAGAGGGCGTAGCCTCGGGTTGACCAGGCGTGAAGAACAGTTAGCTAAAATGATTGGATTGAATCTGAGCAATAAAGAAATCGCACAGCAGCTAAACATATCCGAACAAACAGTGAAGAATCACGTCCATCGAATGCTACGCAAGTTAGGAGTTCCAGACCGGCTTAGTGTCGCTGAAATGTGCCGCGACGAAGCCATAGTAGCGTGACAATAACATTACGTGTTTATGGCGAGGGGTCTTTAGTCACTAAGTAGCGAGGTTCGTTCGTTTAGGCGTGCGAGAGGCTGAAGTGCGACAACCAACATAAATCAACAACCCAGCGCGCGAGATTGTTTAGAGCTGCTCCGTCATTCCCAGCTTGTCCTGCAAAGCTTTCCGATATCTGCGGCTGAAGCGCAGGTGCTCCCCGTTCTCAAGGACTACCTCTGGGTCGCCCTCGGCATTTACCTCGATGCCTCGCACGCGCTCTAGATTTACGATGGTTGATCGGTGGATGCGGCAGAATTTCGAGGGTTCCAGATCCTCTTCCAGATCCGCAAGGCTCCGCCGAAGCAGATGCGACCTCGTCCCCACATGCAGGCACGCGTAGTAGTCGGCCGCTTCGATCCAATCGATCTCGCCCGTCTTTATGAATTGAACACGACCCGCGCTCTTGATCATTATCCGTTCGAGGTCCGGCGTGCCCGGTTTTGCTAGCAGTCGCTCTTTGACGCGGGCGAGGGTGCGCTCGAAGCGCGTGTTGTCGAACGGCTTTAAAAGATAGTCGAGTGCTCCGGCATCAAATGCGCGTAACGCGTACTGATCGTAAGCTGTCACAAAGACGATGGCAGGAGGAGCGTCGCCTCCCAGCAGTTCCAACACATCAAATCCATCACATTCGGGCATCTGGACATCAAGAAACACCAGCTCCGGATCGAGTTGTCGGATTTTTTCCAACCCCTCCGATCCAGAGCCACACTCACCAATAAGAGTTATATCGGGATCGCTTCGCAGCAGGACTCTCAGATTGGATCTGGCGAGGGGCTCATCATCCACGATGAGTGCCCGGATTGAGTGTTGATGTTGCGGGCTCATTTTGTCCCGTTCTCCCGGTAAGGTACCGTTAAAGACACTTCCACACCCTCATCCACATTCCTGATCCGCACGCCGCTAGCGTCCCCATACAGACTCTGCAGGCGGTTGCGTACGTTGGGAATTCCGATTCCAGATTGCGATCTGTCCCAATCTGGCGGAAGGCTGGGGCCATCGTTGTACACCCGCAAGACGAGCAAGCCATCGGATTGCGATGCGCCGACCCTTACGCTTCCACCGCGGGAGCGGCGGGCAATCCCGTGCTGGATGGCGTTCTCCACCATCGGCTGCAGGATCAGGCTTGGGACCTGCGCTCGATAGAGTTCTTTATCAACGTCGACCCGCACATTCAGCCGCTCGGCAAACCGGGCTTTTTGAATGTCGAGATACTTTTCCAGGAACTCGACTTCTTCACCCAGGGTCGCTTCTTGCTTTTGCGAGCCGTCAAGAACGTGACGCAAACAGTCGCTGAGACCGGCGATCATCCGAACTGCGTCTTCATTTCGCTCTTCGCGGACGAGCCCTGCGATGGAATTGAGTGTATTGAATAGGAAATGGGGCTCGATCTGTCTGCGCAGCGCGTCCAGTTGTGCGCGCGATAAGGCTTCGTTAAGCCGGGCAGCTTCCATTTGCTGGTGGGCGATTTTCTCCCGCGACAACAACATCTGGCCAACCATAAGAATCAAGCCATAGAGAATCACGTGCGAGAGCAATCCGTTGTAGAAAAGCGCCCGCCACAACTGGAGGAACGTTTTGGGATCGGAGTACGCGTATGGATTGAGCGCGTGCTGAAATGCCGCGGTCCATGCCGAATAAACAGCACCCACTGCCAGACAAGCGGAGAGGTGTACGAGCCACGTCGAGAGCGGCATCAATCGCATTGGAGGCAAGCGACGGCCTAGTTTGAGCACGATGGGCGTGGCCAGAAACCAAGGCAGAAACGAAATAAATGTGGTGAGGAATAACGAGATCCAATTGTGTTGCATGCCTTCCGAGTGCATGACCACGACGGTCTGCGTCGCGTCGAACAACGCAACACTTCCCCACAGCAGCGCACTCCAAGACCAATTGGCTGAGTGCATCCTTTGGTGCACAATATCCATGTCACGCATGGTAGTACGTATGGTCGGGATTCTCTAGAAATGCAGTAGAATCACAGAATTTTGCAGGCAATGGTGTGGTCTGGGATGTCAATTCAGGAAGATACTGCCCCGCATGCTGACAAAACTATTAGGTGCGCTGATTGCAGGTTTGTTGCTCGCGTCGTTATTGGCGTTTCGCCAGGAGACTGCCCCGGCTTCCGGAGTGCCGTCCTATACAAGCGATGGCCAACTCAAACTGCCCGAGCACTATCGCGAATGGGTGTATCTCACCACGGGCATCGACATGAGCTACAACCCAGCCCTTAGCTCGGCGGATCATTCGATGTTCGACAACGTTTTTGTGAATCCAGAGGCCTACAAGGCCTTCACGCAAACCGGCACCTGGCCTGATAAGACGGTCCTTGTGCTTGAAGTGCGCGGAGCCCAGAGCAAGGGGTCGATCAACCAGAAGGGGCACTATCAGGGTAGCGACGTGATGGGCCTCGAGGTTCACGTCAAAGACGAAGCGCGGTTCCCCGGAAAGTGGGCGTTCTTTGGTTTCGACAATGAAACCAGCGCCAAGATGATCCCGCAGAACATGGATTGCTACACCTGCCATTCCGAGCATGGTGCGGTCGACACGACGTTTGTGCAGTTCTATCCTACCTTGCTGGAGACTGCGAAAAAGAAGGGCACCCTTTCGGCGGGGTACCAAAAAGAAACGAGCACAAAGCCGCCCGCAAAATGAGGCGCAACGCAGTGAGTTAACCGTTGACCCAACAAAAAGACCTCGCTCGATGCGAGGTCTTTCCCGTTTCGAAGTATTGTTGATTCAGTTTCGGCTTCGCAGCTTCGATAGCAGTCTCAGAATTTCAAGATAAAGCCAGATCAGCGTGACCATCAGCGCAAATGCGCCGTACCACTCCATGTACTTTGGCGCTCCCATCTGCGCGCCGCGTTCGATCAGATCGAAGTCGAGAACGAGGTTTAATGCCGCGACGATTACAACAAATATGCTGATTCCAATACCCAAGGGACCCGCTCCGAACACGGATGGAAAACGTACGCCGAAGAAGCCCATGATCATCGTGGCAATATAGAACAAGGCAATCCCGCCCGTAGCTGCAATGACCCCCATCCGAAAGTTGTCTGTGACCTTGATAATCCCGGCCCGATAGACCAGCAGTAGTGCGACCAAGACTCCGAAGGTCAGTCCGACTGCCTGCATCGGCACACCCGGAAATCTCACCTCGGTGATCGCCGAGATACCGCCAAGGACAAGCCCTTCAAGCAGCGCGTACAGCGGCGCGGTCACTGGCGCCCACTCTTTCTTGAAGATCGTGACCAACGCTACGACGAAGCCACCTAATCCGCCGAGGACAAGCAGCGGCGCTACGGAAGACATTGCGGCGTCCGGATCGCCTGCATTCAGGAACCGACTCCACGTCCACGCGGCAGTGGCGACTACGCAGATGGTAAGAATGCCAGTCTTGTTGACCGTCCCCGAAACGGTCATCCGCTCGCCGAGCGTGAGGTCTTCGGGTCCAAACGCTCCTCGAAACGCAGGATTAGAAGTTCGCATTAATTGGGCCACAGATGTTGCCTCCTTCGCTCAACGCTGGAGCGATTGTCTATTATGAACCTGGGATGTGGAATTGTCAGACCCGTAGAATTTTACAGCTTGCGCAGACCGAACGCGTTCTCCAACTGTCTTTTCTGATAACTCCGCGTTTTATGCTCGCATCTTTTCGCCGAACTTCTTCTCGAACTTGCGCAACTTAGGCGCAATCACAAACTGGCAGTACGGCTGGGTTGCGTTGTTGTCGTAGTACAGCTGGTGATAGTTTTCAGCCACATAAAAGGTCTCGGCTGGTTCGACGGTGGTTACGATTGGCTCGGGAAATGCCTTTTCCGCATTCAACCGGGCAATCGTCTCTTCGGCCTGCGACTCTTGCTCTGGAGACGTATAGAAGATTACCGAGCGGTATTGTTCGCCCACGTCGTTTCCCTGTCGGTTCAGCGTGGTGGGATCGTGAACGCTGAAGAACACTTCGAGCAAATCGCTGTAGGTGATCTGCTTCGGATCAAAAATAACCCGGACGACTTCCACGTGGCCTGTATCGCCGTTACAGACCTGACGGTAGGTGGGGTTCTCCACGTGACCGCCGATGTATCCCGACTCGGCTTTCTTCACGCCCTCAAGCCGATTGAAGACCGCCTCGATGCACCAGAAACATCCGCCCCCAAAAATCGCAACTTCCTCGTTGTTCGCCATGTCGATTGGATGCTCGACTTTCATGGAAGTTCCATGCCGAGAAGTGAAGCCGCCTCGACCTGAGCATCGTATTCTAAAACAATAAAAGGCCTCCAATTTGGAGGCCTTGTTGTGGCATCGTGGCAATGACTGCGGTGGACCCCTTTCAAGGTCGCCGCTTAGGATGCGGCCTTGATGTCCTGGACCTTGATAAGGTCGCTGCCCGGTATCAGGTTGCCGGTGACCTGTACGTCCCTGCCTTCGAATTTTCGTCCGAGCTCTTGGTCGTCGAGGTAGTAGTTAATCCCCTCGGCAACCTTCAGCATGTACTCGCCGTCGGCGCTAACGACTGCCCCTGAAAACGACTGAACAGGCTGTATCGAGAAGCCGCTCGCGGTGTCAACGTTGGGCTGGATCGCGTCGGTCTGCCGGCCGGGAACAGTAAGTCCGTCGGCAGAAGGCATGGGTCGTGGCTGCTGCATCTGGGTCCAGGCAATCAGCTCAGTTCCATTTTCTAGACTTGGATGTTTAGGTTTTTGTGAGTTTTGAGCGCGCGCCATGTGGATGAGCGCGAGACACAGAACCAGCGTCGCCAGAGAGAGCGCCCGTCTCATTTTGGTTAATTCCTCCTACCTACGAACCCTGATTCGCAATGACGAGCGAAGTGGCTTTATCCGACACATTGCACGACACTCGCCAAATACGCGCGCTTGCTGCTTCTATGACATGGCGATGCACTACTCATTGTTGCGAGCAAAATTGCTTAGTAATTTTGACTTGTGTTGGCAAGAAAGTAATGGTCGGTCAAATACAGAAAAAACCGTATAGACCCTTTTCAGGAACAAGAACACAATCCCCCTACATTCATGCCTCCGCCTGCACTCGCAGCGAGGAAGCGTTAAGCGCTTCCCCACAGAAGCGCCAGAGCCCACGGCCTCGAAACGTGGGCTCTCCCCTTTTCGCGCGGAATCTACTATCGATCATCGTCTGAGACGAAACCAGAAATCGAGAGATGAATAATCAAGGCCTTCGGTTCCGAGGTGCAAAAGCGTCCGGCGGATCGCAAAGGTTCCAACCCTCCAAGATCCCGCGGCTCTACCCGTTTGTTTTCTGATACCTACACAGATGGAGGGAAACTTATTTACATATCCGGGTTTATAGTTGATGTCGTTGCATTTGTTCTCCAGTTTGAAGAGGAGACAAACCATGAAGATCAATCGTTTCGCTGTCATTGCACTCGTACTTGCGGTTTTCGCGCTGACTCTTCACTTGCGTGCGACCGCGCAAGATGTGCCCGCGCCGCCCGATGGACAGCAAGCGGAAGATGCTCAGCAGGCACCTACGCAGGACCCTCCAACGCGCGTGGCGCGTCTCAACTACTCTTCCGGATCTATTTCGTTTCAACCGGGAGGCGAAGGGGATTGGGTCACCGCAGTACAGAATCGCCCCTTAACGACGGGCGACAACCTTTGGGCTGATAAAGATTCGCGCGCGGAATTGCATATCGGATCCACCGCCATGCGCATGGATTCCGAAACCAGTTTGACCTTCCTCGATCTGGACGATCACACCACGCAACTGCGTTTGTCCCTCGGCACGCTGCTGCTTCGTGTACGACATCTTGATGATGGCGATTTGTTTGAGGTCGATACGCCAAATTTGGCTTTCACGGTCCAGTCGACTGGCGAATATCGAATCGACGTCAATGCGGACGGCAACCAGACCATCACCACGGTCTGGCACGGACGCGCTGAGGCGACAGGCGGCGGATACTCATACACCGTTGTCGCCGGACAGCAAGCAGTTTTCGCCGGCACCGAGGAACTGGATCATCAGATTCGACAGCTTCCCCGCTCCGACGATTTCGACGCCTGGGCCTTTGATCGTGACGCGCGCGAGGATCACGCCGATTCATCGAACTACATCTCCGCCGAGATGACGGGATACGAAGACCTCGATGACTATGGCCGCTGGCGCTACGTTCCTGACTACGGCCCGGTGTGGACTCCAGTTTCAGTCACCCCTGGATGGGCGCCTTATCGCTTCGGACACTGGGTGTGGATCGCGCCGTGGGGTTGGACGTGGGTTGAGGACGAACCTTGGGGCTTCGCACCATTCCATTACGGCCGATGGGCCTTCGTGGAAAGCAGCTGGTGCTGGGTGCCGGGTCCGGTTTATGTGCGTCCAGTGTACGCTCCGGCGTTGGTCGCGTTCGTTGGAGGCGGTGGCTTCCACCTCTCCATTGGAGTCGGAGAAGGTGTGGGCTGGTTCCCGCTGGGACCACGTGAGGTCTACATCCCCCCGTACCGCGTAAGCCGCGTTTACGTGAACAACATCAACATCACGAATACGCGCGTGAACGTCACCCAGGTCACGAACATTTACAACAACTACACCGTGAATCACGTCACCAACATCACATACGTGAATCAGCGTGTAAACAATGGCGTCACGGTTGTATCGCACGAGACGTTCGTGAACGCGCGTCCGGTGGATCGAAATCTGGCGCGTGTTGATGCCCGGCAGTTGGCGGAAGCTCCGGTGTATCACGGTTCGCCCGTCGCGCCCGTGCGCAGCAGCGTGATCGGCGCCGGCACTCCAGCTCGCTTCAGGCCAACGGCGGCTGTCGAGAATCGACGCGTCGTAGCAACGCGGAACCCTAGTCCGCCGCGTGCTCCTTTTGAGCAGCAACGGCAGGCAGCCAACGTTAGAACTGAAACGCCGGCGCCTGCGCCATCTCGAGTTCCTGAATCGATGCAGAACAACCGCGCAGATCAACAGCGGAATGTTCCGCATCCGGGCGAATCAATCAAACCGCGAGAACCCGTTCAGGACCACCGTCAACCGGAAAACAGTCGGCCTTCGGAGGCGTATAGCAACCAGAATCGCAACGTCCCGCGGCCGGCGGGCGGTGGCGGCGACAATCGCAACTATTCAAACCAGGGACATCCTCTAGTGCGCCAGGCCCCTGCACCTCAACCAAGGCCGCAGGTCGATCAAAACGAGGCCAACAAGTTCCGCACCTGGCAGCAGCAACGACCGCCAGAGAACCGGAGCAACGCTTCTCGTCCACCGGAGAGCCATCCCGCGCAGGGCCAAAAGTCGGATCACAAGAAGTAAAGCCTCCAGTTTGGAACCACACGATCGGGAGTGCCAAACGCTCTCCCGTTTTTCTTTTCCTCAGCCGTGGCCAAGACACGATCAAGTTTCAGGGATTCTTGCCGATCTGGTTCACAGGCCTTCTGCCGCGATTAGAGCTGATTGATGGCGAGCATGGTGACGATGGTGAGGTTCAGGCCGTGATGCTTTCGACTGTCTACTTTTCTTGATTCTGGGTGGATTATTCCCGCACTGCTTGTACTCATCGTCGTTGGCCAGTAGATTTGGATTGCCTAAATGCTCGAAATGCCGCCAGGCGAGTGGAACTGTTCAAGATCATCACCGAGAACGCAGCCGACATGATTGCGCTTGTGAATGTGAAGGGGCGGCGCCTCTACAACAGTCCCGCGTATCACAAGGTCCTGGGCTATACGGCCGCGGAACTCGCTCGAACCCCGGTGTTCGAAACAGATTCACCAGGAAAATCGAGCCCGCGTTTGGAGGCCTCGCGTTTGGCGCGGCAGACGGGCGTTGGCCAAAGTCTGCAATATCGAATTCGGCACAAAAACGGAAGCTGGCGAATTCTGGAATCGACGGCAAGCACCGTTCGAAATTCGAAAGGAGAGGTCGACAAGCTGGTCATCGCGAATCGGGATGTAACCGCCCGCAAAGAAATCGAACAGAAGCTGGCTCACGATGCCTTGCACGACGCACTTACTGGACTTCCCAATCGGCGCGTGTTTCTGGAACGCCTTCAGCGAGGATTCTCGCAAGCCAAGCGATGACCGATCCGCACCAGACGAAGTTGGGTCGCGATTGGAAGATCGAAGTCGGTGCCCAAGGCATCGAAAAAACCGCGCAGTGTGAAAGTCTCAGAGAACTTGGCTGCCGTCTAGGCCAGGGGTATTTTTTCTCCGCGCCGACGCCGATACCGCTACGCTCCTTCTTCGAGAGCACGTTGCGCCAAGCGTCTCCGCTACTCGCTCCGTGTGAGACGTCGCTACCTTTTCCAGGCGTGATCCAGAAAGAGATATCGATCCCGCGTAGCGTCTTTTTCGGCTGCTGAGGTCGCGCCGAAATGCATGACTTGCCATCCGTCGTCTTTGCCGTACACAGGCCACTTCGGCAGGCCCTCCCCATTGGGATCACCATTGCGCGCGAAGTTCGTCCAGTATTTCTGCATCAACTCGCTCAGTTGGTAATCCTCCGGCTGCCACGGAATTCCCTTCTTCGAGTCGAGCTGGCCGAACACGTACTCGATCTCGGCCGAGTGATAGGCTCCCAGACCCTCCGGCTTTTCGTGCGATGGCAACGACAGATCAAATCGATACCTGTACACGGGCTGTTTTCCCGACTTCTTCTGCGCCTCGATCCAACGCCAAGTTGCCCACGCGATGAACTGGTCTCCGGAGTAGTCTTCTGCCGAGCGCAACGCTTCCGCCTTGGTGCGCGCCGGGTACAGCTTCAAAAACTGCCCGGCGTCCGGACCGAACTCCTTTTCGGCTGCTGCTCTCGCATTCGCGGCCGTTGGTCTTTCTTTGCTTGCGAGTACTCGCTCGCTTCCCTCATCCCGATTCCACCCGGCGAGTAATGGCACATCATTTTGTTTTCTAGCTGCGAAGATCGACTCCACCGACTTCGGTAGAAAATATCCGTCAACATCTGGGCTAAAACTGAAAACATTCCGCCCGCCTTCCTCTTTCATCGAGGCATCGAGGATTTTCTGTGCGGGAATGGCCCTCAACTCTGCGATGGTTTTTGCTCCTAGCGCGGATTTCACGAACTTGGCATCCTCAGGCCCGCGTTCGGAGGCGGGTCGGAATGTCAAACCCGTCTTCGAGAACGCACCGCCACTTTCTCCGGTTGCTTTGTGAAACAAACCCTTTGCCAGAGGCGACGCCATCTGTGCACTCACCGAAAACGATCCGGCACTTTCACCGAATATCGTCACGTTATCGGGATTTCCGCCAAATGCCGCGATGTTTGTGTGCACCCAGCGTAGAGCGGCGGTCTGGTCCATCAAGCCGTAGTTCCCTGTTGCGTGATGTTCGGATTCGGCCGCCAGTCCGGGATGAACCAAGAAACCGAAGATCCCGAGCCGATAGTTCATCGAGACTACGACGACACCGAGCTTGGCGAGATTGTTGCCGTGTTGACGAGGTTCCGATGTCGAACCTGCCACGAAACCGCCACCGTAGATCCACACCATCACCGGAAGTTGCTTGGCGTTTGCCGGCGCCCAAACGTTCAGGGTCAGGCAGTCCTCGCTTCCTCCTGGATCAGGAAAAATCATGTCTCCGTAGACTCGACCCTGCATGCAGTGAGCACCGAACTCCGTAGCCTTGCGCACCGCAGTCCATTTTGTTGCGGCGGCGGGTGGTTTCCAGCGCAGCTCTCCGACCGGCGGTGCAGCATACCGAATGCCGAGAAAAGTGTTGATGCCGTCTTCCGTCTTACCTTCGACAACTCCGTCGGAAGTCGTAACCTGCGGACCGCCTGCTTGTCCGAATGCAAATAATCCAATCCAGATCGACATCGCGATGAAACCCAACAGCCGCGTTCCTCGATGCATCCTGGTTTCTCCGAACTGCCGGACGATACCACCGCGCTTCGCTTTACGCGTTGGCGTGTTGTTGTCGTGATGAAAGCGTCGCACATTTTGTCGCTCAGGCTACACTCACTGAATGGACATTCGCACTGACCAGATCTCGCATCGTGAGCTTTACCGAACGCTTCTCATTGCTGTGGGTCCTCGGCCTATCGCGTGGGTTTCCACGCTGAGCAAGATCGGCGTACCAAACCTCGCGCCGTTCTCGTTTTTCAACGTTGTGTCCTCCAATCCGCCCATGCTGGGATTCTCTCCCGGTATTCGACGACTTCCCAATGGGTCCGAACCCAAAGGCACGCTCGTCAACATCCGAGAGACCGGTGAATTCGTTGTGAATGTCGTCATTTTTGAACTTGCGGAGCTCATGAACACTACCAGCGGAGAATACGAGCACGGTGTGAACGAGTTCGACATGGCGGGTCTCGCCACACGCCCTTCTCAGATCGTGCGGCCTCCGCAAGTTGCGGGATCACCGGTGAGTTTCGAATGCAAGCTGGATCGGATTCTAGATTTCGGTAATCCGGTTTCGAACAGTCTTGTGATTGGAGAGATCTTAGCGCTTCACATCGAGGATCGCGTGGTTCACGAGGGTCAGTTAGAAATGAATTCACTTGATCTTATCGGGCGCATGGGCGGCGCACAATATGCGCGCACGACGGATCGATTCGAGATGGAAAGGCCAGTGGTGAAGAGATAAGGCTCCGCTGTCTTGAAGCTTAAACCACGAAATACTTCGCTGCCGGATGATGGACCACGATCGCTGAGGTCGATTGCTCGGGCTCTAGCAGGAATCCCGTCGTTAGCCGTACGCCGACGTTTTCCTCCGGATGCAATAGTGCGAACAGCTTGGTCTGGTCCTCCAGGTTCGGGCATGCCGGATATCCGAATGAGTACCTCGACCCACGATACTTTTGGTGGAAAAGATCCCGGATGTGCGGCGAATCTTCGCCTGCGATGCCCAACTCCTGGCGCATCGTGCGATGGTGATATTCGGCAAGCGCTTCCGCTGTCTCGACGCTCAACCCGTGTAGGTAGAGATATTTCGTGTACTCCCCGCCCTCAAACAGTCGTTGCGTCTCCACTGATGCCTTCGCTCCGATCGTGACTAACGACAGTCCGAGCACATCGATTCTTCCGGAAGATCTCGGCGCGAAGAAATCGGAAATGCAAAGCTTGCGGCCTTCGCGTTGCCGAGGGAAGGTAAACCTCAACAATTCCTTTCCTGACGATCCTCCGCGAGCGCCTTGATCGTTCGCGTAGTAAACGATCAGATCGTTGCCCTCGCTCTGCGCCGGGAAGTAGCCATACACTACCTTGGGCTCGAACAATCCGCTGGCCATGATTTCTTCTTCCAGCTCTTTCTTGATCGGCCGATATTTTTCCTCAACCAGCCTTAAATAGTCTTCCTGCGACGCGGTCTTCAATTGCCACTGATTCTTGAAGAGCGCGGTCTCGTTGATGTATGGAAACAACTCGCGCAGATCAAAATCGTTCTTTACTCGCACCCCCCAGAACGGTGGGTTCGGAATGTTGGGAGCGTCGCCGACGACAGCGCTTCGCTCGGCGAACACCGGGCCCGTCTCGTCGTCGACCGCCGCGGCTTTCGCGTATTCTTTGACCGTTTTGCCTTCGCTGAGACGCGCCTGCCGTTGTCCATCTCCGGAGATCAAGTCCTCCATGATGTGCAGACCTGCGAAAGCATCGTCCGCGTAGAAGACGGCATTCGCATACTCGCGCCGCAGATCGTCTTCCACATACTTCCGCGTCAGCGCCGCGCCGCCACAAATCACCGGATACTCCAGTTTCTGGCGCTCAAGGTCCTGGATCACATACTTCATCTCAAGAGTCGACTTCACCAGCAGCCCGCTCAGTCCGATCGCATCGGCTTGATGCTCGCCTGCTGCTTTGATGATCGAATCCCCGGGCTGCTTGATGCCAAGATTCACTACCTTGAATCCGTTATTCGACAGGATGATGTCGACGAGGTTCTTCCCGATGTCGTGGACGTCGCCCTTCACCGTCGCGAGCACGATCGTGCCTTTTTGCTGTGCGCCGGCTTTTTTCTCCATCTTCGGCTCAAGATAAGCGACGGCCTGCTTCATCACGCCGGCGGAATCGAGAACCGACGGGAGCTGCATCTTGCGCGCGCCGAAAAGCTCACCGACGGTCCGCATTCCGTCAAGCAGAACGGTGTTAATGATGTCGAGGGGTGAGTATTGTCCGAGCGCAGAATCCAGCAATTGTTCGAGGGATCGCTTATGCTCACCATCGCCCACCGACTTTTCGCCGTTAATAATCGCGAACTTCAGCTTGTCCTCAATCGACAATGTTTCCACGTGCGCCGTCGTCGAGGCCTGCGGCTTCCCTTTCAGTCCGGCGAAGTGCGCCATGTAGACTTGTAGCGGGTCGCCGGAGGAGTGGTCGCGATGGATCAGCTTGCGTGCGAGATCAACTTCTTCCTGATGAATCTTATATAACGGATAGATTTTACTGTAGTTGACGATGGCCATATCGAGACCATTGTCGACCGCCTCGTGCATGAAAACGCTATTCAGCACACGGCGCGGATAAGCGTCGAGACCGAACGAGATGTTGCTGACCCCCAGAATCGTTTTCACATCCGGCAGTTCCTGCTTGATCCGTCGGACCGCCTCTAACGTTTCCATCCCTGCCGTCCGGTACTCTTCCTGACCCGTCGAAATGGGCAACGTGAGGGCATCGAAAATGAGATCGACGCCGCGGATGCCGTATTTCTTTGTTGCGAGTTCGTAAATGCGTTTGGCAATGGCGACTTTTTTGTCTGCAGTCAGTGCCATGCCATCTTCGTCGATGGTGAGAGCGATAACGGCCGCGCCGTAGCGCTTGGCCATGGGCAATACTTTTGATGTGCGTTTTTCGCCGTCTTCCAGGTTGATCGAGTTGATGATTGCCTTGCCCGGAATTCTCTTGAGCGCCTCTTCGACGACATCCGCTTCGGTCGAATCGACCAGGATCGGTGCCGGTACACGCGTCGCAACTCGCTCGAGAATCGATGTGATGTAGCCCTTTTCATCTTCCCCGACAATCGCGCAACACAGGTCGAGCATGTGCGATCCGTCGTTGACCAGCTTTTTCGCGAGCGCCAGGATGTCGTCGTACTTTTTGCCACGAACCAGATTGCGGAAATGTTCCACCCGAGTGGTTGTATTCATCTCCTCGGCTACGACGAGCGGCTTCGGATCCAGATCGAGTGGTACGGAGGTATATGCGCTCGACGCAGCGCCAACCGGTTTTACATCACGCTTTGCCGGTTCGACGCCAGAGACCGCATCCACGACTGCCTTCAAGTGTTCGGGGCGGGTCCCGCAGCAACCTCCGACGAGCCGAACGCCGTAGTCGGCGACAAAATGCTTGTGATACTGCGCCAGTTCTTCAGGGCTTAGCTTGTAGACTGCGTGTCCGCCTTCGTTGATTGGCAGTCCCGCGTTGGGCAGTACGGAGATGTGCTTGGTGGAGTTCAACCCCAGGTATCGAACGGCGTCATTCATCTCCTTCGGACCCGTCGCGCAGTTGATGCCGACAATGTCGACCTCAAAGGGCTCAAGAGCCGTTAACGCGGCACCGATTTCGGTTCCGAGCAGCATTGTTCCCGTTTCCTGGAGTGTGACTTGTACCGTAACGGGTAGTCGTTTTCCTGCTTGGCGCATGGCTTCGAGCACGCCGACCGCGGCAACTTTCGCCTGAAGCAGATCTTGCGCAGTCTCAATCAGCAAAACATCAACGCCGCCCTCGATCAGCGCGGCCGCTTGCTGTTCGTAGGCAGCAGCCATTTCGTCGAAGCCGATGTGTCCGAGCGACGGAAGTTTTGTGGTCGGTCCAATCGAGCCTGCAACATAGCGCGGTTTATCTTTGGTTGAAAACTGGGCAGCCACGTCTTTAGCTAGTTTGGCCGCGGCAATATTGATCTCGGCTACCCGGTCTTTAAGATCGAACTCCCCCAGGACGATGCTGGTTCCACCGAACGTATTCGTCTCCACAACGTCGCAACCGACCTGGAAGAATGCAGCATGAATGTCTTTGATGATGTCGGGCCGGCTCAACACCAGCACTTCGCTGCAATTTTCCTTCCCCCAAAAGTCGTCAAGTGACGGATTTCGCAGTTGGATATTCGTCCCCATCGCGCCGTCATACACGACGACACGTTCTTTCACGGTCTGTAGAAAATCCGCCATTCTTACCTATTAACCCTTACGTGTTCAGTGCTACGCAAAGCAAATGCAGTATTCAGTCGCCATAAGCGGATCTTTGGTAGCTACCCGCCTTTAAAACGACCACTCCATACACAAACGCCGGCCCGCGCGGGGACCGGCGTTGGACATGAGACTTCAATCTTGAACTCGCTTAGCTCCCCTGGATCATCGACGCCGGAGCCCCGCCGGCCACCTCGGCAATGTTGAAGACCGCGTTGGCCCCCATGTGCGCTGGCGCGGCCGCCAGCATCTGCTCCTTGCGATAGATCAAATTCGTAGCATTAAACGTCGCCAGCTCAAACCCGTGTCCATGCGTGATCGCGT
>Ga0126371_10002493_pt1 | contig 15852 bp, 12 predicted proteins | sample PanSoiMetaPlot_4_FD_110145 | JGI IMG/M metagenome (GOLD analysis project Ga0126371, IMG submission 110145) | Tropical forest soil microbial communities from Panama - MetaG Plot_4 | ecosystem: Environmental > Terrestrial > Soil > Tropical forest > Bulk soil | place: Panama | collected 2016-02-17 | reverse complement strand
AGACATGCCCGGTCTTGCCGCTGAGGAAATGCGGCCATGCGCCGTGGAAGCGGTCTGCGCGGGCGAGGAAATCGGTGATGCGAAGCAGGCGGTCCACTACTTGCCCGCGCGGAACAAAACCGCGGTCCGCGCCAACGACCATTGCCATTACGCCGAATCCACTGGCACCGACGGCGATCATGTCGTCATCGCCAGGCGTATTCTCGCGCGTCATGCCGGAATGCGGCTCGTCTGCTTCCCAGTAGTAGCGGAATGAGGCTTCCTGAACCATCGTCAGCAGTTCGTCATCAGTCATAGGATGTGTGGATGCGGTGACTGGGGCCGATAGCGGAGATTCCTGCAATGACGATGTGCGGGCGGAGACTTTATAGGAAGCGGTGGCGTGCGGATTACCGAGGAAATCGGTGAAGCGGTTGACACCGTAGCGCTGCACGCCGATAGGCTCGAATGGTCTACCGCGCATCGAGCGGTAGATGACGTATTGTGCCACGGTGGGGTCTTCCGGTGCTCTCCATTTGAGATCAATGTGCCGCTCGTAGCCTTTGGCTTCGATGATTTCAGGAGCGGCGGGCGTGTGGTGATTTTGCCCCGCGTTTTCGATGCGGATGTCGTCGATGTACAGCGTATGGGCTGCTCCGTCCGCGGCGCCCTGGATGAGGATGATGGTCGCGAGTCGTCTCGGCTCAAACGGGTGCATGGATGCGGTTGCGAATCGATCCAACGGAATTCGCACACGAATCCACTTGCCGGGTTCGAGGTCGCTGGCGAACGAGCCGAGCGGCAGCGGTGTGGTGAAGTTGTGCGCGATGTCGCGCAGCGCGATCTTTGGCAGATCGGCGGCGCGGATGCCGTCTTTCGTATAAAGCCAGAGAAATAGGCTGTCTCCGGCGAAGTCAACATTGCGGTTGCGCCAGACATAGAGCTTGATCTCGGTGTCCCAACCGCCGTCAGGCATGGATTTCCATTCAAGCGCGAGCGCATTGGGGCCGCTGATGAATGTGGAAGTCTCGACCGGAAGCTTGCGGTCGATAAGCTTCAGCGAACTGGGTGCGGAGACCGTCCCTGAGCTGTAGTAATACGATCCGGGAGACAAGCTGTTTTCGAAGAACACTTGCTGCGAATAGTTCTGATCAGCCCGCGCGTAGCCGGGAAGTGAGAAAACTGCGAGAGCGAGGAGCGCCAGGAACAGGCGCAAGGTTTTCATTAGCGGCCCTCGCTTGGTGTTCCGACTATAATCAGCAGCAAAGCATTCGGATCCAGCTTGAGATCGAGTTTGCCATCTGTGAGAGTGAATCGCTCCGGCGCTCCTAGCGCTGTCTCTCTGTTCAATGCCTCAACCTGCGTCTCCGTTGGGTCGAGTGGACTGCCCATCTTCTTATATGCGGCCAGAGTATTTTCGTGAGTGTTGTCGACGCGGCTTATAGAAATTGCTGCATTTGCAGGTACTCCGCGGAAAGCCATCTCAATGTCTTTTTCGCTGCCCGTCTTATCCGGATCGACGATGTTCCATACGGCGAGAGCCAGCGTTCCATCAGGCCGCTTTGTAACGATCACGTCCTTAGATGGATTGGCGATGCGCTGATCGCCAAGCTGGTGCAGCAGCGCGAAGGCATAATAGCTGGGCTTATTGATACCGCCTTTAGCGCGCAGGCCAAAATTACCTTCAAAAGGCCGAGGAATCGGGCCACCTTCCTCAAATACGTCGGAGAAGGTCCAGAAAGACATCATGTCCACCAGACCGTCGCATTCGCGGATGGTATTTGCAAGTCCGGTACCAACGAAAGATGTATCGCGCGATTCGTTCATGCCTTGTACGTTCCACTCAGTCCAGAAGAGCGGCAGGTGAGGCATGGCGGAAGCCTGAATCTGCTTTCTCACTTTTGCAATGGCACGGCAAACGCGGTCGTCCATGGGGATGTCTTCGTTAGTGCCAAAAAGGTTTTCAACGGTGTCGTCAGCGTAGCCGTGGCTCGAGACGAAATCCACCGGCACATGATTGTCACTCGCATATTTCAGAAAGTCATCGACCCATGCGGCTGCCGCGGTTGCCGGACCGCCGACGCGCAGACGCGGGCTGACGGATTTCAAATCGCGGGCGGTGTGCGCATATAGCTCAAAATAGCTTTGCTTGCGCGGGATGCCGTTCCAGAAATCGATGTTCGGCTCGTTCCAGACCTCAAAGTACCACTGTGCGACTTCGTCAATGCCGTAGCGGTCCACCAGATGCTGCGCGAAGTGCGTCATCAGTCCGTCCCACGCTTCCCAGCTCTTGGGCGGCGAAACATTCTGTTTGTACCAAAAGGGGTGCAGTGCATCGGGATTGAAGGCGAGCTTCTTCGGCATAAAGCTGATTTCGACCACAGGGCGCACGCCATTCTTCAGCAGGCCATCGTAAATCTGATCAACATAAGCAAAGTTGTAAACGGGATTGCCATGTTCGTCTTCGTTGTAGACGCCGTTCTCATCGTGAAGAATGGCGTGAAAACGTACATACCGGAAATCGGTGATCTGCTTTACGGCGCGCAAGTCGTTGCGGTAGCTCTCGCGAAGCGAGAGATTGGCGCGCCCGGAGCCGAACATCTGCTCCCAGAAGTGCGGGAAAGGCGTGGCCGGAGCCTGCGCGTTAACTTCGATTTTCTCCTGCGCGGACAGGTATGGGCCGACTGCCAGCAGAGCAGTGATCGCCAACACGAGACTATATTTCAATCGCAAAACGAGACCCCATTTTCAAACGATGCAGGAATAAAAAGAGGGTACGCCCGCACACAGGCGCACCCTCAAAGGGAGGCAGAATTTAGAAGCTAAAGCGCGCCTGTAGTTGTACCGTCCTGCTGCCCAGGGCGCCGCCCGCCACACCAAACGATGAATTCGGGCTCACCGTTCCATCCGGATTCGCTGAACCCAAAATGTTGTTGATCGTTGCGGTGTTGATATTCGTTTTGTTGAACAGGTTGTAGGTGTCGGCGCGAATTTCAAATTTTGCATTCTCGCCCAGGATCGGCATATTCGGCAGACCGAAAGCCTTCGTCAAGCTCGCGTCCAGGTTCTGATAGTTTGGCCCATTCAGGCTGTTGCGGCTGATTCCCGGCAGAGGCGCGGGAGCCGTGGCCGGAAAAGCAGGCCCCTGCACATAAGCCGGCGCACCGAAGAATGTCGTGCCGTCACCGCCGAAATTCGGGTTTACAGCCTGCTGAAAGACTTTGTTGTCCGTCTTTGTGCCATACCCCGTCAGAATGCTTCCCGGACGAAGCTGTCCATATCCGCTGCCTGAGTAGTACGGGTTGCCGTTCGTGTTGTAGAGAGGATTCCACGGGAATCCAGTATGCCAATTGAAGATGCCGCTCAGCGACCATCCGCCTGCAACCTTCTCAACCCAGCTATGGCTACCGCGGAAAAGCACTGGTTGCCATAGCCCGAATATTTTGAACGCATTCGCCACGTTGTAGTCCGAGCGCCCATACGCAGCGTGCGTGTCAAAGGGATAAGGATCCTCGGAATATGGCCCCGAATTCTCGTCCATCGCCCTCGCCCAGGTATATTGCCCCTCAAGCTGGAAGCCATGCGAGAAGTTGTGCTTCAGCGATGTGATCAGCGCATTGAAGTTCCCTGTCCCACTGTTCTGGTAGAAGTCCAGGTTGTTTACCTTCGGATTCAGAGCGAACCCATTGGCTGCTGCAATCGCATTCCAGTTGTTTTGTACGAACAGGTGCCGCATCTCGCTGCCTTGATAGCCAATCGTGGCCACGATGTCATACGGCATCTGGTACTGAACATCAAGTGAGTAGTGATAGTTCGAGATCGTCTTTGGATTTGGCAGGAAGCCCGTCACCGTAATCGGCGATCCGCTCACGGGCAGGTTATCCGGCCCGAAAGTTGTAACTGCATTCGGGTTTGGCGCATAGCCGAAAATGGAGTGGCTGTCGCCCGCGGTTTCATACAGGATTCCCGTCCCCGCACACGACGGATTTGCCGTGTATGGATACGAGCAGATAAAGTTCGCCTGTACCGCATTCGGTGGATTGCCGTTGCCGTTCGCCGTAATGGCAATTTCGTTCTGGTTGTAGTTGATGCCAAACCCGCCGCGGATCACAAGGTTGCCATTGTTCTGTTTCGGCAGCCAGGCAAAGCCAAACTGCGGACCCCAGTTGTTCTTCTGCGGCCCATACAGATTTCCGCCAACGCGGATATTCATGCCGTCCAGCGGGTTCGTGTTGGTCCCGAACCGGAAAACATCAAGATTGTCCTGCTTCGAGTACATCGCTCCGAAATACGACCAGCGCAGGCCAAGGTTCACTGTCAGGTTCGGCAGCATCTTGTAATCATCCTGTACAAAGAAGCCCCAGAGATCCTCACGGTTGTCCTGCCGGTTGGCAAAAGGAATACCAGTCGCCGAATCAAACTGGCCTGTCTCCTTGTAAGGCGCATCATTCGCAAAATCCCACAGGTTGTTGAAGAAGAACTGCGGACGCGCCGCGTATACAGGGTTGTTCAGGTAATACAGCCGGGTAAGCTCACCGCCGCCCTTGATACTATGCTTGCCCCAGATTTTGGTAAGTACATCGTTGTAGCTGTAAGTCCACTGATTCAAATTGCTTGGCCCGGGAGCACCGAAGTACTGAAACCCATTCTCGGTTCCAATTGTTCCAATGGCATCAATATTTGCCTGCGGCAAGCCAAAAGGTGCCTGAGGGTTGCTCGACACTTCGTTCCAGCGCCAGCCTGCAGCATTGGCCCGCGCTTGGTTTAACAGTGTTGGCGAGAAAGTATGATTCCAGATCACCGAGAACGCATCGTTCACCTGGGAATGGTGCCAGAAGTTTGCAGTGCGCACCGGCCCGTTGAAATCCGTAGTGCTCACCGGAACCCAATAGATTGCAAAACTCACGTGATCGTTTTGGGTAGCATTGGCGTCGAGTCTGCCGTTGTACTGTGACTGACTCGTTGTCGTTGGGTTGGTCGAGTTGAAATATGCCAGATCCGGCACGCCATCCAGCCCACCGCCAACGCCAGGATTATTTGAGCTACCACCGTAGGTCAGATCCTGCATGCCCACGCCATTCGTCAGCGGAGACCCCACGTCGAGCCCTCCGGAAACCGTGGCGCAATTCACGCCCTCCGTCAACCCAATCGACGCACAGGTGCGTTGAATGATTCCGTTCGACGAAACAGCCTCGCCCGGAAAAGTCAGATAGCTCGATGCAATTGGAGCTACACCGCTCAAAGAGTCAAACTGTGAGGTTTCATACCAACCCTGCGCTGTCGAAACGGTATCCAGGGGGCTGGTCTCCCAGTTGAAAAATGCAAAGAAGCGGTTCTTCCAGATAGGCCCGCCAAGGCTGCCGCCGTATTGGTTAAAGCGGTTGTTGTCACGATTGACGCCGCGCTGGGCCGCCGTTCCAGCAATATTCGAACCAACACCATTCCACCGTTGATATGCGTTCAATCCTGGCCGGGATGCCTTGAAGAAAGCGCTGCCGTGAAACTGATTGGTGCCGCTCTTCGACGTCACCTGAATCTGTGCTCCGCTGAAACGCCCATTCTCGGCGTCATAGCTGTTGGAAACGACTTTCATGTTATCCACGGAATCTTCGCTTGGCGTAATGACCGAAGTGCCGCCCCACACCGCGCTCACCGTGCTGATACCATCAATCGAAATGCTGTTGGTCTCGTACTGGCCGCCACGTGTTTGTATCTGGGGGCCATTCTCAGTCTGGAAGATGCCGCCGCTGCCGCCGCCAGTTCCACCCGGTCCCTGATTCCCCGGCAGATTGAATGATCCTCCGCCGCTGGCCTGAGAGGCGTCGCCAAAGACACCCGGCGTTAACTGCGCGAGCTGAAACACGTCGCGGTTGAAGGAAGGCAGGTGCTGGATCTGGTCGCTGCTGACTGTAGCGCTGACGGTGGCTGTCTGGGAGTCAAGCCCTACGGTGGTGCCCTGGACGGTTACCGTCGTGCTTACGTCTCCTGGTTCCAGTTGGATGTTGATAGAGTTCAACTGCTCAGGGATGATCTGCACCTGTGGCAGTACTTTTGTTTTAAATCCGTCCTTTTCTGCGGTGATGGAGAAGTGCGCCGGAGGCAAGGCACTGAAATTGTAGATTCCGGCATCGCTGCTGACGCTGACCTGCTGCTGGCCGGTATCGGTGTTGGTCAGGGTCACCTTTGCGCCTGGAACCAGCGCGCCGGTCGAATCGGTGACATTGCCGCGAATGGAGCCGTTGTATTGAGCGTGCGCCACTACGGTGATCGCGCATGCCAGGGCGAAGAAAGTCAACTGGCGGATGTGGCATGCAAAGGTCTGTTTTTGAGATTTTCGGTCCATGTTGCCTCCAAGTTGAATTACTTTGTTTTTCGTACTTAGTTCCTAGTTACCAATTAGCGCAACCGATTGTGCAAACAAGAACATGTAACATCGGCAAAATACCGCTGTCAAATTCAGGTAAGTGGTTACGGCGAGGTTAGAGCTCCGTGAATGCATCACTGGATCACTCTTTGGATGAAGCGAACAATGAGTCTCCTGCGATCGGAGAGCTGAGATTCAGAGTGTACGAATCAGGCGTCGTAAACGACGCCATTCGATCTAGTAACTGTAATTTTTGGATGCTGTTTGACGTCCCAGCTGAATCCCTCTGATCAAAATTGTTCTTGCCATACTCCAACATTAAGTGCTACGATGTGTAACGTTATGAAAAGTAGCACTATAAACGGTCATGATCCGGCGGAGCTGGGCGAACTGGAACTGAGCGTAATGCAGTTGATCTGGCAGCGCGCCATAGGCGATGGCGCTATCAGTGCTGAACAAGTGCGCGAAGATCTAGGGCGTCCGTTAAAAGACTCAACTGTCCGCACCGTGCTCCGGCGGTTGGAAGATAAGGGCTACCTGACGCACACGGTTGAGGGCCGTACCTATCTCTACCGCCCATCTGAAGGGCCGCAGAAGGTCGCGGGCCGCGCGGTGAAACGCATCATCGACTGGTTCTGCAATGGCTCGGTGGAGGCGTTGCTGGTGGGCATGGTGGACTCCGAAGTTTTGGACCAAAAGGAATTGACGCGCCTTGCGGAACGAATCGCCGCGGCAAAGAAAGGAAAGAAATAATGACGGCATGGATACTTGAATCCGCTCTTCGTTCCTTGTTGATGGCAGCGGTGGTATGGACAGGCATCAAGCTACTGCGCGTGCGCAATGTGGCCGTGCAGAAAACAGCATGGGTGCTGGTCCTGATGGCGGCGGTTGCGATGCCGGGCCTCGCAGGCTGGAATTTGCCGCAGCGACATGCGGCGGTAATTGTGCCAGTGCAGAAGTTCACGCCAGCGGTCAGTGTGCCCGATCTGGGAACTCCTTCGGAGACGGCGAGCGTAACGACGGCCACCGTCATTCCCTCGTTTCCAGAAACAATGCCAGTGCAGCGCTGGAGCTTCAGGCAATGGAAGAGCCTGGTCGCGCCTGTTTATCTGGCCATCTGCGGCGCGCTGCTGCTGCGGCTTTTCTTCGGGCTGGTGATGGCGCTGCGTATCGTACATCGCGCCGAGAAAACGTCGGCCCTGCTTGAGCCGCGGGCGCAAGTCCGAATCAGCGCCGATATTCAAACGCCGGTCACCATTGGTTCTACAATTGTGCTGCCGGAATCGCACGAAGACTGGGACCTGCGTAAATTGCGCGTGGTGATCGCGCATGAGCGTTCGCATGTGCGGCAGGGAGATTTTTATCTGCAACTTCTCGCGGGTCTATATGCGGTGTTTTTCTGGTTCAGTCCGTTGAGTTGGTGGCTAAGGAAGGAACTCTCTGATCTAGGTGAGGCAATTAGCGACCGCGCCGCGCTCGACGAAGCACGCAGCCGGGCCAACTATGCCGAGGTTCTGGTTGAGTTTGCGGCCATTCGCCGCCGCCCGCTGGCCGGAGTAGCTATGGCGCGATCGAGCAACGTTCGCCGGCGCATCGATCGGTTGTTGGTTGAGCAGAAATTCCGCAGCGCCTTTACCGCTTGCCGATGGCACCTGGCAGCAGCATCAATACTGGTTCCGGCGGCCCTGGTACTTGCAGTCGCGCTGGTACGCGTAGACGCGGCTCAGGCGATGCAGACGCCCGCCATGGCTCCTGTTGCGCAGGTCGCTCAGGCGATTGCCATACTACCTGCACCTTCTGTGAGGGCCGCAGTCCCGTCGGTGCCTGCAACGATCGCAAGCGTCGCAACGCCGGTGACTGTCCAGGAGAAAGCCGCTCAGGAGCCGGTGCATATCCATGAATTCACAGATGACGATGACAATTCCTACGCCATTGTCATCGGAGATTCGGCCAATGTGATGGGGTCGTGGCGTTCCGGCGATCGGTTCGACAAGGTGAAGAGCAAGATGCACGGAAACTACATCTGGTTCGAGCGCGACAGCAAATCGTATGTGATCGACGATCCGACTCTCGTCCAGAAAGCGCGTGAGTACTTCAAGCCGATGGAAGACCTCGGTCACCAGCAGGGTGAGTTGGGTGAAGAACAAGGCAGGCTTGGAGCCGAGCAGGGCAGGCTCGGCGCGATGCAGGCAAAGGCCAGTGCTCCCGCTCCCGATCTCTCGAAAGAAATTGCAGGCGTACAGGATGCCTTGCAGAAACTGCAGCAAGGCAAGCAAGTGGAAATGAGCCAGGAACAACTGGCCGGCATTCAGGCAAGGCTCGCCGACCTGGAGGGCCGGCTGGGCGACATGCAAGGCAAAATCGGCGAGAAACAGGCCGAGTTCGGAGAGCAGCAAGCGAAATTGGGTGAGCAACAGGCAAAGCTCGGGGAACAGCAGGCGGCTCTCGGCGAGCAGCAGGCAGCGGCGTCAAGAATAGCCTCGCAGAAGATGAAATCGCTGATTGACGGCGCCATGCAGCAGGGGAAAGCGCGTCAGGTGGAATAACGTTGCAACCGCAAAAATGCCCCGGGGCTTCGGTGAAAGCCTCGGGGCTTTTTTCACGCGTACTGCTTTGCTTTGGCAATAGCGATCTTATTGAGCGCGGCCCTGCGTTCTTTTCCATATTTATGAAGGGCTTTGTTCTTGGGTTTTTCCGCAATGGCGTTGGTCGTCTGCATAACTCCATCGATCCATTCGCGCAGACTCTTGTCCGCCGATGCTTTGCCGAGGTTTATGAGTTTTGGGGTTGAGTCGAGATACTGGATCTGCTGCCATTCGTCCAGGTCATGATTTACGAATGAAATGTAGCCGCCGGGAAGAAGCTGCCGCGGAGACTTGATGGAGCCGGTAAAGCTGTAACGCGTTGCAGGGGTGTCCAGAAGATCATAGTAATGCGGCGTGATGAAGTCGGAGACAACGACCCCATTGATCGTGTAGGCATACTTGTCGTCTTCGCAAGGGTCGCATGCCTCGACCAGATAGCCAAACTGCCCCGTGCCATCGACCACGTTCTTTCCCGCAATTTTGATGGCGACGGAAGACTGTAACCGGTTGCCATAGGGATCGACCAGCATCTCAAGGGTTTCGTGACTTGACGCGATGGTCCAGCCTTCGTTCTGCGGGCTGGCAATCACTTTGGCATAGGGCTGCTTATGCTTGTCGAGATGAAAGCCGCCTTCTCCTGGCGGCAGATTCTTCACCAGTTGCACGGGCCAGACACCGGCAGGAATTTTGTGAGGGCTTGGCAAGTAGATCACTGTTGCCTTCACATCCCAGAACTGCGGCAGATCGCGCGTTACCTGGATGTTGAGCGCAGCCGCCACCGACTGCACCAGATCAGGGTTGAGGCTTCCGGTTGTATCAACCAGGCCTAATTGAATGACGGACATGAGAATCCTCCTCGATGGATAGAGTGAAAAACGTGATGTTCACCCGCCTTGCATCCAGGGTGGGCAGTGTTAAGAGAGGGTCAGAACCAGGCAGGCGACTGATTGCCGGAACACTACTACAGGCAGAAAGACAGCACAACTGTTTTTCTGTCGCCTGAAAGGTAGTGGCGGCAAGATGTGAAGCGTTTCAGTTGCGCCTTACAATCAACCATGCGGGCAATCCATAAAGTCGACGAACTGAACTGGCGGTTTGCGCTCGACGACATAGCAACGATTACGGCCGGACAAGGCAGTTTGCCGAAGCTGCGCATCGCCTGCTCTGAGGCAGAAGCGGACATCTACCTGCACGGAGCACAGGTGACATCATGGCGTCCGGCAGACACTGAGGAAGTCATTTTCTTAAGCGACCACTCGCGTTTCGAAGATGGAAAGGCCATTCGCGGTGGCATCCCCATCTGTTTTCCCTGGTTCCGCGCAAAAGCTGATGATCCAAAGGCCCCGGCGCATGGATTTGTGCGGACAAAGGCATGGCAGCTTGATTCCATTCAGCAGGAGCAGGGTTCAGTCGTCGTGACGCTTTCAACCGAAAACGATGAGACAACGCAGCGCTGGTGGCCGCAGGAATTTCGCATCGAGCACCGCATCACAGTTGGCGCGGAACTGAAGCTGGAACTCACAGTTACGAATATGGATTCAGGTCCATTTCTTTTTGAAGAGGCTCTGCATACTTATCACCGCGTTGGAGAGATAGATCAGATTCGCGTGGCTGGTCTTGATGGAGCAGCATACCTCGACAACACGGATGCCAACCGTGAGAAGATGCAACGCGGCGATATCGTGATGACTCAGCCGACGGACAATGCTTATCTCAATACTCAAAGCGCACTTGAATTGATCGATCCTGCGCTGCGCCGGCGCATCCGAATTGTGAAGTCAGGTTCGCGATCCACTGTCGCCTGGAATCCGTGGGAAAGCGGAGCGAAGGCTCTGGCTGACCTCGGAGACGACGAATGGCCGCGCTTCGCCTGCGTTGAGGCCAGCAACATTCTGGGCTGCGCAGTCTCTCTCGCTTCCGGCGAACGGCACACAATGACTGCGACGATCAGCGTTGCCTCTAGTTAAATCCGCGCCGCGTCCGCCGCTGCGCCCATTCATCCACTTCGTGTTCGGGTTCTCGCTCGCTGCGTGAAGGGCCGCGCGCCTTGTCCTGTGCCGCGAAGCCGCGTTCTTCGGTCCGGCTGAGACGGTGATGCGCATACATCCCTTCCAGCAGGAATTCTGCCGCAGCCACTAAATGCTCAGGATCGGAACTGGACTTGATCTTCAGCGGAATGAGCTTTTCCGTGAGTCCCTGTATCTGCTTCAACTCGGCGGCGATGGTCTTTGCAGGCTGGTCATCATCGAATTTGATTGTCCCGCCGAGGTTGAACCATTGCTCGATCTGCTGTGTGTTCGTCTCGCCAAAATATGTGTCGAAGATTTTGCCAACGGCGATTCGCAGAATCTCACGCACGACAGTATCAGCGCCGCGCATCTCGCCCTCATATTCGAGTTCCAGCTTTCCGGTAATGCCCGGCAGCGCCGCATAAAGGTCGCCTACACGCGGCATTACCAGCAACTCACCGTGGAGCAAGGCCCGGCGTTCGGCGTTGGAGATAACGAGGTCCATCGTCGAAATCGGCAGGCGCTGGCTTACCCCGCTGCGCTTATCAACCTTTTTGTCTTCGCGCGCGGAGAAGGCAATCTGTTCGATGATCTCGCGCATGTGCTGCGGAATTTCAAGCCTGCCCAGGTTACGCTGGCTCCAGGTCTCCTGTGCGGTGATGGCGATGCCTTCTTCCAGCGTCTCCGGATAATGCGTGCGGACCTCCGAGCCGATGCGGTCTTTGAGTGGCGTCACGATTTTGCCGCGTGCCGTGTAGTCTTCCGGGTTCGCGCTGAAGACCAGGGCCAGATCAAGCGCGAGCCGCACCGGGTAGCCTTTAATCTGCACGTCGCCTTCCTGCATGATGTTGAAGAGAGCGACTTGGATTTTTCCGGCCAGATCAGGCAGCTCATTGATGGCAAAAATGCCGCGATTGGCGCGAGGCAGCAGGCCGTAGTGCATGGTCAGCTCACTTGCTAAATCCTGTCCGCCTCGCGCGGCCTTGATCGGGTCGAGATCGCCGATCAGGTCGGCGACGGTCACGTCAGGAGTTGCCAGCTTTTCAACATAGCGCTCGTCGCGTCCCATCCACATAATCGTAGTGGCATCGCCCTTTTCGGCCACCAGATCGCGGCAACGCCGGCACAGCGGATGATAGGGGTTGTCGCGGATTTCGCAGCCGGCAATGTATGGTGTCTGCTCGTCGAGCAGCGCCGTCAGAGCGCGAAGGATGCGGCTCTTGGCCTGTCCGCGCAGCCCAAGCAGGATGAAGTTCTGCTTCGACAGCACCGCATTCACAATCTGCGGAACAACCGTGTCTTCATAGCCGATGATGCCGGGGAAGATTGTCTCCCGCGATTTGAGTCGGGCGATCAGGTTTTCGCGCAGTTCATCCTTCACGCTGCGTGATTGGAGACGCGCTTCAGAAAATGCGGAGCTTTTGCGCAGCTCACCGCGCGTTCGCGGCAACGAATGGTTGGTCGGCATCATGACTCCTGCAGTTAGTATGACTGGTTTTTTGAATGGATGTGTGAGGTGAGAATCCGCGCAGCTTTTCTTGCGCTGAGAGATCACATTACCTGCCCATTGCCGGCGGCCACGCGGTTCGTAAGGGCCCCCATACGCAGTTTGGGCAGCATAGTCTTGTAGAACTCGCAAAGCATCTGTGTGCGCTCCGCGTCTGAGCGGATAGCGAGCAGTTGCTGCTTGAATCCAAGATCGGCGGGCAAGGCCCAGGCAAGCTGAAAGGCAATCGGCCGATCCAGATTCACATGGGCGGGCTGGTGACCTACTCCGGCGAGTTCCAGCACTTCAAAGTGCAGGGCCAGGCATTCTTCGCGCGATTGCCGGGTAGACTCGACGTCCTCGTCAGTGAAGAAATCCACCTCCGCCTGCAAAAATGCGCGCGAATTATCAAGCTGCTCGATCTCAAAGCGGTCACCGCCATCGCATAAGATGTCCAGTTTCCCATCTTCGTATTCGTGCAGGACGCGTGCGATCCGCGCCATGCAGCCGATGACGGCCAGTCCTTCACGCTGCGCGCGCACCACGCCGAAGCCGCTTTTCTGCGCAAGGCATTCGCCAATCATTTCTTTGTAGCGCTCTTCAAAAATATGCAGGGGCAGGGGCGTCCCCGGGAAGAGCACGACATCCAGCGGGAACAGGGGGACTTTCATGACGCATGACATTATGCGCGTTTTCGCCAAGAAGGGAAGCCGCCTGTATTTATTTGTTTTGATAATCCGCGATATTGCGGCTTTGAAGTTATCCGGCCAGGTCAAGGTCGTCGAGCATGGCCTGCATCTCGCTCAAGGCGTGTTGATTGCCTGTGCGCTGCGCGCTGGCGATGCCTTGGGTCAGCTTCGCTTTGGCCTCGTCAGTTCGCCCTGCTTTCGCCAGCGTCTGCGCAGCCATGAAGTATCCGGCGGTGTAGTCCGGGTGATCTGAGAGCAGGCGCTGAAACTCCTGCAGAGAAGTTTCAACGCTACCCTGGCTGGCGTATTCCATCGCCAGGCCATAGCGAGCGAAGGCGTTGGTCGGGTCCAGAGTGAGTATCTCGGTGAGAGCGGCAATCTTGTCCATTCGCTTGATTATTTCGCGGCATAGTGGCGGAAGCAAACCGCTCGCTGCCTCTGTTCTTGCTTTAATCAGCGCCATTGCCGAAACTGATAGGTGGTCTTTGAATGCAGCATGGCTGTTTGGCGTGTCTGCTTTGGCCAAGCTTAAGAGAGGCAAGTATTGATGAATTTTTCCGGTCACTCACGTCCCGTGCGCACGGTAGCCGAGTCGCAGTCGGAGATGACGGAGCTGATTCTGCCGAACGACACCAACACGCTCAACAATCTGCTGGGCGGGCGGTTGATGCACTTCATCGACTTGGTTGGCGCGATGGCCGCTTACCGCCATGCGCGCACCCATGTTGTGACCGCGTCAATGGACCACATTGATTTCATCGCGCCTGTGCATGTGGGCGACCTGCTGATTCTTAAGTCGTCGCTGAATCGCGCTTTCAATACCTCCATGGAAGTGGGCGTGAAAGTCTGGGTCGAGAACACCATTGCTGGGACGCATCGGCACGTTGCGTCGGCGTATCTAACATTTGTCGCGGTTGATTCGCAGGGTCGGCGCGTTCCGGTTCCCGAGCTTGTTCCGGAAAATGAGGAACAGCAGCACCGTTACGAGGATGCAGGCCGCCGGCGCGAACTACGACAGAAGGAACTCGAGCACAAGCGGGCGAAGAAATCAGGCGAGGCCGTTGCCTCGGTTCGCATTTAATCAGAAAGCAGGAACTCTATGGCACATGGACATGCACCCCAGCCGCCGGCGCCTCAACCGCTGCCCGGAGTGGCGAATATCGTGGCAATCGGTTCGGGTAAAGGCGGAGTAGGCAAGACCACGCTCGCAGTCAACGTCGCGGTTGCGCTGGCGAAGCTCGGCCACAAGGTCGGCCTCATCGACGCCGACATCTATGGCCCCAACGTTCCGCTGATGCTCGGCACCGGGCAGCAGCCGCGCGTACTGCAAAACAACCAGATTGAGCCGAACTTCGCGCATGGCATCAAGGTCATCTCCGTAGGCTTTATTTCGCCCGGAGACAAGCCGCTGGTGATGCGCGGGCCGATGCTGCACCAGATCATTCGCCAATTTTTGCAACAGGTGGAGTGGGGCGAGCTTGACTTCCTAATTGTCGATCTGCCTCCAGGCACTGGCGATGTGGTCATCTCGCTCGTCCAGACGGTTCCGCTCACCGGCGCGGTTGTGGTTTCGACTCCCTCCGACGTTTCACTGCAGGACGCGCGCAAGGCGCTTGAGATGTTCCACCAGGTCAACGTTGAGGTGTTGGGCATTGTCGAGAACATGAGCCACTTGTCTTGTCCGTATTGCCACAAAGAGATTGACATCTTCTCTAAGGGCGGCGCGGAGCGGACGGCGAAGCAATTCAATGTGCCATTCCTCGGATCGGTCGAGCTTGACCCGGAGATCCGGCAGGGCGGCGACAAGGGACTGCCGATTACCCTGCTCGGCGAGACGTCAGCCAAGGCCCGGGACTTCTATTCCGTTGCTCGCCAGGTGGCGGCGCGGGCGCAGGAGCAATCGGCCAAAGCGGAGAACGTGTTCGAGATCAGCTAGGATACCCTCCCCCTGGCATTCTGTACGGGAATCCTTTGTTTTCAATAGTTTAGAGGTATCATTCCATACGGAGATCGTTTATTTTCAATCACTTGCGATCAAAACAGCAAAGGCATGGCTTTTGGGCCATGCCTTCATTCTTAGTATACCAAATTAAGCGGTAATTCCCCGCAAGGTTGTCGTGCATCTATGTCATTGATTTTGCACATAATTATGGCCGGATTCATCGTGCAGGGGCTTGACAGGGTTTTGACAAGTCCGGGGGCTGAAGCCCCTCAGGGTTGCGAGCTTTTTCACTGGCCTAAAGGCCAGTGCTTCTACCTTTGCGTAAAGGCCAATGCTAAACGACACTTTTGGCAGCGGCGATTAAAGAAATTAGCAAAGGCCGGAGAGGTTTCTCCGGCCTTTGTGCGGTTCTGGGGTGAGGGGCTTTTATGCAGACTGCTTCACGGACGCGGCCTTGACGCGAGCGGCGAGGCGGCTCTTGTAGCGCGAGGCGGTGTTGCCGTGGAGAACGCCCTTCTGCACGCTTTTGTCGAGGGCAGAGACGGTCTGCTTGAACTGCTCGTTGATCTGGGCGGCGTCACCCTTGGCGAGGGCCTCGCGCAGCAGGCGCAGGCTGCCGCGGACGCGGCTCTTGTTGGCGCGGTTCACCGCCGTCTTTCTCTCAGTCTGGCGGGAGCGCTTCAACGACGAAACATGGTTGGCCATGATGAATCCTTAACTTTCCTTCTGGGGATAGGGATGCAGGCAGAAGAGACGCAAAAGCCACATCCCCCGCAAAATATAAGTGTATGGGATTTT
>Ga0126371_10002492_pt1 | contig 15854 bp, 12 predicted proteins | sample PanSoiMetaPlot_4_FD_110145 | JGI IMG/M metagenome (GOLD analysis project Ga0126371, IMG submission 110145) | Tropical forest soil microbial communities from Panama - MetaG Plot_4 | ecosystem: Environmental > Terrestrial > Soil > Tropical forest > Bulk soil | place: Panama | collected 2016-02-17 | reverse complement strand
CTGCTCAATGGAAATCGGTATCCGCTCGTCCGGCCCCGCCAGCACGCTCATAAAGAACGCGCAGTCCCTTACGTTCCGAGCCACCGGCCCTGACACGGAGAACGTTTGCCAGGCAAGGTCGACGGGAGTGTTTGGCACTCTCCCCGGTGAAGGACGCAGGCCCACCGCATTGCAGAAATTCGGGGGATTGCGTAGCGATCCGCCATAATCACTCCCGTCCGCCAACGGCACCATCCCACAAACCACTGCGGCCGCCCCTCCCCCGGTGCTTCCCCCGCATGTCTTGCTGAGATCGTAGGGATTGCGGGTCACACCGAAGACAGAATTAAATGTCTGGGACCCCAAACCGAACTCAGGCACGTTTGTCTTTCCTATCACGATCCCGCCGGCCCTCTTTTCACGTTCGACCAAAAGGCAGTCTGTCTTGGGAATCTCGTCCTTGTACAACGGCGATCCGTACGTCGTTCGTATGCCCTTGGTAGGGTTTAGATCCTTGACGCCGATGGGCAGCCCGTGTAGAGGTCCGACCCGTTTCCCCTTCGCGAGTGCATCGTCTGCGAGCCGCGCCTCGGCCATCAATTGCTCTTCGTCCACCAGCGTTACGATCGCATTCACTTTCGCGTTCAGGCGCGCGATCTGGTTCAGATGAGCCTTCATTACTTCCACGGCAGAAACTTTTTTCGTCCGAAGGAGTTCGACAAGCACGGTCGCTTCCATGAGGCAGATTTCTTCGGAGGATGCTTGTGCCGGCTCGACCTTGTTCATGTCGCTGCTCTCCTTCTCAGTTCCGGGATGCCTTAACAACGGACCGAGAACCCCGGTCACCGCCGCCGTGGATCCGACCTGCAATACTTGCCGCCGAGTCATGCTTTTCATCTGATCTCCCTGGAGAGGACACGCCAACTGTACACGTGGTATCCAAACACACTTCAGCCCAATCTCCGGTAAGCAACGAAGTAATTGGGTGGCGTTGAGAAAATACTCGCATCGCGCTGGAGGTTCCCGAGGCCGGAACAGGCAACCATCGCCGAGAGAAGTGTCTAACTAGAAAGTACGCACTATAGATGGCCCTGCTCCACCTCTTATCGCGCACCCTAACGCCGCCCAATTGGGGGGCAGCCCGGACGTCTTTCATGCGAATCGGTGGTTTGCGATAAACTTGCGCGGTGACGTTAGATACCATTCCCCTTCTAGCACATCCTCTCGAGGAGTCGTCGGCGTTTACTCCAGAGGCTTTGTTGGAGGCCGTTCGGGTCGCCCGTAGCTTGCCGCGGAACCCGGTGCCGCCTATTTGCCTTCTAGAATTTGACGGCGACTTGACGGATTGGCTGGTCTCAACCGGTGCGGTGAAACCATGGAATTCTTGGGCCTGCTTTCATACCACGATGTACGCGTTCGAAGTCGAGAAAACACCGTGTGGGATCGTGCCTCGGACCATCGGCGGACCCTATGCGGCGTTGATCGCTGAACAATTGAAGTCCTCCGGGGCCCAGGTGGTATTAGGGCTGACATCGGCGGGGCGCGTTGCCGCATCCGTCCCCATTCCGAGTTGGGTGGTTGCGACGGAGGCCATCCGTGATGAAGGTACCTCGTACCACTACTTGCCTGCAAGCCGCCCGGCCGTTGCCCACGCCGCGCTCGCCGATTCCCTCCTGCGGGGACTGAGCAGTCTCGGCGTTCGGGTTTCGAGCGGTGCGGTTTGGACTACCGACGCGCCCTACCGCGAAACTAAACAACAGCTCGCAGAATACGGGCAGCAGGGCGTACTCGCAGTTGAGATGCAAGCCGCATCGCTCTTCGCCTTTGGCATCGCCAGGAACATACCAGTTGGTATGGTCGCGCACGTAACCAACGCCGTAGACCACCAACAGGCTCCCTTCGAGAAAGGTTCCCACGAGTTCACCGAGCGCCTTCTCGAACAGATGTGCCGCGCGACCAAATCGTTCCTTGGGATTTAAATCCGAGGCTCGTGGCGGGTCGTGAGGCAAGTCGTTGTACGACTTGCCGTTTCCCACTGCTTACGGATTCTCGCTCGCCGATGCCGATCTGAGCGTGAAAGATGGCCAGAGTCGACCTCGGTGTAACAGCTGACGAAGTCACTTTGCCGATTGCCGGGACCTCGCTTTAGGAAAGGATCCGTATTTGGCGCGTGCCCTCGAGCGGGCTGGCGGCAAGCTCGACCGGGTCGAAACCCGGAAGATGTTTCCGTCGAGTGGATACCCTTCTAGGCCCTGCCCCGACACGGCCTCTTTCTGCAAGGCTCCGCGCCGTGCGCCCTTGGAGCGCTATCCCTTCAATCCGCGTTGCCAGAGGGCACACAATGCCGTGTTGTATAGCGCAAGCGCGGTCGTAATCTGCCCTAGATGATTATCGTGGGTCGATAGATAGGCGGCTTTGTGTAGCACGTCGGCATGCAAGTTTCCCTCGGTCGAACAGTCTATGATCACGGCGCCGTCTTTCACGTCACGCACCAAGTCCGCCTCGGACTGCGCCGGGAATGCGGTCACGATGATGTCCGCAGTCTTGAGATACGCCTCCCGGTCTTCCGGCCGAGTCTGCGGATGAATCATGAGCGCGGTGGCCCCGATTCGCATCAGCATACTTTGCAGCGGAATGCCGATGCGCGGCGAGCTGTTGCAGATCGCCACCGTCGGGCCGCTCTGCTGGGCCTCGCGCGGAAACATGTTCTTGATCTCTTGGTGTTGGTGCAGCAGAGTAAGGATGGCTTTTGCCGTGCAGGGCACGACGCCTTCGTACTTCTCTTCTTCGTCGACCCTGGTAATGTTCAGCGCCATGCGGCCGGTGTTCTCGACCGTAAGCCCTTCGATGTCCTTCTCTGGCCGCACCCGCCGCAGAAAATAATCTTCGGTCTTGCCGAACGGCGCCGGAAAGAAGATAAATGTCCCGTAGATCTTGTCGTAGACTTGCGCGCCCATCAACAGCAGTTCCAGGGCGTCGGCGCTGTGCGCTTCTTCTACTCGAAAATCCAGGCCGTGCTGCCGGAATTGCTTCCCCATATAGCTGGCGTATCGCCGGGAGCCACGGTCGACTTCCAGGTTCGGCAGCCGCGGCATAAACGCCGCGACGCGGATTTCCGCCCGGTCGACCCCGGTCTTCTCGACCTGTGCCAGTTTCTGTTCGGCCTGAGTGAACACTTCTTCAGCTGCTGCAATGCAGTTCAATCGCTTGCTCTGCGGAACTTCCCGCGTCCAACTCATGTCCGGCGCGAATGCACTTTTTCGCGCCTGCGGCATTTCCAGTGTGTCCATAATCGGCATTGATTATCGCGCGGCGGGCGGCCTTGACCAAGCTCTTACCAGGATTCCGGGTCACGGCAATTCCTGATTTCGCCGAGGATTAGCGTGAGGGGGCTTGAGTGCCCAGTAAGTGTCTCGGGAGTGATGTCAAAGAAGTGCCGAACGGACCGACTGCCCCTGGCTCCCGTGCCATGACGGCATAGGTTGTCTCCTCAGGGCGGGAGCTATTCCCAGCGGAAAATCTTCGCCGAGAGCGCCATGCACACCATAAATGCCAGGATCAGAGCGATGACATCGCGCAGGTGTGCCGACCACGGGTCGCCCCGCCAAATTCCTTCCAGCAGAGACACGGCGTAGGTGAGCGGCAGAATCCGCGCGACGATCTGCAGCTTCGGCGGAAGCGATTCCACGGCGACGAACAGTCCCGAGAGGCCGACCATGGGATACAGGATGAGCGCGCCGATTGGTTGTGAGAAGCGCGCCGTCGGAACAACGCTGGCAATGAGAAAGCCGATGGAGAGGATGCTCCATGTGCTGATCAGGAGAGCGATTGTGAAACTGAGCAGCGGGGCGTGAATGCCGATTGGGTAGTAGCGTTTGCCCGCAAGCACCATCAGAAACAGCGTAACCGCAGTGAGCAACAGCTTAACGATTACGTGCGCGGTGAGGATCGTTTGCGGTCGCAGAGGCGTGGCGCGCAGTCGCTTGAGAATACCGCCTTCGCGGTAAATGGAAATGATTGTGACGAGCGAGAGCACCGCGCTGAGCGTAATCAGGATCGAGCCAAGGACCGGGACACCGACGCGTAGAAAGCTGTTTGGAGAAAGCGAAGGAAGCGAAACTCGGTGGCCAAGCATTCGCCCTACCACTACGAATACGAGTACGGGAATGACGATCATCCCCAATGCCCCCAGCGGTTCTCGCAAGAAGACCTTGATTTCGATCCAGGTCAGCGTCCAAAGCCCGCGCAACATGGCAGCCCTCCTAATCGCGGATCGAGTGGCCAGTGAGCTTGAGAAAGACGTCTTCGAGGTTGGGCAGCACCGTCCGGAAATCGGTAACCTTGATGCCGTGTTCCGACACGCAGTGAATCACATCGGTCACGAAGTCGTCCCCCGACCCGCGAATCGTCAAGCGGGAATCTATGCTCGTGATCGCCTCAAATCGTGGCATCGCTCGAAGCCATTCTTCGGCAGCTGGGTCGTCTGTCGAGAGCACCACGGTGCGCTCCGGGCAGTGCCGTTGCACTAGGCTCTCCGGGGGGCCGATGTCGATGATCCGGCCATGTTCGATGATGGCAACCCGGTCGCACAATCGCTCGGCTTCTTCCATCAGATGAGTTGTCAGGAAAACCGTCTTGCCTCGCTTGCGAATGCCGCGGACTAAGTCCCAAATCGTCCGGCGGGCCTGAGGATCCAGGCCGGTGGTCAACTCGTCGAGGAAGACAACCTCCGGATCGTTGATCAGCGCGAGCACGATGAAGAGCCGTTGTTTCTGGCCCCCGGAAAGATCCATGAACCACGTGTTTCGTTTCTCGGCAAGACCGAGCTGCTCGACGAGTTGGTCACCGTCGGCTGCCTTCTTCCCGTACAGAGATGACCACAGATGGACCGCCTCCCAAACTTTGATACGCTTCTGGAGCTGCGCTTGTTGGAGCTGCACACCGACTCGGGCCTGCAAACGATACGTGTCCCGCCACGGATCAAGTCCAACAACCCACACGGTGCCTCGGTCGGGCGTGCGCAAGCCCTCGATGCACTCCATGGTGGTGGTTTTCCCAGCACCGTTCGGCCCGATCAAACCGAAGATCTCGCCCGTCTTGACCTCGAACGAGACGTCATCGACCGCCACGAGTGCGCCATAGGCTTTGCGTAATCCAGAGACTCGAATGACGGAATGGCCGGCGGGGGATTGCTGAGCCACGGCGAGTGAGCAAGTCTACATTACACAAATCACGAGCGCAATCGCACTGGCCAGTGGGAAACAGAAAACGGCGACTGTGGAAAAACCGCCGCGTGGGAAACCAACGGAAGGTTTCCACTTAGCTTGGGAATCCCACGACGCCGAGGGCGCCACTTTCCAGAGAGCTGAACGTGGCACACGTCCTGGCGGATCGGACTTGCGCCTTACGATCGTTAGACCCGAACTCTCGCGGCAACTATCGTTTTCCGGCTGGCACTTCGCACGCAAAGCTCGCTGCGTCTTTAATGTCTCCCGTTTGCTTGTAACGGGCGACCTGCGGATAGGGACATAAGGTATGCGTCATCGCTACGCCTTTCGCAGGATTGTTGTCAACGAATCCAGTGGCGATGATGTGATCCGGCGCCACGCCTTTCTCAACCCAGCGATCCAGGGCCAAGACGACATCATGGTCAGCGTCTTCTTCCGGCGGCTCCATTCCGCCGGCGTTCCCAAATACTGTAGCGCCGGGACCCCCAGCGCAATGCGACATTGCCGGCACCATGAACAAACGATAGAAATTTTGCGTTTTGCCCATCAGTTTTTGCACGGTTTCGAAATAATCCACGCTGCCTTGCGGCGGAATGGCGGCGTCACCCCAGCCGTGATACTGGATCAGCTTGCCGCCGCGCGCCTTGAACGCCTTCAAATTCGGATCATCTGAATTCAGGATGGCCCCGAACTTGTCGTCTGCCAGCTTAATATCGCGATCCAGATTCAGCGACTGGACCTCCCATTTGGCATCCTGGAACACGAAGTCACGGAAAAAGTAAGCCGCGAATAGCTTGCCGACTCCCAACTGCGGAGCGCTTGTCCCCGTAATCCAGACGACCCAATTCGCAGCAAACGCCTCGACGCCGGGGGAGAAACCGGGCCCGATGACCGCTCCTGTTTGTGAATTTTTCATTGCACCATAAATTTTTGCCGCGGCCTCCACCTGGGGCGCGGTCAGACAGTCCGATGCGTCGTCGCCCTTGCACTGGACCACGGCCGGATCGAAGTGGCATACACCGGGATCCTCGAGGAATCCGTCTTTGACGCCGTCGATTGTGTCACAAGCGGCTATCGCGGCATTTTGGAGCACGGGCAGTTTCACAGGTGGAATATAGCTGTCAGGAGTTGCCAAAAGTGCTTTCGCGTCCCATGCTCCTCGAAGCTGTAGTGCATTCCAATGAATGGCAGGTGCGCCGGCTACGATCCCGTGGAAGTCCCCCGGATAGCGCTGTGCCTCGGTGAGCCCTTCACGCCCGCCTTCCGAGCAGCCGACGAAATAATTTCGGCTCGCCTCTTTGCCGTAGAATGCATGCACGATCGCTTTTGCCTGTACCGAAGTTTCATGCACGGCGCGATAGCCGAAATCCACTACTTTTTCCGGATGTCCGATGGCCCAACTTTGATCGGGTCCGTTGACGTGTCCATCGTCTGTGGCTGCTGTGGCATATCCGTGGATCAACGGCTCGGCCATAGCCGCGAACGGAATCAGGCCCGCAAACCCGCCGTTGCCCACTTGCTCGAATTTTTCGTTCCAGCCTGATGTTGGAAGCCAGACCTCGAAATGAATTTCCGAGTCGCTGGTCGGTTTGGCGATACCCGCCACCCTGCAGAACGCGGGCAGCGCCTTCGTTGGCGGCGGCAGGCCCGGCGAGGCCGGCGGCTTGTAATTTCCCGCTGCGACGGAGGTTGCCGAAGTGATCGTCGCATTGGGGAAGGCGAGCTTGGCGAGAGATCCGCAAGATTGTTGGCCCGGCGTCGGGGCAGGAAGAACTGCCGCCACCGACAGGGCCATCCAAATGTACAGCGTGACTCGAAGACTCACAGTCTCCCCCTTGCTAAGAGCTTTCGTGCGGAATGATTGCGTCCCCAACTGGACGCGCGGAAGTATGGGCCGAGCTGAAGAAGTGCGTCAAGAGGAGTGCGCGCGTAGCATGCGGCGCACCCTCGAGGAATGTCACGGATTTAACTTAACGGAGGTGTCAGAGACGGTGTTGCAATGTTCTAAATCCACCAGCGTTAGCGGACCGCTAAAGGGTCGTTTTAGGCATGGGCGGCGCTAGCCTGGAAACTCGCGATTGCTTCTCTCTCGTCGGTGTAAACCGGGAGGCATTCAGTCAGGTGCGTTATTTCCAAGACTTCTAGGACGTACCTAGTGGGGCGGAGGATCTTTAAATGGCTGCCTCTGCGCCTCAGAGTCACGTAGGATTGCACCAGAGCATTGATTCCTGTGCTATCGACCTGTGTGACTTCGGCGAGATTGATGAGAATATCGCACGGCATGGTCTCGGCAAGGCTGCGCATCTCAGTCTTGAATGAATCGCTATCCGCACCTATGGTGATGCGTCCCCGCAGATCGAGAATTGTAATGTTTCCCGACTTTCGCACAGAAATCAGCAGGCCCATGTCCGCCTCCTCGCGCCCACTCGTCAGCGCCAGTACGCGTCAATTTAGATTGTAGGGCTTGGGTCGGGCACCTATGGCATAACCTTTAGGTGGCGGCGGGAAACTGTCAAATCTAACAGCGTGCGCGGCGGGGCGTAGAAGCAGGCAGCAAGTCAGTCGAGAGCAGCCAGGAAGCCGTTGAGACGATACACCGAGGGGACGTTTGTCTCTTAGCCGGCGGCAGCGTTGAATTGGCCCTGTCCAGTTATCGGTACGAAGGCATTGATGGTCGTGCCACCGCCCGGTCTTGTTCTAATGGAGAGCGAGCCTTGGACCAAACGAAGCCGTTCGCGCATACTGAGCAATCCCAGTCCCCCCGGATTGTCTTCACGCTCGAGTTCGAAACCAACTCCGGAATCGGAGACTTTGAGGCCGACCCCACCCGGTTCTCCATAAAGGCAGACCTCAACGCGGCGCGCACCACTGTGCTTCACAGCATTGCGCAAGGCTTCCTGCAACACGCGGAACAAGCAGATTGAGACGTCACGAGGCACGCTAGCCGGGACGTTTGCATTTGAAAAATGAATCTCGATGCTTTGGTTCTTCTCCGATTCCCTGCAGAAACTCCTTATCGCCCCCACGATTCCGAGATACTCGAGCTTTGAAGGGTGCAGCTCATGTGAGATCGCATGGATGTCCGTGGAGATTTCGTCAGTCTGCCTCAAAAGTTCGCCCAGCCGCTCTCGCAGGTCGGCAACCCGCTCCGCGGGATGCTCTCTCAGTTGCTCAATCCCGATCGCCAGCAAGGCCAGACGCTGACTAATGTCGTCGTGGAGTTCCCTTGCGATGCGGCGGCGCTCCTCTTCTTGCGCATCGATCAGCTTTCGATTTGCGGCCTCCAAAGACTGCTCGACCATCTTCCGTTCAGTAACATTCAAAACCTCCCCAACAAAATAGTGAGGTTCACCGTCCGGAGTTCGAATCAAGGAAGCACTGCTTTCGGTGTAAACCGTGCACCCGGTTTTGTGCCGACAACGTTTCTCGAATCGTTGAAAACTCGCTCCGGTTGCGACGGCCTCCTCAAGCTTCGCCGAGAACAACGGCCAATCCTCTGGTTGCGTTACGTCCTCTACCGTCATGCGGAGCAGTTCTTCTTCTGTATAGCCAAGATATTCACAAAAGGTGCGGTTGACGGCGAGAAAGCGGCCTTCCAAGGACACGATTATCATGCCCACACCGGCGTCCCGAAACACATTGTGGAATCTCGCTTCGCTCTCCCGGAGAGCCTCCTCGGCGCCCTTGCGATCGGTGATGTCCTGAGTGGTCCCCCGCAGCCGGGCAATGCGTCCGGTCGCATCACGTTGCGCTTCGCCGCGGGTGCGAATCCATTTCGGGGTGCCATCTGGCCGGATCAATTCCAAATCCAACTCGTACGGTATTCCACTTTGCAACGCTTCCTGCACGGCGCGTTGCAATCGTTTCCAACTGTCCGGTGTGTACAACCGCTGTTGCTCTTTGAAGTTGACAGGCGGGAGGTTGGGATCACGATCAGCAATGCGATAGCTTTCTTCGGACCAATAGATGCGGTCCGTCTGCGGGTCCCACATCCAGCTACCTACGTGCGCGAGACGTTGAGCTTCTAGGAGCTCTTTCTCGCGCTGCTGAAGGGCTCGCTCGGCTCGCTTGCGCTCGGTAATATCGCTAATCATAGCCAAAGCCCCCACGAACTCACCGGTATCATTGAAGACCGGGGCTGCTCCGATCCGTACCAAAACCTCGGAACCATTTTTGTGACGAAACCGATCGTCATACTGCTCGCACACTCCGGCTCGCCGGCGCTCGAAAATCCGGCGCTTCTGCTCGATATCCTCGGCGAATAGAAAGTCTAAGACGCTGCGGCCAAGCATTTCGTCAGGTTGGTACCCCAGCATCTTGGCCATCTGGGGGTTGACAAACGTTATGCAGAAGTTTAGATCTGCCACCGAGATGCCCTCTGTTGTAGTCTCCACCATCCTGCGATACAGTGCGTCACTTTCCCGACTGGCCTCTTCGGCGTTCTTGCGGTCTGTAACGTCCGTGGCCATGCCAAGCATGCGCACGGGTTTGCCGTCCGAGGAATAGTAGAATTTTCCCGTTGCCCTCACTCGCTTCACTGTGCCGTCTCGCCAAACGATGCGAAATTCCGCTGAATAAGGCTCTCGGTTATCCCGAGCACGAAGCATTGCCTTCGTTGCGGCGTCCAGGTCATCGGGGTGTATGCAGCTCCGAAGATCGTCTATATGAGCATCATAGGCCTCAGCGTCGATGCCAAAGATCGTCTTCAGATCGCCGAACCGATGTTCACGGCCACTGTTGATGTCCCAATCGAACGCCGCAGTTCGACCCGACACTAAGGCTAAGCGCAGCTTGTCATCGGGAAGTTCCGGAGCGGTTTCCGTCCTTTGTTTTCGCCTGGCCATCATCAATGCCGATTCAGGGCCGCCCTGAGTTGCCCTTACGTACGCCGTAGCACCAGTAGGATCAACACAGAAAGGCCATCGAGTGTTAGGTTTAGTTTCTGTGTGGAATCTATCACAACAATCGTTTCCACGTCCTGACTAGCGCGGTTGCCGCGCGGTCCACTTACTCCGAGGCGTGGTCTCCTAGGCGCTTCGCCCCAATCACTACGACTGCACCGCGCAAGCCCGGACCGGGGGGGTAGCGGCTGCCGTTCGCGAGGTTTCTCAGGCGGCTAGCCGCTACTTCTTGTCGATTAATAGATCGCGGTAGTCCTTGTTATTCTGCTCGCAAACGTATTCTTGGAGGTTCCACTCGGGATGAAGTTTCAAAGGGCCGCCGTATCGCCAGGGTGCGACGAAGACATTTGAGTCGTCGACCGTGGCGACGTAGCTGATCGTGTCGTAGGAGGTGCGGCGATAACGCTCGACAACGTGGAACGCCGTCGTGTGGTGAAAATCGGTGACAACGGTTTTATCGTTAAAGCCGGTCACATCCACGACGAGCGTGTCGCCTTCCCAATGGCCGACCGAGTTGCCCATGTAAGTAGGATCGGGATCATCGGCATGAGGACGCCCGTCGGTCGGAATGACCCGAAACATCGGATACGCCTCGTAGAGAATCACGACCATATCGGGCTTCTGCACAATTTGCAGCGGATAGGGCCACATCGTCGACGTCGGAACACCGGGTGGGACACACTGCACTGTGGGACCGAGCGCGCTCTCTTCCGCGGTAAGCCGGAAGTGCTCACCGCCCGGCTTGAGGACAGGCTTGTCCATCGGAACGATCGCAAAGCCGCCCAGGTAGACGCCAGAAAGGTCGGGATGATCGCCCATGCGCGGAATCGGCTGATCCTTCGCGTCGCTACAGGGAGGCTCAGTATTCTCCTCGGCTGGAGTCGATCCCCAGACGGTCACGGTGATCGAACGCTTGTCGTTTCCGCCGCGGCCCTTCGCGGTGAGCGTGTAGGTAGTCGTGAAAGATGGAGTGACGGTGCGGCTGCCGCGGGCTGGAATCGGGCCGACGCACTGGTCGATCGACATGTTGTCGGAATTGAACGCGGCCCAAGTCAAAATGACAGGTTGGCCGGCGCGAAGCGTGCTCGGTTGAGCGCTGAACTGCATGACGTGCGCTGCTGGTCCGATCGGGAAGCCTTCGGCTCGGGCGGCGGGCGCGTCCGGTTCGTCGTTCTGTGCCTTCGCACTCGCAGATGCCAGAAGAGCAAGCGTTACTGCGACGAACAATGCAATTGTGGCCACCGAAATTCTCATTTTGCGACCAAGCGGATCCTAACCCGTTGCTTCAGGTGGGATACTTAGCCGAAATGTAATTTTGCAGCTGCTCAATCGTTTCCTCCTGCTCGGAAACAACCCATTTCACCAGATCACCGATGGAGACCATCCCGACCACCTTCTCGTTTTCCATCACGGGAAGATGACGTATGCGATTTTTCGTCATGATACCCATACATTCCTGCACACCTTGGTCAGGCGTCGCGCAAACTACTGGGCTCGTCATAATCTCATTGACTAGGGTGGTCCGAGACGATTGCCCCCGTAAGATAACTTTTCGCGCGTAGTCGCGCTCGGAAACAATGCCCACCGCTTTTCCCGCTGAGATGACCAGAAGCGCTCCCACTCCTTTTTGAGCCATTCGTTCAATGGCCTCATAGACCGTCTGTTGGGGAGCGATCGACCAGATTTCGTTCCCCTTCCGCTTCAGAATAGAGCGAATGGTACCGGTTATAGTGATCATTGTCAGACCTCGGTCCGGGCGGAGAATCAGACGTGGATCATATAGCTGCGCGTAGAGGAGGTCAAACCTGACTAGCTTCGGCGCGCTTGTACGCAGGAGTTGTTTCCCATTGCATCTGGCCATGCGCTACACTCTGCGCGATGAACGCCAAACTATTCGCCGCCGTTCTCGCCTCCATCACTCTTTTCGGCCAGGTGGGCAGCCGGCCATCGCCAGTGACAGGCCAGGACCCTCTCTACACCGCTGATGGCCAGCTTCGCTTTCCTGAGAACTTTCGCCAGTGGGTTTATCTTTCGACGGGCTTCGACATGAGCTACAACCCCTCGCTGAGTAAGGATCAGCACATGTTCGACAACGTATTCGTCAATCCTGAAGCCTATCGAACCTTCCTGCGTACTGGCACTTGGCCCGACAAAACGATGTTTGTACTCGAAAGCCGCCGGGCGCAAAGCACGGGCTCCATTAACAAGGCAGGTCAATTCCAGGGCACTTCCGTTGTGGGTGTGGACGTTCACCTCAAGGACGAATCGCGTTTCGCGGGGAAATGGGCCTTCTTTGGGTTCGGCGGTTCTAAAGCCGCCAAAATGATTCCGACTTCCGCGGACTGCTATTCCTGCCACGCCCAGCACGGCGCGGTGGACACCACCTTCGTCCAGTTTTACCCGACCCTACTCCCCATAGCCACGGCCAAGGGGACCCTTTCCCCGTCCTACGTGCAGGAGACCACTTCTGCCCGATCAACTGTACGGTAGGAAGACAAGACGAAAGACCCTCTAGGAAGGAAACGGCCAGAGCCGGAGCATAAAAGGAGGGAAGGAAAAGTGAGTTACCCGACGAAGGTCATCCGAGCAGCACGAAAATGTTTCCGAGAGGAATCGAAACGGAGGGTGGCAATGAGAGCAGTCACGATTTTCCCTCTGGCGCTGTTCGTCGGTTTGCAGGCCGGGAGCCCCGCTCGCGCGCAACAAGGATCGCCCCAAGCCTCCTCACAACCGTTGACTCTAGCTTCCGTGCTGGACACCCAGTTGACGATCGTCGAGTTCGAGGTGGTTGCAACCGCTCAAGCCATGCCCGAGGAGAAGTATTCCTTTGCCCCCACAAACGGGAATTTCAACGGGGTGCGGACCTTCGCTCAGCAGGTGAAACATTTGGCCACTGTGAACAACCGACTTGCCGAAGCTATCACGGGTCAGGCTCCGCCAACCGCCCCGGACGAGGGTGTCACCTCCAACGGGCCGGACGCGATCCAGACTAAGGATCAGATCATGCAGTACCTGAAAGAATCGTTTGCGCACATGCACAAGGCCATCGCCACGATCAATGCGGAAAACGGGCTAACGCCTCTCAAGAACTCCCCCGCTCCTTTTCTGAGAACTTCGGCGTCGCTTGCAATGTTTAGTTGCACGCATGCCATGGATCACTACGGCCAGATGGTTGAGTACATGCGCATGAACGGGCTGATGCCACCGATGAGTGTGTCACGGCCGTCCGGTAGTCCTCCGGCGAAGCCGAGTGGGCGCTAGGGCGAGAACTCAGGACAGGGCGCCATAGATGTTGGAACCATGTGGCGAATCAGCTGCATCGCATATGCGTGTAACCGTGCGTGCACCTGCATGCTGGGGCCAGGCACCAAAACCAGGAGACAAACCGCTGTCGCCGGCCCTTACTCGGTATTGAGTGGTTCGAATTGTGGGTTCTCGACGCCCAAAATTGCCCACGCCTCACTGTCGCCCCGAACCACGTGGAGGTTTCGGCGTGTCCCATTCCCGTGCTTTACAAACAGGCACATCATTCCGTACACATTGGGAGAAGGCGCAATGACGACGCGCGGAAAGTCCGGATTCGGCATGATCGGCGAAGCGGCGGCTAGTTCACTGATCACCCAGGAAGAGACCTCGAAAGAGGTCACCGTTGAGGTGTCCAACACGCCTGCATCTGGCTGAGTGCGGTGAGCAGGTTCCCTCATGCCCTCATATAAATCCCTCATCGCTTCATCGGTGATCCGCCCTTTCAGACAGAAACGAAGGATGCGGTTGGTCGGATCAAAGTCGAAGGAATAGCACGTCCTCAGCTTCAGTTGAGTTCCTTCGGCCAAACCTTGACTGACAAACCGCGTACCTCCAAGAGCCGCCTCGATGGCAGGCAGGAGGTCACTGTAGGTGCGGGGCTTGTAGACATATCCCATCGCACCTACGGCCAGAGCTTCTCGTACTACCGCAGGGGAAGACTCTTGGCTGAGGAACAGGATTTTTGAGGTGGGAGCGAGCTTACGCACTCGCCTGGCTACGATCATTCCGTTTAGAATCGGCAACCCGATATCAAGCAGAATGAGATCCGGCTGCTGCTCTTCGGCCGTTTGTACAGCCTGCAACCCGTCGGAAGCCTCTGTTACCTGAAACTCACCCCGATCTTGGAGCGTGGAAACAATCAAGCGACGGAGCCGTTCAAAGTCCTCAACGACCAATATCTTTGCCCTAGCCCTTCGGTACGGCCTTTTCATTTCCTTCCTCAGTGCGCGTGCACTTTCCTACCGAAACGCAAACTTTTCAATGCAGGTGAGCTCCTTTGTGGATAAAACCTAGGTAAAGCAGTAAGAAGTTAGTGCCGCAACACTTCTAGAGCCCGTCAGACGATTTGGACTGCGGTAAGAACTACCAGCGGCTAACCTCATTGGCGTCTTCTCCTCGGCTCGACACTTCTGTTTGTTTCACGCCGCCTACGATGGTGGCCCGTCGACGGGTTTCGCGATCCCCATCTTCTGGGGTAAACACTAGTCGTAATATTTCTGTCTCTCGATTCTCTGCGCCGGTGGCCGCAGGCTGCCGCGTTGCGTGGTCACCAAGCGGCAGGCCTGGTATTGCTTTCGAGTACATAGGGCCAGGGCGGTTACCCCCAGAAGGTTTGTCGCCCAAGGTCTTGATGAAATTCGGCTTTGGGGCGCAGATGGGGCTAAACAGCAGTACGCTGTGTCCCATCGCCCGCCAGTTATCCAGGAAGAAACTTGCGGTAGGATGTGCTCTGGCGCTGGAACTTGGGTTCCAGTCTCCAGCAGAACAGCCAGTTCCACGATCTGGGCGAAAAGCGAGGCAATTATGGCGATTCGCACCGTCATCGAGCCATTCCGCATCAAGAGCATCGAAGCGATTCGCAGATCCACGCCAGAGCAGCGTCGGCAGTTCATCGCCGATGCGGGTTATAACCTGTTTCTCGTGCCCGCCGAGGCCATAATGATCGACCTGTTGACTGATTCCGGGACCTCTGCTATGTCCACGGAACAATGGGCGGCCATGATGCGGGGAGACGAATCCTACGCCGGGTCGCCGAGCTTTGGGCGATTCCGCGATTCCGTGCAAGACATCTTCGGTTTCCGACATGTGATTCCAACCCACCAGGGGCGCGCCGCGGAACGCATCCTCTTCACCGTGATGTGCAAGAAGGGCGACGTCGTACCGAACAACACCCATTTCGATACAACGCGTGCGAATTGTGAATTTGTGGGCGCCCAAGCGGTGGATCTGCCGGTCTGCGAGGCGAAACAGCCCGCGCGTGTCTGTCCCTTCAAGGGGAACATGGACACGGCACAGCTGGCAGAATTGATCGAGCGCGTGGGTGCCAGGCACATTCCGCTGGTGATGCTTACGGTCACCAACAACTCGGCCGGCGGCCAGCCGGTCTCCATGGAAAACATCCGTGCAGTGAAGGAGATCTCCAACAGGCACGGGATACCGCTGTACATCGATGCTTGCCGGTTCGCCGAAAATGCCTACCTCATCAAGCTTCGCGAGCCAGGCTATGCGCACAAGACTCCGCGCGAGATTGCCCGCGAGATGTTTTCGCATGCCGACGGCTGTACAATGTCGGCAAAAAAAGACGGCCTGGCTAACATTGGCGGCTTTCTCTGTACCAACGACGATGTCCTCGCGCAGCAGGAAAAAGATCTGCTGATTCTGCCAGAAGGTTTTCCCACCTATGGGGGTCTGAGCGGCCGTGACCTGGAAGCGGTTGCCG
>Ga0126371_10002491_pt1 | contig 15855 bp, 34 predicted proteins | sample PanSoiMetaPlot_4_FD_110145 | JGI IMG/M metagenome (GOLD analysis project Ga0126371, IMG submission 110145) | Tropical forest soil microbial communities from Panama - MetaG Plot_4 | ecosystem: Environmental > Terrestrial > Soil > Tropical forest > Bulk soil | place: Panama | collected 2016-02-17 | reverse complement strand
TCGGGTCGGCGGCCTTGGAGCGGAGCGGCCGGCTCGGCTTCGCAGCAAGGCGCTACTGCGAACGGCCGCCGCCCGTGTTGCCGCTATGTACCGCACGCCACGTCTTCCGCGCTTCCCTAGGCGAGCGGCATCGGCTCGAGGGGGACGAGCTCGGCTCTCCGCCTTCCCTCACTCGAGGTCGCTGCCGTCGTAGTTGAGTCGCGCCGCGTTACCGGAGTCGGGTGTCATGTGTTGTCCCGAGCTGCAACGGGTCGCTGTTTCCGTGCCGTGCGGGTAGTGCAATCCTCTCACCGTGCTACTTAGGCAGCTTCGGGTTGGGGATGATCTTGAGGTGCGCTTCGTGGCCGCATGGACGAATCGTCCCTGGAAATGCAACCTGCGATACTTCGGTGCCGCACTTAGCGCACACCGTAATCGTGCGAGAGAACGTCTGGGGTTGTGTTGCGGTCATTGCTTCACACTCCGCATAGGCTATGAGTCGTCCACGGCGACCAGTCCGTGCCACCGTCTGAGATTCGGTATGCGACTCGGGCGTTGTAACGCCAGGATCGCGTTAGCAGCCGCGAGTTGACCCACGGATGGGCTGAAACATTGATCTGCCACGGGCCGAGGTTCGCCCCGTTCCGCGCTGTCAGAGTGTGGCGGCTCTCGTAGTAGCTGATGCACCACGCGACCTTCGCTCGCCGGCCGAATACGTGGCGGGTAATAGCCATAGGCGTAGGCATATGCCGGTGCCTGTGGCGATTGTGCCGCGCGTGGTGGTGCGGGTGGTGAATCGCTAGTCCGATGACGATTGCGGCTAGGCAACGCTTGATACGTCCGTCTCCCTAGTGGCTGACAGGTCAGTGGCGGTCATCACGTTCCGCCCATAGCTCAATCACGATGAAAGCAGCACACAAGCCGAGAATGAGATAAAGCCAACCCACCGCTACGGCCTGTGCTCCCGCTGCCAATGCGCTCGAGCCGCAGCTCGAGCCTGGTCGTACTCGCGTTCCGGCCGTCCTTCCCAGCCACAAGCGCAATAAGGTTCGTACCCGTACGTCCGTCGTACCGACGTCGCCAGCTCTGTGCTGTAGAACGTGATACGGGCCGGCTTGACGTACGTGTGGGCCACTAGACGCCTAGCTTGCTCATATCGGGCGGTGACGGAGGCCAAACCACAATCGCGCCCATCGCCCGGAGTTCTTCCTCGGCCGGGGTGCGCGGATGATCTGTCTGCAACGGTGCCGGCGGCGCTGGCGCGGTTACGCCGTTGTCGGGCACGATCGCAAGAGTCGGCGGCGGCGTGTAACCGGCGCTGCGCTCGTTACCGACCGCAACCCAGCCTGCACCCTTACAGTCAATGCACTGAGCGGCTTTTTGGCCGGTGACGTGGCTACCCGTGGTGACGCGACCGTGTCCTCCGCACTTGTCGCAAACCCTCGAGTACGGGTCGGGCTCGAGCGGCGGGTCGGGATCCTCCCCAATCGCCACCTTGATCTGTGCCAGGTATTCGGGTTCTGGCATGCGGGGCACCCGGAAACCTGGGAGTCCTTCGGCGCACATGGGGCACGGCTGCCAGCCGGTCATATCGCCGCCGAACAGGTCGATAACGCGCTTGGCGTAGTTCTCTGCCGTCTTGTTGAGGGACTTCATGAGCTTCGCGGCGTCGGCTTCGGCCTGTTGCTGTGCCTGCTCTTCGGCTTCGCGCTCTGCGATTAGTTCGCGGCGGCGCTGTTCGTCGCCGGAGTCCTCTGGTTCTACGTCCTCAGTCTCGGCTTCCTCGAGCAGTTCACCGGTTTCCGGGTCTACGCCGTCAGGTACTTCCGAGGGCTGCTCAGTTTCGTCCGGCTGTGCCTCTTCCGGTACTTCGGCTGCGACTTCCTGCTCTGCTTCGCTCATCCGGTGCTAGTCCTCTCTTTGCCGTTTCGCGGAGGCGCTGTTTGCCGCTCCCCACGCCCGACCCCACGCTACCCGCCGTGAGTGTTCGGGTTCCGATGCGGGACGGCGGCGGCGAATCTGTGGAACTGTGGATGCCATAGACTCAACCGCCGCCGGCCGCATCGTAGATGCTGTGGTCACAGGGGTTGCATCCACCCCGAGAAGATACGCCCCGACACTCCGTACGTCAAGCGCCGGGGCGAACCAACTCAGACGGGGTTACCGGCGTCTCCGGAGTCACAAGGCATCACCCCCTAACCCTCAGCTAGGAACGTCGTAGCGTCGTTCTGGTCATACCCTCGAGCCAACAGCGCCGCCATAGCGTCCGCCTCTGACCACGGCTGACCCGTCGCCGGGTTCGTAACCGCACCACTGACCGCCTTACGGATCTGGGTCGGGCTGAGCTGCTTACGGATCAAGGCGCGTTCTGCCTGCCACAGCGCAAGAATGGCAGGTATGGCGGTAGCAGCCACCCCCGCCGCTGTTAGGGCCGCTGTTGCTGTCGGGTCATCAATCTCACCGGCGACATAGGAACTGTGCGTGCGCGTCTTAAGCTTCGTCTGAGCGCTCGTTACGTCCTTGTTCGCGGTCGTGGAGCTAGTGCCTGTCCACGAATCATGTAGCGCTGTTACGACTTCGTTGGCGTTACCGGCTTTCTCTAGGAACGTGCGGCCGGTGTCCGGGCTGATTGTCCCGCCGGTTACCAGCCTGTTCGTGACGAAGATCGACGGGTACGAGCCCTGTAGCGCTATCGCCATTTCGTACCACTCCGGGCCGAGGTTGGCCTGGTGCACACTGGCGCTGTACGGGTCTGTTATCTCTCCAGCTTCCGGGTTGAACGATGCGCCACGGGCTAGCGCCTGCTTGATCTGGTGCGGTGACAACGGGCGGCGGCGAATCTGATAGATGCGGTCGGCGTCCGCCTGCGTCATTCCGTGCCGAGCAGCTAGCGCATAGCCGGTCGGCTTGTCCCACCAGCCGCGTAGCACGCCCTCCATTGCCATCTCAGCGGTGATGATCTCGCGAGCCGATTCCTTTAGCGTTTCGGCCCACTCTGTGCGTAGGTCACCCTCCGCGATTGCCAAGAGGAAGTCGTTGTCGTTGATGATCCCTCGGAAGAACGCGTTAGCCGCGAAGATCGGCGCAAGGCTGAGGCCGGATCGTGCGACCATGAGTTGCAACATCTCCGGGTCGAATCCCAGCTTTGCGGCGAGCGCTTCGGGATCTAGCGGCACCTGCGGGAAGCGCGGCACACTCAGTCCGGACGTGGGCGGCGACACTGGCATGTAGGACGGTGACGGCAGCGCACCCCGCACGATCGCCGTGGCAATGTCTCCCAGCCCGACGAGCGCGGCTTCCTTGAGCTGTAGTAGCGGCCCGGCGTAGCGCTGGTCTAAACCCGCCTTGACCAGTGTGTGCGACATGAGGTCGTCGCTGATTAGTCCGCGCCGCCACAGGTCGAGCGCTTCCGCGAACCCTGGCACCGTCTGCGCCATGTAGACGAGCGCGTCTAGCTTGTCCGGCCCGAAACCATCCCGCTTCGCCTCATCCTCAGCCGAGCTAAGGTCAATGCCGCCCTGCGCGACGAGCCTGGCTAGCAGGTCTACGTCAAGGATGCGGTTAGCGTTCCGCGACCACGCGTCCTGCCGGGGAATCTCGAACGCTGGTTGTAGCGCGACGGTAGCGGCACCGCCAACGGCAACCCCTGCTAGAACACCCGCCGCTGACCCGAAAGGATCGGCCACAGGCTAAGGCAGGTTGAGGGTTACGCCGGGGTTAGCAGGCAGCGACAACGCCGGCACCGCGAGCGGCGGCGCTGCCCCAATCCCACCGTCACAAAGCCCCGCCCCAATATCAGTGAGCCCGATAACCAGCGGCGTAGCAACGTCACTCACCAGCGTCTCGAAAAGCGGTAGCAGCTCGCAGATGTTGGTGAACAGAAACGCATCGATGAACAGGCCTAGCAGGTCGTCGATGCCGTTCCAGAGTCCGCAGCCGCGATTGTTCCATAGGTTCCGCAGGAAACCACACTTGAGTAGGTTGAACGCTTCTACACCTAGAGCGGCGGTGACGATCCCAGCGGCCCACTTGAAGTAACTGGTGCCGGGTATCGCCTTGACGAAGTTCTCTAGCTGCGTTACCTCACCTTCCGCAGCCTTGATCCCAGCCTGTAACTGAGGGATAACACCCTGCTCAATGCCGGTTATCTCAGTGTCTAACGCTTTGATCTGAGCCCGGACGTCGTTGCCTATCCCCTTGCCTATCTCGCGCTCGAGTGTCCTAACCTTGGCCTCTATGCCGCGGTATTCGCGTTCGAGCCGCTTCGCTAGATGCCACGCCGCCGTAGCGGTCGCCTTAATGCTTTGAACCGCAGCTTTGAAGCCAAGGTGCGCGTAGAGCAAGTCTCCGAGCAGCCGGGCCTCATGCGCTGCGAGCCCTGCCTGCGCTTCGATCTGCGACCACAGCTTGTCCATGTACCGGGCGAGCGCATGCCACGCCGCCCCGATTAGATGGTCGATACCAGACTCGAGCTTGCCGCAGGCGGACGTAATCGCGTGCGCAACCGCCGACATAAGCCCCGCCAGCTTGTTAAGCGGGAACGGCAACCCCTGCAACACGCCGGAGATATAGCCTGCGATAACCGCGATAGCGAGCGCGGTCGCGAGCACCCACATAACCAGCGCCCACGTTCCGAGGGCTACCAGAGGGGCAACTAGCGGCACCCTACCCTCCCCTCGCTAGTCGCCTGCGGCGCTCTGCAGGCTGTTGTAGGTGTCCGTGATAATCGCGTCCACCTGCTCGAGCAGCACAGTCCCGATCTGGGCGTCTGTGAAGTTGAGCAGGTTCACGTTCACGGTCGCTTCTGCCGTCACACCCGCCGCCGGCGTGCTGCTGCTCACGTATTGCACCGTGAACACGACGTTGTCGCTGAGCAGGCCGTTCGTGTCGATCGTCTGCGACCCGACCCCTGCAATGACCCGGGTGTCGGCCATGATCTGCTCGATAGCTGCCGCGAACTCGGACAGGTCGGACACAGCCATGTTCGCGTTGAACACGGACTCTTGCACCGGCTTACTGGCGATGACCCCGGATGGGTTCGTGGAGATCGTGCAGTAGACCACGGCGTTCACCGTTGTTGGAGACAGCACCTGCACGGTGGAGTACGAGCCAACGAGAGCGTATTCGGCCATAGCTACAGCCTCACCTTACGGCCCTTACTGAGCGAGCGCAACGCGACCCGAGTGTTCCGTTCCGCGTTACGTAGCGACGTGGGCATGTTGTGGTTGATGCTGTGCTGTAGGTCTGACCATCCGTGGTGGGCTCGAGCGGCGGTGATGGATCCGCTGCCGATCTTCGCGTTCACTTCGGCTGCGTAGTGCGCCCCGAACTTCGCTGATCCCCACACTCCGAGGTCATGGCCGACCTGATCTGAGCCGGTCGGGTCATACGGCGACCCGCTCTGTAACGCTGCGAGAAGGTGCGGGTAGGTGCCGGAGTTGAGCTGAGCCGCAAACTGACCCGCTGCTTGGTCTGGGCTCGCATAGTTGCGGGCGCGATGCTGCGGGTTGCTGGTGAGCTTGCAGGGAGACGCGCCGCTGATGTTGAGGCTGATGTCTACCGGGTTGTCTCTGCAGTCTGTGTTGGCGTACTTGTGCCAGTCAGATAGGAACGTAAGGTTGTCTGCGCTCTTCGTGACCCCGGCCGCCGCGAGCAGCTGCTCTCTCCATCCTGTCCAGGTGCCCACGCTATGCCGCCGCTACGCGGCGTCTCCCTCGCGCTGCGCCACTCCGAAGTTCTCACGGGAGCGCTGCTGTGACTGGCCCAGCGCTGACGCTTCACCTACCCGGTGGCCGATATGCACCGCGAGAATCAGACCCGCATTTATCAACGCTACAAGGGACGCGATCTCTTGGTCGTTCAGGTGGACACCGAACGCGAGCAGACAAGCGAGCAGCGCGTTTACTAGCCCCATGATGTAAGCGATGCTGATGCCGTTGAGATTCAGGGCAGCGGACTTGATCAAACGCACATTCGCCGCCTCATGCCAACGGCCCCGGCACTAGCAGCCAATCCCCGTACGCAACCCCGAGGTCCCCACCCGCGTCAACGATGATGTCCGCGTCGAGTACGACCTTCCCGACGTTCACGTTGGCTACGAGGTTGCCCGTGCCCGCGTCGAGCGCGGTTACTCGGAGCGTGTACCCGGCCTGTAGCTGTTGTGCGTCGGGCATCCCTGCGCTGAGTGGTGCCGCCATGATCGGCTACAAGCCTAGGCTACTCGCCGGTTGGCGGTAGCGACTCCTCGACCCAGGTCGTAACCGCAGACCATTGATCCGCCGCCGCGATCGCACCCGTAACCGTCCCGAATGACCAACCGGGTAGAAAGTACGGTTTAGGGGACGGGCACAGAATGAGCCCGGAGTTCGCGGGCGTCTGCATCCCCGTAGCGAAGTCCTCGGAGAACGTGAACGTGCACGTTTGGTTCGCGGTCAATGCGGTCGTGGTCTGATACGTGTAGACGGTTTGCCCGTCCTGATTCTTCACGAAGAACCCGACCAGCCGGTTCGCGACCCCGGCCCCGGCGGTGAACAGCGCAGACAACGTGTTTACGTCCCAATACACGCCGCTCGGGACGGTGATTGAGATGTCGGCCCCTGCCGCTGGCGGCGGCGGTCGGAACGAGAACCTGTTGGTTCGGTCGTAAACGTCCGAATACGCCTGCGGGCTGGTGAGCTGTTGCGCGGATACGAACGCGGGATAGTCGGCCACGACGGTTACGCGACCCAGACGCGACCCCAGGCGTTCGGGTTCGTCGCAGTAGGCGTACCCGCACCCGCCGTAAACGTCCCGGTGCCTGCGTCCACAAACCCCGCAAGCCGCAGGGTGTGGTTGCCGTTGGAGAGCGAGAACCTGACGACGCTGTAGTACGGCGCGACGTTCCCCGTCAGGAGCGTGTTAGCGACTGTCTGCAACGTCCCCGTACCCGGTGCCCCGTCCAGCCACCACTCGAGCGACACGTTCGTGGTGCCCTTCACAAGTACCGGCGTGAACGCTTCGACGTAAACGGTCTTAGGCCCGTCCAAGGTGAACGGGCCTAGTGTGAGTACGACCGTTCCGGTCGCTGACGTGGTAGCGCTGATCGACACAGACGAAGTGATCTGCGTCTCAGCGACGCTCATGGTGTCGAGGTCTACCCCGCGTCCGCGTACCGGCATGTTGTCTAACCCTCCGCTGCCGGCTCGGCCGGCTGTTCGCTTGCCGCCTGCGGCTCAACTGGTGCAGGCTCAGCGGCCGGCGGTGCCTGTGCGGGTTCCTGACCGGCTGCCTGTGCTTCGTCGAAGTCCCCTGAGCGGACGGCACCGAACGGATGGAACACACCGTTAAATACCCCGCCGAACTCGACGAAGTCGCCGCCGTCGCTGCGGCGGATTGCTGCGTCTACGTTCTGAACGTCAGCCATTTACTGTCCCGGATTCGGTGGTGAGGTGAGCTCGTACAGGATGAAGTCCAGACCCGGCGTACTCGAGGCCGCAACATCCGCAAGCGTGACTAGCACGTTGCCGACGTTGTTGCTGTTGAAGCACGGCACGAGCGGCTTCTGCCACCTGTCCGACTGATCGAAGAACCACGAACCCGTGCGGAACGTCAACGGGTCTCCGGGCCCACCGATCCGCTGTCCACCCCAGTCCGGCCCGATCAAACCGACAGTCATGATCGGCGTCTGGAGCGTGTAGCCGCAGATCGCGTACCACGTATTGGCATGGAGCCTAGCGTCGTCCGCGTTGAACGCACGGGACGTGCCGTATGCGCCCCTCGTTGCCGACGTGGTAGCCGCGACGTTGATTCCCACAATCGAGTTCTGCAACGCGTCCGCCTGGGCCGGTGAAATGAACACGCCGGCTGCGCCAGGGAGGTCGTCGTAGAGGATGTTGTAGGAGACGGCACAGTTGTCGGCCGCGGTCGAAGTTACCTGGATAGTCGCAGTGTCGGACTTGTAGAGCTGGAATCCGACCTTGCCCGGCAGGTACTCCTGCGCCCCGACCTTCGCCGCCGTACCAGCGAGCAGCGAAGCGTTCTGGACGCGCAGACCATGTGACTGATCGTGCGTGGACTGCGGCCGGGTGTAGATCATCTGAACTTCCATTACGGACGTCGAATCGTTGCCCCAGAACTCGAGGAGATTCGCCTGTCCGTCGGAGAAGTTCGCCACCGCAAGCGAGTCGTTGCTGTTCGCGGTTAGCGAGTCAGCGAACGTGCCGCCCGTGGTGTTGGCCTTGGACGCCGTGGTGAGAACGAGAGCGCGCCCCATGACGGCTTACGCCCCGAGCTGGCCCTTACCAGCGGCCATATACTGGATCCACGCCGAAGCGCGGGCGATACCGGCGGCAGTCGTACCCGACGGCATGGAGTAGATCTGCGGCAGACCGGCCTGCTCGTACGCGATGATCTTCGTGATCGCCGCGAGGAACTTCGGCTGCCCCTGCTGCACACCGGTCGTGTAGTTCTGCGCCTTGGCAGCGGCTGCCGCCTTGATCCCCGAGTCACCGACCGCCTCGAGGTTGCGCTGCCATGACCCTCCGGGCTGCAACGCGGCGCTGTAGTTGGAAACAGCCACACCGGCCTGTGCCACAGCGGCAGCAACAATCGGCTTCGTGGTGCCCTGGAGATTCTGAAGCCAGACCTGCTGACCGACTGCGGTAGAGGCATCCCACTTGGCGGCTGCCTGCTGTGGAGTCTTCACCTACCGATCACCTTCCCACTCGTTGTCACCGCTGACGCGGCGCTAATCAATCGAAAGCTACGCAGCGACCGGATGCCGGTCTAGGCTTCTGAGGGGGTGTACTATCCCCCCGTATCAAAAACGACACTATGCAAACCGATTAGATTCTCGTTGCGCAATGCCGCGTCCTGACCTAAGAACATGTCGCCGCTGTGGACGGCACAGCGACGAAGTAGGGCCGATGAGTCACACGCGCCTCTGTCCCGAGTGTGGCCCGCTCGCTCTAGCCGAAGCGGTTACGCAACAGGTGAACCATGACGGCCCGATCTTCCAGCACTGGCGACGACGCATAGCCGCAAGTGTCGGCGCAGCGTTGCGCGACGAAACCGGGGGGACGCTCTAGCGTGGCTGACTCGAGCATCGTCAACCCCGCAGTCTCGAGCGCACCGAAGGACTACACGCTGCCGTCAACGAACGAGCTGCTACTCAAAGCCGTCCGCGCCTCCGTCGATGGGACAGGTGCGGGCGGTGCGTTCCTACCGGCTTTGCAGCTACTCGACCCGGCGGGCAACGTGATGTGGACTGCCACTACTTCCAGCTCGGTCGTAGCCGGGGGGTCTGCGGACGTCTCCTGGTTTCCCGGCCTGAGTGGGTCGTCTAGTAGCGGCTCTTCTGTGTCTAACGCGTGGGCTGCGATGAGCAAGAACGTGGCCTCTTTTGCCGACACGACCGGTTCCCCGTATGTCACCGTTGACTTGGCGGCGGGAAGTCTCATAACGTCGGACACGTCCATATTTTCGGTGGGAACTTCGGGCGGTAACCATGGCCTACAAATAAACGCGGCCGGTAGCTACTTGATATGGGTAGCGGCGCAAGCAAATCCTACGGTTGCGCCGGCTGCGGGGGCGGCGCTGGGTGTGGGTCTTGGTTCGCCGGGCGGAGTGCTGAACGCTGGATTGGTTGAGATCTCACCGTTTACTTCTAGGCCAGACGTTGCGCTAACGACGCAGGCAAACTCAACTCAGACGTACACGGTGCTTATGCCCGGCGATGATCCGGTAGGTACGGTCTTTACCCTGCTTGCAGGGCAGTCTTCAGGTGGTGCGGTGAGCCTTACCGCGTCAGTGTTCGCCCAACAGCTAAATACTTTCCACCTGTGATATCACCTGACCCCACAGGCACGCTGCCCGCACTACTCAACCTGCACGACCAAGCAGACAAGCTATCCGGCCAGCTTGGCGGGCTCGAGCGGTGGCTACGCATCATCGCCGACAACACCGCGCATTGGGAGTACGACCAGTTCTCCGCGAACACGAACGCACTAGCTAACAGCCTGGTCGTGGCTTCCGGGCAGACCCGGCTGTGGGGATTCTCCGGCACGAACACGAACGCGGCAGCACAGTTCATTCTCGCGTTCGATCTGGCCGCAGTCCCCGCGAACGGCGCTATTCCAAAGTTCGTAATGAAAGCCCCGGCGTCGGACAACTTTTGGGTTTCGTGGGCGCCGTTCTATCGCAAGTTCACAGACGGAGTCGTGCTCTGCAATAGCAGCACGAGCGCAACCCTGACCATCGGCGCGGCAGACTGCTGGTTCGACGCCCAATACACACCGCTGGTGACATAGCCGTGCCAATCGAACGCAGTGCGGGTGGCGGCGGTGGCGCGGCCGGTGGTCTAACCAAGCTGGTAGACGTAACGCTAGGCGCGGACGCCGCGACTATCACCACGGGAGCAAATGCGATAGCGGCAGGACACATCGCTATATGGGTGGTAGCACAGCTCAAGACGGCGTATCTAGCGTCGTGGGTTGACGATGTAGCCATGACCTTTAACGGTGACGGAGGGGCCAACTACGACCTAGGCGAAGTGTTCACTAACTCCACCGGCACCAACTCATCTAACTCCGGCGCAGCGGCAACGTCGATTAAATACATAGCACCAGCGTCTAACGGTGGCACACAGAACTACTTTTCTACAACCCAATTCGTGATTGTGGAGTACGACTCCACTGCGCATTGGAAAACAGGCACGGGTTCCACTAACACGCTAGACACTGGTGCAGCTTCCCAAAACGCTACCGAGTCGTTCGGATTCGGGTGGAGAAGTACTGCGGCTATCAACCAGATAACGTTTTCGTCGTCCCACGGGTCGAACGTTAAGTCGGGCTCGCGGATAATCGTCTATGGTCTGAGCTAGAGATGAGCCTCTACCAGCGAAACAAGATCCGCCGCCTAGCCCGTAAGAGCCTGCCGTTTCACGGCCGCATGATCTACACAGAGGGCCCATCGCGTAACCAACTGTTCCACAGGCCGGTCGGCAGATTCTTGGACGCAGCGGCGGACTGCTCCCAATACTCAGCGAGCCTGTGCCACTGGGTCGGCGTCAGGGATGTCAATGACAAGGACTACACAGGGACACTCGCTGAGAAGGGCAGGCTGCTAGCCAAACCCAAGCGTGGCGCGTTCGTGTTCTTCGGGGAGCCGCCCTACGTCCACATGGGCGTACTGGTGAAACCGCTGCTATCCCGTGAGTGGCACGTCATAGAGTTCGGTGACCAGCAGGCACCCGATGAGACGCCGCTACCGGATCTGCTCGCGTACTTCGAGAAGCAGGGTCATCCCGGGCACATCTTCCGCGATCTGACCTAGACGTGGATGAGCTCGAGCGGCTGTGGCCGGACACAGACCGCCGTGACGCCGCACTACTCCGACTCACCGCCAGGATTGACAGCGTGCAACTGACCGCCGCCGAAGTTCGACTACTTCAGGCGCTCTCGAGCGGGTTGACCGAAGCGCAGGCGGCGCATGTTCTAGGCCGGTCTGTGGCGGCGGTACATGACGAAGCGACAAGGGCGCGGCGGGTACTCGGAGCGAAGAACGTGACTCATGCGTGTTGTGAGGCGTTGCGGCGCGGGCTTATCACCTAGCCGAAGGTCTAGCTAGACGAACGGGTGGGAAAAAGACTAGACCATTGGCTAGTAGACGCTGCGGTGACGTGGTGAGACAATGCCTGCATGGAGACAACGCTTGCACACGATATGCATGGCGCACCGCTTCACTACGTAGACGAGATCATCGTTCGTGAAGGACAGACCCGCGTAGGTTTCAAGTACCGCTGCGGGTTCATCGGCAAAGACGGCAAACGCTATTCAGTTCTGACTCGGACTCGGCCGGTGTCCGCGTGACTGATTACACAGACACAGAGAAAACCCGCACGGAGCAGGAGTGGGAAGAGATCGACGCGCACCACGAGGAATGGCACGACTACACGAACAGTATCCAGCGGTGCGCTGACGAAGATCGTTGCGGCGGTCGGAACACACTGACGCGCTTTGCGGATCGGGACAGGTGTTCCGCGTGACTGACTACACAGACCTACAGCGCGACATAGTGCGCGTCGGTGAGGCTTTCAACGGCGTCACGCGCGCACAGATTGAGTTCAACGAAAGCACGAACGAGGACAGCCGGTTGCAGTGGGACAGCATCGCCGAGCTGCGCGACGAGCTACACGCCGTAGCGAACCGCCTAGAGAACCTGACCGCCTACGTCACTAGTAACCCGTCCGAGGTCGCTTCCAAGATGATCGCGGACAGTTACGAGCGCGGCATGCGGATCATCGAAGGCGACCAATGAGCGACCATATGACCCCTACCGAACGTCTCTACAACCTGGGTATGCAAATGGCGTATCGGCACCCGCAACAAGACCCGGTGACGCATGTTGCGCTGGAGCGGTTGGAGCGGTACACGAAGATCAGCGTGGACGTGGCGCACACTGACCCGCGTTCCGCGCAGGCTACCGCTACTGACATGTTCGATCTTCTCTGCGCTAAGTACCCACGCGAGAACGGAGCAGCGGCGTGACTCCGCTTTCTGATGCTTTGACCATGGCCCAACGCCGCGCGCTCGCAGCGTTTGAGAAAGCGTATGTGGCCGGAGCGATCGACAGCGAGTACGTCCCGGCCCGGCTCGAGGCGTTCGGGATCAGTGACCCGATCGACGTAGCCTTTCTCATGGCTGCTTGGGACGTGCTCTCTGAGTGGGGAGTCGCGGAGCCGACGATGGGGCAGCGCGTGAACGGCGAGAAGCGCTACGCAACCGAAGGCCAGGTGAAGTTCGCTACGGATCTGCTCAAGCGCGGAAAGCATCAGCCGCTCGCGGAAGCAGACCTACGCGGCATGTCGTTCGAGCGGGCTTCCCAGCTAATCGACGCGCTCAAGAACGAGCGCTACGTCGCATCGGAGTGGGATGTCCCGTTCTGACCTTTACTGCAACGAGTGCGGGAAGCGGCTCGAGCTGTTCGTGGTCGGGGTTTGTAGGCGTTGCCATTACGACTTGACCGGCGAGGACGACGAGCGGGACGCGAGAGAAGCTAGAGAGCGTCTGTTCGCGTCTGAGAGCCCTTCTGAGAGGACGGAACCATGATCGACGCTATCTGGCTCGGACTTATTCTGTTTCTGGTTGTGTGCTGTTACAGGCTGTGGCCCCGGTGACGGCCACGCCTCTGCTGGGAGCGCTCTTTGCCGTGTTGATGCACCTATGAGCGAGCCGTTCCCGAAGTCTGAGCAGCTATCCCGTGGCCCGAAGCGGCAACGCAGGATCGTCGCCACGAAAGAGGAATGGGCGCAGATTGCTGAGGCGAAGCAAGGCCCGTGCCGTATCTGCCGCCGCGTCGAATCGAACGGCAGCGTCCACAGCACAATCGAGCTGCACCACCTGATTCGCAGGTCGCAGGGCGGCGACGACGTACCAGACAACATCGTGCCGCTGTGTGGCGCGTGTCATCGCAAGTTGCATGACGGCCGGCCGGGGCTCGCTCAGTTGCGGCTGACGCCTGCGGAGAAGCGGTATTTGCGGAGTCGTGGCCGTGTCTAGCCCCTCCCGCAGCCACACCGACCTATCCAGCGAGCTACTAGCTGCCGCATCGTGCTTGTGGTTCTCGGTCAAGTGCCTGACGGACGGGATACCCGGCGCGTCTGAATGGCTGGACGAGGCGCGGGTCAAGTTGGCTCGCTGTAACTACTTGGTGACGGCATGAGCAGCCCCTCCCGCAGCCACACCTGCCAACCGCCCGCGCTGCCAAAAGGACTGACGGTGCCCCTACAGCCTGATTGGGCGTGCGGAGTCTGCGGCCGGGTGTGGCGCGACTGCCATGCTGGAACGAGTCCTGTGCGCTGGTGGGCGGAAGTGAAAGGGCCGAGCCGTGTCTAGCCCCTCCCGCAGCCACACCGCCCGCAGGGTCATCAAGTCGCTCGACACGCGCTTCGTCGTCCCTGAGGGGCTAGAGCCGATCCGCATCCTTCAGACGTTGCAGGTAGCGAATAACGACGGCGGAACCGGCTGGCACTACGAATACGTCACTCTCTGCGAGGAAGTCGAGGCCGAGTCGTGACCGGCCCCTCCCGCAGCCACACCGACACGCCGACAGGTTCGGGGCCAGATTCGAGCGCAGGGTCGAGGTCTGGCCCCGATTCGTTTTCACGTCTCCTGCGCCGCTACATCCTCGGACAACCAATCTCTCAGGCTTCGGCCGAGGCTGCCCTCGACGCGCTCCTGGCTGACCTTCAACGCCTAGAGGAAAGCAAGCACACGCTCGGGATGAAGCTAGACGCGGAGCGGCACAACCATCACAAAGACAACGAGTACCTACTGTCTCGGGTTCAACGGCTAGAGGACGCGCTACGCGGTATCGCTGTGCATAGCTTCGAGAAGTTCGCCCGTGATGCCGCGCTGGCCGCGCTCCGCGAGGATAAGCCATGAGCGCCCGTAAGCGTAAGCCGCGCAGAGCCCGCGAACTCGGCATTGACGTGGAAGCCTATGAAGCCCTGTTAGCAACCCAGGGCGGCGGTTGTGCAATCTGTGGAAACCCACCGAAGACGCGGCGACTCCATGTTGACCACAACCATCGCACCGGCAAAGTCCGCGGCCTACTCTGTTTCAGGTGTAACCGTGGCCTACCAACCTACGCTACGTCGGATTGGCTCGAGGCTGCCCGTGAGTACGTGCTGCGGGACGAAACCCGCGGGGACGTGCCCGACCAATGGGCCGCGGCTCCTGACCAATGGGAGCTAGCGCGGTGACGTGGCCGCTTGCTGTTCCGTTGCTGGTGTTCCTGGTGTTTCCGGGGTGGCGACGGTGAGCCTAATTAGCTTCCGAGCCCAGAACCACAGGCAACAGGTAGGCAAGCGTGGCGCACTGGACAAGGTGGATGATCGGCGCACACCGCGCGAGCTATTCGGACCGCTCCACGACGAATTCCGGTTCACGCTAGACGCTGCCGCATCGGCCGATAACGCGCTCGCTCCGGCGTTCTTCGACCTAGAGGCGGACGGACTGCGCAGCCGATGGTCAGGCCGCGTGTGGTGCAACCCGCCGTACTCAGACTGTGGCGCGTGGGTACGAAAGGCAAGCTACGAAGCGCAATGGTGCGAGCTGGTCGTAATGCTGCTGCCCGCTAACAGAACGGAGCAGGCATGGTGGCAAGACTGGATCGAGCCCCGCCGCCGTGACGGTTCCCTCGAGGTGCGCTTCCTGCGCGGCAGACTCCGCTTCGACACACCGCCGGGAACGTACAGCGACCCGCGCGGCAACCGTCCCCCGTTCGGCTGCTGCCTGGTGATCTGGCGGTGACAGCTTCGTTGTTGCCTCTCCCCGACGACCCCCGCCTTGAGTGGATGCTGAGCCCGGATGCGTTTCAGTCGTATGAGCAGGGGTTTCCGCATCCCCGCTCTGAGTGGCTGAGACAGTTCGAGGTCGTGCTGCGCGAGTTCTACCCGCAGGCGTCCTCGAGGGATCGCAGCCTGACCGCGAGACACTACGCGCCGTTCTATCTGGCCGAGGGTCATGACGTACCCTGACCTGCCCGAGCACTTCCGTCCGGCCGGCGATGGGCGTTGGATCTTGACCAACGGATACGTTGTGCTCTGGCGACCCGACCATCCGCTAGCCAACGAACGCGGCACCGTGCTCGAGCACCGCATGATCCTGCACGACTCCGGCATAGAGGTACGCGGCGGTTGGGATGTTCACCACCGCAACGGTGACAGGTCGGACAACAGGCTAGACAACCTCGAGCTGTTGCCACGCGCCGAGCACCAAGCGATGCACGCCGAACTACGCCGCCGAACGTAGCCAACGGCGACAACGCTGCCACGCTGGACAACACGCTGCCAACGCAGACAACAGACGCACGGCACTTGACAAGCGTGGTAACCTA
>Ga0126371_10002490_pt1 | contig 15861 bp, 12 predicted proteins | sample PanSoiMetaPlot_4_FD_110145 | JGI IMG/M metagenome (GOLD analysis project Ga0126371, IMG submission 110145) | Tropical forest soil microbial communities from Panama - MetaG Plot_4 | ecosystem: Environmental > Terrestrial > Soil > Tropical forest > Bulk soil | place: Panama | collected 2016-02-17 | reverse complement strand
GCTTTCTTTGCGGAGGCTTTCTTTGCGGAGGCTTTCTTCGCAGATGCCTTCTTCGCCGGGGCCTTCTTGGCAGCCTTCTTCGCCTTCGGGGCTGAGGCCTTCTTCACCGGCTTCTTCGGGGGAGCGGCCGGCTCCATCGCCGAGGGAACTTCGGGAGCCATCGTAGGCTGGCCTGCGAGCGGCGGAGTCGCCTCCACTTCCTCGTCGTCTTCTTCCTCCTCCTCTTCGTACTCGTCGAGTTTGGAGTCTAATTCCGAGTGCTCTTCATCTTCGTAGTCGTGGAAGTCTTCCATCTCGTCCTCGGTAGGCGCCGCAACTTTCAGCCTATCAAACATTCAACAAGCCTCCTGTAGTCCTTGCACTAATCACCCATAGCATACTCCTTTTTGAGAGTGAGGCAATAGCGAAAAGCGGATATCGGGTGAAAATTCGTGCCGGGCTAGCGAGCGGCCGTGCGAACCAGAGTGTCCGAGGAATGCGCTGTCGGACGGTGCGTTTGGGTACCCGCGGCCGCAGTCTTCGCTGCGGGCCGCCGCGTGGTAGAACGCCGGCGGGGAGACGTTCCCGCGCCCGCCGCGCGCCGGGTTGCGGGCTCGACCTGCAGCGCCGCCGGAATCATCAGCCAGTCGCCTTCCGCCGCTTCGCTTTTCTGGAGGCCGTTGGCAGCCACGATACTGGACGACGCCACGCCGAACCGTTTCCCGATTGAGACAAGGGTTTCGCCCGTCGTTACACGGTGAATGCGCCAAGCGCCCCGATGTTCCGGCGGGATCATCTGCAGGGTGGCCATCAGCTGGTTGCCTCGGCCCTTCGGCACATGCAACGAATAGCCGTCCGGAACCATGCTTTTCAAAAGCGCCGGGTTCAGGGAGAGCAGTTCCGAGGCCGGCGTATCCGTCGTATCCGAGATCAAGGCCAAGCTGGTCGGCGCCGCAATGTCGACGGTGTCGTATTCCAGCGGAGGGTCCAGCTCCAGCCCTTCCAGCCCGTATTCGGCCGCATTCTTCTGCATGATCGTCATGGCGAGAATAATGGGCACGTAGTTGGTGGTTTCAGCCGGTAGAGCGCCGCGGCTCCGCAATTCCCAGAAATCGGCGTATCCGGTCCGCTCCACGGCTTTTTCCACAGTCCCGGGACCGCAGTTGTAAGCCGCAATAGCCAGATACCAGTCTCCGAATTCGTTGTACAGATCGTGAAGGTGGTGGGCCGCGGCGCGCGTAGCCTTTTCGGGATCCATACGGTCATCTGTATATTTGGTCTGCAACAGACCGTATTCCCGGCCGCGCCATGCTAAGAACTGCCACATGCCGCCGGCGCGCATCCGCGACATCGCGCGGGGCATGAATCCGGATTCCGCCTGAGCCAAGTGAATCAGTTCCTGGGGAACGCCTTCTTCGGCCAAAACCCGCTGGATCATGGGCCGATACCTGCCCGAACGCAGGGTGGCGGCGACCAGGGTCTTATGGCCGCGGTTGGAGAAATAATTGATATAGCTCAGAACCGGGTCCGTCACCACCAGCGGCAACTGCGAAACCGTGGCCGCCACTTGCTCCCGAACTTTATCCTTCAGCCGGGGATCCACCGGGAAAGTCATCTGCAGGATGTCCTCCAGAGGAGCTTTCTCGAACTGCACGTCTTCAATGTCGACCGAAGCTCCCATCCCCGCCAAATCGAACCGATGAATCGAATCGACCATCTCGTCGAGATGTTTCTCATAATCGAGACGATTTAATGGATCCTGATCGGAGGCTTCGAGCATCAAATCTACAGCGGAATTAAATTCGCGCCGGGCGCTCGGGATATCGGCGGACTGGTAAAGATTCTTGCCTCGCTGGAAAGCTTGGTCGGCACGCTGCTCGAGGGCGTCGGCGCGGGAACGCCGCGGAATCGCATTGGCAGTGAGCAGGGGCACATCCTGTAGGTATAAATTTGGTTTCACTGCCGGCGGCTCCGCCAGTTCCAGGGCGGCTAAGGCGGATTGCTTGGGAGGAGGGGGGAGAAAAGAGTTCTGGAATTTAGAAGGTTGGTTATAGCCGCAACCCGAGGTGACAGCGGCCGCGCAGCACGCCAAGACGGAGAATAGCGTTTTCGTTCGAACGTCCATTTAGCCTCGAACTACTTAAAACTAAAGCTACTTCCACGGGCCGTGCCCGCTTTGGGACTCTTACAGCCTACTACAGCTTTGTTAACCCGCGCAACGGCCCAGTCTGGGGGTTAACCCCGGGTAGGGTCCCAACTCCCGGCCCTACGCCCCCTATAACCTATCGGCTATTCCTCTTCTTCCTCCACGCCCGTCTTGGCCGCCTTGGCTGCGGCGATTATCTTATCTGCTTGTAATTGCGGCACAAAGTCGTAGTGATCGAACTCCATGGTGAACGAGGCCCGGCCCTGGGTCATGGCCGTCAGGTCATTCTGATAATTCAGCATCTCCGCCATGGGCACACGAGCACGGATAAACTGTGTGTTTCCTTTAGTATCCATTCCAGACATGCGGCCGCGCCGGCCGTTCAGGTCGCCCATCAGGTCGCCCGCGTACTCTACCGGAGCCTGGATTTCCACATTCATGATCGGCTCCAGTAACGCCGGCTTGGCTTGTAACATGGCTGCCTTGAATGCTTTCCGGGCGGCCAGTTTAAACGCCAATTCCGAGGAATCGACGTCATGATAGGAGCCGTCATAGACGGTAACCTTAAAATCCACCATGGGATAGCCGGCCAGGAAGCCGTTCTCGGCCGCTTCGACAATGCCTTTTTCCACAGCCGGAATGAAATTCTTGGGGATGGCGCCGCCGAAGATCTCGTTGGCGAACTGGAACTTGGCGCCGCGCGGCAGGGGTTCCATCCGGATCCAGCAATCGCCGAACTGACCATGGCCGCCAGTCTGCTTCTTGTGGCGCCCTTGGACATCGGCAGTTCCCCGGATGGTTTCCCGGTACGGGATCTTGGGAGCCTTCAAAGTGACGTCGACGCCATAACGCTTCTTCAAGCGGCTGACGACCACCTCGACATGCTGCTGGCCCGAACCGGCTAAGAGGAATTCCCGGGTCTGCGGGTCGCGATAGAACCGTAGCGATTGGTCCTCTTCGAGTATCCGGTGAACGGCGTTACCCATGCGATCTTCATCGTTCCGTGACTTTGCCTCAATGGCGAAAGCGATAGAGGGCTCGGGGAGTCTGACCGGGGGATAGGAGATGTTCAGGCCCTTATCGGCCAGGGTGTCGCCGGTCAAGGTGTCCTTGAGCTTGGCGACGGCGCCCAAGTCGCCCGCGTGCAGCTCGGTCACAGGTTGCAGAGTCTTGCCTTGCGGGCTACCCAGATGAGAGAGACGCTCGGCGGCACTGCGAGTTACGTTCTGCAGGTTGGCGTCGTTCTTCACCACGCCGGTCAGCACCTTGAAGAAGGTGATCCGGCCCGCAAACGGATCCGCCGTAGTTTTGAAGACAAAGACCGAGGATTGCCCGTTCTCGGCAATCTTGCGCTTGGTCTCCTTGCCGTCGAGGGTCGCGGCGATTCCCTCGCGTTCGCTGGGGGCCGGCAGATTGTCTGCGATGAAGTTCAGAATGGTGTCGGTGGCGACGTTGTGGAGAGCGGAGGCGCAAAAGACCGGGAAGATGCGCATTTCGGCTACCGCTTGTTTCACGCCCTCGACGATGTGCTCGGTAGGCAGCGTGCCTTTGTCAAAGAACTCTTCCATGAGGGCGTCGTTGCCCTCGGCAACCATTTCGACCAAAGCTTCATGGGCCTTCTGGACAGCATCGGCGAGATCGGCCGGGATATCGCTCTCTTTGCCCTTGCCATCGCCATCGTTCGCGTAGGTGTACGCTTTCATGCGGACAAGATCGACCACGCCTTTGAAGTCGCGTTCGGAGCCGATGGGGATCTGGACGGGGACAGCCGTGCGGCCGAAAGTCTCCTGGACACTGGTGAGGGCGCGTTGGAAATCGGCGCGTTCCCGGTCAAGCTTATTAATGATAATGGCGCGCGGAAGCTGATAATCGCCCGCGAAGGCCCAGACCTTTTCGGTCTGCACTTCGACGCCCGCCACGCCGTCGACCACCACTAGGGCGGCATCGGCGGCCACCAGCGCGGCGCGCGTGTCGTTAATGAAAATGTTATAGCCGGGAGTATCCAGAATATTGATCTTGGTTTTCTTCCATTCCGCCGCGGCGATGGCGGTGGAAATCGTGATCTTGCGCTGGATTTCTTCGTCGTCAAAATCGGTAATCGTGTTGCCTTCGTCGACACGGAGCAGCCGGTTGGTAGCTCCTGCGGTGAACAGCAACGCGGCGGTGAGCGAGGTCTTGCCGGAATCGCCGTGGCCCACCACACCGACGTTCCGAATATCCTTGCTGTCGTAGACTTTCACAGAGAGTCCCCTTATTTAAAACGGAATGGTATCACAGCCCACGGGGTGTGGCGGGCTGGAGAGGGCCTATCGGAAAGCCGCCTTGGGGAGCATGGCGTGGACGCCCTTCGTGTCGTCGACGATCTGCGTGACGCGCAGGTCGACGGCGAGCGAGCACAAGATATAGGCGTCGTCGCGCGACATTCTTTTTTCGGAAACCAGAAAATCGATCATCTCGCGCGTGGCCATGCGGGCGGCCTCGTTCAGATCCGGATGCAAACCCATCGTGATGTAGTGGCTCGGAGTTTCGGCGCGTGGCCAGCGGATCGGTTTGCCCTTCCGCACCGAAATCTGCACCGTGCCGCGAAGCGAAGTCTCGAGCGCGGTGATGGTGACCTCGCCGTCGCCTTGCAACGCATGACCGTCGCCAATCGACAGCAGGGCGCCCGGCACGTGGACGGGTAAATATAAGGTAGAGCCGGCGACCAGTTCTTTGTTGTCCAGATTGCCCGCGTGCGCGCCGGGAGGGCCGCTCGAGAGGCGGTGAATCACCGAGGGCGGAGCCACGCCAATCGAGCCCCAGAAGGGGGCGACTTTGAGCGTCACGTTGGGGCTGAATGCCGCGGTTCCTGCGGCGGGATTGATCCGGATCATTTTGAACCGCGAGGATGGAAAATCATCGGGCAGGGCTCCGCTGCCTGGACGGAAGCCGGTGACTCCGTAGGGATGGAGAAATTCGAATCCGAGAATGCGGACTTCCAGCACATCGCCGGGCGCCGCGCCATCCACATAGATCGGGCCCGTGAGTGGATGCGCGCCGGGGCCGCGGTCGGTAACAGTGTTTTCAACCTGCTTGAGAGAATCAGGGATTTCGCCTTCGGGGACTCCCGCGAGCCGGAGCCGTTCCAAGCCACCGGCCACCATGGTTTCGATGCGCACCGTATCGCCGGAGGCAATCTTCAAAACGGGCTTCAACCTGGCATCGTAGTAGCCCCAATGTACGTTGGCTGGCGCAAGTTTCAGATCGTGGGAGGCCGCGCGGGCTGAAACGGCGACCGTCAGCAGGGCAGCAGCGGCGAGCAATCGGGGCATGAGCACCTCAGGCGAATCTTAGCAAAATCGCATAGAAAAGCTGGACCGCGCCGCCGGTATTAGGATAGGTGGGTTATATCCTGACGTCTGGATTTTGACGCGTCACCCCCTCTGACCCTCCGCCCTCACCGCGATCCCGCCTCAAATCAAGGGGGTCCCGTTCGGCCCCCGGCTTGCCTTTCGTTATGTGCCAAATGAACCTAAGCACACTCACCAGCCGCGTAGGAGAGATTTTCTCAGCCGGACTCGCGGGCCTGTTTGCAGACGATTCCGATTCCTCCGGCGATCGGCGCGCCTACACCAGAGTGAAGACCCGATTCGAAGGATCCATCGATCTGGAAGGGCAACGCATTCCGGTTGGCGGAGTCGATCTACATCGCGCGGGGGCAGGAATCCGCACGGAGGCGCAGCTCCCGGTGGGCGCCTTGGTATTCTTCTACGGAAAGACTCACCGCCTGATGGGATGGGCCACTGTCCGATGGTGCTCGTCGCGAGGCGGATCGAAATATTGCGCCGGCCTCGAGTTTTGCAGCGCGCTGATGCGCGCCGAGGCCGGAAGCTGGCGATTCTCCTATGTGCGGTCTCCCCAGGGCGCGACCGGCATTCCGGTGTAGACGACACAGGGGCTAGCCAGCCAGGCGCGCAAGCGCCTCTGCGAGAACCAGCGCGCCTTGCGCGATGGATTCGGGAGAGGCGTATTCGTCGGGGCGATGGCTGATGCCGCCGCGGCAGGGGATGAAGAGCATCGCCGTGGGCGCAACACGGGACATGAACAGCGAGTCGTGGTAGGCGCGGCTGATCATGAGATCGTAGCGCAAACCAAGGGCCTCGCAGGATTGCGTCAGCGCCGCAACCACCTCCGGCGCGCACTGGGCCGGCGGATCGGCATTCAGCATTTCGCGGCGCACGGCGACGCGGCGGCGGGCGGACACGTCGTGGATGGCCTCGGAGATTCTGTCGAGCACCGAATCGCGGCGCGCCAGGTCGATATCGCGGACATCGAACTCCAGGCGCACGCGGCTAGGGATGCTGTTTACGGCTCCGGGGAAAACATCGCACACGCCCGTGGTGGCAACGGTGTCGATCGCGCCAGTTGCGCGCGCAGCGGATTCGGCGGCTAAAGCGATCTCGGCGGCCGCCAGAAAAGCATCGCGGCGGCTGGGCATCAGGATGGCGCCGGCGTGGCCGCCTTCGCCTTCGATCCAGAGCCGAAGACTCGCGGGCGCGGCGATCGCCGTGACCACGCCGAGGGGAATCTGCCGGGTCTCGAGCAACGGGCCTTGCTCAATGTGCAATTCGACAAAGGCGGAGTAGGATCCGGGGGCTAGTCGCACACTCGAAAGAGATCCGGTGAAACCGGCGAAGGCGCGCGCGGCATCGAGGGTGGTGCCTTCGCGGTCCCGGAGACGCGAGCCGGCCGACTCATCGAATAGCCCGGCCAGCATGCGGCTTCCGAGGCAGCCGATGCCAAAGCGTGTCGGCTCTTCGGACGTAAAGAGAATCAACTCGATGGGAAGATGGGGGCGGAAGCCAGCACGCGAAAGAGCCCGAATGGCTTCGAGACCGCCCAACACGCCGACGGTTCCGTCATATCGGCCGGCGTTAGGGATGGCGTCGATGTGCGATCCGGTAGCTACGGGCGGAAGATCGGGCGCGGAGCCGCTCCAGCGCGCGAACGTATTTCCAACGGCATCCTCGCGCACGGCCAGTCCGGCCTCCACACAGAGTTGTTTGACAAACGCGCGGGCGCGTAGATCGGCTTCGGTTAAAACGACGCGCGTGACAACAGGAGCAGGCTCGGAAGAAATAGCGCCGAGCGCTTCCAGGTCCCGAGAGAGGCGCTGTTGATCGATCACGAGGTTCATCGCGATTCGCCGAGCGGATGGCGGTTCCAATCTTTATAGATCAGGTATTTCGCCGGCGTTTTGCCCAACGCGCCAAACCACTGCGGGCAGTATGGGCCCATCCAGATGAAATCGCCCGCGGTCACGGAATACCAGGAATCGCCGAGACGGTAGATTCCGCCACCCTGCAACAGGAGCAAACCATGCTCCATGACGTGAATCTCCACCATGGGAAGAGACGCGCCAGGTTGAAAGGTCATGGTGTTGACCGCGCAATCGAAGGCGGGCACGTCGGGCAGTAGCGTGCGGACGTGAAGCGTCTCATCGCCCAGGAATGCTTTGGCTTCCACGGTGCTCTCGCTCCCGGCAAAAAACGCGGGAGCTGATTCGCCGGCGATAGGCATGTACTGCTTCTCGATCACGGCCGCACGGGCCGCGCCACGCGCGGAAACTTTGGCGGCGAGCCCTGCCTGGATGTAGGCGTAATCGCCGGCAGACAACTCACGGCCGTTGGCTTCGAGTTCGCCTTGCAGCACATAGATAAAGCGCTGACCGGTAGCGGGACCGAGCAAACCGCCAGGCTCGAATTCGGCGGTGTATTGCGTGAAGGCAGCGCCTCCGGCGGGCGCGATGTGCACGATCGCAGTCGCATCGCGCATGCCGGGAAGCGGCGCGCGGACAAACGTGTCCGGCGTGTGCAGAAGATGATCGGGACGATGAACGCTACGAGTGTTTCCCAATTGGTGCATGTGTGTCCTTCAGGTGCGACGGGGCCGAACCAGCATGCCGCAGGTTGCGGCGGTGACTGCTCCGTCGGCGTAAATGGTTTCGCCTCGGCGGATGGTGCGGCGTACGACGCCTTGGAAACTGTTTCCCAGATACGGGCTGGTGCGGTGCCGTTGGAGCAGCGCCTCGGGCCTTAGAGTAAATGAGGCCGAGAGATCGACAAGAGTGAGATCGGCGCTGCAACCTACGGCGAGACGGCCACGCGCGTCGAGGCGAAAGCGGCGTGCCGGGCCGGCGGCGATCAGAGACGCCACGCTCTGCAGAGGTAACCCGCGCCGCTGGTGGCCTTGATCGAGGAGAACGGCGAGAGTCGATTGCACGCCGGCGATGCCGCCCCAGGCCTGCCAGAAGCGGCCCGACTTCATCTCGGGAACGGAAGGCGAATGATCGGACGCAATCAAATCGACAGAGCCGCCGAGGACGTGTTTCCACAGAGACTCCTGTTCGGCCCGTTCGCGCAACGGTGGCGCACATTTCGCGATAGCCCCCAGACGCTCGACATCATCTTCGGTAAAGAACAGGTAGTGCGGACACGTTTCGACGGAGACATCGACTCCCCGGGCAAGCGCTTCGGCGGCGACAGCGACACCGCGCCCGGAGCTGACATGGACAATGTGAAGCGCCGCGCCCGCCTCACCGGCGAGCTGCGCGGCACGCCGGATGGCTTCGGCCTCAGCTAGCACGGGGCGCGCAGCCAGGAAGTCGCGGATCGAGTCACGGCCATGCTCGGCGCATTCGCGCGAAAGACGTTGAACGAGTTCCTGGCTTTCCGCATGGACCGCGACCGGCAGTTTCAGCCGGGACGCTTCGCGCAGCCCTTCGGCCAGCGTCGAATCATCGGCGCGCGGGAACTCCGGCAGACCGGAATCGCACATAAACGCCTTGAAACCCACCACGCCGCGAGCGGCGAGTTCCGCCATCTCGCCGACACTGCCCGGAACCAGGCCGCCCCACAAAGCGAAATCGGTGATCGATGCCGCTTTCAGAGCCTCGCATTTGCGGTCAAAGGCGCGCGCATTCACGGTGCAGGGCGTGGAATTCAGAGGCATGTCGAAGAACAGCGTGCCACCTCCGGCCGCCAAGGCGCGGCTGCCGGTGGCCGCACCCTCCCATTCGGCTCGGCCGGGTTCGTTGAAGTGAAGGTGCGCGTCGATCAGGCCGGGAAAGACATGAAGCCCGCGCGCATCGATCTCGCAAACCGTGCCGCGCAGTTCCGGACCGATCGCCACGATCCGATCCGCTTCGATGGCCACATCCGCACGCACGATGGCTTCGGGCGTGACCACCTCGCCGCCGCGCACGACCAGGTCAGCCAATCTGCGCCTCCAGCAGTTCGAGAAAGCGAGCGCCCGTTGAGAGTGCGGCAGCAACGTCTTCGGGCAAAACCGCCTCATCCGGATGATGGCTGATGCCACGCGGGCTGCGCAAGAATAACATCGCAACGGGCATGCGGCGGGCGACGATCATGGCATCATGGCCGGCTCCGCTCGGCATACGCTGGGTCGCGTGACCCGAATCGGCGAGCGCGCGTTCCAGAATTTGGCTGAGATTCGAATCCATCGGTACGGCGGGTTGATCGAGGCGCTCCTCCCAGGTAACCGAAATCTCGCGGCGGCCGGCGATCTGTGAGGAGCAGCGGAGAAGACGCTGCACGGCCCCGAGACGAACGCCATCATCCCGATGGCGGACGTCTAAACTGGCCCGGACGCTACCCGCGATCACATTCACAGCGCCCGGCCACGCCTCCAGCCGGCCGACCGTCGCGACCAAGCCTTCGGTTGCACGCGCTTCCCGCTCGACGGCCGTGATCCACTCACCGGCTGCGGCGAGAGCATCGCGGCGCAGCCGCATGGGCGTGGTCCCGGCGTGATTGGCCTGTCCTTCAAAGCGCACTTCATAGCGGCTTTGGCCCACAATCGCATCGACCACCGCGAGCGGCAAGCTGAGGTCTTCGAGCACCGGACCTTGCTCGATGTGGAATTCCAGATAGCCGAGCGCCGCGGGGTCGGCTTGCGCTTCGGCAATTTTCGAGGGATCGAGACCGAACGCGGAGATGGCGTCGTCCACCCGCCGGTCTCCCAGGGGCTCGCCGATGAAGGCGCGGCTACCGAGAAACGGAACGCCAAAGCGCACGCCTTCTTCTTCCGAAAACCCGACTACCTCGATGTGGAACTTCAGGGGGCGGCCGCGCAACTGTTCGACCAGCGCCACCCCCATCACAACGCCCAAAATGCCGTCGAAGGCGCCGGCGTGCGGGACCGTATCGAGGTGCGAGCCCACATAGAGCCGGGGCGCGTCCGGCCGGGATGCAGCATACACGCCGCGTAGATTGCCGGCAGGGTCAATGCGGACATGCATGGCGGCCTGCTCCATCCACTCACGCAAGCGCGCGTGGACATCTTGCATCGGCGGCGAAAGGAAGGTCCGCGTGGTGAAGCCGGGCTCTTCGGAGCACTCGGCGAGCGCGCGGCAGCGGGCAATGACCTCGTGCTCCATTACGATCCCCGGTACGTGCTATATCCGTACGGCGCGAGCAGCAGAGGAACGTGATAATGGCCGGCCGTATCCGCAATTCCAAAACGAATGGCCACCTCGTCCAGAAATGGCGGCTCAGGCAGTTGCAAGCCCGTGGCACGAAAATAATCGCCTGCGTGAAATACCAATTCGTACGTGCCCGTGCTCACGGTCTGGGCAGCGGCGCGGCCGTCCCGATCAGTCGAAAACGTTTTCAGAAGGCGGCGCGAACCCTCGCGAAACTCATACAGGTCCACCGTTACTTCGGCCGCTGGTTTGCCGTGCGCGGTGTCGAGCACATGGGTAGTCAAGCGGGACATCTATCGTTTCAACCTCAGGCCCAAACAGCCATAGGGCGGGCGAGCGTCGGTGTACACGCCGAGCTCTTCACCGCGCTCGGCGATGGTGTCCCACGTGCGATTGTTGGCCTCCAGATGCACTTCGGCGATCTCCGGAATGCCGGCCAGAATTTTGTTCCCGGTCTGATAAATGATCTGCTGGATGCTTCCCGATTCAAAACCGCGGAAGACCTCATGCACGATTTGCCACACCGACGCCGGGATGGCGCCGCCGCTGAATGCAAGGCCGGGTTCGGCATACAACCATTCGAGATCAAGCCACATATTCAGTGGGCGGTTCGCGATATCCGGAAGCGTCGTGTACTGGTCGCGCACAAAGCCGTGAAACGCGCTGCCACCCAGGCGTAAGAGGCGGAAGCCTTGAATGCCCGAGACGATTTCAACCGTGCCCGACCGGGTCAATTCGATGCGCGCGGTGGCGCGCTCGGGGCCGGCCGGCGCGAATGCCGGGCCCGTCTCCGCCACCGGCGCGTACGGGATTTCCGCGGCCGAAACCTGCACGCCTTCCGCTTGCGGGTACGTCTCGCTAAAACGGGATGCGAGGAAGCGGCAATAATCCTCCAGGTCGCCGCCGGCATAGTTGAATGTCTCCCGCTGGATGAAGTTCTTCATCGAATCGGTCGCGATCAGTCCGGTGTTGTCTCCGGTAGTGTAGGTGGGCCAAAAGGCGTCGCCGTAAATCAGCATCTTCACGTTGGCGCCGAAGACCGGGCTTTGGCCGGACGGCGTCTGGCCGTCGCGGTTGAGACGGTAGACGATGACATCGCCTTTCCCGTAGTAACTTCGTTTCCACCCACTGGCGAATTGCTCCATGGACATCCTTATTTAATGGTGTCGCGCAGGCGGAACTCGGCGATCCGGTAAACCTGGCGCAACGCTTCCCGACGCTCCGCATCCGGCGGCGCCTGGATGCGGTGTTCGAGGGCCTGCAAAATATCGTACTTCGTGCTGCCCTTGACGGCGAACAAAAAAGGGAAACCGAACTTATCCCGGTAAGCCGAATTCAGCCGCCGCAGGCGCTCGAATTCCTCGGGCGTGAGCCGGTCGAGCCCCGCGCCGGACTGCTCAGCAGTGGAGGGGGCGCTGATGCGCGCACGCGTTCCAAGATCCGGGTGAGCGCGCAGAAGAGCCAACTGCCGGACGGGCGGTGCGGTTTCGACCTGGTTCACCATCACTTGATGCAAGACTTCCAGGCTGGGATACGGCCGGCCGTCACAGACCTGTTCGGCCACCCACAGCGAATGCTCGAAGACCCAGCCGACGGCCTTGATGAAATCGGCGCGATCCAATGCGTTCAACTCCACAAGCGTCATGACGGGGCCCGGTAGATCACCGATCCCTCCACGCGCACTTCGGCAACGCTTTCCTGCCCGGCGAGCGTCAACAAAGCCGCGAGCACCCGCTCGGGGCTCTCCAATTGAGAGAGAACCGCGGCGAGCGGGCTTTCGGAGGGCGGACGCAGGTAGACGAGGTCGGCCGCTTTTTCGACTTGAAAATCGCCGGTTTCTTCGGCGAGGCCCAGCGCCTCGGCGCCGGCGCGCGTCGCCAGATACAGCAACTGCCCTGGACTAAGGACCGCCGGTTCCGGCGCGAGACGCTGCAACAGATATGCCTGGAGGGCTTCCTTCAACAATCCGAAGCCGGTGCCGCCGCCGACATCCGTTCCGAGGGCGCAGTGCACACCAGCCTGAAGATGCCGCTGTAAGGAAAACAGGCCGCTGCCGAGCGCGGCGTTGCTGCAGGGGCAATGCGCAATCGTAGTGTGGCTCGCAGCAAGACGGCGGAGTTCGGAGTCGCTCGGATGCACATTGTGCGCCATCACGGCGCGCGGGCCGCACAGGCCGAAACGCTCATAGACGGCGAGATAATCGGGCGCCGCGGGGAACAAGCGCCTCACCTCGGCGATTTCCGTGTGATTCTCGTTGAGGTGAGTCTGAATGCGCAATCCATCGTGCTCGCTCAGCAGCGTCTGGCAGACTTCGAGCATGGCCTCGGAGGTGGATAGCGCGAAGCGGGGAGTCACCGCATACAACAACCGGCCCCGTTTATGAAATCTCTCGATGAGCGTCTTGCTCGCTTGGTAGGCGGCATCCGGTGACTGGTGCAACTCGGGACGGAGGCGCCGGTCGGAGAGAACCAGGCCGCTGAGCACGCGCACACCGGCCTCTTGCGCGCATTCGAACAGCGCAGCCGTGGCGGGCGCGAAGTGCGCACCAAAAGCCAGCGCAGTCGTCGTGCCGTGTGACGCCAGCGCGCGCACGAAGCCGCATGCTACCGAGCGCGCATACGCCCCGTCCGCCATTCGGGCTTCCTCCGGCAGCGCGCAGGACTCCAGCCAATCGAGCAAAGAGCGGCCGAGGCTGCCGAGGACACGGACCTGCGGAAAGTGAATATGCGTGTCGATCAGGCCGGGCAGGAGAAAGCCGCCGCGCAGATCGGAGGACTGGGCTTCGGGGTGCGCCACGCGGAGCTCGCTGTAATCGCCACACGCCGCGATGCGGCCGTCCCGAATCAGCAGACCGCCATCCCAATGGCACTCCAGAGCGCGATCCTGGAGAAAAGGATTGGCGGGCGTGTGAAAGACGGGTGCCCGCAGCAACTCGCTGCGGCCTATGGAACTCACCGGCGCTCGACTCCTGTCTGGCTGGCGAGCGCCTCGCGTTCCGCGGCTGCGCGTCGCACGGCAAAGAACACGCGCTCAGGAGTCGCGGGGCTGGCCAACGTGACAACACCGCCCGAGCCAAAGGCGGCAACAGCATCGCGAATCGCCTCGCGCACGGAAATCGCCAGCATCAGCGGAGGCTCCCCGACTGCCTTGCCCCCGAAGATGGCGCCGGGCTCCGCGGCCTGCGGGAGAAAACTGACGTGAAACTCGTCCGGCACTTCGGACCAGGACGGAAGCTTGTAAGTGGACGCGCCCGCCGTGGCGAGCCGGCCTTGCTCGTCCCACAGCAATTCTTCCAGGGTCAGCCAGCCTGCGCCTTGAACAAAGCCACCTTCGATCTGGCCGCGGTCAACAGTTGGAGAGACCGGATCGCCGGCATCTTGAAGGATGTCGGTACGCAACAGGCGATACGCGCCGGTGAAGTCCTCTATTTCCACTTCCGAAACTGCGGCGCCGTAGGCGAAATAGTAGAAGGGTCGACCGCGCCCGGTCTGATAATCGAAGTGGATGTCAGGCGTGCGGTAGTAGCCTTGCGCGAACAGAGCCACCCGCTGCCGGTAGGCCGCATCGCAGACCTCGTGGAACGTCACCGACCGGTCTGCGCTGAACACACACCCGCCGCCGAAGCGAACGTCCGCCACCGGGCATGCCAGCAGATGCGCGGCAATTTGCGCCAGCCGCTGTTTGAGCTGCGCGCAGGCATCCAGCACCGCGGCACCGTTCAAATCCGCGCTTGAGGAGGCAGCTGTTGCCGAGGTATTCGGCACCTTGTCGGTTCGGGTAGGCATAACGCGAATCGCCTCCAGCGGCAAGCCCAGGCTTTCGGCGGCGACTTGCTGCATCTTCGTGTGCAAGCCTTGTCCCATTTCGGTGCCGCCGTGATTGACCTGCACGCTGCCATCGCGGTAAATCAGCACCAGCGCCCCGCCCTGGTTGAAGAAGGTCGCTGTGAACGAGATACCAAACTTCACCGGCGTAATCGCGATGCCGCGCTTCTGATGCGTGTGCGCTTCGTTGAATCGCTGGATCCCGCGGCGGCGGCGGTCGAATTCACTGGAGTCCTTCAACTGACTCCAGATAGCAGCGATTCGGCCCGCGTCCTTGACGGTCTGTCCATAGTGGGTCGTGTCGCCTTCGCGGTAGAAATTCCGTTCGCGAACAACCTCGGGTGGAAGCGAGAGACGGCGCGCGGCTTGATCGAGAATCTCTTCGATGACTACCATGCCCTGCGGCCCGCCGAAGCCGCGAAAGGCCGTCTGCGACGTTTTGTGCGTGCGGCACACGTAACCAGTCAGCTCAGCTGCTGGCAGGCAGTAGGCGTTGTCGGCGTGAAAGAGCGCCCGCCACAACACGGGCTCGGAAAGGTCGAGGCTCCAGCCGCCGTCGGAATAGAAGGTGACCCGGACACCGTCGAGCCGTCCATCCAACGCGAAGCCGGCTTCGTAGCGCGCGAGAAACGGATGGCGCTTACCGGTGAGCGCCATGTCCAGCGCGCGTGTCAGGCGAACGCGCACCGGCCGGCGCGTCTTCCAGGCGCCAAGCGCGGCGATCGCGGCATAGCAGTTGGATTGCACTTCCTTGCCGCCGAACGCTCCGCCCATGCGCAGGCATTCGACGGTCACCTGGTGCCGCGGCAGTCCGAGCACGCGCGCGACAATTTCCTGTACTTCGCTCGGATGCTGCGTGGAGGATTCCAGCGCCACGCCACCTGCCTCATCGAGCCACGCGATGGCCGCCATGGTTTCCAAATAAAAATGCTCCTGGCCGCCGATTGCGAGCTCGCCCGAAAAGCGCAGGTGGCTCGAGTCGATGACCGAGGCGTCGCCGCGATTCAGGTGGACCGGACCGACATGAAAGCTCTGCGCGGCGATGGCCTGCTCGATCGTGAGAATGGGAGGCAGCGGCTCATATGTCACGCGCACTCGTTCGGCGCCGCAGCGCGCGGCTTCCAGCGTCTCTCCGAGAACCCAGGCTACCGGCTGGGAATGAAACATCACCTCGGACGGAAACAACGGCTCATCGTGCCGGTTGGGCCCGCAGTCGCCCTCGCCCGGGACGTCGGCGCCAGTGAGCACGGTGCAGACACCAGGCTCCGCGAGGGCCGCTGTGCCGTCCAGGTGCTTGACGCACGCATGCGCGTGAGGCGCAAGCACCGGCCAGGCGTGCAGAATTCCGGAAAAGCGGGAAATCAGGTCGTCGGTGTAGAGCGCCTCGCCGGTGACGTGCTCGCGCGCGCTCTCGTGCGGGACGGGTTTGC
>Ga0126371_10002489_pt1 | contig 15866 bp, 14 predicted proteins | sample PanSoiMetaPlot_4_FD_110145 | JGI IMG/M metagenome (GOLD analysis project Ga0126371, IMG submission 110145) | Tropical forest soil microbial communities from Panama - MetaG Plot_4 | ecosystem: Environmental > Terrestrial > Soil > Tropical forest > Bulk soil | place: Panama | collected 2016-02-17 | reverse complement strand
CCGGGTTCGAAGGACTATGTCGCCGGTCAGCCCGCCGACGACGCCGAACTCGGCGAAGTCACCGCCGAGAAAGAGAAGCAGATCAAGGCGGGCCACGACCCGAAGGCGGCGGGCGGCAAGACCCACGACAAGTTCGTCCAGCAGTACGGACCCGACGAGGGACGGTAAGATGGCGATTGGCGATCTTCCGGGCGCGCCGCCTGCTCCCGGCGCAGGAGCCATCGGCGGCGGCGGCAGCATCGGCGACGCTCTCGGCAGGCTGGCGGCGGCCAATCCCGGTGGGCATTTCGCCCTTCACGCCCACATGCCCCCCGGAGCCATGCCCCCGGGGGTCAATCCCGGCGTGGCTCCGGTGGGCTTAGGCCCTCCCGGTCCCTTGCTTCCCGGAGCGGTGCCCATGCGTCCTCCCGGCTCGCCGGGGCAAGGGTTCGCGGCGCGCCCGAGTGCCCCTCCAAGCGCCCCGCGAAGCCCCGCCGGGGGTGCGCCCAAACCACCCCCGGCGTCGGTTTCGAAGCCGCCTAGGAACAGGAAGGCGGAAGTCCGCGCCCCCGGGCCGCTGCGCGGCGAGAAGATGTGAAGCGCAGAAACCGTGTCAACTGGTGGGGTCTGCGCTGTCGTCTGGCGATGTGCGGCGGCTACGTTGTCAGCGGCACGCACAAGGGCGTCGTCTGGGTCGGTTGGCGGTGCGGGCAATGCGGCGTCGTAAAAAGCTATGAGCCAGCAGAAAGAGCTTCGCGCTCTTCTTGAACGCCGTAAAAAGATTGTCCTCGCCAAGGACGATCTGATCCACTTCGCGGAGTACGTCTCCCCCGTCCCTGACAAACCGGACGATATGACGGCGTCCCTCTATCGTCCGTCCAAGCATCACCGCGTGCTGGGGGCTGCTCTGGAGAAAGTCGAGCAGGGCGCGTATCTGCGGCTCCAAGTCACCATCCCACCCCGTCACGGCAAGACGAAGCTCGCGTCTCATCTGTTCTCGGCTTGGTATATCGGCAGGCACCCCGAGAACTCCATGATCGTGGCGACCTACAGCGAGAAATTCGCTTGGGATCACGGGCGCGCCGTGAGAACCATTATTCGAAGTCCGCTCTACAAGCAGGTTTTCCCTAACATCAAGCTTAAGACCGGCTCGCAAAGCGTGGACAGGCTGGAGTTTGACAGCGGCGGGGTGATCTTCTTCCTCGGGCGCGGGTCAGGCATAACCGGACGCGGAGCCGATGTCATCCTCCTCGACGATCCCCTTAAGGACCGTCGTGAAGCGGACAGCCCAACGATCCGCGAACAGCTTTGGTCTTGGTACACCCAAGTCCTTCAAACTCGTTTGATGACCAAGCTCGGGTGCATCGTGCTCATCCAGACCCGGTGGCATGAAGACGATCTCATTGGCCGTCTCACGGACCCGGTCAACCCGAGCTACACCGAAGCAGAAGCCGAAAAATGGCGCGTCATCGAAATGCCAGCGCTGGCCCTCAAAGGCGATGTTCTTGGGCGTCAGGTGGGCGAGCCGTTGTGGCCCGAGCGGTTCGACCGCGAATATCTGGCGACGATCCGCCAGACTGACCTGCGTGGCTTCCAAGCGCTCTATCAGGGGCGTCCCACTCCCGACGAGGGTTCGTTCTTTCAGAGCAAGTATTTTCGCCCGTACAAAAACCTGCGCCAAGCCCCAGACAAGGAGCGTCTGCGTTTTTACTGCGCCAGTGACCACGCCGTCTCGCTTAGGCAGGGGCGCGACAAGACGTGTCTGATGGCGGTCGGGGTCGATGAGCACGATCAAATCTGGATCATGCCCAAACTGTTCTGGAAGCAGGCCGACACGATGACGGTAGTAGAAGCGATGATCGGCATGATGGAGGAATATCACCCGGTATTCTGGTTTGCCGAGAAGCATCACATCTCCCAGAGCATCGGACCTTTCTTACGTAAACGAATGCTGGAAAAGCGGATTTTCTGCTCGATCTACGAGATCGTGCCTGCCACCGACAAAGAGCAACGGGCGCAGGCGATCCAAGGGCGAATTTCCCAGCAGCGCGTGCTTTTTCCTCATTTCGCCGCGTGGTGGGCCGACGCCCACGACCAGCTTATCAAGTTCCCGGCGGGCGTCCACGACGACTTCGTGGACACGCTGGCGCTAATCGGGCTGGGGCTGTACCTTACCCGGCGGCCCAAGACCGCGCAGCCGAAGGACGACGCCCCCAAGCAGGGCACGCTGGGGTGGGTGATCGAGGACAGCAAGCGCGAGAAGAGCGAGCGTAAGAACTCCCTGACCACGGGCGGGTGGTGATGTCATGGTATTGATGACGGACGCGAACGGCCCCCCGACTTCGGCCATGCAGTCGATGCTGGAGAACCTGCTCGGGACCGAACCGAGCATCCCTGAAAGCATTCTCGAACAAGCCGCCCGCACCGAGATCATCGACCGCGACAAGCCCGACCCGCCGGAGCCGCGCAAAGAGCTAGTGGCGAAGTGGAACGACAAGCTCAAGCGCGCCTGCAAATACTGGCAACCCGTGTTCGAGCGGATGCGGGACGATCAGGACTTCGCTCGGGGCTATCAGTGGACGACCAACGAGCGCGATAATCGCTACGTCGCCAACCTGTGCCTGCGGATCATCGCCCAGCGGGTCGCATTCTTTTACGCCAAAAACCCAAAGTTTATCGCCAAGAGGCGGGAGCGTATTCTGAATACGGTCTGGGACGGCGACCAATCGACGCTGGTCGCCCTCCAGAGCGCAGGCGCGGCGGCGATGGGGCAGGCACAGGACGCGCAGAACGCCGCTGCGATGGGTCAGGGCGACCCTGCTCAAGCCATGCAGATGCAGGCAGGCGTCGCCCAGATGCAGCAGGCGGCCATGCCGATCATCCAAGACGCTGGCCGCGTCCGCACCGAGGAACAGCAACTCGACAAGATCGCTCACACCCTCCAGCTTTTGTTCGAACACGACATCGCCCAGCAGCCGCAGGACTTCAAGGCGATGATGAAGATGGTGGTGCGCCGCGCCTGCACCACGTCTATCGGCTGGGTGAAGCTTGGCTTCGAGCGCGTGATGCAGAAACGCCCCGAGATCGAGGCGCGCATCGCCGACATCAACAACCGGCTCGCCACGCTGGAGAGAATTTCCGCCGATATTCATGACGACGAGGTTGACGACAACGGCCCCGAAGCCGAGCAGATGCGCCTGATGCTGCAAGACTTGCGCACGCAGGTGGAATACGTGGTTCGGGAAGGGCTGACCCTCGCCTATCCCCTGTCCACCAGCATCATCATGGACCCCAAAGTCATTTCGATCAAGGAGTTCTTAGGGGCGGATTGGGTCGCGGAGCAGTATATCCTGTCACCCAACGACGTTAAGGAAGTTTATGAGAAAGACGTAGGCAAGCAGTTCACTGCTTACAAAAATCTCAACAGCGACAACACCACGGTGACGACGAGACATGGCTTCACAATCCTTGAAAGCGAGGTTAACCGGGACGACATCTCTGATAGCGGCGACGCCCGCAACGCTTGTGTATGGGAAATCTGGAACCGGAAAGACGGTCTTATTTATACCATTTGCGACGGTTATCCCGACTTCCTTAGAGAACCCGCCTCTCCCGAAGTCTACACCGACCGGTTTTGGCCGTGGTTCCCATTAACTCTTAATGATATTGACCACGAACTGATGGTCTACCCGCCATCGGACGTGAAGCTCATCATCGACATGCAGAAGGAATACAATCGCGCCCGCCAAGGGATGCGGGAGCACCGTCGCGCCGCGCGCCCGAAGACGGTGGTGGCGTCGGGGATGATCGACGCGGAGGACTTGGACAAGCTCTCCAATCACCCTGACAACGCCATCATCGAACTGAACGGGTTGCAGCCCGGCCAGAAAGTCGATGACCTGCTCCAGCCGTTCAAAGGACCAGCCATAGACCCCAATCTCTACGACACAGAGCAACTTTACACCGACATGCTCCGGGTGACAGGCGTACAGGAAGCGAACCTCGGGCCGACCGGGGGCAGTCCGACTGCAACCCAATCGAATATCGCAGAAGCGTCCCGCGCCACCGCAATGGGGTCCAACATCGACGACATCGACGATCTGCTCACTCAACTCGCTCGCACCGGCTCGCAAATTCTTCTCCAAGAAGTCAATATCGACACGGTCAAGCGGATCGTGGGCGAGGGGGCTGTGTGGCCGGAGATGTCCCGGCAGCAGATTTCGGATGAGCTATGGCTGGAAATCGAGGCAGGCAGCACTGGCCGCCCCAATCAGGCGCAGGAAATCGCCAATGCCGAGCGAATTTTTCCCATGCTTATGCAGTTGCCGGGGATCAATCCTGAGTTCTTGGCAAAGGAGCTTATCCGAAGACTGGATGATCGTCTGGACATTACCCAAGCCTTCCAGAGCGCCCTCCCCAGCATCGTGGCGATGAACGGGATGGCGGCGAAGCTGGCGCAGGGACCGCAGGGACCGGGCGGGGCGATGGACTTCCCCGGTTCGGGACCGGCGCAAGGGCCTGCGGGCGCTCAGAACGCGCCGCAGGGACCGCCGCCCGGAGCGCAGCGGCCCCCGGATCAGACCGGAAGACCGCCGCCTCCCGGCATGATGCCGCGTCCGGGCGGCGTGCCTGCGGGCGGAATGGCCCCGCGCTGAAACCACCATAAAAATTTTTATGGTTTTTAACTTTGGAGTCTGTGCGTTGACCTAGCTGTAGTGCCTGCGATAAATACAGGCACCGGACCTAGGAGATCGACGGTAATGGACCCGGCGGCCTCGTCGAGCGCCGACAGCATAGACATCCGACCCGACGACATCGACCCCCACGCGGGAGTGGATATCGAGCCGTCGCAGTCGGAGAAGGATGCTGCTTCCTCCAAGTCCGAAGACGATAAGGCTTCCTCGTCAAAAGCCGAAGGCGAAGACAAGGAGACGCTTCTTGAAGCCGTTCTCAAGGCGGTCGGCAAAGACCTAAAGGAGACGGAAGAAGAAGACGTTCTCGCCGGGAAATCGCCTGCCCCCGGAGAGCGCGAGCAGTCGGACAAGCCCGAAGAGGGCGACGACAAGGGACCGGACCTTTCCAAAGACCCCGACGAGAAGGAACTCGCGGCTTACAAGGAAGGCACCCGGAAACGCATCGAGAAGCTGATCGGAGAGCGCAACTCTTTCCGCGCCGAAGCCGATGTCACGAGAGTTCTGAGGGATTTCCTAGTCCGAAACGACATCGCTAGGGAAGACTTTCAGCTAACCCTCGATTTGGCGGCGGCGATGCGGAGAGGCGATTTCCACAGCTTCCTCACCGGCGTCGCCCCCTATGTCCAGCTTGCCACCAACGCCCTAGGCATAACGCTTCCCCCCGATCTCGCCCAAGCCGTCGAGCAGCAGCGGATCACGCCGGAGATAGCGGCGCAGGCTTCCCGGGACAGGTACGCCCGGGCGCTCGCGGAGCAGGAAGCGATCCGTTCGACTTCGCAAATGACCACCCAGCAGAGCGGTCAGGAGCGGGTCCGCCTACAGACCGTGGTTCAGCAGACCGTCGATCAGTGGGAAGCAGGCGTCAGGCAGCAAGACCCCGATTACGCGCGCAAGGAACCGCTGGTTCGGCAACTCCTTTGGAGCGTCGTTCAGGAGCGGGGCGCGCCGCAGACACCGGAGCAGGCGGTTGAGATCGCGAGAGAAGCCTATTCGCGAGCGACAGCCACCGCCCGGTCCTTCACGCCCCCGCCCAGAGCCACCCAGAGAACGCCGAACTCGTCCCAACGCGGCGCAGTCGGCGCTCGCCCCGAGCCGAACAACATGATGGAAGCGGCTTTGCTGGGCTTGGAGAGAGCGAGACGCGCCTAGCCCTGACGGGGTAGGCACATGGCTTTCACAGCCGGAGAAATTGCGAGCATCGCCAATGCTTCGCTAGACTTCTATTTCAAGAAAGGTTCGGTCTTCGACCAGACCATCCAGAACAAGCCGCTCTTGAACCATTTCGAGGGGTCGAAGAAGACCTTCCCGGGCGGCAAGGGCAACATCTCGCTGGCAGTTGTCGGCGTCTATGGCGACGGCTCCGGCAACGATGTCGTCAAGGGCTACACCCACAACGACATGGTCAACTTCTTCACCCCCGCCAACATCCAGCGGGCGAACTTCCCGTGGCGTGAGCATCATATCGGCCTGACCCTCACCCACACCGAACTCAAGATCGACGGCATCAGCGTCGTGGACACCAACGCCGAGCGCACCGCCGAGCATTCCCGCCGGGAACTCACGGTTCTGGTCAACCTGCTCGAACAGAAGCTCTTCTCCTTGGGCGAGCAATACGCGCGCTCGATGAACAAGCTGATGTGGCAGGACGGCACCGCGGACGCCAAGGCTCTCGCCGGAATGCAGAGCATCATCGTCGCCAACCCTATGGCCGGGGTCTGCGGCGGATTGGACCGTTCCAACGCTACCTACTTCTGGTGGCGCAACCGCGCCTACACCGCCGCGTATGCCGCCGCCGACCCGACCTTCGCCGCCGGGCTTGGCGGTGCCGCCGTCGCCATGAACGTCGCCAACGGCGGCGCGATCTTGCAGACCTTGCAGCACGAATACTATCAGTTGATCCGCTACGGGGGTAAGCCGACCAAGGCGTTCGCCGGGAGCGCGTTCATCGACGCGATCCAGACCGAGAGAAGGGCCAACGGCTATTACAGCGTCACCGGGTTCGACAAGACCCAAGACGTGAGCATCGGAGACACCATCCTCCCCGGAGGCACCAAGGTCGAGTATGATCCGACGCTGGACGATCTGGGGTTCCCGAAGCGGCTCTACTGGTTCGACCCCAAATGCATCTTCCTCATGGCGATGGAAGACGAGTGGCGGCACGATCACACCCCGGCGCGCCCCGCCAACCAGTTCGTGCTCTACCGCTCGATCACTTCGACCGGGCAGGTTGTCGCCACGCAGATGAACTCATCGCTGGTCTTCGACGTGGCGTGAAACATAGGAGATAGTGGATGGACGCCCCCGAACTGAACGAACGCAACGCGCAGCATCTCTGTGCCTGCAAAGTGCAGGTCGGGGGCGATCCCGGCACCGTTGTCGCACGTGAAGCTCACAACCCGGTGGCATGGCCGGAAGTCGCCATCCTCCAGAGCATTCACGGCGAAGACAGTGTCTACGACATCAAGCCCATCGGCCTCTTGGCGCGCTCGACCCCGATGATCGAGAAGCAGCGCCTCGCCAGCATCTACGGGTTCGAAGCCGTGGACGCGGTCTACGCGGGAAGAAGCCCGGCTATCGAGTGGTTCGCCCCCGGCTGGCCGGTCGATCCGACAGGCACGGGCGAAAAGAAGCCCGACCGGGCGAGGCCGCCGCGCGTCAAGATGTTCGCGCCGGAGGACGTTGAAGAAGCCGTCTAGGGAGTTCGAACATGGCTTTCCGCCAGATGCGGCTGGGAGTGCCGCTCTCCCAGCTTCGCACCGAGCTTCTTGCGGAAACTTTTCAGTCCCCCACGCCTGCGCAGACCGTCAACCTCACGTCGTTTTACAACTACCAGCTTGCCCGGGTGCAGCGCGAACAGTGGAACGACATCGAGTGGCCCCACCTTAAAATCTGGACCGATCTGGCGATGGTGGCGGGCCAACGGTTCTATTCCTACCCGCCGGGAGTGAGCTTTGACAGCATCCTGCGCATCTGGTGGCCGCAGGGCGTGAACTGGATCGAACTCGCCTATGGCATCTCGCCCCCGGTTTACGCAACTATGGGCGGCGAGAACATTCAGGCGTGGCCGCCCCGGCGATGGCAGAACCGGGCGCAGTTCGATCCCGGCACCATGACCACGACGCCCGCCTCGCAGTTCGAAGTGTGGCCGACCCCGCCGCCGAACCAGCCCTATTCCCTTCGGATAGAAAGCAACGCCCCGCTCAACCAGCTTGTCGCAGACACCGACGTGGCGGTGCTCGACGCCACGCTCCTTGTCTTGATGGCCGCCGCCGAAATCCTCGCCCAGCAGAAGAGCGAGGCGGCGTCGCTCAAGCTCCAGAAGGCGCAGGCATACAAGAGGATGATGATTGCGCGCTTGGGCGCGCAGCAGCGGGGCATACGCTCCCTGTCGCGGGATGGCGGCGACATGCAGTTCGACGACTACAAGCGCCTCACCCCGTGGCTGGATTACATTCCGATGTACGGGGGTCCGTGATGGAATTCTCAGGGAGTTTGCACGCCGATGAATCCGGTGATGTAGTGGTGTCCGCCGCGCGGCCCCTTCATGTTCCTCGCGCTGATGTGCTTGGGGTTCTTAGACGCTCGATATCGCTGCAAGGTGGCGCGTCGCGCCCGAAGCGTTCTCCCCGCTGTGACGGCGAGAAAATCCAGTTGGCAGGGAACAATCCCCGCCTTGGTGTCGAAAGTGGCGACTTGCTTCATCGTCTCGGCGGGCATGGTGTAGCGAACGGCGTAATCCTTTTTCAGTCCCTTGTAAGGCCCCCTTCCTCCGGGCCAGACGATGTAAGCTATGGTGCGGTGAAAATCGACGGCGATGGCTGCGTACATGCGTTTTGCGGAATTCGCAGCGGCGCAATGTTTAGGATCGTCGCAAATTGCCGGGTCGATGTCTTCCTGCGTGACATTCAGAAAAATGCGATGATCCGCCTCGTACAGATCAAGCGCGCCATCGAGACTGTCCACCGCCATGCGTCCCCGGCTGGGAAGGTCACTAGCTCTTTTCACTCTCAGAGGATTGCCCATGTTCCACCCCGTTGGTTTCAAGCGATAATCACGTTATCGCTTGCGACCAATCTGGCAGGTCGCGGGTGATCCGTCAATGGCGAAAGGCAAACCCGGCGGCGGTCCGACCCTCTATTACGAGATCGCCGACTTCAAGCAGGGCATGGACCTGCGCAAGTCGCCCCTGACTGCGCCCGCAGGCACCATGCGCCTCCTACAGAACGCCCACGTCACGCCGGGCGGCGAGGTCGAGAAGCGCTCGGCGTTCCAGCAATGGGCCGACGCGCCTGCAGGCTCCTTGGGCCTGTGCCAAGTCAACGGGCAACCGTACACGCATCTCCCGGGGGGTTCGAACACGCCTCCCGGCGCGAACAACATCGGCGTTCTCGGGATTGCCCAGCCGTCGAGCGACACGCTCATCCGCCAGACCGCCTTCGATGTCTACAACGGGCAGATTTACGCCGCTTTCCAAGGGTCGAGCGGCTACTACAACTACTACAACGGCGTGGCGGTCGCGACGCCTTTCCCCTCTGGTTTGAGTGACGGCGGCGCGGGCTACTACGTCCGCACCTACAAGGAAAAGATGTACGCGCTCTACAACCGCTATCTCCAGTTCAGCGCGGTTGGCGACCCATTGACGTGGCGCGACCCGCCGCCCGACGCGCAAGGCAATGTCGCGCACAACGGTTCCGGTTTCATCAATGTCAGCGCCAACGACGCCGACAGCGAGGAACTGATCTCGATGGAAGTCTACTATGACAAGATGGCGCTTTTTTCGTCGCTCTCCTGCCAACTGTGGTTTCTGGACCCGGACCCGTCGCTCAACCAGTATTACCAGACGCTCCGCGACGCGGGCACTCAAGCGCCGAGAAGCGTGCGGCAGTACGTCGCCAACGATGTCTATTTTCTGGGCACGCACGGAATTCGATCTCTACGCGCTCGCGATCTATCGCTTACTGCCGCAGTCGCCGACGTTGGTTCGCCTCTGGATCCTCTGATCCAGACACTTCTCGGCGGTACGACGCCCGACACCACCAAGACCATCGCTGTGCTCTCCCCGAGATCGGGCCGCATCTGGATGGTGATGTCCGACCGGATTTACATTCTGTCGAACTTCGCCTCGCCCAACATCTCCGCTTGGAGCGTGTACCTGCCCGACAATTTCACCATCACCGACGCGGTCTACGCCGACCCCTATGTCATTCTCCGCGACAGCAACGACCATCTCTGGCGCTTCGGCTCGTCCGGGCCGCTCCAGTTCGACAGTTGCCCCGTCACCGTCATCCTGCCGTGGCTCAGTTTCGACAAGCCCGCCACCTTCAAATGGTACGAGGGCCTCGACGCCATCTGCACGAACACGTGGGACATTCAGGCGTCGCTCGACCCGACTGCAAGCCCGCAGCCGTGGGACGATTGGGCGACCTTCACCGGTCCGTCGATGCTCGGCGGCAGGACGCCCGTGCAGTCGCGCTCGACCCATGTCCAGCTTCAACTGACCTGCGCTTCTCCGGGGCCTGCGACGTTCTCGAAAATCTTCATCCATTATTCGCCCAGCGACACGGACTGAGAAATGGGCTTCTATCGTGAAGAGATCAGCGAAATCTGGGAGAGGCTGAAAATGCGCGACTTCAACAGCGACGACACCGATCCGATGCGCCATCAGTACCGCGAACTGAGCGACGACGAGAAAGAAGTCGTCGCCAAGATCAAGGATTTGGGCCAGACCTTTCTCGACTACGTGAACACGTTGGGTGTCGCCAACTCGCGCGAGTGCGCGATCGCCCGCACCAAGATGGAAGAGGCGGTCATGTGGGCCGTCAAGGCGGTGACTGCGCTATGAGCATCCTCGGCTTCTTGATCGACGTGCTAAACTGCATCCTTCTGGCGGCAATCCTCGTCCTGATCGGGGCGATCATCGTCTGGGCGGCGGCAATTTTCGAGTGGCCTATTCCGTGGAATATCCAACGGCTGTACCTGCTCGTCGTCCTGATCGTGTTCATCATCTGCGTCATCACCGGACTGGTGGGAGCGCCGATGTTCCACGTCATCCCGCCGCGCTTGTGACCAAGATCACCACGGCAGAAGCTCCTCTCGCTCTCGCCCACATCACGGCGAACCTGCGCCCGGAGGACGTGGAGGAGTTCGAAGCCGCTCGCGGCGAGAATTTCGACCGCATCCGTCTGGCGATGGAAACTTCCCACGCCTACGAAAACGGCATGGGCTGGATTGCATGGAGGGGAGACACCCAAGAACCCGTCGCGACGTGGGGCGCGATGCGGATGACGCCGACCTGCGTCGGATGCTGGGCGTTCGGAACCTCTGGTTGGGTCCGGGTAGTGAAGAGCGTGACAAGGCATATCCGAAACGATATGGTGCCTGCGCTGCTCAAGGCCGGGTTTCACCGGGCCGAGTGTCGGGCGTTAGCCAAAAGACAAGACACTCGCCTATGGCTGACCAGCTTGGGCTGGGTTGAAGAAGCCGTTCTGGCGGAATTCGGCACCCGCCATGAGAACTTCGTCCTCTACGCTTGGACGGCTTCGCGAAATGCAGCATCAACGGATCATCGCAGCGAACGTGGGGAGCAGGGCGAGCTTCCGTTACGCGCTGCTTCCTGACGATCTCGAACCCGTGATGGCGCTATACCGGCGCTTTTACGGCGAGGCCGTCTACAAGGATTTTATTGAGTGGGACGACGAAAGAGCCGCCGCCACTATCGAATACGGGATTAAGCACCACACGCGTCCGCATGTTCTCGCCGTTGTCGAGGACGAAATCGTAGGGTTCGTTTGCTGGCAACTCGATCACAGCTTTTCGAAAGCGCCCGTTGCGGTCCTTTATGAGCTTTACGTCGCCCCGGAGCGTCGTCGGAGCGCGATAGGCAGGTTTCTCGTCCATCTGATGTGCTGGGTCGCCAAGGACGACGGGGCCTGCGCCATCCACGCTCCGGTCGCCTCGGGCATGGACGCGGCGAAATCGCTGTTCAACCTTTTCACCAAAGCCGGTTTCGAGCAACTCGGCTACGTCATGCGGAAGAAGCTCTGATGGGCGGCAAAGGCGGCGGCGGCGCGCAAGCGACGAACGAGCAACTCGTTCAGATGCAGATGCAGCAGGCGGCGCAGGCCGCCGAGAGCAACAAGGAGTTACAGGCGCGGCTCCAGCAGGGCAAGACCGAAATCTCCCAGATGTTTGAGGGCCGCCCGGGAGGGAGCCAGAAGCTCGATCTCTCGTCGCTTCTTCCCGGCGGCACGCCCTACACGCCGCCCGGAACAGCAGCGGCAGGCGCGGGCGCAGGCGCGGGGGCCGGGATCATCGTCCCGGGATCGGCGAACGACCCCAACCGGGGGATCAGCCCCTACATCCAGCCGCAGGGGCGTAGCCCCATCATGCCCAATCCGGCTTGGACGAACGTCAACTACGGCGGGGCTGGCGGCGGCGCGGCTGCGCCATCGTCGGCGGCGACGGCGGGCGCGGTGTACAACTACGGCGGGGCTGGCGGCAGCTTCGCCGGGAACACCGCCACCAGCGGCTATCTCCCCAGCGGCTACTCGTGGCAGACCATGCCCGACAACGGCGGCGCGACCGCCTATGGCATCTACGATCCCTCGGGAAATCTCGTCACCACCGCCAACTCGCTCTCGGACTTGGCGAAGTCGAACATCTATGTCGGCGGCGATCCCAGCCAGACCACGGGAGGGTTCGGGAGCGACTTCTACGACAAGTACCGCAACGCCATCACCGGCTATTACCTGCCGCAGGAAGACCAGCAGTACCAGAACGCGCGAAGCTCGCTCAACTACGGGCTGGCCCGCGCCGGGCAGCTACGGTCAGGCACCGCAGGCATGGACGTGGCGAACCTCGCCAATCAGGACGTGCTGGCGCAGGCCAACATCCAGTCGCAGGCCGACAACGCCACGGGGCAACTCCGCACCCAGATTGCGCAGGACGAGCAGAGCGCCCTCAACCAGTTGTATTCCACCGAAGACCCGACCGTGGCCGCCAACACGGCGGGCAACATGGTCGCCAACGCCGATCTCCAGAAGCCGATGCTCAACCCGATGGGCAACGTCATCAACACTATTTCGGTGGGCGTCGGCAACGCGCTTTCCGGCTTCACCAACCCCTACGCGTACATCAATCCCGGCGCGGGCGGCATGGGTCCATCAACGACGCAAGGCACGGGCGCGACCGGGTCAGGCGCGGGCGGCGGAAGCAGCACGATCACGGGCTAGGCCATGTGCGATCCCCTCTCCCTTGGAATGGCGGCCCTCTCCACCGTGGGGTCGATTGCAGCGTCGAGCGCGCAGGCGGCGGCGGCGGAAGATGTCACCAACAAGCAGAACGCCGCCAACGCGCAATGGGTCGCTTACCAAGAGAACATCCACCGGCAGGAGCAACTGGCGGAAACCCAAGCCCGCAACCAAGCCAACCAAGCTCGCGAAGACACGCTGGCGAAAGTTTCCCCGGAGGCGCAGGCGGCGACGCAGAGCGCAGAACAACAACGGCTCAACAACACCTACGAGACTTCGAGCGAGAAAGGCACGGGCCGCGCTCCGGCGGGCGTGGATGCGACCGGCGGCAACGCCTATGCGCTTTCGGGAGAGCAAACCGGGGTCGGCGGGGGCGCGCCGGGGTCGATGGGCAATCTCTCCGGGCAGGTCAATCAGGCGACGGCGCAGGCGCGCAACCGGGTGGCGGCGCTGGCGACGGCGAATTCCTACGGGGGTTCGTTCGGAGGCTTGGGCACCACCATCCCCATCGCGTTCCAACGGGGCGCGAACGACATCAACCTCCAGAACGAAATCCGTAAGAGCGATCTCCAGACTTACGGGGTCGAGCAGCAGGTGCAGCCGATCCATTACGCGCTCGGCCCCGAGTACGGGACGATGGGCGCAATCGGGCAGGCGCTCGCAGGCGTCGCGGGCAAGGCGCTGGGCGCGGCGGCGGCAGGCGGGTTTGGTGGCGGCGGCTGGGGCGGCGGCGGCGGTGTGTCCGCCGATTACGGCGGCGGGAATTGGGGCGGCACGGGCGCGTCCGAAAGCGACGTGATGGGTTCGCTCAACGCCCCGATGTGGAACCAGTGGGGCTGAGATGAGCGTCCTTCGCGCGCCCGCCGACCAGAACATCAATCGCAACTTCGGCGGCTTGGGCCAAGCCATCTCGAATATCTTCGACCCGCGCCTGCGCTGGGAAGCTTACGAGCTACAGCAGCGCATCCTGATGCAGCGGCTCCAGATGCAGGAACTCCAGAGGAAATTCGGGGCGCGCGACGATCTCAAGCAGGCGTACCTCAACGATCCTGCTTTCCGCAGTCTGATGGACCGCGACCCCGAAGTTCAAGCCATCGTCAACTATGGGATCGAGAGCGGCGCGTCGATGGCCGACATCGAGAAGGAGATCGGCACCCGCAAACTCGTCACCAGCCCGGACACCACTGATCCCAACGCGGTCAAGAGCAACATCGGTGCGGCTATCCAGCTAGAAGGCAAGCAGTATACCGGATCGCCGACTGGACCCGTTGTCGGGCCAGACACCGCAGGCGCGGCGGCGAAGGCGGACATCGCCCGTAAACAGGCCGAAGCCGAAGCGCAGGCTCGGGGAACGCTTATCGGCGGCGGCGCGAAGCTTGCGCCGGGTGAAGAACTCAAGCTCCCCGGCGGCTTCTCGTCAGGCGTCGCGACTTTCGATCCCATTACCGGACAAGTCGGATTTAACGTGACGGGCGGCGGCCCCTCGTCGGGCGCGGCCAACACTCCCAGCCAGTCACAGACCCCGCCCGTCTCCCCGGCGGCCCAGACGGCTCCAGCCTCGGCAGGATCAGGCGCGCAGATGAACTCGGGGCAGGCAGGTTCGAGCACGGTAGGCGCAGCCACGGTGACTGCGAACCCGGCAGGCGTCGGGCAAAACGGAGTGGTGACGATCTCCGGGGCGAACCCAGCCCAAGTCGAAGCCCAGAAGAACCAAGTCTCCTTCGTGGGGAAAGACGCGCAGGACATCTACAACAAACAGCGCGACGTGGCGCGGGCGGAAGGGATCATCCGCGACATCCGGGCGCTGGAGAACATCACCAAGACCGGAGGCGTGCAAGGCCAGCTTTCGGCGGCATGGAGACAACATCTTCACGACGAGTACGGACTGGCGCTGGACCCGCAGGCGACGGCGCAGACCGCCATTGGCTCCTTGATCGTGGACACCCTCGCCAACAACCGCACGCAGAACGGCCTGACCACGGTGCGCGTGGGCGAAATCAATCCCATCATCAAGCCGATCCTTGGCTCGCCCACCATGCCACCCGGAGCGCTGGACACCATTCTGGCGCAAGAGCAGTCCGGCATCGACATCGACAAGAAGAACATCGCCAACGCCACGTCGTACCTGTCGGGAGGCTATGGCGCGCTCGGCAACGGCGAGGCCGAAGCGGCTTACCTGCGTGGCAAAAAAGCCAACGAAGACACCTACGCGACGACGCGCCAGAAGAACAACGACGAGTTCAACAACATCGTAGCGCAGGCACAAAAAGCAAACCAGCCGGGCGGGATCAACGCTCCGAACGCAGCCGCCGCGCCGCCCGATCCTCTCGCGGTGTTCGGCAACATGTGGTCAGGAATTTCTCATCTCTTCGGCGGCGGGGGTGGAGGCACGCCCCCGGCGACCGCCACGCCCCCCGGGCCTGCGCCCGCACCCGCGCCGCCGCAGTCGCAGCAGCCGCCCGGACCTATTCTCACGCCCCAGCCTGACGGGACTTGGCGCTGATGGCCGATCCTCCCGTCCAAGCTCTCAAAGTCCGGGGCTACGTCCAGCTTCGGGATGGCACTTATCGCGCCATTAACGAGGGCATGAGTGACGACGCCATCCACCAGTACGTCAACGACGAAGAGAACAAGAACCTCGCCAATTACTCAGCCGAAGCCAAGCGGCGCGGCGCGCCGGTCGAAGTGGGGCCGAGCGTCTATTCTCAAAGCGGCGTCTATCCCAACAATCGCAACGGGCAGACGGCGGCGTGGATGGATCATCATATCTATCCCGGCGCGGGCAACGCTTACGGGAGCCTCCTGCGCGCAGGCGCGATGGCCGCGCCCTACGCTGCGCCCGCTCTTGTCGGCCAGCCCGAAATTGGCGCAGGCATGGCGACGGCGGACCTGACTTCGTCGGGGATCAACGCCCTCAAGCACGCCGCCGCTGGATACTTCCCGT
>Ga0126371_10002488_pt1 | contig 15868 bp, 16 predicted proteins | sample PanSoiMetaPlot_4_FD_110145 | JGI IMG/M metagenome (GOLD analysis project Ga0126371, IMG submission 110145) | Tropical forest soil microbial communities from Panama - MetaG Plot_4 | ecosystem: Environmental > Terrestrial > Soil > Tropical forest > Bulk soil | place: Panama | collected 2016-02-17 | reverse complement strand
CGGCCTGCTCGAACTTGATGCCGCCGATTGCGACCAGTGGAATGTCACTGATGCGCTTCTTCCATTCGGCGATCTTCGCAATGCCCTGCGGCGCGAAACGCATCGACTTCAGCGTGGTCGGGAAGATCGGGCCGAGCGCGACGTAATCAGGCTTGGCGCGCAGCGCGGTTGCAAGCTCCTCGTCGTCATGGGTGGAGATGCCGAGCGTCAGCTTCGCCTCGCGGATAGCGTCGAGATCGGCGTCGGCGAGATCTTCCTGGCCGAGATGCAGATGCTGCGCGCCAGCGACGATCGCCGCGCGCCAATAATCGTTCACCACGAGCTTGGTGGCCGTGCCCTTGGTGATTTCGAGCGCGTCGCTGACGATCTGCAGCGCTTCGGAATCGTTCAGGTTCTTCGCGCGCAATTGGATCGTGCCGACGCCGAGCTTGGTCAGCCGCTCGACCCAGGCGAGGCTGTCCACGACGGGATAGAAGCGGTCAGGATACGGCATGCCAGAACGGAGTCCCAACGACAGGAGTGGAGGGGGAGGCGAAATCGCGGGCGTCCATCAGCCCGGCCTCGAAAGCCGCGCGGCCGGCTTCGATGCCGAGGCGGAAGGCGTTCGCCATCGCGACGGGATCGGTGGCCTTCGCGATCGCCGTATTGAGCAGCACCGCGTCATAGCCGAGCTCCAGCGCCTCGGAGGCATGCGACGGCGCGCCAATCCCGGCATCGACCACCAGCGTGATGTCGGGCAGGCGATCGCGCAACAGCTTCAGCGCGTCGCGGTTGATGATGCCCTTGGCGCTGCCGATCGGCGCCGCCCATGGCATCACCACCTTGCAGCCGGCATCGACCAGCCTGGTCGCGACGGAAAGGTCTTCCGTGCAATAGGGAAACACCTCGAAGCCGTCCTTGATCAGGATGGTGGCGGCTTCGACCAGGCCCACGACATCGGGCTGCAGCGTGTCGTTGTCGGCGATCACCTCCAGCTTGATCCAGCTCGTGCCGAACAATTCGCGCGCGAGCTTTGCGGTCGTCACCGCCTCGCGCACGCTGCGGCAACCGGCGGTGTTCGGCAGCACGGTGACATCGAGCTCGCGGATCAGCGACCAGAACGCATCGCCGGTCTTGCCGCCCGCCGCCTCGCGCCGCAGCGCCACCGTGACGATCTGCGCGCCGGACGCCCGGATCGCGCCCTGCATGATCGCGGGCGAGGGATAGAGCGCACTGCCGATCAGCAGACGGGACGAAAATTCGTGGCCGTAGAAGTTCAGCATGGCGCCAAATCCTGATCCTCGTCGTCCCGGCGAACGCCGGGACCCATACCGCGTGATCTCTCGTGGCGACGCGCGGGCAGAGGTCCGCGCTCAACACAACAGCCTGTGGTTATGGGTCCCCGCGTTCGCGGGGACGACGAGCGGAGAGAAGGTCGGGAGCTGACCATCATCACCCTCCCTGCCGTGGCGTGATGATCTCGATCTCGTCGCCGTGCTTGAGCAGCGTTTCGGCCCAGGCGCGCTTCGGGACCACGTCGTAATTGACGGCGATCGCGAAATGCGTGCCCTCGTAATCCAGCTCGCGCAGCAGCGCATCGACGCTTATCGCTGCGATCTCGCGCGTTTCACCATTGACGATCACGCGCATTGCATCACCTCATTGTCGATCTGGCCGCGCGCGACATAGTTGAGCGTCAGCTCGGCAAGCGCGGGCGCGATCAGGAAGCCGTGACGATAGAGCCCGTTCACCGCGATCCTCTGCTCATCGACGGCGATGCGGGGCAGATTGTCGGGAAATGCGGGCCGCAGGCCGGAGCCGAACTCGACGATGCGCGCTTCGGCGAACGCCGGATGCACGGCGTAGGCCGCGCCGAGAAGTTCCAGCGCCGAGCGGACGCTGACGCCGGTATCCTCCGCCTCGATCGAGGTCGCGCCCAGCATGAACAGATTGCCCTCGCGCGGGATCACATAGAGCGGCCAGCGCGGATGGATCAGCCGCACCGGGCGCGCCAGTTGCACCTCGGCGCTCTCGATCAGGATCATCTCGCCCTTGACGCCGCGCAGTTCGGTCTGCGCGTCGCGGCCGGCAAGGCCGCGGCAATCGATCACGAGGCCGTCGATCTTCTCGCTTCTCACCTCGCTGTTGAAGCGGATGCGGCCCCCGGCGGCCAGAATCTTCTCGTGCAGCTGCGGCAGCACGCGGCGCGGCTCGACATGACCTTCGTCGGGAAAGAACAGCGCGTCGCGGAAGCGGCCTTCGAGCGAGGGCTCGAGCGCGGCGAGCGCCGCCGCATCGAGCCGCCGGTGGCCGGAGGTCAGCTTCGCAAAGCGCTCGAAATCGCTGCGGTCGCGCGCATGGGCCACCACCAGCGAGCCGTTGAACGGCGTGTCCGGCAATTGCTGGCGCCACAGATCGAGCGAGCGCTGGCCGAGCCGGCTGATGACCGGTTCGGCGCTCTCGCTCTCGCAGAAGGGCGCGAGCATGCCGCCGGCCCAATGGCTGGTGGAAAGCATCAGGCTGGCGTCGCTCTGCTCGTGCAGCGTCACGTCGTGGCCGGCCTGGGCGAACAGCAGCGCCTGCCAGGCGCCGGCGATGCCGGCGCCGATGATGGTGACGGGGGATTCCCCGCGTGGAGATTTGGTCTGGTACATCCCTGTCCCTTCGCCGGCATGACCCGGATCAGGTTCAAAGGGTCACCGCGGTCGCCGGTTCCTAAGCCCGGCGCGTGCGGTATCTCAGCTCCTCATCGGAACTCCCCTCGGAACAGGGCTAATGTAGGCCGATACGGGTTTCTGTCAACGGACTGTCACGTGCGCCGACGTCACGGCAACGAAGCGCGGCGTGAGAGTCCTCTTGGAACCCGCGCCTATTGCCCGGCCGGGCTGTCCGCGACCTGCTTCGGCGTGATGTCGAGCGGCGCCTGGAGACGTCCGGAACGGCCGTGCCGCGATTCCGCAACCTGTTGCAGCCGCTGGCGTTTGGCGGCCTCATAATAGCCGCTCGCGAAGTAGTGGACGGCACGGTTGTGATCGCCATTTGCCGCGCGATAGGCGCCGGCGAGATACTTCACGCCATAGGTGAGATTGGTGTTGGGATCGCGCAGGCCTTGCGCGTCGCCGGCGTAGCCGAGGCCGCGCGCGGTCGCGAGCTTGATCTGCATCAGCCCGATGCAGCCGCAACGGCCGACCAGATTCGGCTGATAGCGGCTCTCGCGCAGGATCACGCGATGCACCAGAGCCTCCGGCACATTATTGGCCGCGGCGTGGGTCGCGATCATCGCATCGTATTCGTGCTGCCCGGCTTGCGCGGCCCGCGGCAACGGCAGTGCCGCGATCGCCACCAGCCCGGCGAGCAGGAGTAAATGTTTCATGATCAATCGCCCCTCAGGCACGCCGGGTGGCGCGCGTTAATGCTTTCTGAACCGCAATTTGAATGAGGGGCGGGCGCAGGCGGGGCCGAAATATGGCTTTTTGGGGGCTCAAACCAGTGATGCAGCCGCCGATTTTGCCGGCGGGTTTACCTCACATTATGCGCTGACGTGGTTCGCTCGCGCGCCATGACCTTGTCCGTGACCCACGCTGTCGATGATGGCCGCGCCTTGCCGGGGCCGTTGGCGCTGCGGGTTGGCGTCTTGGTCTATGCGCTGCTCGTTGTGGTCGGCAACGGTCTTTTGAATGATCCCGACACGCTGTGGCAGATCACGGTCGGCCAGTGGATTCTCGATCACCACGCGGTGCCCGAGACCGACATCTATTCCTTTACCATGCAGGGCCAGCCCTGGATTTCCACGCAATGGCTGGCGCAGGCGATGTATGCCGAAGTCTATGCGCTTGCGGGCTGGAGCGGGCCGGTGGTGCTGGCCGCCAGCGCCATCGCGCTGACCTTTGCGCTGCTCGCGCGGCATGTGAGCCGCCATCTCTCCGAAAGCGCGACGCTGGTGTTCGTCGCCGCGGCGCTGGCCTTGACCGTGCCGCATCTTCTGGCGCGTCCGCATGTGCTGGCAATGCCGGTGATGGTGTTGTGGATCGGCGGCCTGATCGGCGCGGCCGACAGGCGCGAGGCGCCGTCCTTTGCGCTGCTGCCGCTGATCGCGCTGTGGGCCAATCTGCATGGCGGCTTCGTCTTTGGCCTGTTTCTGGTCGGCCCCATCGCGCTCGATGCGCTGGTGGCCGCGGAGCCGCAAGCGCGGGCGGGGCTTTTGCTGCGCTGGGCGGCGTTCGGCTGTGCGGCACTCGCTGCAAGCTGCGTGACGCCCTATGGCTGGAACGCGCTGCTCGCGTCGCGAAAGATCCTGAGCCTCGGCAGCGCGCTGCCTTTGATCTCGGAATGGCGGCCGGCGGATTTCAACGGGATCGGCATCTTCGAGCTGACGCTGCTTGCCGGCATCGGGCTTGCGCTCTATCGCGGCGTGCGGCTGCCGCCGATGCGGATCGCGCTGTTGCTCGGACTGCTGCACATGGCGCTGAGCCAGAGCCGTGCCGCGGAAATTCTCGCACTGGTCGCGCCGATCGTGCTCGCCGCGCCGCTGGCGCGGGAGATCGGTGGCGGCGACGCCGCAAAAGCAGGTGCGAGGCCGCCGCGCGGCGCGCTGTTCGCGGCTGTCACGGTTGTACTCGCTGCGGGAACGGTGGCCTATGCCTCCGCGCACCGCTATGCGCCGAACATGCGCGGCACGCCTGTCGCGGCCGTGATTGAGCTGAAGAAGCTCAATCTGGCGCGGGTGTTCAACGATTATGATTTTGGCGGCTATCTGATCGCAAGCGGCGTCCCGACCTTCATCGACGGCCGCACCGAATTATTCGGCGAGAAATTCTTCGTCGATCACAACGCCGCATCCGGACTGATGGAACCGGAGAATCTGTTCCGTCTGCTCGACGACTACAAGATCGAGGCGACGCTGATGCGCTCGCAGAGCGCGGCCACCAAGCTGCTCGATCACATCGAGGGCTGGCAGAAAATCTATTCCGACGACATCGCGACGATTCATGTGCGAAAGGCGGATGCAGTGCATACGCGCGAACCCGCGGTCGACGCGAAGGGCAGATAGCTGCGCCGATCGCCCCGCGCTGCCTGCGTCAATGAGTACCTGCGTCAATGAAACCGCATTGTGCGACGCATTGTCGGATTGTGGTTGAAATGTCTTGCTGCTTTTCTACAATAAGCTGAATTGCGACAATCATCCTGTCCATTTCAATTCAAAAATCAGACATTCAACCTGGATATAAAAGCACGACCAACAAGCACGCGCCTGAACAACAAGCGCGTCCAAACAGCAAGACCAAGAAAAGCAAAATCAAAACAAAAAGGGAGCACGCCATGGCCAGAGCGGGATTCACTGATTTGCCCAAGGAGTTGCCCAAGCAAAATCCCTGCGCGCAATGCGGTCAACCGATCGCATTGCCCGAATGGGTCGAGGAACGCCGCGGCCGTACCGCATATCTCTGGCACTGCTACGCCTGCGACTATCGCTTCCAAGCGGTGGCGATCTTTGACACCGCCGCCTACGAAGACGAGGCGCTCGCGGCCTGAGAACCGAGCACTTTGATACTAACAATCAGTCCATGCGGCTGGCGGTCGCGCGACGCGAGCGCGCGTGTGCACGGCGGTTCCGTCGGAACCCGCTCGTTCTTGCCGCACCTGCAAACGCGAAAATGCGTGTGCGAAGCGGAACGGCGGATTGGGTACCGGGTTCTCCCTCCATCAATCACGGATCAGGGAGAGTCCCATGTTGAAGAAATATATCGCCACCGGCCTGGCCGGTTCCCTGCTGCTTGCAAGCGCCGCGTTTGCGCAAACGCCGACGGCGAAAACCGATCGCACCGATGCGGCGCCGGCGGCTGCTGAATCGTCGGCGTCGATGCACGGCGACTGGCGCGCCTCGAAGGTCGCCGGCCTCAATGTCTATAACGATAGCAACGAGAATGTCGGTACGATCAACGACCTGTTGATGGACAAGAGCGGGTCCATCAAGGCGGCCGTGATCAGCGTCGGCGGCTTCCTCGGCGTCGGCGCGCGTCTCGTCGCGGTGCCCTTCGACAAGATCAAGTTCGTGAGCGAGCCGGTCGCTTATACCGGCGCGTCGAATGCGCCTGCCGGCAATCGCCCGGCTTCGACCACGACGGGATCAACCGCCAATCCGCCGGCCACCACATCGTCCAGCTCGTCGAAATCGAACGCCTGGTATCCCGACCACGCCGTGTTCAACACGACCAAGGAAGAGCTGAAGGCGATGCCGGAGTTCAAGTACGACTAAGCGTGGCTTGAGTAAGTTGAGAACTGCTGGAGCGCGATGAGCTCAAGATCATCGCGCTCCAGCTTTTCGAATTGCATCACGAAAGAGCTTTGTAGCTCATGTAAGCAGCCATGAGCGAAACGAAGAAGATCATCGCGACGTGAAGCGTCGACCGATCGATTTTGTTCGCGAGCCGGGCGCCAAGGTCGGTGCCGATGACCAGGCCGACGATCACGCCGGCGAGCGCAGCCCACGACCACGACCATCCTTGTTTCCAATAGACCCAGGCTGAGGGCAGGGTTGTTGGAATAAGTGAAAGGACGAGACTGATCAGTTGCGCCTGACGCTGCGGAACCCCCAGCACAGCGCTTAGGCCAACGACGGTGGCAAGGCCTCCGCCGATTCCCAGAAAGCCTGAGGATAGCCCGGCGAACGACCCGACCGTTAGCAGGGCGGCCCAATGCAAATCTTTCGTTGCGATGATTTCACCATGTTCGGGGGCCTTTCGCGCGCCGCGAGCGATCAGCATCGCATCCAGGCCCAGCAGATACGCCACGTAGCTCCATTGCAGCACGGAACTTGTAGCGTGGCTCGCGCCGTAAGCGCCGGCAACTCCGCCCGCTACGAAGCCAGCCGATAGAATAACGAGCCAGCGCAAGGGACTGCGGCTGCCTCCTTCCCAATATCTCTTGATTCCGGTCACGCTGGTCGGGGGAATCTGGGCAACAAGCGAAATGCCTTGGGCTACGTGCTGCTCGGCGCCGAGCAGCAGGACTGAAAAGACGACGAGACCGCCGCCAGGACTGACTCCGAGCAGGCCAGCGCTGAAGCCTCCGGCCAGACCTGCTGCTACGCCACCGAGAAGATCGTGAAGGTCCATGTCAAGTCGTCCGCGTCAACGGCGAGAGCCGCTTCGGGCAGACCGAGCTTCGGCTCCCTTCGAGATGCCCGCGAGGAAAGTGTCAAATGCGTTCATCGCCTCTGCGGTCGAGAACCGCTCTCCCCAGAGACGCTGCAGAACGATTCCCTGGAACATGGAAACCATTGTCCTTGCGATGGTTTGCGGGTTGATGCTGGCGTCGATCACGCCAAGACTCTGGCCGCGCCGTAACAACTTCACGATGATTGCAATCGGCTTCCGTATCCCGCTCGTCACTTGCGCGCGGACGACGTCGTCGCGCAAAGCCTCCGCCCAGAGCTGCAAGGCAACCCGCCGGGATCGAAGTCCCTGTTCCTTCTGCAAGTCTCCCAGAAAGGCGCGGGCGATTGTGCGCAAGCTTTCCAGCGGGTCGGTTTCTTCGTCTTCGACTGCGAATAGCGCGGCATCGCGCGCGTGACGATGTTCGCCAATGGCCTGTATCAAGTCCTCCTTGCCGGCAAAGTAGCTGTAGATGCACCCCGCGCTCAGTCCGGACTCCCTGATTACGTCGTGAATTGTGGTTTGGTGAAAGCCCTGGCGCGCGAAGCATGTCTCTGCGGCCTGCAGGATCTGATCGCGCCGCGCGGCCAACGTCTCGGGCCTAACTTTCGGCATATCCCGTCCTCCCGACTCCTTAACTTACAGTATAAAGAACGAATATTCGTTTTGTAAAGGGGAAAGCATCGGTTCATGCGATCGCCGTTGGGCCAGCTTGTTCCCGGGATCGTTGGAGACCTGTTTGCGTACTTTGCTCACCTCACCGCATAAGCCGGCGTTGATGTGGCGTTTTCACTGCATGCGTCGCTCCGACGGGCCGGTGAACGGACCAGCGAATGTGGCGACGACGTTTCGTGAACATCCGGGTGAAACCGCCTTCTTTCCTCCGCTGCGCATCTTTTCACCGGCGAGATACCGGTGTTAGGCTCGACGCGGCAGGAAGCTCCTGCTTCCTGCCCCATACCGAACGGGAGGAAGACATGCCGGACAGTGTCTACAAGGTGATCGAACTGATCGGTAGCAGCAACGAGTCCTGGGAGAAGGCGGCCGCGAATGCGCTGAACCAGGCCTCGAAATCTCTCCGTGACCTTCGCGTCGCGGAAGTCGTCGAGTTTGATCTGCAATTGGATTCGACGGGAAAGGTCGAAGCCTACCGTGTCAAACTCAACGTTTCGTTCAAGTTCGAGGGCTCCTGAGCCGGAGCAGGACGGTAGTTAGTGGAGACGATGTTGGCACGTCTTCGGATACCGATTCGTGGAGAGCTGTAGGGTGGGCAAAGGCGCAACCGCGCCGTGCCCACCGTTTGTCCACGCGCTCTTTGCCGGACGGTGGGCACGCTGGCGCTTTGCCCACCCTACGGCCTTGTGAATCTCTGCGTTCTCGTTCGCGGAGATGCGTCAGTTCGTCTTGACCAGCGGGCAGCCGCCCTTGTCGAGCGGACGGAACGCTTCGTCGCCGGGGATGGTCGCGAGCAGCTTGTAGAGGTCCCACTCGCCCTTGGACTCTTCCGGCTTCTTCACCTCGAACAGATACATGTCGTGCACCATGCGGCCGTCGATGCGGATCTTGCCGTTCTTGGCGAAGAAGTCGTTGATCGGCGTGGCGCGCATCTGCGCCATCACCTTCGGCGCCTCGTCGGTGCCGATCGCCTCGACCGCCTTCAGGTAATGCATGGTCGCCGAATACAGGCCGGCCTGGATCATGGTCGGCATGTGGCCGACCTTGTCGTTGAAGCGTTTCGAGAACGCGCGCGTCTCGTCGTTCATGTCCCAGTAGAAGGCGTCGGTGACGATCAGTCCTTGCGTCGCCTTGATGCCGAGCGCGTGCGTATCGGTGATCTCCTGCAACAGCGCGATCATCTTCTGGCCGCCCTGGGTGATGCCGAATTCGGAGGCCTGCTTCAGCGCGTTGGTGGTGTCGCCGCCGGCATTGGCGAGCGCGACGACCTTGGCCTTGGAGGCCTGCGCCTGCAGCAGGAAGGAGGAGAAGTCCGACGAGTTCAGGGGGTGGCGGACGTCGCCCAGCACCTTGCCGCCGCTCTCCTTGACCACGTTGGCGGCATCACGCTCCAGCGCCATGCCGAAGGCATAGTCGGCGGTGACGAAGAACCAGGTGTCCTCGCCGCGCTTGACCATCGCCTTGCCGGCGACGTTGGATAGCGCATAGGTGTCATAGGTATAGTGCACCGTGTTCGGCGAACAGGCCGTGCCGGTGATGTCGGAAGAGCCGCCGCCGGAATTGATGTTGATCTTGTTCTTCTCCCGCGTCAGCGCGGAGATCGGAAGCGCGACCGAAGAGGTCGGCACGTCGAAGATGGCATCGACTTTCTCATTGTCATACCAGTTGCGCGCGATCGAGACGCCGATGTCGGGCTTGTTCTGATGGTCGGCATAGATCACCTCGACCGGCTTGCCCTTCACCTTGCCGCCATAGTCCTCGACCGCCATCTGCACGGCCGCCAGCGACCCCTTTCCGGTGGCGTCGGCATAGAGGCTCGACATGTCGGTGAGCACGCCGATCTTGACGACATCATCAGGAATCTGCTGGGCGTGGGCGGCGCCGCCGGCGGCGGCAAAGACGAGACCGGTCGCCAATGCGGTGGCGAGTGATTTCATCGTTTCTTCTCCTTGGTTTCTTGTTGAGCTTGGTTCAAGGCTGGTTCTAGCCGTATTCGGCGCGGCCCGCAAAGGCACCAGCATAAAGTCATGGGCGTCTAGCAAATATGATGAGCTGGTTAAAAAGCAGGCGCTCAATTGGTTAATGCGTACCTTGGAACGGGATCAAAGGCCCGGCAGCGCGGTCACGCTGACATTGATCGCGCCCTCCGCCGCCGCGATGACGCGCAGCGTGTTTGAATCGAAGGCGATGTCGGCCAGCATCAGGCTATTGATATTGGCCGCCACTTTCACACCGTCGCCGCTCTTCTGAAAGTCGGCGATCGCGGCGGCGATTTTCTCGCGCGCGTTGTTGGCGAACGGCTTCAGGTCGACGATCGCCTTCGCCGCAAGCGCGCTCTGCAAGCGCGGCATCACGGCGCGCGCCGCCGCCCCGAGCAGTCCGAACGCGGCTTCTGATTCGACCGCAAGCTGGACATTGGTAAGGCGCAGCGTCTGCCGCGCCTGGTCGAGCGCTGGAGTGCCCCAGATGTGCACGGTGGCCTCGGCGCCGAAACCGAAGAAGCTCTTCTCCTTGGCGCGCACCAGGAGCGAGATCAACAGCCGGTCGCCCGCCGCCTGAATGGTCGCGCTCTTGACCGTGACATCCACCGGGCCCGAGCCGTCCTCGGGAAACGTCCTTCCCGCAATCTGCTGCTCGATGATCCTGTTGAGTCCGGTGAAGGGCAGGTCGATCGGTACGGCGATGCTGACACCGCCCGGCGTCGGCGGAATGATCGTGATCTTGTCGGGGAAGGGGCAGTCCGGCCTGGTCTCGCTCGGCGTGATGCGGGTTTCCGCTTCGATCCCCATGGTCAGCGTCAGCGCGGAGGCATCGACGCGCGGCTGCGCGGCGATGGCGCGCGTCGGCTTCACTTCCAGCCAGAACATGGGCGATGACGAGGTCGCGTCGGGGTCCTCCAGCGGCACCGAGCGGCAAGCCATGGCCCACTGCGCCCGCGCGGTGCGCTCCAGGATTGGGTCGTTGCGGATGCGCTCGGCGACGATGTTGAGCTGCTCGCCGACGGTCTTGTCGATCACCGGTTTCATCTGGGCGGGCACGTTGACGCGGGCGCCGGCGACCGCCAGGTTGGTGTCGCCGAGATTGACCTGCGCGCCTAGATTGGGCTCCAGGTGCCAGGCCGCCGCGAACTTCGGCCGCGATGTGATGATCACATTGCCCTTGATCTCGGCGCTGGCATTGAGGTTCTTGATGTTGATGCCACCGATCTGCTTGGCGGCGTTGTTGCCGAGCAGGCCCGCAATCGCATCGCCCACCGCGCCGGTCGCCTTCGATGACAACGAGCCCGTGACATTGACGCGTCCGGTCAGCGGCGTCGACAGCGACAGCATGTCCTGCGCGCCGCTTGCCGCGATCGGCCCGCGCGCGGCGGTCCAGCCGATATCGGCGTTCTGCAGCACCTGCGCCGCCGCATTGTCGGCCTTGCCCGCGAAGTTGCGCGGCGCGGAGCGGTCGGCGACGTCGCGGATGGCCGAGAGCGTGACCACGACCGGCGCGACGACATAGGAACTGCGCGTGACCGGCGGCAGCGGAGGCAATTCGGCCAGCGCGGGCCCGGGCAACGAGCCGCCCGGCAACAGCCAGTCCATCGCCATCAGCGCGACCAGAAACGAGAACACGACCACGCCGACACTGATCGCGATCGTTCGCGGCCGCAATGGCATCCTGACGGGCATCGTCTTCGGCAGACGCATTGCCATCTTGCGCAATGCCATCTTGAAAGGCTTCGTCTTCGGCAGACGCATCAATTCCCCGGACCTGATTCAACCGATTGATTCTACAGGGCGGGGGGAGGGGGCGCCAGACCGGCGGCCCCATCACGCTCAAAACGTGGAAAAATCACGACAAAATGGCCCCGGCAAGCACCGGAGCCATCATCAATATTGCGAGAGCGAAATCTCGCGCGGGAATGATCTCAGCGCGTCGAAGTTCCGAGGTCCGCGCGGCGATCCATCGGCCGCACGATCACCTTGGTGCCGATGCTGACGCGCGAATACAGGTCGGTCACGTCCTGGTTGGTGAGGCGGATGCAGCCCGAGGACACATGCGTGCCGATCGTCTCCGGCGCGTTGGTGCCGTGAATGCGATAGACGGTGCCGCCCAGATACATAGCGCGCGCGCCGAGCGGATTGCCGGGACCACCAGCCATGTAGCGCGGCAGATAGGGCTGGCGCGCGATCATCTCCGGCGGCGGCGTCCAGTCCGGCCACTCGGCCTTCTTGGTCACCGACTGCACGCCGGACCAGGTGAAACCGTCACGGCCGACACCGATGCCGTAGCGGATCGCCTGGCCGTTGCCGAGCACATAATAAAGATAGGTGTTCGGCGTATCGATGATGACCGTGCCCGGCGCCTCGTGCGTGGGGTAAGTGACGGTCTGGCGGCGCAGACGCGCCGGCATCTCATAAGCCATGCCGTCATCCGATGGCGCGGCCTGCGCTTGAGGTGTCGTCGGGACCTGGGGCACGCTCCGCGCCGGCGGCTGCGCGAACTGCGCTGGCGGCATCGGCAGGAACGGAAACAGTTGGACCGGCGTTGCCTCAGCCGAATTCGACCATGCGATGGCGCCGATCGCAAATGCACCGAGAGCGGCGACACGGCGGGAATGCGCAGTGAGCGTACTGAAACCAAACATCTCACGTCCCCTGTTTGACCGACCTGTTGCGGCTTATTCCGACTTGGCGCCTATAGCGGCGCTCATTGGTCGCAACGGTTAACGGTCAAAGGTTTCGGGACGTTTGCGTCTTCCGCGCAAAACGGTTTCGCGAGGTTAAGGTTTGTTTCATGACGGTTTCGCGACACGGACCGCCGAGAAGTCTTGAAAAAGATTCTTCAACAATTCGATGACGTCACACGTCTGAAATATCCATGACCGATTTTCACGGTCGCAAGAATCGAGGTGAGAATCACGACAAGGCTCAGGTTCCCATGATGCGGATCTTAATTGCGACCGACGCCTGGCATCCGCAGGTCAACGGTGTGGTGCGAACCCTGACGTCGCTCGCACGCGCGGCGGCGCCTCTCGGCGCCGAGATCACGTTCCTGACGCCCGAGGGCTTTCCGTCGCTCGGCGTGCCAACCTATCCCGGTCTGCGGGTGGCGCTGACGAACCGGCGCGATATCGCCAAGCGCATCGAGGCCGCGGCACCCGAGGCAATCCACGTTGCGACCGAAGGCCCGATCGGCTGGGCCGTGCGCGGCTATTGCCGCCGCAACAAGCTTGCCTTCACGACCTCCTACACGACCCGCTTTCCCGAATATGTTTCGGTGCGCACAGGCATTCCTGCCGGGGTCGGCTACGCGGTGCTGCGGCACTTCCATAACGCCGCCGCCACGACCATGGTCGCAACCGACTCGCTCCGGCAGGAGCTTGCCGCACGCGGCTTCAGCAAGCTCGGCTTCTGGACCCGCGGCGTCGACACCGGGCTGTTTCACCCCGGCAATCCCGCGAAGCTCGATCTGCCGCGGCCGATCTTCATGACTGTCGGCCGGGTGGCCGTGGAGAAGAATTTGGAGGCGTTCCTGTCGCTGGATCTGCCCGGCAGCAAGGTCATCGTTGGCGACGGCCCGCAGCGCGTCGAACTGGAGCGGCGCTTCCCGCAAGCAAAATTCCTAGGTGAAAAGAAGGGTGAGGACCTGACATCGCATGTCGCGGCGGCAGATGTGTTCGTCTTCCCGAGCCTCACGGACACTTTCGGCGTGGTGCAGCTCGAGGCGCTGGCCTGCGGCACGCCTGTCGCCGCTTTCCCGGTCACCGGTCCGCTCGACGTGATCGCCGATCGCCCGATCGGCGCGCTGGATAAGGATTTGCGCGGCGCCTGCATGCGCGCGCTCACCATGTCGCGAGAAGCTTGCCGGAATTTTGCGCTGGAACGTTCATGGGAAAATAGCGCAAGGCAGTTTATCGGCAATCTGGCGGCCCTGCAGCCAAGTCGTCCGCTGCAGAGCCCCGCGCGTGTCGCGGCAGAGAGAAGCCCGGCACACGGCTGAAACGGCAATCAACAAAAACACACAGGCAAACACACAGGTTGGAGTCACAATGGCACAAACTATGAAGCTTGACGGTACGAGGGAGCTGGATTTCGACCGCGAAATGGTCGAACAGGCCTATGACCGCTGGGCCCCCATCTATGACCTCGTGTTCGGCGGAGTGTTCAGCAAGGGACGCCGTGCCGCGATCCTTGCCACCAACAAGATCGGCGGCCGCGTGCTCGAAGTCGGCGTCGGAACCGGCATCTCGTTGCCGCTCTACGGGCCGAACGTTCGCATTTTCGGCACCGACATCTCGGAAGCGATGCTGCGCAAGGCCAATGAGCGCGTCGCCGAGCTGCACCTGAAGAATGTCGAGGGGCTCGCGGTGATGGACGCGGAGAAGCTCGAATTTCCGGACAATTCCTTCGACGTCGTGATGGCGCAATATGTCGTAACGGCGGTGCCGAACCCGGAAGTCGCGCTCGACGAATTCGCGCGCGTGCTGCGGCCGGGCGGGGAGCTGATCATTCTCACCCGCGTCAGCGCCGATGCAGGCATGCGCCGCTTCATCGAGCAGAGCTTGCAGCCCGTGGTGTGCCGGCTCGGCTTCCGTACCGCCGAGTTCCGCTGGTCGCGCTACACCAAATGGCTCGCCGGCGCGAAGGCAATGGAATTGGTCGAGCGCCGTCTCATTCCGCCGTTCGGCCATTTCTCGCTGGTGCGTTTCCGCAAACTCGGAATGGCGGCTGCCGCCTGAGGCTTTGCGCGCCGTCCCGGGATTTGCGCGACTTCAAGATAACGTCATATGACATTTTGATGATGTCATATGACATACATCGAATCGATGTATCACACCCCCATCCTATTTTTGGGGGAGAGAAATGATCAAAAGCTTCCTTGAGCAGCTTCGCATCCAGCGCTGGGACGACCACCGCTATTATCATCACAGCAGGATCAATCAAAGCCTGCACTTCGTCAGCGCCATCAGCTTCATGATCGGCTATCTGATGATGTTCTTCGATCCGCTGGTCTCCGCGCTGATCGGCTGGCTGGTCTCGATGACCTCGCGCCAGGCCGGCCATTTCTTCTTCGAGCCCAGGGGTTACGACCACATCAACCAGGCCACCCATGAGCACAAGGAAGACATCAAGGTCGGCTACAATCTGCGTCGCAAGGTGGTGCTGATGACGATCTGGGCGCTGTCGCCGCTGGTCCTCTATGCCGATCCGACCCTGTTCGGCCTGTTCACCCCCTGGGCCACGCCAGCCGATTTCGTCCGACAGGTCGCCAAGATCTGGCTAATGGTGGGCATCGGCGGTCTTCTGTTCCGCACCGTGCAGCTCTTCTTCGTCCGCGACGTCGAGACCGGCCTCGTCTGGATGACCAAGATCATCACCGACCCCTTCAACGATTTCGTGCTCTACCACAAGGCCCCGTTGGCGCTGCTGCGCGGCGAGCTGATCGATCCCGGCCACGACATTCTTGAGCACGGCCTGGAAGAGAAGCACGCCTGAGAAACTGCGCCTGAGACTTGGGTTTGAACGCTCTCGCGTTCGTCATGCCCGGGCGCCTGTCTCCGACTTGATCGAGGATGACCCGGGCATCCATGTTCCACCGTCATTCCGGGGCGATCGCGAAGCGAGCGAACCCGGAATCTCGAGATTCCGGGTTCGATGCGGAGCCTGTCATCGGGCCGCGCTTCGCGCGGACCCGGTGGTATCGCCCCGGAATGACGGAACGAACCGGAATGACGGAGAGAGAGAGAGAGAGAGAGAGAGAGAGAGAGAGAGAGAGAGAGAGAGAGAGAGAGAGAGAGAGAGAGAGAGAGAGGGAGATGTATATAAGAGTTAGTGGCGATATATGTCCTTTGGTCATCAAAGTCCAATATAACGCGCTGCCTTGTTAGGAAGGCAGCGTGGGTGCTCGTTTCCTACTAGCTGACCCTCGTTACGTTGGCAGCGGGCGTATGTATGTATGTATGTATATGTATATGTATGTATGTATGTATGTATGTATGTATGTATGTATGTATGTATGTATGTATGTATGTATGTATGTATGTATGTATGTATGTATGTATGTATGTATAT